>Ga0193726_1000086_pt1 | contig 160511 bp, 147 predicted proteins | sample H2c1metaG_FD_144928 | JGI IMG/M metagenome (GOLD analysis project Ga0193726, IMG submission 144928) | Soil microbial communities from a riparian zone of the East river system, Colorado, United States - H2c1 | ecosystem: Environmental > Terrestrial > Soil > Riparian zone | place: USA: East...
CTTGAGCGGCGCGCCGATCTTGCCGTTCTCGATCTTGTAGGCCTCGGTGCACTGGAACACGTATTTGCCCGAGGTGATGTCGACCTGGCCGCCGCCGAAATTGGCGGCATAGATTCCGTTCTTGACCGAAGCCAGAATTTCAGCCGGGTCGCGGCTGCCCGCCCGCATGTAGGTGTTGGTCATGCGCGGCATCGGCACGTGGGCATAGCCCTGGCGGCGGCCGTTGCCGGTCGGCTTCATGTTCATCAGCCGGGCGTTCTGGCGGTCCTGCATATAGCCGACCAGAATGCTCGATCAGCACGGTGCGGTTGGTCGGCGTGCCCTCGTCGTCGATCGACAACGAGCCGCGCCGCGCCGCCATGGTGCCGTCATCGACCACGGTGACGCCCTTGGCCGCGACCTGCTGGCCCATCAGACCGGCGAAAGCGGAAGTCTGCTTGCGGTTGAAATCGCCCTCGAGGCCGTGGCCGACGGCCTCATGCAGCATGACGCCGGGCCAGCCGGCGCCGAGCACCACATCCATTTCACCGGCGGGCGCCGGCACCGATTCGAGATTGACCAGCGCCTCGCGGATCGCGCCGTCGGCGGCCTCGCGCCACGCCTTGGCCTCGATGAAGCGCGCGAATCCTTCGCGGCCGCCATAGCCCTTGCTGCCGCTTTCCTGCCGGTCGCCTTGTCCGGCGACCACCGAAATATTGACGCGCACCAAGGGGCGGATGTCGCGGTAGCTCTCGCCGTCGGGCCGCAGGATTTCCACCACCTGCCAGGTGGCCGCCAGGCTGACCGTCACCTGCCGCACCCGCGGATCCTTGTCGCGGACATAGGCGTCGATTTCGGCAAGCAGTTTTACCTTGTTCTCGAAGCCCGGCGCGTCCAGCGGATTCTCGTCGCTGTAGAGCCGCACATTGGTATGCGCCGGCGGCGCCGCGAAGGTCCCGGTATAGCCGCCGCGCACCGCACTCACCGCGTCGGCGGCGCGGATCAGCGCCGGCAGTGAAACGTCGGAGGAATGCGCGTAGCCGACCGCGTCGTCCTTCACCGCGCGCAACCCGAAGCCTTGCGAGGTGTCATAAGTGGCCTGCTTCAGCCGGCCATTGTCGAACATCAGCGCTTCGGTCTGGGCGTATTCCAGAAACAACTCGCCGTCGTCGGCGCCCGACAGCCCCCGCGCCACTTCATGGCGCACGGCATCGCGGTCGAGGTCGGCGCGGTCGAGCAGGGAGGTTGTGGCGGGATTGTTCATGAAGGCTCCGATGCATCACAGATGTCGTCCCCGCGAAAGCGGGGACCCATAGCCACAGGTTCTAGTGTTCTGAGCAATGACTCGCGGACGGTCATATTACATCACCGTAACCTGTGGTTATGGGTCCTGGTTCACGCGAAGAGCGCTTGGCCGGGACGACGACGACTGAAGATAGTCATGATCGTGGGAAAAGGGAAGGGGAGGGGCCGCCGAAGTTTCAAAGCAAGCGGCACCTTGCTCACGGCAACTTGTCATACCCCTCGCCGATGCCATTCAGGCTCAGCGGAAACCCGATCCCCTCTTCGGGGGTCTCGAAAATGATAAACGTCGCGGTCTTGGCGGTGCGGAGCTGGCCCAACAGCTTGTCGTCCATCACCACCTCGGCGACGCAGCCGTTGGGCAGGCATCGGACAAAACCGGCGCGGCCGACATCCTGATTGTCGAGTTTCAGGCCGAGCCCCGAAGGCAGCAGCACGCCCAGCGGCGCCACCACCCGCATCAGCTTGCTTTTCTGGTCGGCGGTTTTCAGCACGATGACGGTGAGGCCGGCATTGGAGCGGTCTTCCGCCACCACGCTCTGGATCAGGGCGCATTGCTCGCCTTGCGCGCCGGGCGGGGTGTCGCAGCGGATCTGCCAGTCGCCATGCACCGACCGCACCGCGCCTTGCGCACTGGCCGCTACGGTCAGCCCGAAAAACAGCGCGATCGCCAAGCTCGCGGCGACCAGGCCTGTGGCGGCCAGGCTTGCGCCCCGCAGGCGGCCGAGGCCGGTGGCAAACGGATTGCCGCGGCTTGCGGCGCGTCTCACCTGGTGTTTCCAAGGCCTCATCGGGTCGATCCCATGATATTCCCGTGGCAATGTTAATCCAAGCAGTCGACTGATATGGCAATGACGGCGCCTTGAAGGCGACCTCCAAGCAATCTTTGCGCCGGGATGGGCCGCTGCGCCAGCTGCGAATCGGGCGCCTGCGGAGCACCCCGTCTGTGCCTACATCGGGCTATCCGTCTGTCAAGCGCTGTCAAGGTGTGAAAGTGGTGGTTCCGCCTGATTTCACGGGAAAATGTGACATCAAGAGGTTGGCCGGTGCCGCATCGCTCACCGCCGTACTACTGCATTGCGAGAGGCTAAGAATTATGGTTTGAGAGGCTGGATTTCGACGCATTCTAGCGATCTGGCCCGCGTACTTCTAAAGTACCACCCAAGGCCGTTTGTCAGGGGGCGGATCGTGCAGCATTTTTAGCCATCCGGCGGAATGCTTTGGGGTTCTATCAAGGGAGCGCGAGCGGCATGAAGATGTCGAAGGGCCAAACGGGCCGGCGATTGCTGGGATTTGCGGTGGCCGGCGTTGCGCTGGTCACCTGCGGGGCGGCATTCGCCGAACTGGGGCAGCCGGCGCCGTGGGAATGGAAGCTGCAGGAATCGGGCTCGCCGGTGATGGACAACATCACCTGGTTTCACAATTTCCTGTTGGTGCTGATCACCGTCATCACGCTGTTCGTTCTGGCGCTGCTGGTCATCGTTGTGATCAAGTTCAACGCCAAGTCCAACCCGGTGCCGTCCAGGACCACCCACAACACCCTGATCGAGGTGGCCTGGACGCTGATTCCGGTGCTGATCCTGGTCGGCATCGCGGTGCCGTCGTTCCGGCTGTTGTTTCAGGAACTCGACATTCCCAAGGCCGACCTGACGATCAAGGCCACCGGCAAGCAGTGGTACTGGAGCTACGCCTATCCCGACAACGGCAAATTCGAATTCGATTCGCTGCTGGCCCAGGACAAGAAGCCCCGGCTGCTCGGGGTCGATAACGAGATGGTGGTGCCGGTGAACAAGGTGATCCGGATTCAGACCACCGGCGCGGACGTCATCCATTCCTTCGCGGTGCCGGCCTTCGGCATCAAGATCGACTCGGTGCCCGGCCGCCTCAACGAAACCTGGTTCAAGGCCACCAAGGTCGGCATGTTCTACGGCCAGTGCTCCGAGCTGTGCGGCAAGGATCACGCCTTCATGCCGATCGCGGTGCGGGTGGTGAACGATCAGGAATTCGCGGCCTGGGTGGAAGGGGCGAAGAAGAAGTTTGCGACCAACCCGGCGAACTCGCTCGCCTCGGCGGGCGCGGCGGCGCAGTAAGCCGGAAGCTTTAACAAGCTTGAGGCTTTAAGCACAGATCAGGACAAGGGCGACGGGACCGCGAGGTCCATAGGGACTGCAAGGCAGGATTTGAAAATGGCAACGACCGCGGCAACACCGGCTCACACCGATCACGCCCACGACGATCACGCGCACGACCACCCGACCGGCTGGCGGCGCTTCGTCTATTCGACCAACCACAAGGACATCGGCACGATGTACCTGGTGTTCGCGATCATCGCCGGCGTCATCGGCGCGGTGATGTCGATCATGATCCGCATCGAGCTGATGTATCCCGGCATCCAGATTTTTCACGAGACCCATACCTACAACGTGTTCGTGACCTCGCACGGCCTGATCATGATCTTCTTCATGGTGATGCCGGCGATGATCGGCGGCTTCGGCAACTGGTTCGTGCCGCTGATGATCGGCGCGCCCGACATGGCGTTCCCGCGCATGAACAACGTCTCGTTCTGGCTGCTGCCGGCCTCGTTCGCGCTGCTGCTGATTTCGTCCTTCGTCGAGGGCGAGCCGGGCGCCAACGGCGTCGGCGCTGGCTGGACCATCTATGCGCCGCTGTCGACCTCGGGCCATCCGGGGCCGGCAGTCGATTTCGCCATTCTGTCGATCCATCTGGCCGGCGCCTCGTCGATCCTCGGCGCCATCAATTTCATCACCACGATCTTCAATATGCGCGCGCCGGGCATGACCCTGCACAAGATGCCGCTGTTCGTGTGGTCGATCCTGGTCACGGTGTTCCTGCTGCTGTTGTCGCTGCCGGTGCTGGCGGGCGCCATCACCATGCTGCTCACCGACCGCAATTTCGGCACCACCTTCTTCTCCGCTGAAGGCGGCGGGGATCCGGTGCTGTTCCAGCATCTGTTCTGGTTTTTCGGCCACCCCGAGGTCTACATCCTGATCCTGCCCGCGTTCGGCATGGTCAGCCAGATCGTCTCCACCTTCTCGAAGAAGCCGGTGTTCGGCTATCTCGGCATGGCCTATGCGATGGTCGCGATCGGCGGCATCGGCTTCGTGGTGTGGGCGCACCACATGTACACGGTGGGCATGTCGTCGGCGACGCAGGCCTATTTCGTCGCCGCCACCATGGTGATCGCGGTGCCGACCGGGGTGAAGATCTTCTCGTGGATCGCCACCATGTGGGGCGGTTCGATCGAGTTCAAGACGCCGATGCTGTGGGCGATCGGCTTCATCTTCCTGTTCACGCTTGGCGGTGTCACCGGCGTCGTGCTCGCCAATGCCGGTGTCGATCGTGTGCTGCAGGATACCTACTACGTGGTCGCGCATTTCCATTACGTGCTGTCGCTCGGCGCGGTGTTTGGCATCTTCGCCGGCTGGTACTACTGGTTCCCGAAAATGTCCGGTTACATGTATTCGGAAACCATCGGCAAGCTGCACTTCTGGTTCACCTTCGTCGGCGTCAACCTGGTGTTCTTCCCGCAGCACTTCCTCGGTTTGTCCGGCATGCCGCGCCGCTACGTCGATTATCCCGACGCGTTCGCCGGCTGGAACCTGGTGTCCTCGATCGGCTCCTACATTTCCGGGTTCGGCGTGCTGATCTTCATCTACGGTGTGATCGACGCGTTCATGCGCAAGCAGCAGGCCGCCGCCAATCCGTGGGGCTCAGGCGCCACCACGCTGGAATGGACGCTGCCGTCGCCGCCGCCGTTCCATCAGTTCGAAGTGCTGCCGCGCGTGCAGTGATGCGGCTGCGCGGCACCTCCAGGGTGCCGCGCCCTTAAGGAAGCGAGACCAATCTTGTCGGTTGTCGATCACAACGCCATCGAGCTGTCGCCCCGGATTTCGGAGGCCGATGTCGCCGACTACATCGCGCTGTTGAAGCCGCGGGTAATGTCGCTGGTGATCTTTACCGCGCTGGTTGGCCTCATGATCGCGCCGGGCCACGTCCATCCGGTGCTGGCGTTCACCTCGATCCTTTGCATCGCGGTCGGCGCCGGCGCCTCGGGCGCGCTGAACATGTGGTACGAGAGCGATATCGACGCGCTGATGTCGCGTACCGCCAACCGGCCGATCCCGCGCGGACGCATCACGCGTGCCGAAGCGCTGACGTTCGGTATGACGCTGGCGTTCTTCTCGGTGATGACGCTCGGCATCCTGGTCAACTGGTTCGCGGGCGCGTTGCTGGCGTTTACGATCTTCTTCTACGTCGTGATCTACACCATGGCGCTGAAGCGCTGGACCGCGCAGAACATCGTGATCGGCGGCGCCGCCGGCGCGCTGCCGCCGGTGGTGGCGTGGGTGGCGGCGACCGGCTCGCTGTCGATGGAGCCGCTGCTGCTGTTCCTGATCATCTTCTTCTGGACCCCGCCGCATTTCTGGGCGCTGGCGCTGTTTCGCAGCGACGACTATGCGCGCGCCGGGGTGCCGATGCTGCCCGTCGTCGCCGGCCCCGACGCGACGCGGCTGCAGATCCTGCTGTATACCGTGGTGCTGGTCGCGGTCGCATTCGCACCGTGGCCGCTCGGCTATTTCGACGCGGTCTATGGCCTGACCTCGCTGGTTCTCGGCGGCAGCATGCTGGCGCTCGCCATCAACGTCTACCGCCGCCGCGAAGGCAGCCAGGCGCTACGCGCGACGCGCAAACTGTTTGCGTTCTCGATCCTTTATCTGTTTGCGCTGTTCGCGGTCCTGCTGCTCGAGGTCGTCGCCCACGCCCTCGCGCCATCGATCTGGTAGGGGGCGCATGGCGAGGGCAATGGCCGACAACCGTGAACCAGATGGAATCGTCCTCACCGAGGCGCAGAAGAAAAGCCGCCGCGAGCGTTCGATCGCCATCGCGCTGGCGCTCGGCGTGCTGGTGGTGCTGTTTTTCGCGGTCACCATGGTCAAGGGGCCGGGCGTACTAGTGCGGCCGATGTGATCGATATGGAGACGATGCCGCAAGTGCCGACCACGAACCAGAAGGCAGCCACGCGCCGAGAGCCAGTTGCGCGTCTTGGTCGCGATGCCGCAGTGGCCGCGATCTGCGGCCTGGTCGTGGTGCTGATGGTCGGCGCATCCTACGCGGCCGTGCCGTTTTACAACTGGTTCTGCCGCGCCACCGGCTTCAACGGCACCACCCAGGTCGCGACCGCGGCACCGGCAGGCGCGCCGCTGGCGCGCAAGATCGCGGTGCGCTTCGATGCCAACGTCGCGCCCGGACTGCCGTGGAAGTTCGAGCCGGAGCAGACCGAAATCGAGGTGAGAATCGGCGAAGTCGTCACCGTATTCTATACCGTGACCAATCAATCGGCGCGGACCACGGTCGGGCAGGCAGCCTATAATGTGGCGCCGCTGACGGTCGGGGCGTATTTCCAGAAGATCAACTGCTTCTGTTTCACCGAACAGACCATGGATCCCGGCGAAAAACGCGAGATGCCGGTGGTGTTCTATGTCGATCCCGCGCTGGTCGCGAACAACGATAATGACGGGCTCAACACCATCACGCTGTCCTATACGTTCTATCCCGTCCGCGAGCCGGCGCCGAAACCGCTGGCGGCGAGCGAGCCGGACAAACGCAAGGGAAGCCTGTGATCGCAAGATCTTCGGGATTTGATTTTGAGACGAATACGTGCCGAATAGCACGGCACCGCTAACGGAGAGACCGCAATGGCTACGGCGCAAGTCAAGCACCACGATTACCACCTCGTCGATCCGAGCCCGTGGCCGATCGTCGGCTCGGTCTCGGCCTTCATCATGGCGGTCGGCGCGATCACCTGGATGCATCATTCGTTCGCGGCGGCGCCGATCATTTTCGGCATCGGCACCATCGGCGTGCTCTACACCATGGCGAGCTGGTGGGCCGATGTGATCCGCGAGGCGCAGTACAAGGGCGACCACACCCGCGTGGTGCAGATCAGCCATCGCTACGGCATGATCCTGTTCATCGCCTCCGAAGTGATGTTCTTCGTTGCCTGGTTCTGGGCCTTCTTCAACTCGTCATTGTTTCCCGGCGATCCGGTTCATGCCACCCGCGAGGCGCTGTTCGGCGGCGTGTGGCCGCCCAAGGGCATCGAGACCTTCGATCCCTGGCATCTGCCGCTGTTGAACACGCTGCTGCTGTTGACCTCGGGCACCACGGTGACCTGGGCGCATCACGCACTGCTGGAGAACGATCGTCAGGGTTTGAAATACGGGTTGCTCCTCACCGTCCTGCTCGGCGCGACCTTCACCTGCGTGCAGGCCTACGAATATGGCCATGCCGCCTTCAGCTTCGCCGGCAATATCTACGGCGCGACCTTCTTCATGGCGACCGGCTTCCACGGCTTCCATGTGCTGGTCGGCACCATCTTCCTGATCGTCTGCCTGATCCGCGCCTATGCCGGGCATTTCAGCCCGACCCAGCATCTCGGCTTCGAATTCGCCGCCTGGTACTGGCATTTCGTCGACGTGGTCTGGCTGTTCCTGTTCATCTGCATCTATGTCTGGGGTCACGGCGCGGAAACCATGGCCCACGGCGCGCACTGATCCGAACCCACTGTGCTACAAGGGGCGGCCGCAGGGCCGCCCTTTTTGTTACGCGAAGCGCGAAAGACCAACACATGCAGGACCAGACGCACCCGACGGTGACCGAGAGCGCGATGCGCGGCCTCGCCTGCAAATGTCCGCGCTGCGGCAGGGGCAAGCTCTATGCGGGATTCCTCGACCTGCGGCCGAACTGCGAGGCCTGCGGGCTTAACTATGCCTTCATCGACACCGGCGACGGGCCTGCGGTCTTCATCATCATGATTGCCGGCGCCATCGTGGTCGGCTGCGCGCTGATTGTTGAGGTGAAATACCAGCCGCCGTTCTGGCTGCACGCGGTGCTTTGGTTGCCGCTGATTCTCGCGACCACGTTATTGCCATTGCGCGCGATGAAGTCGCTTTTGATCGCGCTGCAGTTTCATCACAAGGCAGCGCCTGGCCAGCTGATCGATCGCGAGCCGAAATGATGGAGGTACAGGTGCGACGGCGCGGCGTCGCCGGCTTTGGCGTGTTCACGCTATTGATGGTGGCGGTGTTCGTCGGCCTCGGGGTCTGGCAGTTGCAGCGCCGGGCCGAAAAGCACGCTTTGATCGCGGCATTGACCGAGCGCCTCACGGCGGCACCTGGATCGCTGCCGGGGCCGGCGCAGTGGAACGCTCTCACGCCCGATCGGGACGAATTCCGCCGCGTCAGTTTTGTCGCGCGCTATGAGCACCGGCCGGATGCGATGGTCTACAGTTCCGGCTCGGCCGTACGCGACGATGTTTCCGGCCCCGGCACCTGGGCCTTCATGCCGGCGCGCCAGCCGACCGGAGAGACCGTCGTGATCAATGCGGGTTTCGTCCAGAACACGATGCTTGATCGCGATCAAGAGGACCGCGCGGTGGCGCCGCTGATCACCAGTGAGCCGGTGGCGCTGACAGGCTACATCCGCTTCCCCGAAGCGGCCGGCGCGCTGACACCACCCGAAAATCTCGCAAAGCGGCTGTGGTTCACGCGGGATCATCTGGCCATGGCGCGGGGGCTCGGCTGGGGCGGGGATGGCCAAAAGGTCGCGCCGTTCTACATCGACCTGGAGCAGCCGGTGCCTGCGAATGGCATCCCGAAGCCCGGTCCGCTCGAGGTCCATCTCAAGGACGACCACCTGCAATACGCCATCACCTGGTTCGCCTTGGCGGGCGCCGTGGTGATCGCGTTCGGGGTGTGGCTGCGTGGGCAGCGGCGGGCATAGAGCGTTTTCAAGCGAAGCATGCCCTCGGACTTGATCCGGGGGTGGAGACCGGTTCGCGTCAGGAAAACGCGTCAAATCGAAAATCTAGAGCCCCGTTTCGATTCCATCGAAACGGGGCTCTAGCCTATTTCGTGATATGTCTGGTTGGCGTCACCGTTTTCGGTGCGGCCTCCGAGATCGCGAACGTCAACCAGGTGTTCCAGCCCGAAGGCCGGTTGGCGGCGTCGAATTCGCCATAGCCCTTCACGCCCAGAAATCCCTGCATGTCGCCGACGGGAAAGATATAGCCGAGCTGCGGTCCGATGCCGAGAACGCGCGAGCGGAAACCGCCGAGCACCGCCGGTTGGCCGAAGTCGTCGGTGATCTGCTGGTAGGCATAGCCGACGAAGCCGACGAACACCTGCTTCGACAGGAAATGCGACACGCCCCAGTCGAAATGGAAGTCGATGCCGCTCTGGTATTGCGTGTCCGGATTCTTGAAATTGTAGGTGAAGCCGGCGACGCCGGAGAATTCATCTCCCGTCATCGGATTGAGGTAGGTATAGCCGCCGCCGAGGTCGATGGCGCCGTGACCGATACCGATATTGGCCAAACGATTCGGATTATAGTCGCCGACCGGAATGTCGCCGGCGGCGTAGAACATGTAATTGTTGACGCCGCTGTTCCACTTCAATTTGAACGTCGGATACAAATCTCCATAAGAGGTGAGGTCGTCTTGCCTCGTTCCCGTGAACGTGTTTCCGAGGGGCCCTGTCAACGTCCCGGCAATACTGGCCGAGTTTCTGCCGTAGACGCCGGCCAACGTCATCGACGCCTGACCGCCGAACAACGGCGTCGCGAAGGTGTAAGTCGGGGCGACGAAGAGCAGATCGGCCTGCCCGCTCAAATTCAGATTCAGATTGATATTGATGGTCGGGGAGAATCGTCCGACTTGAAATTCGCGTGAGGCTGCTGCGGCTCCCGACGCGGTCACGCTAGTGTGGTAGTAGATTGTACCGAGAGACCAGCCCGGCGTCGTGGGAGTTGCGGCGAGGCTGCCTTCCTGTCCGGGAAGCCAGAACGAAATTCCGCTCTCATCTGCGCGCGAGATCTCGGGGTAAAGCAGGAGAGCCGCAGCCGTTGCCGCGCAACCCATTCGCCGGATGTTTGATTTGATGGATGCCATTGCAAACCTCCAAACGGTATTTGCAGCGGCGGCTACCGAAGCGGGCCGCGAAGCGCGAAGGCCTCAGATTCTGACGAGCAAACGAATTGTCCGGTTAGCACACCACTTTAGATAGTAAGTCACAGGCCGCGCCAAAAATCCGTGGCAGATTGGTAACAACCGAGAATATTCAGCCATGACCGCGCGCATCCGGTAGGTATTTGTGTACGTCAGGAGCGCTTCCCCATTTTTCATCGGCTTTCGAACCGACGATCCCCGATCTGAGCGAAATTGGCGCATCGCAGCGGCCCAAAATCCGCTTGGATTTACCGTCAATCTAAGGTTGACTAACGAAGTCGAGGCCAAGAACTGCAATCAATAGGGAAGAGGTGCTGACCGATACCCTCGCTGCGCGCATCAACGACGTAGCGGGCAAACATGAAAGGGCTGGAAATGCAATCGACAGTGATGACTCTCATTCGTCAACGCGGCTGCGCATCGAAGACTTTCAGCAGCATGGCCTGCGCGGCCATCATTGGTTTGGCTGGTTTGGCGATCACGGCTTCGCCGGCGTCGGCTCTCGTGACCGGAGCCAGCAGTTTCCTCCAGCAACAACTCAAGCAAGACAGCCCGGTCGTCGAGGTCCGCGCGCGAGGTGGAGGCGCCGCCGTGCACCGTGGAGGCGCCGTGCGCCGAACCACGGTTGTCGGTCCGCGCGGTAACGTAGCGAGCCGGACTGTCGTTCGCGGCGGTGCCGTGGTGCGTCCCGGCTACCGCGGCGGCGGCGTGCGCTGGGCACGGCCCGGCTGGTACAGGTGGCCGGCGGGCGGTGCTATCGCTGCCGGCGCTGCCCTGGGCTTCGTTACAGCGGCAACTGCAGCGGCGTGGGCGGGAGCTGCGCCAGCTCCGGGCATGTGCTGGTACTACACCGATGCGAGCCGGACGCAGGGGTTCTGGGACGCCTGCCCGTAATGCTGCACGTCTGGAGTTACCGCCATGACGTTGCCGCGGACCGACATCGAGCGGAATGATCGGCCACCGGAAGATCGCCGGACCGGCGACATGGTTCGGATTCCCGGCGGCACTTTCCGCATGGGCTCCAACGATCATTATCCCGAGGAAGCGCCGGTCCACCGCGTGACGGTGGATGGCTTCTGGATCGACCGCACGCCGGTGACGAACCGGCAATTCAAGCAGTTCGTCAAAACCACCGGTCACAAGACCTTTGCGGAGATCCCACCCGATCCAAAAGACTATCCCGGCGCGCTTCCACATATGATCTATGCCGGCTCGCTGGTGTTCTCGCCGCCGCCAAGCGTGACGAACCTGCGCGACTGGAGCCAATGGTGGCAGTTCATGAAAGGCGCCGACTGGCGCCACCCCTATGGTCCCGGGAGCAACATCAACGTGCATGACAATCACCCGGTCGTGCACGTTTGCTTTTCCGATGCGCTCGCCTATGCGCAGTGGGCCGGCAAGGATTTGCCGACCGAGGCCGAATGGGAATTCGCGGCGCGCGGCGGGCTCGATGGCGCCGAATTCGCATGGGGCGACGAATTCACGCCCGGCGGCGTGCAGATGGCCAACACCTGGCAGGGCGAATTTCCACTCCAGAATCTCAATCAGGATGGCTACGAGCGCACTTCGCCGGTGAAGGCCTTCCCGGCCAACGGCTACGGCCTGCACGACATGATCGGCAATGTCTGGGAATGGACGGCGGACTGGTACGCAGCCAGGCACGAGGCCGAGGCGCCGAAGGCGTGCTGTATTCCCGAAAACCCGCGCGGGGGTGGCGAGGAGGGCAGCTACGATCCGCACCAACCCGACGTGCCGATCCCCCGCAAAGTCATCAAGGGCGGCTCGCATCTGTGCGCGCCGAACTATTGCCGCCGCTATCGGCCCGCAGCGCGGCACGCGGAGGCGATCGATACCTCCACAAGCCATCTCGGATTCCGCTGCGTGAGGAGGAATCCCATCGTGAAATAATTTTCAGCCTTCATGGTGAAGCAGGAGCGTAAAATGCCGGGAGGAAGTAAGGACAAAGGACCACGTAACTCGAAGTCATCGGACCATGGCGCGTTAAGCCGCCGCAACATTCTGCTCGCAGGCACGTCGCTCGCGGCCGCCACCGCAATCAATGCCGTCGATCGCACCCAGGTCGCACAGGCCCAGCAGCCACCTCAGCAACCTTCTGCCCCCTCGGGCCGCAAACCCAACATCCTCGTCATCTTCGGCGACGATATCGGCCAGACCAACATCAGCGCTTATTCGTTCGGCCTGATGGGCTACCGCACGCCGAACATCGATCGCATCGCTAAAGAAGGCATGATGTTCACCGACTATTATGCCGAACAGAGCTGCACGGCGGGGCGCTCGTCATTCATTACCGGCCAATGTACGCTGCGCACCGGTCTTTCGAAGGTGGGCTTGCCGGCCGCGACCGTGGGTTTGCAGGCGAGAGACGCGACCATAGCCGAGCTGCTCAAGCCGCTCGGCTATGCCACCGGCCAGTTCGGCAAAAACCATCTCGGCGACCGCAACGAGTATCTGCCGACGGTACATGGCTTCGATGAGTTCTTCGGCAATCTCTACCACCTCAATGCCGAGGAGGACCCGGAGAACCGGTTTTATCCGACCGACCCCGCTGTCCGGCAGGCGATCGGCCCGCGGGGCGTGCTGCGTTGCAAGGCGTCGGATCGCGACGATCCGACCGAACATCCGCGCTGGGGCAAGGTCGGAAAGCAGACCATCGAGGACACCGGCCCGCTCACCAAGAAACGGATGGAAACGATCGACGACGAAACCTCAGCCGCTGCCATCGATTTCATGCAACGTCAGGTCCGGGCGAACACGCCGTTCTTCTGCTGGTTCAATACCACCCGGATGCACTTCCGCACCCATGTGCGGGAATCCCATCGTGGCCCGCCCGGACTGACGGCCAGGACCGAATACGCCGACGGCATGATCGAGAACGACGTGACGATCGGAACGGTTCTCAAGGCGGTTGACGATCTCGGCATCGGCAACGACACCATTGTGATCTACACCACGGACAACGGGCCGCATCAGAACTCCTGGCCGGATGCCGGGACGACGCCGTTCCGCAGCGAAAAGAATACCAACTGGGAGGGCGCGTTCCGCGTCCCATGTATGATCCGCTGGCCGGGACGAATTCAACCCGGTTCAATCTCGAATGAGACAATCAGCGCGCTCGACTGGATGCCGACCCTGCTGGCGGCCGCCGGCGACCCGGATATCAAGGACAAACTTCTCAAGGGCCACCAGGCCGGAACCAAGACCTTCAAGGTCCATCTCGACGGCTATAACCAGCTTCCTTACCTCATGGGCCAGCAGGAGCGCAGCGCGCGCAAGGAGTTCGTCTACTTCGACGACGATGGCGACGTCGTGGCCCTGCGCTACGAGAATTGGAAGGTGGTGTTCGAAGAGCAGCGCGTGCAAGGCACATTACGAATCTGGGCCGAGCCGTTTACCAAATTGCGCGTGCCGAAAATCTTCGACCTGCGGTCGGACCCCTACGAGCGCGCAGACATCACGTCGAACACCTACTACGATTGGCTCATGTCGGACGGAGCGGGCGTGTTCATCGCGGCCCCAAAGGTTGTGGGCGAATTCCTCGCCACGTTCAAGGATTTTCCCCCGAGTCAGCGGCCGTCGAGCTTCAGCATCGATCAGATGGTCGAAAAGATGCAGAGGAGTTTTGAGGCCACGCGATAGTGCCTGTCAGCGCCGGCCGGAGACATCCGGCTGGCGCCCGCGGCGCAGCCGATGAAATAGCGTTGCGGAAATCCTTTTCCGCATCAGGACGTCGCCATCCCTGAGGAGAACGAAAATGTTCGAACGCGTATCCAAGACACTGGTTGTCGCCTTGGCGGCTATGGTGGCGCCGCCCGTGTCTTCGGCGCAAAGCGTCTCTCCAGTCGAAGCGCAGGCGATCGCCAAGGACGCCTACATCTATTCATACGCCATGATGGAAAGTTATCAGACCTGGCGCAGCCAGGCTGTCGACAAGACCGCCAATGGATATGTCGGCGGCTTTAACGTATTCCGGCACTACTCGGAGCCGTTCATGCCCGACAACAAGGATATTGTTACGCCGAACAACGACACGCCTTACTCCTGGGCATGGCTCGATCTGCGCGCCGAACCGATGGTGGTCAGCGTCCCTGCAGTTCTGAAAGACCGCTATTACGTGATGCAGTGGATCGACCTGTTCACGCAGAATTTTGCCTATATCGGCGTGCGCTCGACGGGCTTTGGCGCCGGCAATTACATGTTTGTCGGCCCGAAATGGAAGGGCAAGAAGCCTGCGGGCATCAAGGAGGTGTTCAAGGCCGAAACCGACATCGTGGGAACGCTGACGCGGACCGCGCTGCAAGGTCCCGAGGACATTGCCAACGTCAAGGCGATACAGGCGCAATACAAGCTGCAGCCGCTGAGCGCATTCCTGAAGCAATCGGCGCCGCCGGCGGCGCTTGCTATCGACTTTCCGCCCTACGACAAGTCCAAAGCGCGATCGCACGATTTCATCGGTTACCTGAACTTCCTGCTGCAATTCGCAGAACCGCCGCATCCGAGCGAAGTCGCGATCCGCAAGCGTTTTGAGAAAATCGGCATTGGCCCAGGCAAACCGTGGGATGCTTCAAAAGTCGACCCTGCAACACTCGCGGCGATCGATGCGGGCGTGAAGGAGGGACAGGTGGAAATCGACGCGCTGGCGGCGAAGACCTTCAGCACCAACGGCCTGTTCGGCTCCCGGGCGCAGTTGAAGACGAACTACCTTCAGCGCGACGTCGGCGCCATGAAAGGTCTCTACGGCAACTCGCTCGAGGAAGCCTGGTATGGCGGCTACGTCTGCGACGGCAGCAAGCCGTCGACCGTTCATTTCACCAAGGCCAATCTGCCGCCGGGAAAATTCTTTTGGTCGATGACCATGCACACGATTCCCGACCGCTTCCTTTATGCCAACCCGCTCAATCGTTATTCGATCGGCGATCGCACCAAGGGGGCTGCAATATGGCACGGATGGTTCGCTGACGGTCTATGTGAGCAACGCTTCACCGGGGAAAGACAAGGAAAGCAACTAGCTGCCGGCGCCGGCGGCGAAGTGCAGCTTGGTCGCGCGCGTCTATGGGCCGAGCAAAGCTGCAATGACCGGAGCGTGGAAGCTGCCGCCGCTGGAGCCGGCGAACTAACACACTGACATGTGCCACGCGTTTCGAAGGATAGTCGCACCATGAGCGGTCTCGACATCTTCGCCTGGATAGTCCTCATCATTCTCGTCGCGAGCGCGGTCGCTGTGTTCTGCATCGCCGGCTGGTTACCGGGACACATCGCGAAAAATCGCGGTCACCCGTGGGCGGAAGCCGTGACGGTGGCCGGCTGGGTTACGCTGATCTGCGGTTTCGCGCTGTGGCCGGTCGCGCTGATCTGGGCTTACGTCGATGTGCCCGCGTCGCACAAGACGGAGCCGAAGCCATGATGATCGCGATCATGAGCGTCTATCTGGTGCTGCTGTTCGCGCTGGTGCGGCTCGGCATCGTTGCCTTCAATCTGTTCTGGAAGGCATCGCCGTTCATCGTGCTGCTGCTTCTGAATTTCGGGCTGTTCATCCCGATGGGATGGGGCGCCCCGCAAGGGGACGCACTGGTGGTGCGAAATTCGGTAGCAATCGTTCCGAGCGTCGCCGGAGAGGTAATCGAGGTTCCTGTCGAGGCGAACGCGGCGCTTAAAGAAGGCGACGTCCTGTTCCGCATCGACTCCGTGCCCTACGAAGCACAGGTTAAGGCGATCGAGGCGCAATTGAAGCTTTCCGATTTGCGCCTTGCGCAGATGACGCAATTGTTCGAGCGCGATTCGGGCCGCGCCTTCGACGTGCAACAGCGGCAATCCGAAGTCGATCAGCTCAAGGCCCAGCTTGAGGGCGCCAAATGGAATCTGGACAAGACGGTCGTGCGGGCGCCGGCCGATGGCTACGTGACCAACGTCGCGCTGCGGAAGGGCGCGCGCGTGGCCAATTTGCCGCTCTCTCCCGTCATGGCCTTCATCGACACCTCCGACACCCTCATCGGCGTGGAAATCTCGCAGAACGATGCCCGGTACATCGCGCCGGGTCAGCCCGCTGAGCTGACTTTCAAGCTCCGGCCGGGGACCATTTACGCCGGCAAGGTCGAGAGCGTGCTTCAAGCCATCTCGACGGGTCAAACTCAGACCTCCGGGCTTGCGGTGACGCCAAAGGGCGTCCAGTCGATGCCGTTTGTGGTCCGCGTGAAGCTCGACGACGAAGATGTCTCGAAGCGATTGCCGGCCGGCAGTGCCGGTACGGCTGCGATCTTTACCGAGGCCGTCAAGGCTACGCACATCATCCGGAAAGTCCTGCTGCGGCAATTGGCCATCCTGAATTACGTCAATCCGTTCTAGGAGCCACGATATGAGGATTGACCAAGCGTGACGCGAAGACTTCGATCGGCCATCCGCGAAGCCGATCGTGCGGAGACAGCGGGCCGACAGCGATCGACCGGCGGGTTTGGATGAACGACACCAAGTCTGCCAGCCCGCGGCCGATTCATCTCGGTTTTCGGACATCCATTATCACGGTGTTCATCGCCGCGGTGTTGTTCGTCGGGCTCACGCTGGTCTATCTGAGCTTTCAGCGCGTTTCGGCGATCACGCAGACCGCAGCCAGCACCTTTATCGAAAAAGTGGTCCAGCTCGGCGCCGACCGTGTCGACTCGCAATTCAAGAACATACGCGACTGCCTGGAGGTCCTTGGCGGACTTCCATCGATCCAGTCGGCGGAAATTGACGACAATTCGAAGCTGTACGGCCTGATGGCGTCGATGTTGCGCAACAATCCGCAGCTTTTCAATCTCTACGTCGGATACGAGGACGGCTCCTTCCTGGAAATGGATGTGATCGACAGGGCCAACCCCGGCTTCAGATCAAGCTTGCAAGTCGACGAGGATGCCGCCTATCGCGTTGTCATCATCTCCCGAACCGGCAATGCGGCGCTCAAGCCCGTTACGGTGTTTCTGTCCGAGAACCTCATTCAGGTAGCGGAAGCTCCTGGTCCGACCGGTTACGATCCGCGAAGGCGGCCGTGGTACATTGACGCCTTCAAGGACGAAACGACGCTCCTGACCGGTCCGTATGTCTACTATGCAACCGGCCAGCCCGGGTACACGCTGCGAACACGACTTAAGGAGGGCCGCCGTGGCGTCGTGGCGGGCGATCTGTTGCTCAACCGCCTGCAAGAGATGCTCGGCCAGCAGCGGCTTGGACAATCCGGGCTGGCGTTTCTGTTCAACGACGCAAATCGGGTAGTCGGGCATCCCGAGATGAACCGTCTGATGGACCAAACCGAGCCGGGCGAAACGCTTCCCGACATCGGCGTAATCCGGCTGGATGGTTTGGCACAGGCAATCCAGTCATGGCGAAGGGGTGGCGGGGCGCAGCAGTTTTTCGCCGATCAAACCGGGCGAGCCTATGTCGCTGCCTTCCATAGCGTTGAGACCGCGGGACCGGCCAACATTCGCCTGGCGGTGGTCGCGCCGCTCGACGAATTTTACTCCCAGATCATTTCCGAGCGCCGAACCTTGTTCGCGCTGGCGCTCGGGTTCGTCATCGCGACGCTCCCGCTCGCCTTCTGGCTGGGATCGTTGATGGCACGCTCGATGCGTGAACTTGCCAGACAAACCGACGAAATCCAGCGGTTCCAGATTGCCGACCGGCCACGGCTGCGCTCCATGATCGACGAGATCGACGAGCTTGGACGGTCGGTTTTCACAATGCGAACGGTCGTCCGCAATTTCTCGAGCTTTATCCCGCGGCAGATCGTCCGACAGCTCATCGAGTCCGGTGCCTCGCTCGAATTGGGGGGCTCGCGGCGGGAGATCACGGTGCTGTTCACCGACGTTGCCGACTTTACCGCAAAGACGGAAAAAGCCGATCCGTCGCAAGTCATGATCTATACGTCGCGCTACTTCGCGGCGCTTTCGGAGGAGATCATGAGCCATCAAGGTACCGTCGACAAGTTCATCGGCGACGCCGTCATGGCGTTCTGGAACGCGCCTGCGGATGATCCAGACCACGTCACAAACGCGTGCAAAGCGGTTCTTGGCTGCGTTAGGAGAAATGCGGAGTTGAACGCGTCGTTCAGCAGCGAGGGATGGCCACCTTACACCACGCGGTTCGGCCTTCACGTCGGTGATGCCGTTGTCGGCAATGTCGGGTCGTCCGACCGCATGAACTACACCGCACTCGGCGCAACCATCAATCTGACCGCCCGGCTGGAAGGCCTGAACAAGAACTACGGCACGCAGATCCTTGCAAGCGCCGACGTCAAGGCGCGGGCCGAATCCAGCTTCGTTTTTCGCAGCATCGACGAGATAAAGCCCAAGGGATTTGCCGAGGCAGTCGCGATTTACGAACTGCGCGGCGACCGGGCTGGCGATGGCTCCTCGGAGCTGGCCTTCTGCCAGCGCTGGGATGCCGTCTATGCGGCGATCCAGCGCGAGGAAGCGGGAGCAGCCCTGAACAGGATTTCGGAATTCCTCAGTGAATATCCTGGAGATGGCGTCGCGCAATATCATGCCGAGCGTCTTCGCGCGACAGTCCCATTGGCGAAATTGCCGGAAACATCCCGGTATTGAAGATGGCGCGAAACGGCCGTCGGGAGATCGAACGATGCACAGACGGCAACTCCTGATCGGCGCGGCGGGTCTCGCGGTGGCGATCGCAGCACCAGCAATTGTCCATGCGAAGACAAGGCTTCGGCTCGGCTTTCTCCACGTCGTTGCCGTCGACGGGCAGATATGGACCGGTCTCGATCGCGGCTCGTTCGAGCGGAATGGGATCGACTTCGAGTTGTCGGAGTTCAATACCGGGCCGGAAGTCTTCGAGGCGCTGGCGGTCGGTAAGGTTGACGTGGTCTCGGCAGGCGGCGTGATCTCTAACTACCTGGCACTTGGCGCTGGCCGCGCGTTCCTGATCAACGATGTCGAGATTGCCACCGCGCAGCTCTGGGTACGACCCGACCTTGGCGTCAGGACGTTCACCGACCTCAGGGGCAAACGCATAGCGACGACGACCAAGACGACAGCTCACATCTTTCTCGATCGGGCGCTGCGTGCCAACAACATCGACGCTTCAGAAGTCGAGGTGCGCAACAGCAGCATGTCAACGGCAGTAGCGTCCTTCATCGCCGGCGAGGTTCCAGCCGTAGCACTCTGGGTCCCCTTCAACATCACGGTTCGCGAGAAATTGCCTGCCGCCATCAAGCTGGTGGATGCGTCAGCCTTTTATCCGCAATCCGCCGTCGTGGGCGGCTGGGTCGCAGGGCATGATTACTACAACAACAATAGGGACGTCCTCGCCGGGATTATCCGCGGCTGGACGGAGGCCAATGACTATATCGTGCGCAACAGCGCCGCAGCGGCTGACGCCCTGCAGAAAGGCCACTACAGTCATGCATCCGTTGCCGACATCACCGAAGCGCTCAAGGCCCAGAAGATGTTTTCATCCCGGGAGTGGAAGCGCCTCTATTCTGATGGCACGGTGGTGAAATGGCTGCAGCAGGTCAGCGACTTCTTCATGGCCGATGCCGGCGTCACGAATGCGAAGCCGGCCACGGAATATTTCGATCCCAGCCTTTACCTGGCAACAATTCAGTAAGCGTGGCCACCGGGATTACCGAGAGAACAGGGACCCGGTGCAGGTGATGCAGTACACCTCGTGCTACAGCCTTGTCTGAGGCGATCATGGCCAACAAGGGCACCGTCGACAAGTTTATCGGCGATGCTGTGATGGGGATATGGAACGCGCCGATGGGGCGGGGATACTCAAGAGAGGAAAAGAACCGATTTCCACTTCACCCGAAAACGCTTTATGGTGCCGCGCGGCTTTGCTATCGGCAAAGTTGGATAATCTTTCAATATCAAAGGCTTGGCGGGCGTCCGGGCCTTTGGAGGGCGGTTTGACGCGGTATATCTCGACGCGGGGGGAGGCCCCGGCCTTAGGTTTCTGCGACGTGATGCTGACCGGGCTTGCCCGCGACGGCGGCCTCTACGTGCCCGAAGCCTGGCCGCGGCTCTCGTCCGAGGTCATCGCCGGATTCTTCGGCCGGCCCTATTGGGAAGTCGCGGTCGATGTGATCCGCCCGTTTGTCGGGGCCGAGATTTCCGACGCCGATCTCGGCCGCATGGCCAACGAGGCCTATGCCACCTTCCGCCATCCGGCGGTGGTGCCGCTCAGTCAGATGAGCCCCAATCAATTCGTGCTGGAACTGTTTCACGGCCCGACGCTGGCGTTCAAGGACGTGGCGATGCAGCTGATCTCGCGGCTGATGGATCACGTGCTGGCCAAGCGCGCGCAGCGCACCACCATCGTGGTCGCAACCTCGGGCGATACCGGCGGGGCCGCGGTCGATGCGTTCGCGCGTGCCGACAATGTCGATCTGATCGTGCTGTTCCCGCACGGCCGAATCTCCGACGTGCAGCGGCGGATGATGACGACGGCGGGCGCCAGCAACGTTCACGCGCTCGCGATCGAAGGCACCTTCGACGATTGCCAGGCGATCGTGAAGGGGCTGTTTAATCACCACAACTTTCGCGATGCGGTCGCGCTCTCGGGCGTCAATTCCATCAACTGGGCGCGGATCGTCGCCCAGGTGGTGTATTATTTCACGTCCGCGGTCGCACTCGGCTCGCCGTTGCGGACGGTGGATTTCACCGTGCCGACGGGAAATTTCGGCGACATCTTCGCGGGCTACGTCGCCAAACGAATGGGACTGCCGATCCGGTGGCTGCGGATCGCCGCCAACGTCAACGATATCCTGCCGCGCACGCTCAAGACCGGCATTTACGAAGTGCGCGAGGTTCACGCGACCGCGTCGCCGTCGATGGACATTCAGATCTCGTCGAATTTCGAGCGGCTGCTGTTCGAGGCGAGCGGCCGCGATGCGGCCGGCGTGCGCCGATTGATGGCGTCGCTGAAACAGTCCGGACGCTTCGTACTGCCCGACGCGACATTGGCGGCGATCCGCGAGGAATTCGACGCCGGGCGTGCCGACGAGACCGAAACCAGTGCGGCGATCCGCGCCGCCTGGCGCGAGGCCGGCGATCTCGTCGACCCGCATACCGCGGTGGCGCTGGCGGTGGCCGACCGCGACACCTCGGATTCGAGAATTCCGAATATCGTGCTGTCGACCGCCCATGCCGCGAAATTCCCCGATGCGGTGGAGGCTGCCTGCGGCGTGCGTCCGGAGCTGCCGCCCTGGCTCGAGGGCCTGATGACCAAGCCCGAGCACATCAAGGTCATGAAGAACGATCAGGTTGAAGTCGAACGGTTCGTGCTGTCGGTCAGCCGCGCCGCGAAGCAAGGAGTTGCCGGATGAGTGTCGATGTCACCAAACTTCCCTCCGGCCTCACCGTGATCACCGATAGCATGCCGCATCTCGAAACCGCGGCGCTCGGGGTGTGGGCCGGGGTCGGTGGCCGCGACGAAAAGCCGAACGAGCATGGCATCTCGCATCTGCTCGAACACATGGCGTTCAAGGGCACCACGCGGCGCTCATCGCGCGAAATCGTCGAGGAAATCGAGGCGGTCGGCGGCGATCTCAACGCCGGCACGTCAACCGAAACCACGGCCTATTATGCCCGGGTGATGAAGGCCGACGTGCCGCTGGCGCTCGACGTGCTCGCCGACATTCTCGCCAATCCGTCGTTCGTGCCGGACGAGCTGGAGCGCGAGAAGAGCGTGATCGTGCAGGAGATCGGCGCGGCGCAGGATACGCCCGACGACGTGGTGTTCGAGCATCTCAACGAGCTCTGTTACCCGGATCAGCCGATGGGACGATCGTTGCTGGGCACGGCCAAGACCTTGAAGGGTTTTAGCCGCGATACGCTGCGCGGCTACCTCTCGACGCATTATCGCGGTCCGGACATGGTGGTGGCGGCTGCCGGCGCGATCGATCACAAGCGGGTGGTCGAGGAAGTGACGGAGCGGTTTGCGAGCTTCGGCGGCGTCGCCGCACCAAAGCCGCAAGCGGCGATGTTCGGCAAGGGCGGCTCCCGCGTGGTGCACCGCGAGCTCGAGCAGGCCCATCTGACGCTGGCGCTGGAAGGGGTGCCGCAGACCGATGTGTCGCTGTTTTCGTTGCAGGTCTTCACCAACACGCTCGGCGGCGGGATGTCGTCGCGGCTGTTCCAGGAGGTGCGTGAGAAGCGCGGGCTGTGCTACTCGATCTACACCTTCCATGCGCCCTACAGCGACACCGGGTTTTTCGGGCTCTATACCGGCACTGACCCTGGCGATGCGCCGGAAATGATGGAGGTGATCGTCGATGTCATCAACGACGCCGTCGAAACATTAACGGAAGCCGAGGTCGCGCGCGCCAAGGCGCAGATGAAGGCGGGGCTGCTGATGGCGCTGGAAAGCTGCAGTTCGCGCGCCGAACAGCTGGCGCGGCACATTCTAGCCTATGGGCGCCCTCTGACGGTCGAAGAGCTGGTAACGAGGATCGATGCCGTGAGCATTGAATCGACGCGCAACGCCGCGCGCGCCCTGTTGTCGCGCAGCCGTCCGGCGGTGGTCGCGCTTGGCAGCGGAAGGGGTCTGGACACGGCGGTGGCTTTTGCGGAAGGATTGACGCGGTCGAAGGCGAAGACGCTACTTCATTAGAGCATGATCCGAAAAGATCATGCTCAGACAATAGGGTACGCATTGCGGCGCCGGGGTCTGGGCGCAGGGGAGTATCACACATGGCTCTGTTCCGTTTGCCATCCAGCGGACCGGCCGCGCTTGCGCCGCGCGGGCATGGTCTGCTGCTGCGTGCGCCGCAGATGTCCGATTTTCTGCAATGGGCGCATTTGCGCGAATACAGCCGGGAATACCTGACGCCCTGGGAGCCGATCTGGCCGTCCGACGATCTTACGCGTTCGGGCTTCCGGCGGCGGTTGCGCCGTTATGCCGAAGACATCGCCGCCGACAGATCCTATCCATTCATCGTGTTCCGCGAATCCGATGGTGCGATGATCGGCGGCATCACGCTGGCGAATGTCCGCCGCGGCATCGTGCAGGCCGGAACGATCGGGTACTGGGTCGGGCAACCCCATGCACATCAGGGCTACATGACGTCGGCGCTGCGCGTGCTGCTGCCGTCGCTGTTCGGCGAACTCAATCTTCACCGCGTCGAGGCCGCCTGCATCCCTTCCAATGCGCCGTCGATCCGGGTGCTTGAGAAATGCGGATTTAACCGCGAAGGTCTGGCGCGCCGCTATCTCTGCATCAATGGTGTCTGGCAGGACCACCTGCTGTTCGGCCTACTGCACGAGGATTTTCGCGGCTAACCTTGTTTCGAGATAGTGATCCGCGCTTTTTTTTCGAGCCTTGGGTTCGCCGGCATTGCGCTGTTATAACGCGCGAACGCGTGTGCCCTTCGAGGGTGCTGAATGCGTGGATAGATCGAGGACATCCGGATGATGCGTAACACGCTGATGATGCGGACGATGGGCGCCGGTCGGGCGGGCCGTCTGCGCGTTGCGCTGGCGCTTGCCGTTGCGGGCCTCCTGTCCGGCTGCGGCGGCGGCAGCATGTTCGGCGCCTCGTCCGATTCCAGCCCTTCGATCAGCGACAGATTCGGTCAGCTGTTCGGCTCGAAATCGCAAGCCGTCGGTGAGGCGCCGCCACCGGCGGTGGACAACGAATTGAGCTGTCCTTCGGTGAGCATTCGCGCCGGAGCGTCCACCTATGCGGTGGCGGCGCCGGGCAAGCAGCCGATCGGCAATGATCTGCGGTATCAGGCGACGATCACGCGCACCGCGCGTGATTGCACACAAACCGGCGACCAGGTCACCGCACGGATCGGCATTCAGGGCCGCGTCATTGCCGGCCCTGCCGGAAATCCGCCGACGGTTGAGGTTCCGATTCGCGTCGCGGTGGTGCAGGCCGGCGTGCAGGAGAAGACGATCGCCACCAAGGTCTACCGCACCACCGTGCCGATGGCGGAGGGCAGCAGCGTGCCGTTCAGCCTGGTGGCCGAGGATCTGGTGTATCCGGTGCCGCAGGGAGCGGCCGCCGATTCCTACGTCTTCTATATCGGCTTCGATCCGCAGGCGCTGAAGCCGGAGCCAAGGCGCGAAGCGACGAAGAAGAGGTAGGCGGCGCGAGATGCAAAGCCGTCGTCCCCGCGAACGCGGGGACCCATAACCCCTGGCGCTCATGTCGAAGGGCGGATTGGGCAACTTTATTGGATGCTTCGTCTCTGGATGATACGGCGTATGGGTCCCCGCGTTCACGGGGACGACGCTGACGTTAGAGGCTAATCGCCGTCAGTTCAGCTTTTCGCGAACTTCAGCAATGCCCTTGGCCAGGAGATCGTCGGCGATCTCGCCCTTCACTGATTTCGTCAGGATGGTGGAGGCCGCGGCGACCGCGGCATTGGCCGCCGCGGCACGGACATCGGCCAGCGCCTGCGCTTCGGCGAGAGCGATCTTGCCTTCGGCGGTCTTGGTACGCCGCACGACAAAATCTTCCATCTTGGCCTTGGCCTCGGACGCGATGCGCTCGGCTTCGGCCTTCGCCGATGCGATAATGTCCTGGGCCTCGCGTTCGGCGCTGGCGTGGCGGGATTTGTATTCCGCGAGCAGTTTGGCAGCCTCTTCCTTGAGGCGGCGCGCGTCGTCGAGTTCGGCCTTGATGCGGTCGCTGCGATGATCCAGCGTCGTCAGCACGGTGCGATGGATGCCGAAGTAAGCGAACACGCCCATCAGGATGACGAAGGCGACGGCGACCCAGAATTCCGGCTCGGAGAACATCTGTCGTTATCCCTTCAACGTCGCGTCGACGGCCTTGTTCGCGGAGCGGCGGTCGGGCGCCACGCCGGTGAGCCGCTGCACGATCGCGATAGCTGCGTCCGAGGCAATGCTGCGAACGTTGCTCATCGCCGCCTCGCGCGTCGCGGCGATGGTTTTCTCGGCCTCGGCGAGCTTGACCGAGAGCTGCTCTTCCAGCGTCTTGCGTTCGGCTTCGGAGGCCGCGTTCAGTTTCCCACGGGTCTCGGCGCCGATCGCCTGCGCGCGCGAGCGCGCGGAGGCGAGTTCGCTCTCATAGGCTTTCAGCGCGGCGTCGGACTCGTCCCGCAGCTTTTGCGCCGCGGCCAGATCGCCCTCGATCTTGTTCTGGCGTTCGTCGAGCAGGCTGCCGACGCGCGGCAGCGCTATTCGCGAGACGATCAGATAAAGCGCGACAAAGGCCACCAGCAGCGACACCAGTTGCGAAGCAAAGGTGTCCTTCTGGAACGGCGGAAACGGGGCCTTGTGGCCGCCGTCCGCCTCGGTATGGGCCGTCGAGCCCTTTGCGTTGCCATGACTCTCAGCCACGGGCTTCTCCTGTTCGGCCGATTGCGGTCCGGGTCACGGATCTCAGCGGCCAGATCGGTGATGGATCAGCGCGTATTCCGCAAAAGTGGATACCGGTTTTGCGATCAGAATATGCGCAAATAAATTAAAGCGCGAACAGCAGCAGCAGCGCGATCAGCAGCGAGAAGATGCCGAGCGCTTCGGTCACCGCGAAGCCGAAAATCAGGTTGCCGAACTGGCCCTGGGCAGCGGAGGGATTGCGCACCGCAGCGGCGAGATAGTTGCCGAAGATGATGCCCACGCCGGCGCCGGCGCCACCCATGCCAATGCAGGCAATACCAGCGCCAATGTACTTCGCGGCAATCGGATCCATGAAACGAACTCCTTCTTGAGGTTGCTAGAGAGGCCTTAATCAGTGGCCCGGATGGATAGCATCGTTGAGGTAGATGCAGGTGAGGATGGTGAAGACGTAAGCCTGCAGGAACGCGACCAGCAATTCGAGCGCAGTCAGCGCGATGGTCAGCCCAAGCGGCAAAACGGCGCCGACCCACCCGACAATGCCGAGGGCGCCGAGCATGGCGACAAAGCTCGCGAACACTTTCAGCGCGATGTGGCCCGCCAGCATGTTCGCGAACAGTCGCACCGAATGCGAAACCGGCTTCAGGAAGAACGATATGACCTCGATGAATACCACCAGCGGCAGGATGTAGATCGGCACACCCGATGGCACGAACAGCTTGAAGAATTTCAGGCCGTTCTTGTAAAGCCCGTAGAACAGCACGATGAAGAACACCAAAAGCGCCAGCGCCGCGGTGACGATGAGATGGCTTGAAACCGTGAAGGCGTAGGGAATGATCCCGATCACGTTCGAAACACAGATGAACATGAACAGCGAGAACACCAGCGGGAAGAACTTCATGCCTTCCGAGCCGGCGGTGCTTCTGATGGTGCTCGCCACGAATTCGTAGGAGATTTCGGCGATCGACTGGATCCGGCCGGGCACCAGCTGCCGTCCGGCGACGCCGCCGATCATCAATAGCGAGATCACCGCCACCGAAGCGAACATGTAGGCCGACGAATTGGTGAACGCGATTTCCTGTCCGCCGATGTGACCGATGGTGAAGAGCTTGGTGATCTGGAACTGATGAATTGGATCGGCGGCCATCGTCTCTCAGTCTATCGGTTTCGCGATCTCTCGCGGATCGTGTCGAACGTTCAGTAGCGCTTCGCAGGCACGCGTCAGAGCCGCTCGGACTGCTTCGCCATCACGCCCGCCGCCCGCATCACATTGATCACGCCGGCGGTAAAGCCAAGCAGCAAGAATACGATGAGGCCCCAGGGCGAAGTCGACAGCAAGCGATCGAAACCCCAGCCGAGAGCCGCTCCGACAAGAACACCTGCAACCAGTTCGGAGGAGAGGCGAAGCCCGACGGCCATGGCGGATGCCTTGGCCTGAGCCGCGTCCTGCTCGTTGCCGGACTGGTCAGTCCCGATTTTGCGGCTGCCCCGAATTTCGGACAACCGCTGATCCAGACTTCCGAGCCTTGCGGAAAGCGCGGCTTCGTCCGGCGACGATCGATCGCGACTTCCATTCCCGCCTTCGTTCGTGCCATCCGCCATGCTGTGGAGACCCGAAACAATGCTTCGTTGATGGAAATTACGCCCCGTCACCCTCAAAAGCCGCGCGGACCATACTGACCGCATCTAGCCAAGTCAAGATTGCGTCATAACCACTTAGTCCGTTGATTCATTTCATCTTATTCGAGCGCAGGCGAATGGGCTGCGAAGCGGTCGCCGCAGTGCAATAGCTTGGCGCGTCATTGGCAAAGGTGAAATCCGGCAATCCCGCCCGGCGAAATGCAGCACTTTCAATCTTGACAGATCAATAACCATCTGGTTATGGGTTTTTATGCCCATTGCACCAACCGAGTTTTTTGCAGCGCCAGCCGATCCGACCCGTCGCGCGATCGCCTCGAAACCTTGTTGAACAGGATGGACCAATGACCGAACTCGCCACTGCCTCGCGTTCGCTCGTTGTCGAACGAGAGATGCCGCATCCGCCGCAGAAGATCTGGCGCGCGCTCACACAAGGCCCGTTGATCGAGGAGTGGCTGATGAAAAACGATTTCCAGCTGGTCATCGGCCACAGGTTCAATTTTCGCAGCGATCCCATGCCGCATTGGAACGGTGTGGTCGACTGCGAGGTCCTGGAAATCATTCCGCACCAACGCCTGACATATAGCTGGAACGCATCCGGCGATCAGGCGGCGGATGGTCTCAGGACGATCGTCTGCTGGACACTTACGCCGTGCGACAACGGCACCCGGCTCCGCATGGAGCAGTCCGGCTTCCGGTCGCAGGACGAAGCTGGCTATCGCGGCATGGGCGCGGGCTGGCCGCGCATTCTGGCAAGACTCGAGGAAGTTAGTTCGAAATCATGACGACAGACCGTGCGCGCTCGTCTCGCGCGCGCGGGCCAAAGTCTTCGGTTCCGTCAAAATAGCTGACCAATACCGCGAAATGCCGTCCGATGATTGACCTTGCGCCGTGTTGGCGGGTCTGTTGGGATGACCGTCGATATCCCAATCCCATGCCCGGAGCCCGCATGCCGCGTCAGGTCGATTACTATTTTTCGCTACAATCCCCCTGGGCCTATATCGGCTACAAACCGTTCCGGGAGGTCGCAAGCACTCACGGTCTCAAAGTGAATTACAAGCCGGTGCTGCTGGTCGAACTGTTCTCGGAGACCGGCGGCTTGCCGCTACCGAAACGCCATCCGGTGCGGCAGCGTTATCGGATGGTCGAGCTGCAGCGCTGGCGCGACAAGCGCGGCCTGAATTTCCATCCGCAGCCGGCGTATTTTCCCTTCAACCCGCGGCTCGCCGATGGCGTCGTGATCGCGGCGATCGAGGCCGGCCACGATCCTGACCCATTTCTGCGGCGAGGGTTTCCGGGGGTGTGGGAAGACCAGCTAAATCTGGCCGATGCCGCGACACTGGTTAGAATGGCCGACGATTCGGGGCTTCCCGGCAAGCAACTGGTGGAGCGTTCGGGATCCGACGAGATCGGCGCGGCCTATGAGCAAAACCGCCAGGATGCGCTGGCGGCCGATGTGTTCGGCTCGCCCTCCCATGTGCTCGACGGCGAGGTATTCTGGGGACAGGATCGGATCGAATTGCTCGCGGACGCGTTGAAGTCCGGCCGCGCGCCCTATCGTTCGCAAGCGTAGGATAAGGAAACCCTATCGCATTTGAGGCGGAGCAAGTCCCATGATGACAACGATGTCGCCTTCGAAATTCTCCACCCCTGTCGTGGCCGCGGCGGTGATTTTCTGCATCGGCGGAATCGGCGCTGCCGCCGCGCAGCCGATGCCCAACACCGAGAACGGGCACTATTCGCTATCGCCGGTCGCCGACGGGGTGATCAGGCTCGATACACGAACCGGAACGGTGTCGACCTGCAGCAATACCGGCATGGGCTGGGCCTGCTATGCCGCGCCTGACGAACGCGCGGCGCTGGATGTGGAAATCGGCCGGCTGCAGGCCGAGAATGAAAAGCTCAAGGCGCAACTGGCGGAACGCGAACCGACCGTCACCGGCAAGATCGACGAGCCGATGCCAAAGACGGACTCGCTGAAAAAGCCCGGGCCGAAGGTGGCCGAAGGCGAGCGCAAAATCGAAATTCCGCTGCCGAGCGACCGCGACATGGACCGCATGATGTCATTCCTCGAGCAGGCCTGGCGGCGGCTGGTCGAGATGGCCAACCGGATGCAGAAGGACGTCACCGGCAAGATTTGATGCGTTTGTCGTTCGATGTTTTTCAGCGAGTCGTCCCGGGGAACGAGGCTGTGAGATATATCTCCGACCTCATCCTGAGGAGCTTGCGAAGCAAGTGTCTCGAAGGATGAACGCAAAGCGCGGACTCGCGGCCATCCTTCGAGACGCGCGCAAAGGCGCTATTCACAACCTCGAACGCCGGGACGACGAGAGGGATCGTTTATGACTTCAACCAAATCGCTCTCGCGCTCTCCGTCATCGACCGTCGGCGCAAATACCATCGTGTCGTCGCTGCTCACGATTCAAACGCCGGGACGCGGCTTCGTCGATCTCACCGCCGAGGTCGCTAATTTTGTGAAGGAGGCACGCGCGCGGGAAGGCGCGGTGGCGCTGTTCATCCGCCATACCTCGGCGTCGCTGACAATCCAGGAAAATGCCGATCCCTCGGTGCTCAACGATTTGATCACGGCGCTCGGCCGGCTTGCGCCTGAGAACGGCGGTTGGACCCACGACACCGAAGGCCCCGACGACATGCCGGCACATATCAAGACCATGCTGACGGCGAGTTCGCTGCAGATCCCGGTTCTGAACGGTGAACTCGCGCTCGGAACGTGGCAGGCGATCTACCTGATCGAGCATCGCAGCCGCTCGCATCGCAGGGAGATCGTGCTGCAGTTTATCGGCGCGGCCGCCTGAAAGAAAAACCGGCCGCGGAGCGATCCGCGGCCGGTTCCTTGAGCGAGTTTCATCGGAGCGGCTTTCGCCGCCGGCAAAACGGTTAGTTGGTCTTGATATCGACGTCCTTGGTTTCCGGCAGGAAGAAGAAGCCGACGACCGCGGTGATCGATGCGAAGATGATCGGATACCACAGGCCCGCATAGATATCGCCGGTCGAGGCCACGATCGCGAACGAGGTCGCGGGTAATAGTCCGCCGAACCAGCCGTTGCCGATGTGATAGGGCAACGACATCGAGGTGTAGCGGATCTTGGTCGGGAACAGTTCGACCAGCATCGCCGCGATCGGCCCGTACACCATGGTGACGAAGATCACCAGGATGAACAGCAGTCCGATCAGCGCAGCAACCTGCGGACGGAAGATATCGAACGGGTTCGACATCTTCACGATGCCTGCATCGCCGGCCTTCGGATAGCCGGCCGCGGCAACGGCCGTGGCGACCGCCGGATTGCTGGCTTTCGCGTCAGTATAGGGCACGTCCTTGCCGTTGATGGTGACCTTCACGCCCGATCCCGCCGGGCCGTAGACGGTCGAGTACTTGACCGAAGACTGCGCCAGGAAGGCGCGGGCGGTATCGCACGGCGCGCTGAAGACGCGGGTACCGACCGGGTTGAACAGGTCGCCGCAGCCTGCGGGATCGGCGACGACTTCGACCTTGGTCGCTTCGATGGCCTTTTCCAGCGCCGGGTTGGCGTTGGTGGTGATCATCCGGAAGATCGGGAAGAAGGTCAGTGCCGCGATCAGGCAGCCGGCAAGAATGATCGGCTTGCGGCCGATCTTGTCCGACAACGCGCCGAACACGATGAAGAAGCCGGTGCCGAACAACAGCGACCATGCGATCAAAAGGTTGGCGGTATAGCCGTCGACCTTGAGGATCGATTGCAGGAAGAACAGCGCGTAGAACTGGCCGGTATACCAGACCACGCCCTGACCCATGGTGCCGCCGATCAGCGCCAAGATCACGATCTTGGCGTTGCTCCAGTTGGCGAAGGCTTCGGTCAGCGGGGCTTTCGAGCCCTTGCCCTCGTCCTTCATCTTCTGGAACACCGGCGATTCGTTGAGGCGCAGCCGGATCCATACCGAGATTCCCAGCAGGAACACCGACACCAGGAACGGAATGCGCCAGCCCCAGGCGGCGAAGTCGGCTTCGCCGAGTGCGGTGCGGGTGAACAGAATCACCAGCAGCGACAGGAACAGGCCGAGCGTCGCGGTGGTCTGGATGAACGAGGTGTAGTAGCCGCGCTTGCCCTGCGGCGAATGCTCGGCCACGTAAGTGGCGGCTCCGCCATACTCGCCACCGAGCGCCAGTCCTTGCGCCAGGCGCAAGGCGATCAGAATCACCGGTGCGGCAAAGCCGATCGTCGCCGCGTTGGGCAGCAGGCCGACGATGAAGGTCGACAGACCCATGATCAGAATGGTGACGAGGAAGGTGTATTTGCGTCCGACGATGTCGCCGATGCGCCCGAAAACGATGGCGCCGAACGGGCGTACCAGGAAGCCGGCGGCGAAGGCCAGCAGCGCGAAAATATCGCGGGTCGCCGGCGGATAGGCCGAGAAGAACTGCGCGCCGATGATGCTGGCGAGCGAGCCGTAGAGATAGAAATCATACCATTCGAAAACGGTACCGAGCGATGAGGCGAGAATGACGAAACGTTCGTCCTTCGTCATGCCTCCCGTTCTAACTTCCGTTGCAGCCATTGTGGACATTTGGATCGCTCCCCGAAGTCGTTGATGCAAAGCTCGCCCGATGCGCCGAACTTGGCCGGATTATAACTACAGGCTTCAGTTCACGGTAACATCGCCGTGAAAGCTCTCCCAATAAGACTTTTGGCCCTCTGCACTGCTATGAGGAGTCCCCACATTCGAATCGGCTGCATCATGTTCCCTGTCTTCGGTTTATTGCAGCGCACAAAAGAGCCGGTTAACCGCTTTGCCGCATGAAAATTTCGTACGCTTGCTTGCGAGCCGCCGGCAGGGGACAATTGCAGGGAAAATTAGCTTGGCAGGCCTCTGCAGCGCACTCACGGGCTTGCCGCAACCTTCTAGCAAGAAATAAATGACCACTGCTGCCAGCACCCGCCTCGTCATTGCCGATGACCACCCGCTGTTCCGCGATGCGCTGCGCCAGGCGGTTGCGAGTGTCGTGACGTCGGCGAGGATTGACGAAGCCGGATCGTTCGACGAACTGACCGCGCTGCTCGAGCAGGATTCCGATGTCGACCTGATCCTGCTCGATCTGACGATGCCGGGAATCAGCGGCTTCTCCGGCCTGATTTACCTGCGCGCGCAATATCCGGCGATTCCCGTGGTCATCGTGTCGGCCAGCGACGACGGCGGCACCATCCGCCGGTCGCTGGATTTCGGGGCCTCCGGATTCATTCCCAAGCGGTTCGGGGTCGAAACCTTGCGCGACGCCATAGTGAAAGTGATGGACGGCGACGTCTGGATCCCGCCGGACACGGACCTCACATCCGCGGCCGATCCGGATATGAGCCGCTTGCGCGACCGGCTGGTGACGCTGACCCCGCAGCAGGTACGGGTGCTCATGATGTTGTCGGAAGGCCTGCTCAACAAGCAGATCGCCTATGAGCTTGGCGTGTCGGAAGCGACGATCAAGGCCCATGTATCCGCCATCCTGCAGAAGCTGGGCGTCGAGAGTCGCACCCAGGCCGTGATCGCCGCGGCGAAAATTTCCGGCGGCCAGTGGCGGCAGGGCACGCCCTCGCCACAATAAGGAATGCTCGCTCTCACCTCTCAGGCGGGGCGAGGGCGAAGTGTCCATCCGCGATAAGAACTATTCCGCTGCCACCATTTGCTGGGTGCGCCACTGACCCAGCAGAGCCCGCAAGCTTGCCGGTTTGACCGGCTTGTTGAGCACCGCGATGTTCTCTTCCCGTGCCGCGGCCCGCACATGCGGACTGCGATCCGCTGTGATCAGGATCGCCGGGATGTCGCCGAATCGGCGGCGAATGTCCCGGATCGCGGCGACGCCGTTGCCACGGTCGAGGTGATAGTCGACCAGAAGGCCGGTGACCCGTCCGCCCGCGGCCTCGATCGCCTCGATGGCGGCATCCGGATCGGTAACCGCGATGACCTTGGCGTCCCAGGTCGTCAGCAAGGTTTTCATGCCGTCCAGAATCGCCGCGTCGTTCTCGATGCAAACGATCAGGGAGCCGCTCATCGGTGTCCTGGAAAGCGGGGTCGCGCTGGTGACCGCCGCGGTGAAATTGATGGCTTTCGCGGTGGGCACCGTCACCGAAAAAACCGAGCCGCCGCTGACATTGGAATCGAGCGCGATGCCGTGGTTGAGGACGCGCGCGAGGCGCTCGACGATCGACAGCCCAAGGCCGAGGCCGCGCGCAATCCGCGCGCCCTGTTCGAGCCGGTGAAACTCCTTGAAGATCTCGCCGCGCTTGAGAACGGGAATGCCGACGCCGGTATCATAGACTCCGATCCGCAGCGATTGGCCGCGGCGCCGGCAACCGACCAGCACGCGTCCGTGCGGCGTATATTTGATGGCGTTGGAGATCAGATTCTGCAGCAGCCGCCGCAGCAGCAGGCGATCGGATTCCACCGGCAGCGAGCAGGGCACGAATGTCAGCTTCAGCGCCTTGGCACGCGCGATCGGCGCGAATTCGATTTCCAGCGAACGCATCAGGTCGCCGATCTTGAAACTCGTGATCGACGTCGTCATCGCGCCGGCGTCGAGCCGCGAAATATCCAGGAGCGCGCCGAGGATTTCCTCGATCGCTTCCAGGGAATCGTCAATGTTTTCGACCAGCCGGGAATCCTCGCCGCCGTTCTGGCGCTCGACGAGGCTCGTCACATAGAGCCGTGCGGCATTCAACGGTTGCAGGATGTCGTGGCTCGCCGCCGCCAGAAACCGCGTCTTCGAGATGTTGGCGTCCTCCGCCGTGCTCTTGGCCTGCGCGAGTTCCGAGTTCAGGCGGGTGAGCTCCTCGGTGCGATCGCGGACGCGTTTTTCCAGCGTTGCGTTGGAGCGTTCCAGCGCTTCGGCGGCCTCGAATGACGGGGTGACGTCGGAAAAGGTGATGACCAGTCCGCCGCCGGGCATCCGGTTGGCGCGCACCTCGATCACCATGTGGCGATCCTGCAAGCGTTCCAGATACGGCTCGCCCTCGGTGGTGTAGGCCTTCAGCCGCATTTCAATCAGGGATTCGCTGTCGCCGAAGCCTGGCGGAATGATGGCTGCCATGAATTCGAGGATTTCCCTTAAGGGGATCCCGATCTGCACGAGATGCGGCGGCAGCCCAAGAATTTCGCCGAACTGCCGGTTTGAACAGATCAGCTGCAGATCCGGGTCGAACACGGCGATGCCTTGCCGCACATGGTTCAGCGCGGTCTGCAATATCTCGCGATTGAAATGAAGCGCGGCGTGAGAATCGTCGAGCAGTTTGAGCGCCGCCTTGGCGGAGACGGTGCGCTTGCGCAGCAACAGCGACATCACCATGCGCGAGGACGCAGCCCCGATCGAGGAAGCGATCAGATGTTCCGCATGCTGCAGCAGTTCGAAGTCGGCCTGCGCCGAGGGTTCGAGACTGGTGTGATGGGCGATCGCGAAGGCTTCGAACGAATGGCGGGCGCGATCGGGACCCAGATACTGCGCCACCGTGCTCTGAATGTCCTGCACGGTCACCGTGGTGCGCCAGCGCCGGAAGGTCGGCGCTATCGGCGCGAGCGCACGGGGCACAAACAGGTCGGCCTGCAATCGTTCGATCGAGGACGACTGGCGCGCCAGCGACAACACGACATAGGTCAAAAGGTTAAGCGACAGGCTCCAGAGCACACCGTGCAGGAGCGGCGGCAAATCGGCGCCGAACAAGGCCTGCGGACGCAACGCCACGATGTCGAACGGGCCGTGCTGCAGCAGCGTCACGCCGGCGGTACTGCCGTCCATGAAGCTTGGAAGAAACAGCGTATAGATCCACACCGCGACCCCGACCAGCATGCCTCCCATGGCGCCTCGCGCGGTCGCGCGCCGCCAGAACAGGCCGCCGAAGAACGCCGGCGCCAGCTGGGCGATGGCCGCGAACGACAACAGGCCGATCGCCGCCAGTTGGGTGTTGCCGAGCGCGCGGTAGTAGAAATACGCCATCACCATGATGGCAAAAATCGCGAAGCGGCGAACCCTGAGCACGAAGTTGCCGAAATCCTTCTGGCCGGCGCGCGATCGCGCGCCGCGTTGCAGCACCAGCGGCACGACGATATCGTTCGAGACCATGATCGAAAGTGCGACGCATTCCACGATCACCATGGCGGTTGCCGCCGACAGGCCTCCGACAAAGACGCCGACGCTGAGCCAGGGAGAATTCCCCTCCATCGGCAACGCCAGCACATACATGTCGCTGTCAACAGCGCCGAACGGAAAGCTGACGAGCCCTGCGAGCGCGATCGGAATCACGAACAGGTTGATGGCCACCAGATACAGCGGAAACAGCCAGCGCGCCCGGCCCACCTCGGCGTCGGTCGAATTCTCGACCACGCTGACGTGAAACTGGCGCGGCAGCAGCATGATCGCGCAAAACGACAGCAGCGTCATGGTCAGGAAATTGCCGATCGATGGCGTGTAGTTGATGGCCCGTACCGCTTCAGGCGTCTTCATCACGCGTTCGATCAACTCGACCGGTGAGAACATCCAGAATGTGACGAATGCGCCGGCGGCGAGAAAGGCCACCAGCTTGACGATGGATTCGGTGGCGACCGCCAGCATCAGGCCGTGCTGATGTTCCGTCGCGTCGGTCTGGCGGGTCCCGAACAGGACCGCGAATACCGCCATCGCCAGCGTGACCACCAGCGCCATATCGCCGACGATCGGCATCGAGGAGAAGGCCTGGTCTTCGCTGAGGATCGTTTCCAGCGACGACGCCACGGCCTTGAGCTGGAGCGCGATGTAGGGAACCGAGCCGATGATCGCGATCAGCGCGACGGTGGCGGCGACGGCCTGGCTCTTGCCGTAGCGTGCCGCGATGAAATCGGCGATCGAGGTGATGTTCTGCGATTTCGCGAGCTTGATCACGCGACGGAGCAGCGGCGTGCAGAACGCGATCATCAGGATCGGGCCGACATAGATCGCGAGAAAATCGACGCTGGTGCGGCTGGCGAACCCGACCGAGCCGAAGAACGTCCAGGACGTGCAATAGATCGCCAGCGACAGCGGATAGATCAGCGCGCTGGCGCGCCCGCGCTGGGTCGGCGAGAGGCGGTCGCCATGGCTGGCAACCAGAAACAGGAACCCGATGTAGCCGAATGCGGCTGCGATCACGCCCCAGTCGTGCAGCATGGCTGCCTGCTCCCTCAAACGCTCGGCGCGCGGTCTGGCCTGCGCGCTTCGGTGGCTTCATCCTTCGAGACGGCGCTTTGCGCCTCCTCAGGATGAGGTCTTGAACCCTCATGGTGAGGCGCGCGGCAACGCCGCGCGTCTCGAACCACGAGGCCACGGGGACTATAGCCGGATCGGACCGGCAAAGCATCGGGCGTGAACGGTCGGGTCTTAAAGGATTTCGCCGCGGAGGCGGGAATTAACCTTATTCAGCCGCCATGGATTTCTTGCGAAGCGGCAGGCCGAGGCGCTCCCAGACCTGCAACAGCGATTCGGCAAGCCGATCGATCAATCCGTCGTCGTGATAGGGCGACGGCGTGATCCGCAGCCGCTCGGTGCCTTTGGCGACGGTCGGATAGTTGATCGGCTGGATGTAGATATTGTATTCCTCCAGCAGCAGGTCGCAGGCCCGCTTGCAGTGTTCGGGATCGCCGACGAACAGCGGCACGATATGGGTCTCGCTCGACATCACCGGCAACCCGGCGGCGTTCAGGATCGCCTTGACGCGGGCGGCGCGGTCCTGATGGCGCTCCCGTTCCCAACTCGAGGTTTTGAGGTGCCGGATCGCGGCGGTCGCCGCGGAGCAGATTGCCGGCGGCAGCGCGGTGGTGAAGATAAAGCCCGGGGCGTAGGAACGGACCGCGTCGATGATGTCGGCGCTGGCGGCGATATAGCCGCCGAGGCAGCCGAATGCCTTGGCCAGCGTGCCTTCCAGAATATCGATGCGGTGCATGACGCCTTCGCGCTCGGCGATGCCGCCGCCGCGCGGACCATACATGCCGACCGCGTGAACCTCGTCGACATAGGTCATCGCGCCGTAGCGCTCGGCGAGATCGCAGATCTTCGCCAGCGGCGCGATATCGCCGTCCATCGAATACAGGCTCTCGCAGGCGATCAGTTTCGGCCGATCCGGCCCTGCGGCGCGCAGCAATTCCTCGAGATGCGCCATGTCGCTGTGGCGGAAGATCTGCCGTTCACAGCCGCCCTGGCGAATGCCTTCGATCATGGAATTGTGGTTGAGCGCATCCGACAGGATCAGGCAATTCGGAATCAGCTTGGCGATGGTGGCGATGCCGGTCTGGTTCGAGACGTAGCCCGAGGTGAACAACAGCGCCGCCTGCTTGCCGTGCAGATCGGCCAGTTCCTGCTCGAGCTGCACCAGCGGATGATGGGTGCCGGCGATGTTGCGGGTGCCGCCGGCGCCGGTGCCGACCCGCGTGGCGGTCTCCACCATGGCGCCGACCACCTTCGGATGCTGTCCCATGCCGAGATAGTCGTTGGAGCACCAGATCACGACGTTGCGCGGCCCCTTCGGGGAATGCCACACCGCATGCGGAAACCGTCCCGCGATTCGCTCGAGATCGGCGAACACGCGATAGCGCCGCTCGTCATGCAGGCGGCTGAGGGCGGCACTGAAGAATTTGCTGTAATCCATCGCAAGACCTGAAGCGGAAGCGTGAGGCCGGAAGTGGCACAGCCTTTTTAGAGCGTTTCCAGGTTTGATGTCGAGCCGGAATTGTCGTTTCTGGCGCACAATGGATGGCAGCGGGGTTGCTTCCGGCTCGGATCAAATCTTGATCTCGATCAACACACTGGCGGCGTTTTGCTGTCAGCAATATGTCGGAATGTGAATTTCATAAACGCACGGTCAGAACTTCACGTGCAGATGGAGCTGGAGCCGACCGGGCATAAGAAAACCGCCGCGGAATGCCGCGACGGCGCAGTCGAACCGACCTTTCGAATAACGTAATCGCGTTTAGCGCGCAATTGAGTGGGACACCAGCGGACATTCGCGGCTTTCCGCATTGGTATACGTGGAGCCCGATGGCAGACACCGTACGCGCGGCAATCGCCGACCAGCGCAACGCTGAACGCGATTTGCTGTCCGCGTCTTAGGGCGCAGTCGAAGGGTGACGTTTCAATGAGTCGTCCCTCCCTGCGTTCGCAGGGATGACCCGCCAAGAGATCGCGCAAGGCCACGACTGTACAACGCACGGCTGAAGTTGGTCATGTGCGATGGCCTGCGGTTCCGGCGGAGTTCCTTAAGTTAACTTTTGTACACTTTAGCCGGAACGAAAACCCGCTTCCCGCGTGATGTATTCGCACTGGTAATTCACCGGCAACGGGAGGGATGAGGAATGTTGAATGGAATGCGAAAGTTTGCGCTCGGCGCCGCAGCGGCAGCTGCTCTTTTGGTAATTCCGATCTCGGCCTTTTCCCAATCTATTGAAATCGGACCGGGCGGCGTCCGAGTGGGCGGACAATGCGACGAATTGCGGCGTGCCTGCGAAAACAAGGACAGGCTAGGTGAGCAGGGCGAAGGAAATTGCCGCAGATATCGGGAGACCTGCCAACGACCAGCTCGGAGGGATGTCTGTAGCGAATTGAGATCAGCCTGCCTCAACAAGGACCAGTTGGGCGAACAGGGCGAAGGAAATTGCCGCAGGTATCGCCAAACTTGCAAAGGTCGCACGTAGAGATCGCTGATTTCAGTGTTGCGGGGTGGTCGGCACGCGCGCCCTGCACTCTTCATCGTGAAGCGGCCTCGGCTGGCGGCCTCTCTTTATTTGTGCAAGATGACTCCGAAGCGAGCCTTGCCCGCGCTCCCTGCGCGTTAGAGCGGGATGACTTTTCTTCGAATCGTCATCCCGCTCTATCTCTTTTTGTTTGAGCATGATCTTTTCGGAAAACCGGTTCCCACTTTTCCGGATCATGCTCTAGCTGTTGGCGAGGCTCCATCCCGCTCCGCGAAGCCAGCAACGCTCGTCGGGAATCTCCTGATCGCGGTAGAGCCGCGTCACCTTCTGCCAGCCGCCCTTGGCGAAGGCTTCGGCCAGCGCGCGTTCAGATACCTCGTCACGGCTTCCGGCGCAGGGAAAGATCGCAACCGGCGAAATCCAGTACGCCAGATAATCCCTGGCCCGACGCTCGATGCGAAACACCGCGCCGGCCTTCGCCACTCCCTCCAGCGACTTCGCACCAAAGCCCTGGTCCGACGTCATCGGCAGGATCAGGCGCCCGCCATCGGCGAGGCGGTCGAGCCAGCTTTCGGCTGGCCGCGTGCAGCCGGCATTGACGTAAATGACATCGGCTTCATCGAACGGAACCAGCGCGCCGTCGCCTTCGATGATTTCGACGTTTGGGTAGCCTGCGAAATTGGCTTTGGCGCGCGCAGCGAGCTCGGGTTCATATTCTATACCGGTGACCCGGCCTGATGGTCCCGCGAGGTGCGCCAGGATGGCGGTGTAATAGCCGGTACCGGTTCCGACATGTACGACGTGGGCGCCCGCGGCCGGTGTGGCCTGGTGAATGAGGTGCGCATGCAACGACGGTTGACCGTTGTTGAGGCGCCGCTCGGGCAGAATGCCGACGAGATCGTCGGTGTACAAATAAACCGGATCGGCGTCAGGCGTCGTGACGTAATCCCGGAACCAGCGGAGGATCCACCATGGACCGGCTCCGAGAAAGTCCTCCCGGCGCGTGGCGCTCAACGCGGCCTCGAGACGCGCATTGTCCATGATCCGCGCGGCGGCCAGAATCTGCCTGGCGTAGGCCGCGCGGATGATCTTGAGTTCGCCTTGCCGGTCCATCGCTCCCTTTCACGCCACGCGGGTGGATGCTAGGATAGTGTGTGATTCAACACATCAGAGTGTGTGAAATAGCATAAGACCACGAAGAGGCCAAATGAAAAAACAGCTTTATCCGGCGATTCTGGAACGCGGCCCGAAGGGCGCGTTCGGCGCGTGGTTTCCCGATTTTCCCGGCTGCGTCGCCGGTGGAAGATCGCACGAGCAAACCATCGAGAGAGCGGAAAACGCGCTGGCGCAGGCGGTCGATCGGATGTTCGAGCATGGCCGGCCGCTGCCCCCGCCGACGCCGATCGCGCGGATCGTGCTTCCCAGGGGCTGCGACTTTCTTGCTTATTTCATCGTCGGCGTGGATCCGCCGGATCCGTCGGAGCGGGTCAACGTCTACTTGCCGAAAAGCCTGATCGGCCAGATCGACCGGCGCGCAGCCGAACTCGGCATGAGTCGCTCGAGCTTTTTCGGGCTCGCTGCCAGCACGGCGCTGACCTATTTCCCTGTCCACACCGTGTTGCGGCCGGAGTTGGCGGAGGCCCGCTCGAAGGTACACAAGACCGGCAGGCTGCGAACCCAGACATCGCCGGCCAAAAAGTCGCCGGTGTAACGGGGGTGGTGTCCGCGCGCTACCGGCCGGGCCACGTTTAATCCGCGAGCACGAACGCCTTGCACCAGCCGTCTTTGCTGATCTCACCTTCCACCACCTTGCAGTATTTCGGTGGCTCGAACAGCGTGCACATTCCGCAGCTGTAAATGTCCTTTGGCGCGTCCTGGTATTCAGCCTGCTGCCGCGTCATTTTTTCCGATGCTTGCGTCCGCGAAGTACGCAACAAGAGCCCTGCCGGAACTCCCGTCACAACCGCGCGCATGACCTCTCGCCGCGACCTGTCTACTCGTTTTTCGACCATGGAGCTTCCTCTCCTGCCATCGCCAGGGCTCACCCCGCAGGGCGGAATGGCGAAAGCGTAATCCGCCATTCACCGACGATAAAGGGCAAGCCTAGCCCGGACGCGCCAACGGGTCGCGCGAACGCGCGCCCGACGACAGGCTCGGCGATATCAAGGTTATCATATTTCCTTGAACCTCCGCGTATCGCGGCGCTGATGCGGGCTTAATGTTGCAAGAGCAAGCCGTTTACAGGATGGCCTCAATTCCCTTGCGCCGAATGACATCGAGCAACACCAGCGCCGGACCTGTCGGACGCTTGGCACCGCGTTCGAGCTTCGAGACATAGTCCGCCGTCAAATTCAAGTAGGTCGCAAAAACCGCCTGACTAACGTGGCACTTCTCGCGGAGGGCTTTAATTTCCTCGCCTGTCAGGGTGACCGTTACAGCGGGCGCGACACCCACGTGTCTCATGGTAATTTTGTCATGAGCGGTTTTGGTCAGAAGGCCACTTGCACGCATGTCACGTGCGGTTTCCAGCAGCTCCTTGGTTAGCCGACTGGTCTTTGCCTTGGTCTTTTTTGTTTTCGCCTTTGCTTTCGTTGCCATGTTGCACCTCGATTAAAGTTCCATCTTTTAAGGCTTGCGCGATTGTCTCTTCGGCTGCGTTTAAAAATGACGCGACGATCTCTCGTAGAGTCATCAATTCAGCCTTGTCGATATTTTCACGCTCGTTTTTTGCGAAGGCGAAAAGAAAGATGGCCCGATCGGAACGGATTCCGATGATCATCCGAAAGCCGCCTCTCTTGCCCTGCCCCGGCCGCGCGACCCGTTGCTTGATGATCTGACCGCCAAGGTCGGCATCGATCAAACCCCGGACGGCTCTTTCGACGGCATCCACAAGGCCATCGTCACTGATGCCGTGCTGTCGCGTAAACTTCGCAAGCGTTTTGGTCTTGAAAATGCGCACAGTGCGTTTCTAGTTCTATAAACTATAGTTCTTAGGCCTATATTTCAAGGGAAAAACGTGAGGAAGGTGTTTTAATGGCTGCTACGGGATCATGCGCAGACCTGTGCGATTTGTTGGAACGGCTCCGTCGCGGCGATGATCATCGCAGCCACGATGTGCGCGTCGACGATCCGGCCACCGTTCGCAACGGTTTCTCAACCATGTTTGGCTATTCTGGCTTCCATGGGGATCCGGCCCGACGATTCCAAACCAGCAGCGGCGCGAGCGCTTCAACGGCGCCACACCCTTCTTGCCGCATGGCTCGACGCCCTGAACCAGCTAGATGGCCCCAGCCATCGGCGTGTTGCAAAACTCCGCAGGGAACAGCAGCTCCGCCAAGACAGCCCCATCCGCCGTGTTCCGAACAGGGGCCCTCAGCTCCGCGCTTTGGTGCACCCCACCAAGCGGCCCCGACTCGGGGATAGGAGCCGCGCCGCCGATAGCGGCAGCACCTTTGGGCGTGCTCGGGCGGCTTCGGGGTTCAGTCAAATCGCCATCCCTGGAACCGTGGCCATCCCTGAACTCGATTAGAGCATGATCCGGAAAAGTGGGTACCGGTTTTCCGAAAAGATCATGCTCAAACAAAAAGAAAGATAGAGCGGGATGACGACTCGAAGAAAAGTCATCCCGCTCTATCGGAGGCACGATCGCGGGATATTCGCGGCGCGTGCACATGAAGCTCACGCAAGAGCGCGAGATCACGCCGCATGTTTGGGCGCATCCGGATGAGAATCGATGAGCCCGGACTGTTCACCCGAGGTTCTTAAAGAGGGTCTGTCCAGGGCACGAATGCCTGAGCGGCGGGGATGGTCGGAACTCTCGTCGAGCTCTTTTCGATATACAAATGCCCAACGACGAACATCAAAGCTGCGAATACCATCGTCAACAAGGCACTCGCCAACTGGTGGACTTGGTTCATCTTGCCTCACCCAATCAACGCTTTTACGTTGGGAGAACGCTGTTCCGGTCAATTGAGTTCCGCCCAATCGGACGAAGAGAGCCAGGCAATGAAGCCGCAAGAGCGTCGATTTTACCGGCTACTGGCAGCCGCACCGCTCTGTGGTGGCTCAATGTCCACCCGGCGACTCGGGGAGTTGACTTAGGCGGGTGGCTGCAATTCGGCCGAAATCGATTTTTTCGTTTCGAGCAAACTTTGATAGCGCTTGGCCTCTCGCAAAAGCTTCTGGCGTTCCGGACCAGGTTGATATTTTTTTGCCGTCTGAAATTTGCGGACGACGACCTTGTCCAACTCCTCGATGGTCCAATGCGTTACGGGCTTCCTGCTCATGGCCCGACTAAAACACTGATACTTGTTTTGGATCAATCGGCACTCGTGCCGTACTTTTACGGGTGCGATCAATGTTTTTTAAGGGTGCGATCTTTTGGCATCACCCATTGGTCAGTTCGGAGTCTCGTTTTCAATCGTCGGCCGCCGCCATTGCTCCCGGTCGCAAAATCTTCGCCGCGCGATGCAAGGAATGTCTTGGCAAAGGGCGAATAGACACGCTCAGTTCGCGATAGCCACGGTTCCGTTAAGCCACGGGAAAGACGCGTCACGTTGAACCTTGGCATGGTCAGCGCAGACCAACCGACGTCGGGGATTTGAGGGCCCGGCACCTAAACCAACGCCGCCCAGCGATCATACTCCGCCAGGCGGTGTTGTGCGTTCCGGGCCTGGTGTCTCGGAACGAACCTCGGCAACCAGTGTCCATTCGCTGCGTTATCGACGGCGCGGAGCTTACTTCGCGCTCTCGCTCGGCGGTCTGATCGGAACGTGCCGCGAGGTGCTTACCACCCTCGGGCTTCCGTCGCGGTAGGTGTGGCTTATGACCGTTTCCAGAACCAGAAAAAACTTCTCCGCGAGCATGTGCGTGGCCCCGCTGACAATTGCCTCTTTGGTTCTGTTGCGGCTCGCCGGCTTTAAATTCAATCACTTATCCGAGAGCGCCGTCTGCCGAGCCTTGCTGCGTTGCACCGGATCGCTGGCGAGCGGAGGTAGCGGAACCGGGCTTGATCGGTTCTGCCGCTGGCGCATATTAATGCGATGAGGAAATCCGACATCACCTGTTCCAACTGCCATGCCGGCTACCGCCGCCTTGAACTGGTTTCCAAAAAGGGGACCAGGGGCGAATTCCGTTGCTTGCTGTGCGACCATGTTCTTGAGGTGCTCGACGGCTCAACTGACGTGTCCATCCGCCTCACGGTTCAACCCGAACTGAATGGCGGGGCAACCCGGTCTCCGGACTGACCTAGCAGGTTGTTGAAAAACCCCGACGGATAAAAGTAGTCGGTCGGTCACGCAATGGGACGACTTTCGGCCCTCAGCAGGAGTGTAGGATAGTTCGTCCCATATCTCACTCGGAAGGCAGGCGGTTACGTGCACCCATCGGCAAGCACCAGTTTACTCGTCGTCGTACCGTGGCGCACCTTGAACAGGTCTTGAATTTCAGGGTCAGTTAGAAATGCTTCTGCCTTTTCGCGTGCTGGAAATTCAATGATGACCATGCGTTCGGGTTTCCAATCACCCTCAATTGTCGTTGGCTGAACCCCTTGAACTATGTATTTTCCTGAATGTTTTGCGATGAATGCAGGGATTTCAGCGATGTATTTTCTGAAACCATCTAAGTCATTCACCGACAAGTCGAGCACCAAATACGCTTTCATTCCTTACCTCGCGAACCTTCATCAGCGCGTAGGATGGGTGGAGCCAACGGGTCGCGCGAATGCGCGCCCGATGATAAACTCCGCGATACCCATCAATTGCATCTTATGGAGATGATGGGTTTCGCAGGCTCAACCCATCCTGCGTCCTGAATCTTGATTGGAGCTTCGCAGCTTCCGCTTATGCGAAAACAGACGGTGTTGACAACAAGACCGGCTCAAGTGATTTGCCCGTCGGGCCGTTTGGTGTCGAGTCTTTTATTTCGGATTTTCAGAAAATATCTGTTGCCACCTGACCCAAATCAAATCTAGAACTGTCGCCATCCCACCCCACCAGAGGGGCGTATCATGATCGTCACGGACGCGGGGAGGGGTGCGGTGGACGCGGCAGTGTTGGGCGTGCGATGCGAGCGCAGGGCGGATTGCTCTCCGTGAGCGGTTAGCGGCATGCAAGACGACGGCGCTGCTTGCGGACGGTGAAGTCGTGTGGTCCTGACGCCTCGACGCTGGCGTCAAGTCTTGCGGAGGCTCGTTCGGCTCAACCGGGCTGGACAAAACCTTCAATCCGCAAGGCGACGGTGGCAAAAGAGCCCGATCGCCGGGGAGCACGAAGCAAACCGTTAAAACCATTGCGTGCGGGGACGCCGGGTGATTCCGGGTACTCGTTGTTACTCGTGTGCGTTCTACCACTACCAAGTGCACACGAGGCTGCGGGTGCCACGGGCATCCGGCGTTCCCCACGCCCTCTTTGGGCGGAAGATACAGCAAAGCCTCGGGCGCATCGCGCCGCGAGAATACTGACACATGCCTTTGTCCATTTCCGAGAGTTGAAATTGAGCGGGCATCTGCGAGGGGCGCGCCATGGTTGAGTTGAACCGGCAGTCCGCATGCGCTTGCGATGTGATGTTCGGCTCGAGCCGATCAAGCGCGCTTGGTTGCCGTCCCTTCTCTCTTCGCCGCAACCCGACGCGCCGCTGCCAACGCTGCTTGCGCCCACGTGACAAGCTCATCGGGGTCGTCGAACAGCCGCTCCGGCGCGCGCCAAAAGGCGAGGTCTATGGTGCCGCCCTTCTTTTCGTAGTTCAGGGGCGGAAAGGACTCGGCTTCCTTGAAGGCCGCCCGGTTGTCGTCATCAACCCGGAAGTAGAGCGTGTTGTCCCTCACCATTGCGAGCATCAGCCCGTCGCAGAACACACCGGTCTTGCCGAACATGCGCCGCATCGTGACGCGGCCCAGCGGAGCGAGCTGCTCGCGCAGGAACTCGGCAAAGTCGTCGCTGGCAACCATCCTCGATCCTTAGCTCAGCTCCCATGGAATAGGCATGACGATGCCCCTACCAATAAAGCGATGCCCTCATCGTCCTCAACTCGGATTTGCGGCCGCGAGCCGGCCAACGATCCCGCGTCTGAAATTGCGCACCCGTGCCGGCAGCCAATGGCGATCCTGATAGATCAGGTAAAGCCGCCGCCTGCACTGACCGTCTGCTCGAACGACCGGTCCGATGCTAGAACGAAACAAGAACAAAGTCACTACCCCAATGCGCAAAAACATAAAAGGTGGGAGCACCAGCCCGAAGCGGCCGAGTCCCGCCGATTTTCGACGAAACCGCCAGCAATCAATGGCGCTTTGGCCTCGCTTGGCCTAAAGCATCTCCAACTCACTCACATCCGCCATCCGCGCGAACGTGCATCTGACGGGCACGCAGCTTCGACCTGTTGGGTTCGAGGCCTATTTGATGTTCCGCGCCGAGCGCCAACAGAGGTTTGCCATCCCGTGACATTCTTGACCACTAGTCCGCCGCTCGCCCGAGCCCTGGCGGAGCGCAACTACGACTCTCCGACTCCGGTCCAGACCGCCGTGCTTGCGATTGCTGCCGCCGGCTGCGACCTCCTGGTTTCGGCGCAAACCGGTTCAGGCAAAACCGTCGCCTATGGGCTGGCGATTGCGAAGAATCTTCTAGGATGTGCCGAGCGGTTCGAGCGGGCTGCCGCCCCCCTTGCCTTGATCGTCGCGCCAACACGCGAGCTCGCCTTGCAGGTGCAGCGCGAACTCGCCTGGCTCTATCAATATGCCGATGCGCGCGTGGTTTCCTGCGTCGGTGGCATGGATCCGCGCCGCGAACAGCGCGAGCTTGCCGCGGGCGCTCACATCGTGGTCGGCACGCCGGGGCGGTTGTGCGATCACTTGCGGCGCGGCCGTCTCGACGTCTCGGAATTGAAGGCTGTCGTGCTCGACGAGGCCGACGAAATGCTCGATCTCGGGTTTCGCGAGGATATGGAATTCATCCTCAAGACCACGCCCGACACCCGCCGCACGTTGCTGTTCTCGGCGACTTTGCCGCGCGGCATCGTCGCGCTGGCAAAGCAGTATCAGCAACAGGCCTTTCGCGTCGAGGTCGCGGGCGACGAAGGTGGCCACGCCGATATCGAGTACCGGGCGATCCGGATTGCCGCCGCCGATGTCGAGCACGCGGTCGTCAACGTGCTGCGATTCTTCGAATCGCCGAGTGCGCTGGTGTTCTGCAACACGCGAAACGCGGTGCGGCATTTGCAGGCGACGCTGCTGGAGCGCGGGTTCTCCGTGGTCGCGCTATCAGGGGAATTGACGCAGAACGAGCGAACCCAGGCGCTGCAAGCCTTGCGCGATGGACGGGCACGCGTCTGTGTGGCCACCGACGTGGCGGCGCGCGGCATTGATCTGCCGAACCTTGATCTCGTCATTCACGCCGATCTGCCGAACGACGCGGAGGTCATGCAACATCGCTCCGGCCGCACCGGCCGTGCGGGCCGCAAGGGCGTGAGCGTCCTGCTGGTGCCTGCCGCGAAAAAGCGGCGCGCGGAATTGCTGCTGAATCTGGCAGGCACCGATGTCATCTGGGGCACGGCGCCGACAGCGGATGAAATTCGCAAGCTCGATCAGGAGCGCATGCTGCGCGATGCACTGTTTGCGGAGGAGACGACATCAGAGGATCTGATCCTGGCACGGGCATTGCTCGCCGAACGGTCGCCCGAGGATATCGCCGCCGCACTGGCGCGGCTCTATCGGGCGCGGCTGCCTTCGCCCGAAGACATTCTCGATCCCGGCCAGGGCGCTGGCCGATCGCGTGACGATCGCGGCCGGGAAAAAAGCGCCCGCCCGTCGCGCGGCGACGATCGCGAGACCGGTCCGCGGTCCAAGCCAGGCAAATCATCGCCGCGTCACGGCATGGTGGAGGGCAGCGTGTGGTTTCGCGCCGCCATCGGACGCAAGAAGAATGCGGAGGCGCGCTGGCTGTTGCCGATGATTTGCCGTCGTGGCGGCATCGACAAGCATGACATCGGCGCCATCCGCATCATGGACACCACCACTGAGTTCGAGATTTCCAAAGCGGTCGCGGAATCCTTCGCGGCCAAGATTCGCCGCCCCGACAAGGAAGACAACATCCGCATCGAGCCGCTGGCGGATGCTCCGCAGGGGCAGGCGGCTTCGGAAAAGCGGCCGCACACCCCTCGGAATGAAGGCAATGAGCCCGACCGCGGCGCGCGCCGGAATGAAAAACCCCGCGAGGAGAGAGGGCCGAATCAACACGGCAAGACTGTCAGCGAAAACGGGGCGGGATTTGCCCGGGAGTCCGGTTTCGAGAAGAAAAAACGATTCCAGGGCAAGCCCACTCACGTCGGCCGGCCGCAGCTCACCAACGCGTCTCCCGCAAGACCCGCGTTCGGAAAGAAGGCCAAGAAGAATCGTGGCGGCTGATGCTTGCGCCGCCCGGTCAAATGGCCGGGGCGAACCCGGCCGTACGGCCGATGGTCTGGGCCTACGGAATCGCCAGTCTCGTCCTATCTTAAACCGATAGGAATGACCCCATGACCGATCAAACAGACCTCCTGGCCCAATTCTCGAACGCTCTGGCCGCACGCGCGGAAGCTGCGAAAAACGCGGTTGTCGCTATCCGCCTTGCCCACGGGCGGCATATGACAGGCATGGTGTGGCGATCCGAGATCGTCATCGCCTCCGAGCAGTCGCTGCCGCGAAAAGATGATTTTGAGCTTGTGGCAGCTGGCGGCGCGGTCCTGACGGCAAAGATCGCCGGACGCGATCCCAGCACCAATATCGCTGTTCTGCGGCTGGCAGAGTCGATTGCGCCGCCGTCGATCAGCGCGGGCGAGGCGCATACCGGCGCGATTGCGCTGGCGATCGGAGCAGACGGGACCGGTGCCGCGAGCGCGCGGCTAGGGCTCGTCAATCTCGCCGGCGCCGAATGGCATTCCAGCCGCGGCGGCCTCATCGACCGGCGCATCGTGCTCGATGTCAGCCTGGCCCGCCGCGAGGAGGGTGGGCCGGTTTTCGATGCCGCCGGCGCGTGTCTGGGAATGTCGACCTTCGGGCCGCGCGGCCAGGTCATTGCCATTCCGACCGCAACCATCGAACGCATCGTACCGCTGCTGCTCAAGGACGGCCGCGTCGCGCGCGGCTGGCTCGGTGTCGCCTTGCAGGCTGTCGCCGTGCCCGATGCGCTGCGCGAGACCGCCGATCAGTCCAGCGGCTTGATGGTCATGTCGGTGGTCGAAGGCGGCCCCGCGGCGCAGGCAGGAATTCTGGCGGGCGACATCATCCTGAGTGTCGATGGGACATCGACGCATCGGTTCCGAAACGTCGCCAGAAACTTCGGTTCCGGCAGCATCGGGCGAAAGGCCGATCTTCGCCTCATCAGGAGCGGCACGGTGATCACGGTGCAGGCGACCATTGCGGAACGGCCCGCCGGATGAGTGACGCGGCAAGCAAACCGGCGGCGATGGGGCGGCTGCGCGTCGCCGTCTACGCCGTGGATTTGCTGCGGCGTACCGCCTTGAGCCAGGTGGTCGCCGAGGCCGGGCATCTTGTCGTCGGCGCACAGGACACCGCCGACGTGGTGCTGGTGGACGGCGACTGCCCGCCGGGTGAAGCCCGCCCAGTGGTCACGCTCGGCGGCGCCGATCACGACCTGCCCGGCGTGCTGTCCCGCGATGCGGGCGCAAGCCAGATCGATGCGGCCATACGAGCGGTGTCGGCCGGCCTGATCGTCCGCGCGCCCGACGCGATCGATGCCGGCTTTGGCGCGATGCGCGAGACCGATCGTCACGCACTCCTGACGCCGCGCGAGCTGGAAGTGCTGGCAGCACTTTCCGAAGGCATGACCAACAAGGCCATTGCCCGCCGATTGAACATCTCGCTGCACACCGTGAAATTCCATGTGGAATCCGTGTTCCGGAAATTGGGCGCGCGCACCAGGACGGAAGCCGTGGCGAAAGCCTCCGAACGCCGCCGCTATGAGACGATCACGCTGTGACCTCGATCTCGGCAGTAACGCGTGGAACTCGCTCCGAACCGCCGGGTCGCGTCGGCTGGCCAGCCGATAGCCGGTATTCGCCAAGCAATATCAACTAGCCGGTCGCCTGCTGGATTAGTAGAGTCCGGCAAATCCAGGTGTGTCACATTGGACAGGGAACGATTCTATCCATCAGCCTGATCGGCTGTGTTGTTGCGCTCTCCAAATGAGACCAAAGGGAAATGAAAGAGAAAAAGGACATCGTGGAAAACTGGCTGCCGCGTTACACCGGCACGCCGCTTGCTGAATTCGGAGAATATATTCTCCTGACCAACTTCGACAATTACGTCGAATGGTTCGCCGCGCTGCACGGCGGTCTGGTCAAGGGCATAGATCGACCGATGCCCAACGTGACCGCCGATGGAATCACTCTGATCAACTTCGGCATGGGAAGCCCGAATGCCGCGACCGTGATGGATCTGTTAAGTGCCATTGCGCCGAAAGCCGTATTGTTTCTTGGCAAATGCGGCGGATTGAAACGCAAAAATAAAGTTGGCGACTTGATTTTGCCGATTGCGGCCATTCGGGGCGAAGGTACCTCGAATGATTACCTGCCACCGGAGGTGCCCGCGCTGCCCGCGTTCGAGTTGCAACGCGCCGTGTCAACGATGATCCGCGACCTCGGTCACGACTATTGGACAGGTACCGTGTACACGACCAATCGTCGTGTTTGGGAACACGATGATCGCTTCAAGGAGGTGTTGCGTCGTACCCGAAGTATGGCGATCGACATGGAGACTGCAACAATCTTTGCTGCGGGATTTGCCAACCACATTTCGACTGGCGCGCTGCTCCTGGTGTCCGATCAGCCAATGATCCCCGAGGGTGTGAAGACCGAAGCGTCGGATCTGACGGTGACCGTGAATTATGTCGAAGGGCATATCAAAATCGGGATCGAGGCCTTGAAGCTTGTGCGGCGCCGGGGACGCAGCGTCAAGCACTTGCGTTTCGAAGACGATTTCGATGGAGGGGCATGAAACGCAAGAAGCGTCGCACCTGGGTCAAAACTCCAGCGGCGCGTTATCGACGACCTCCTTCATCACGAAGAACGTTCGCGTCTGCCGCACCCCAGGCAGCGCGATCAGCTGTTCGCCGTGAATCCGGTTGAAATCCGCCATGTCTTCGACCCTGATTTTCAGGAAATAATCGAAGTCGCCCGCGACCAGGTGACAATCGAGGATGAATTTCAATTTCGCGACGGCTTTTTCGAACGCCGCGAAACTCTCCGGTGTCGAACGGTCGAGCACGACGCCGACCATCACCAGCGCGCCCCGGCCGACCTTTTGCGGCACGATCATCGCGCGAACGCGGCTGATGTAGCCTTGCTCGAACAGCGACTGGGTTCGCCGGTGACACGTCGCGGGACTGACGTCGACCCGCTGCGCCAGTTCGGCGTTGGTGAGCCGTCCATTGCCCTGAAGCAGGCGCAGCATTTTCAGGTCGATCCGGTCGAGCTCGGGCACGGAAGAAGCTTTCATATCTTGACGGTAATTCCGAAGATAATCGTATTATCGATATGAATCTAATCCAAACAGGGCAGTTCATCGGGTGACTTCGAGAGCACCTTTCTCATGAGAAATGTTATTTTTCGAGGGATCGGAGCGGCTGACAGAAGGGCACCTCGCATGCTGGAGAAATTCGAACGCTATCCACTCACCTTCGGACCCACGCATATCGAGAAGCTGGAGCGGCTCGGCGCGCATCTGGGCGGCAAGGTCGAACTCTACGCCAAGCGCGAGGACTGCAATTCGGGACTGGCTTTTGGCGGCAACAAGCTGCGCAAGCTCGAATACATCATTCCCGATGCGATCGCCTCCAACGCCGACACGCTGGTCTCGATCGGCGGGGTGCAGTCGAACCACACGCGCATGGTGGCTGCTGTTGCGGCGAAAATCGGAATGAAATGCCGGCTGGTTCAGGAAAGCTGGGTGCCGCATGAGGACGCCGTTTATGACCGCGTCGGCAACATCCTGCTGAGCCGGATCATGGGGGCCGATGTCCAGATGGTCGACGAAGGGTTCGACATCGGTATCCGGCAAAGTTGGGAAGAGGCGATCGCGGACGTGAAGGCCAAGGGCGGCAAGCCTTATGCGATCCCGGCGGGAGCCTCGGTCCACAAATATGGCGGCCTTGGTTATGTCGGCTTCGCCGAGGAGGTTCGTGCCCAAGAGAAGGAGCTTGGCTTTGCCTTCGACTACATCGTGGTCTGCACGGTTACCGGCTCGACCCATGCGGGCATGCTGGTCGGCTTTGCCAAGGACGGTCGCGCGCGCAAGGTGATTGGGATCGACGCCTCCTTCACCCCGGTCCAGACCAAAGCACAGGTGCTTGAGATCGCGCGTAATACCGCAAAACTCGTCGAACTCGGCAAGGAAATCGCCGAAGACGATGTCGTCCTGGTCGAGGACTATGCTTATCCGGTCTATGGCGTTCCGTCGCAGCAGACGAAGGAGGCCATTCGCCTGTGCGCGCGCCTCGAAGGCATGATTACCGACCCGGTCTATGAAGGCAAATCCATGCAGGGAATGATCGACCTCGTGAAGAAGGGCTATTTCCCCGAAGGATCGAAGGTTCTCTACGCTCATCTCGGCGGCGCACCGGCGATCAACGGCTACGCCTATGCCTTCCGCAACGGTTGAGCGTGGTTACCTGATTGCGAATCTCCCCATGACAAGGCAGGCGGCGCGACCGCAATCAACAGCAAACCGATCGTCAGTTTCAGTTCCTCGTTCATGCAACTCTTCGCCGAGAGTCAACCCGATTCGGGCTTTTTCCGGCGCATGGGCAAAGTAGCCAATGGGTCGCGCGAATGCGCGCCGGATGATAAGCTCGGTGTCTGCACCCGCAAGCAAGAGGCTGAACATCCATGACCGTACCTGAACGCAACGTCTCGGCATCGATCGATCCCGTCAAACTCGACCGTCTCGCCGAGGTGGCCGTCAAGGTCGGGCTGCAACTGAAAGCGGGACAGGACCTGCTGGTGACGGCGCCGACCGTGGCGCTGCCCCTGGTGCGGAAGATCGCCGAACATGCCTACCGGGCCGGCGCAGGCCTTGTTACTCCCATCCTGTCCGACGAGGCGGTCACGCTGTCGCGCTATCGGTTCGCGCCGGACGATAGCTTCGACCGCGCGGCCGGCTGGCTCTATGAGGCAATGTCGAAGGCGTTTGCCGGCAACACCGCGCGGCTCGCCATCGTCGGCGACAACCCGATGCTGCTTGCCGGCGAAGACCCGGCCAAGGTCTCGCGCGCCAGCAAAGCCAATTCGATCGCGTATCAACCGGCGCTGGAAAGGATCGTCAATTTCGACATCAACTGGAACATCATTGCCTATCCGAGCCTGTCCTGGGCGAAGCAGGTATTTCCGGACGACGATGAGGATGTCGCGGTGGCAAAGCTTGCGGACGCGATCTTCGCTGCCTCCCGGGTCGATAATGATGAACCCATCGCAGCGTGGAACGAGCACAACGCCACGCTGCGCAGCCGGACCGAATGGCTGAACGGACAGCGATTCGGCGCGCTGCATTATTCCGGACCCGGCACCGACCTGGAGATCGGGCTCGCCGACGGTCACGAATGGCAGGGCGGTGCATCCATGGCCAAGAACGGGATCACCTGCAACGCGAATATCCCGACCGAGGAAGTATTCACCACGCCGCATGCGCGGCGGGTCAACGGGCACGTCGTCAGCACCAAGCCGCTATCGTATCAGGGTTCGCTGATCGACGGCATCGCGGTGCGGTTCGAGGAAGGGCGCATTGTCGAGGCCAAGGCCACGCGCGGTGAGGAAGTTCTGAACAAGGTGCTGGACACCGACGAGGGCGCGCGCCGCCTGGGCGAAGTCGCGCTGGTGCCGCATTCCTCGCCGATCTCAAAAAGCGGGCTGTTGTTCTTCAACACCCTGTTCGACGAGAACGCCGCCTGCCACGTCGCGCTGGGCCAATGCTATTCGAAGTGCTTCCTCGACGGCGCCAATCTGACGCCGCAGCAGATCGCCGCCAAGGGCGGCAACAAGAGCCTGATCCACATCGACTGGATGATCGGCTCGGACAACATCGACATCGACGGTGTTCACGCCGACGGCCGACGCGTCCCCGTGTTCCGCAAGGGCGAGTGGGCGTGAGGAGGCTTGCAGCGTAGGCATGGGCGTCGAGCCGCGGGCGAGCGCGCGATAGCCATCGGATCGCGCAAATGCGCGCGACCCGTCGCCTATTGCGCCTTTGCAATCAGACGCAGGCTGCTCATCACGCATCCGACGGCGGCGAATGCCGCGCCAAGCACCAGTGCGACCGTGGCTCCTTCACGGCCGGCGAGGCCAAAGCAGAGCGCCGCCAGCGCCGCCCCGCTGGTCTGTCCCGTCAGGCGTGCCGTCGCCACGATGCCGCTCGCGCTTCCGCTGCGACCGGCAGGTGCGCTGGACATCAAGGCCTTCATGTTCGGAACCTGAAAGAAGCCAAATCCGCATCCGCAGATCGCCATGCGCCAAACGATGTCGGCAACGTGAGGGCTCGCCGGAAGCATCGCCAACAGCGCCATCCCCACGCCGAGTAACGCCAGACCGAGACCGCCGAGGATCCCCGCGGGGTAGCGATTGGACAGGCGTCCCGCGATCGGCGCCATCATGGCGACCACAAGAGGCCAGGGGGTCATGAAGAAGCCGGTCTCGACCTGCGACCGGCCGAGAATGTCCTCGAAGTAGAACGGCAGGGAGACGAAAGCCAGGCCCTGGACCGCAAACGAGCAGACCGCGGTGGCAGTGGACAGCGCGAAAAGCGGCCGGCGAAACAGGTCGATGGGCAGCACGGGCGCCGGATGATCGGCCTGTCTGCGGATCAGAACCCAGCCAAGCAACACGGCGGAAGCAAGTTCTATCAATACCAGTCCAGGCCGCGCATGATGAGCCGCACTTCCGATCCCGAGAATGAGAAGGCCAAGACACCCCGCAGCCAACACCGCGCCGGGAAAATCGAAGGCATGGGTCGCTCGCGGGGTGCGCGGTAACGTCTTCAGGCCGATCACAATCGCAACCAGGCCGAAGGGAATGTTGATGGCAAACAGCCAGCTCCACGGTCCGATCGCGAGAATGCCGGAGGCGATCGTCGGGCCAAGCGTGAAGGCGGTCGCAACCACCAGCGCGTTGTGTCCGAAACCTCGGCCCTGCAGGCGCCCCGGATAAACGAAACGAACCAGCGCCGTATTCACACTCATGATGCCGCTGGCGCCCAGACCCTGCAGCACGCGCGCCATCAGCAGGCTGGGCAACGACCAGGCGCATGCGCAGGCCAGCGACGCCACGGTGAACAGCACGAGGCCTGCGAGATAAATCCGGCGGTGACCGACGATTTCGCCCAGCGCTGCGAGCGGCAATAGCGTTGCCACCAAGGCAATCTGATAGACATTCACCACCCAGATGACGTCGGCGGGGCCGACATGCAGATCGGCCGCGATAGCGGGAAGCGCGATGTTGGCGATCGCGGTATCGAGCGACGCCATCGCCAGCGCGGTGAAAATCGCGGCCGCGGCCCATCTCCGGCGTTCTGCCGGCAGACCATCGACCGCAACCAATTCATCCGCCAAAATTGTTTCCGTCGACATTCGAGAAGGTCTCCCAATGGCCGGGATGTAGTACGGATACCGGCCGGCCAGCAGGCGGCTCCTCGCATGCCGCTCATGCGACGCCGAAGGCCGGCGACGGCGGCAATGCGACGCACGAGGCTGGCCCAAATCGGAAACGCTGGCTCTCATCGTGGTCGTCTCCTTTTTCAGGCCAGGCACAGCGCGGCGGTGAACAGGATCGCCGACACGATCGGCGCTATCGTGCGGACATGATTCCAGGCAGCCGGCTGATGTAACCGGCTATCGTTGACATCTGCGGCAGCTGATCGCGCGGCCCCAGTTCACGCGGGTAGGCCAGCGCCATACGCTCCGCTCGCACGGGGAACGCAACGCGGAACGCTGCGCCATGGGTGTCGAGAACCGCGGCCTGCATGGTTTTCGCTGCTGTCATCGATCGGTGCCTCCTGCATCCTCGCCCGGTCTTGCGGTTAGCGCGTATTTAACCATCGCAGGCTATACTTGAAGCACAAGTTCCATTTTAACATTCCGTTTATTTTTACCGAGGACGCCCGATGAAATTCGGAATTTCAATTTCGCGTGCGATCGCGCTGTTCGGTATCGTCACCGCAATAAGCCTTGGTACCATCATTTTCACCGGCGTTTACGCGCTCAGCGAGCTGAAAGTGGGAGGTCCGCTGTACGACAAGATCAAGCTTGGCAACGATCTCGTTGCCGACATTCTTCCACCGCCGGAATATGTCATCGAGGCATATCTCGAAGCGACATTGGCGCTGCGCGACCCTGCGGAATTATCGATGCACCGCGACCGTCTCGTTCAACTGAAGAAGGAATATGACGAGCGGCATGACTTCTGGCTGAAATCGGATCTTGATTCCACCATCAAATCGAAGCTCACCCTGGAATCCCATCGCGAGGTCGAGCGGTTTTGGGTCGCCGTCAACGATGTGCTGCTGCCGGCGCTGGCGAAGGCTGACATGGCCTCCGCGGAGAAGTCGTACAAGGATGTCAGCGCGGCCTATGCGGCGCACCGCACCCTGATCGATGACATCGTCAAACGGACGAACGATGGCAATGCCGAAACCGAGACCGATGCCGTCAATCGCGTGAAGCGATTTACCCTGATTCTTTGGGTGGTCTCCGGTTTGGCTTTCTTCATTGTGGGCGCCGGCATCATCGGCGTTGCAATTGGAGTCATTCATCCGATCGCAAAGATGACCCGCGTGATGAAACGACTTGCCGATGGCGAGATGAACGACGATGTGCCCGCCTTGACCCGCGACGATGAGGTGGGGGCGATGGCGAAAGCGGTTCAGGTATTCAAGGAAAACGCGCTTCGCGTCGGGGCCATGAAAACCGAACAGATCGAACTGGCCAGCAAAGCCGAAACCGAGCGGCATGCCGTCATGCTGCAAATTGCCGACGGCTTCGAGAAAGCGATCGGAAAAGTCGTTCGGACCGTGTCGTCGGCCTCGACCGAGATTGAAACGGCCGCCGGCAACCTCACAAAATCAGCGGATACGACGCAGCAACTGTCGGCCTCAGTGGCGGCTGCTTCCGAGCAGTCATCCTCGAACGTGCAGTCGGCTGCCGCGGCCTCGGAGCAAATGGCCACGTCGGTGTCCGAAATCGGGCGGCAAGTTCAGGAATCGCACAAGATCGCCCATGCCGCGGTGCACCAGGCGGACCAGACCAACGAGCGGATTGCCGAGCTATTGCAATCGGCGAACCGTATCGGCGAGGTCGTCAAAATGATCACCGCGGTGGCCGAGCAAACCAACCTTCTTGCCCTGAACGCGACGATCGAAGCTGCCAGGGCCGGCGACTCCGGCAAAGGCTTTGCGGTGGTTGCATCTGAAGTGAAGGCGCTTGCGTCCCAGACCGCCAAGGCGACCGAAGAGATCTCCGCGCAGATTACGCAAATGCAAACCGCGACGCAGCAGTCGGTTTCCGCCATCAAGGATATCGGCGCCACCATCGCGCAGATATCGCAGATCTCGTCGAGTATCGCGGCGGCTGTGGAGGAACAAGGCGCCACCACCAATGAAATCGCACGCAATGTGCAACAGGCCGCGCAAGGCGCGACCCAGGTCGCGGGCCGCATCGCCGAAGTCAGTCGCGGCGCTGCGGATACCGGCGCGGCAGCCGAACAAGTCCATGGGTTCGCACGTTCGCTGCTCAGCGAAAGCAACCATCTAACCGCCGAAGTCGGAAAATTCCTCGCGACCGTTCGCGCGGCGTAGCTTTCAAATAGGTTGCTGCACGGCGCGCGTTAGCTGGACGGGCCTTGCCCGGCGGAAATTGACTCCGAGAGGTTGATGTCCATCGTCTTCAGCGCGCTATGATTGCGAGCGAGACCGCGATAGCGATGGCCTCGGCGCGCGTCGAAACCTTCAGTTTCCTCTTCGCCTTCTCGAAATGCTCATGCGCGGTCGACGGAGAGATCCCGAGCTTGCGGGCGACATCGCGATCGGTGGCGCCGCGTGCAATGAGTCGCAGCGCGTCGATTTCGCGCTTGGTCAACCCGACCGGGGGAATCGGAAACCCATACTTCGGAACCAGGTTGCGCAGCCGCTCGTGAAAGCAGTACGAGAGCATCGCCAGCGCTGACTTCTCGTAGGCGTCAAAGGGGCCACGATGGCATAACAGGCTGACGAGCCCAAAGCGTTGATCGCCGCGCGGGATCGGCACGGCGAGTCCCTCGGACCATCCGTGTTCAGCAACGACCTGCAATACCTTGGTGCCGGCCGCCGGATATTTTCCATCTCGCCGCAGCTCCGACCAGGTGAACGGCCCATGACTTTGCTTCAAAGCGGCGATCACCGGATCGCGCAGGATCACTCCGCTGCCGACATAAAACTTGTGCCAGGTGTCCGGCCAGCCGATGGCATAGAAAACAGTCCGCTCCAGTGCCGTGAGATCAATCTCACCGCTTGCAAATGCATCGATGTTGAACGCCGCAATGGCCTTTCGGAATATTCGCGAACAAGCCTTTGGATCAGGCGCAGCCGAAATTGCCGAAACCGCATCGGCAATGTCGAAGTCTGTTCGGCGGGACACGGCTTTTCTCCCAAGTCCACACTCCAAGAGCCTCGCAGCAATTCCAGCGTTGCACATCGACGTTCCGATGCAGGCTCACCTGTCTGTTCGGCGAAGCTCTATCGCGGACCCTCTGTTTAGAGGGTTGTATCGGTTCTTGCCCCGGCTATTGCTTGCACATTGCCTGCGCGGCCGCTGCGCCGCACCACCGACGACCCGTTCGCGTTGCTTTTTTGCCGGGCCAGGTTGCCGCCCAACAGGGCGGCGGTCCCGCTCCTTATTGATATCGGGAAACGTTTGCCGAAGACACGTCCAAATAGCTGGAGCAATGCCTCCGTAGAACTCAGGCTCGATGATCGACGTCGATTGCCGCCGCTCAACGCCGTCCGTGCATTTGAGGCGGCCGCACGCAGAGGCGGATTTCAGGCCGCCGGCGCCGAACTCAATGTTTCTGCCAACGCGGTCGGTCGGCTGGTGAAGGTGCTTGAAGATTGGCTCGGGGTCGCGCTGTTCAGACGGCTGCCGCGCGGAGTCGTGGTGACGGAGGCGGGCTGCGGGTATCTCGACCACGTCGGGATTTTGCTCGACCAACTCGCCGACGCCACGGCCGATCTGCAGCGGCGCAAAACGTCCGAAGTATTGACCATTAGCGCCGGGCCGTCGTTTATCGAGCGCCGGCTGGTTCCGCGTCTCGGCCGCCTCACCGAGCGATATCCCGATCTTGAGGTACGCATGCTGGCATCTTCGCAGCTAACGGATTTCGGGCGCGAAGAAGTCGACGTCGCTATTCGGCACGGGCGCGGCGTCTATGACGAGCTGCGCAGCGATTTGCTGGTGCAACAGGATTTTTATCCGGTTTGCAGCCCCACCCTGCTGTCGTGTGGACCGCGGCTGCAGGTGCCTGATGATCTGGCGCAGCACGTCCTGCTGCATGAAGAGTGCAATCTTCTCGATCGACTGGATTGGGCGGGCTGGCTCACAGCTATCGGAGCGGACGGCATCGACGCGCAGCGCGGACTGCGTTTTTCCTTTTCGCACATGACGCTTCAGGTGGCCGCGGCGGGTCAGGGCGTTGCTTTGGCGAGTTCGGCCTTTATCGCTGACGACCTGATGACCGGCCGCCTGGTCAGGCCGTTCGGAAAACTATCGGTCCTGGGATCCCATGGGTTTTACATCGTATCCCCCAACGCGACCGCCGATCGCGAAAAGAGCGCTGCGTTCCGGGATTGGGCGCTTGAGGAAGCGGCCGACGAACCCTAAGCGGGATGACTTTTCTTCGAATCGTCATCCCGCTCTATCTTTTTGTTTGAGCATGATCTCCGGGCAAACGCTTCGCGTTTTGTCCCGAGGGAAAACCGGTACCCACTTTTCCGGATCATGCTCGAAGCGGGCCCGAGCCTGGCCAATCTTCCAACCTCAGGCTCCGATTCTATGAGCCTTAGGTCCAGCAATATGGATTTGCACCAGGTCATTGCGGACTGGCATATCGCAAATCACAGAAGAGGCTGACGCTACTGGAGCCATGCTGCGCCGAGGATAGCGACCTCGATGCCGGCTTGGCGCATGAACCACGACAGTGATGTCTCTCTATGTCGCGCGGCAGCCTTGGGAGACGAAACATTGTCACAGTATGGCAGCCTTCGAAGTCTTCCGGCCGTGCTCGATGCGGCCGCCTTCGCATGACAGTCGCAGACACCACGCTCGCCGTGTTTACGTTTTTCAACAGCCTTCGCTTCCTGGCCTACGTCCCGCAGATCGTCAAGGCGGCCAAGGACCAGAGTGGCGCGGAAGCCATTTCGTTTGGAACGTGGGCTCTGTTCCTCGCCTCGCATGCGTCGGCGATGGCCTATGCGATCGAAAACCAGGGAGATTGGAAAATGGCCTCCCTGTTTCTGAGTAACGCGCTCGGTTGCGGCACGATCCTGCTGATCGCGGCATGGAAGCGCTCGCAGCATCGCAGGCGCAGGATCGAAGAAGATCAATCGCGCCAAGCGAACGGGATTCAATATCGGCATTTCAAAAATGCGAACAAGTTCGTTTCGTTGTCCGGAAAATGTGATGCACCCCGGATCTGATTTTTGGCTGTTTGGAGATTTGCGCATGGCGTGGATCGGTAGATTGGTCAAGGCGAAGCATGGTCTGGGATTTGCATCGGCAGCGGCTGGCGTAGCGCTCAATGTCCTTGCCGTAGCGCAGACCGCGGCCCCGGCCGTCGTGGCCGTGACACCGGCCGAAATGAAATGGGCGTCGCAAGGCGGCTTGGCCGCGCCGGGAATGGAGCAGCTCAATCTGCTCGGCGATCCGGCCAAGCCAGGACCCTACACCTTGCGCCTCAAATTCCCGAAAGGTTTCAAGATCGCGCCGCACACGCACCCGGATTCCCGCGAGGTCACGATCCTGTCGGGGACATTCGCAACCGGCTATGGCGAGACGTTCGATGCCGCCAACCTGAAAATCCTGCCGGCCGGCAGCTTTTACACCGAGCCGGCCAACATTCCCCATTATATCGCGATCGAGGAAGATACCGTCCTGCAGGTGAGCGGCATGGGCCCGAGCGGACGCCGATTTGTCGATCCACCCGGCAGTCCGAAATGACCTTTGGGAAGCGAGATCGAAGGACATGGAGCACGGTGACGCGCGGTGCTCCGTGATCTCAGCTATTTTGCAAGCCATGGCCGGTGGCTTTATCGTGGCACCGAACGATAAACGCCGAGCAAACAAGGCGTCGCAAATCAGCAACATCTTATGATTGTCATATCGCTATGGCACCTATCCCATCTGCTGATGGGAGGATCGGGCATGAGGGTTGCCACGTTAGCTGCGGTACTTGCATGCGCGTTGAGCGGACAAGCGTTTGCATGGGGCCAGGAAGGCCATTCGATCATCGCTGAGATTGCTCAACATCGCTTGTCCCGGGAAGCCGCGGGGATGGTGGAGCAGCTGCTGGGCAAGGGCCATTCTCTGGCCTCCGTCGCGAGCTGGGCCGACGACACCCGCGACACCCGCCCTGAAACCAGCAACTGGCACTTCGTCGACATTCCGCTTGCCCGGGACAATTATGACGAGGCCGCCGATTGTCACCCGACGGACGAGGCGACAAGGGGCGATTGTCTTGTCAACGAACTCAAGCGGCTAAGGAATGAGCTGCGTTGCGCGACCGGCGACAAGAAAGTCGAGGCGCTGAAATTCGCCGTGCATTTTGTTGGCGATATTCACCAGCCGCTGCACGCCGTTCTCGAAAAGCAGGGCGGCAACGACATCATCGTCGACCTGTTCGCGCGCGGCGCAAAGTGCACCGGGTCTTGCATCCCCCAACACACTTACATGAAATTCCATGCGGCATGGGACAGCGGGCTGATTATGGCGACGGTGTGGGACTGGGGCAGGTATGTGGACCTCCTCGAGACCGATAATGGCTGGCTCACCACCGCGGAGGCGCAAGCCGACGGCATCGACGGTGGAACGCCGGAGCAGTGGGCGGAGGAAACCCACAAGGCTGCGCAGACCATCTGGGCATTGTTGCCCGAGAACAGCGTCCTCGACGACGCCTACTATCAGAAAGTCTCGCCCATTGTCGCCCGTCAGCTTGGCCTCGCCAGCCTGCGGCTCGCGAAATTTTTGAACGACGCTTACGCCAATCAGTGCCCCGTTCCCTGACGGCGCAACCGGACACGCGTTCGCAACGGAAGTGGAGTGAACCCAATGACATTCAGATTCGACGTACGCGCCGTTTTCGCCAAATCAAGTGCCGGGGTGGCCGCGCTCTTGGTCTGCGGTGTCATGCTGGCTGGCAACGCTCACGCGCAGGTCCAGGCGCCGGAAGGCTGCTACCCGCTTCCGGAAGTCCGGCCGCTGAGCGTCGCGCAGCCGCTCAACATCGACCTGATCAAGCAGCAGTTGATCCATTATCGCGGCACCCGCTACGATGCCGAGGTCGCGGCGGTCGTCGCCGACGCTCAAGCATGGATTCACATGCGCGCGCCGCAGGTCGGCAACCCTGCGATCGTGCTCGACATCGACGAAACCTCACTGTCGAACTGGACGCGAATATTGCGGGACGATTTCGGCTATATCCCGAACGGCACCTGCGATCTCAAGGCGGGGGAGGCCTGCGGTGACATTGCCTGGCAGCAAAGCGCTCAGGCCCCGGCGCTGCAACCCACGCTCGACCTGTTTGGTTTCGCCAAATGCGCGACCGTGCCGCCGACCCAGAACTGCATCAAGGTGGCGGTGTTCTTTGTCACCGGGCGCTATCAGCAGGCGGACGCGCAGGCATGGACCGAGCTGAACCTGACCAATGCCGGCTATCGCGGCTGGGATCGTCTCTATATGCGGGATCCCGCGACCCGGGGGCGACCGGTGTCCGAGCACAAGATCAAGGCACGCATCGACATCGAATCCCGCGGCTTCACCATCATCGCCAACATCGGCGATCAGGAGAGCGATCTCGTCGGCGGCCGTGCCGAGCGGGCGTTCAAGTTGCCGAACCCGTTCTATTTTATCCCTTGATGGCGACAACGGACAGAAAATCTGCCCCCTTGGGCGGCGCGTATTTCCTGGGACCAAAAATGTGGCGCTCATCGCGATCAGCTATTTTGCAAGCTTGCCGGCTTCGATGGCGTCGATCTGCAATGCAATGTAGCGGCTATAGATACGGCACTGAGAAAATGCCCCGCCGGTAAACCACAGGCCCGGCTGTCGTGTGCGGGTCCACATGTTGCGAAGTTCCTGCGTCTTGTCGTCAAAGCCCCAGATCGGTCCGACACGCGCGGCGACGGCTTCGCCGAAGCGCGAGGCTACGACGTGATCCAGGCCCTTGTAGCCGGTAGCCAGAACAACCAGGTCGACGCTCAGCGTTGAACCATCGCCGAGCTCCAGTGCGTTCGCCGTGAAGCGTTTGATATCAGTCGCCTGGATGAGACGGATTTTCCTGTCCGCGATCAGCTCGGAACATCCGACGTTGAAATAATAGCCGCCGCCGCGGGTCCGGAATTTCAGCGGCCAGCCAGTGCCGTCTTCGCCGAATTCCAGCCTGAAGCCGACGTTTTCCAGTCGCTGCAACAGCGCGGCGTCGAGTTTCTTCACTTCATTTGTGATCAGCTTGTGGGAAGCCTTGATCACCGCGAGTGGCATGCCCGAGTTCAGGGTATCGCGAATGTCGATCGGCGGGCCGTCGCCGAGATAGGACTGGTCGTAGAATTGTGCGCTCGGATCGACGTTGACGACCATGGTCGGGCTGCGTTGCACCATGGTGACCTCGGCACCATGCGCTTGCAATTCCTGGCAGATGTCATGCGCGCTGGTGCCGGTTCCAAACACGACCGCCGACCGGCCGCGCCATTCCTTGCCGCCCGCGAATTGACTGGAGTGCAGAACCTTGCCGGCAAAGTTCTCCAGCGTCTCGATTTTGGCAATGTTGGGGGTGCCGCTGACGCTGGTTGCGAGCACGATGTGCCGGGGCCGAAGGGGGCGCGCGGTGCCGTCGGTTCTTCGGATATGCGCCGTCCATCGCTGCTCGGTCTCGTCGTATTCGGCGCCGTCGAATGTCGTTCCGGTCCAGAAATTGATCTCCATGATGTCGACGTAGCTCTCGAGCCAGTTCGCGATCTTGTCTTTCGGGATGTAGTCCGGAAAGGTCGGCGGAAACGGCAGGTAACGGAGATGATTGACCGGGGTCTTGTTGTGGAGTTTGAGGCCGCGGTAGCGCAGCCGCCAATTGTCGCCGACGCGCCCGGCTTTATCGATGACCAGCGCATCGAGGCCGATGCGCTTCAGTTCGACCGCCGCCGAAATGCCGGCATGGCCGCCACCGACGACAAGGACGTCCGGCTCGCGATCGTCGAACGCGATCTCGGCTTGCCGCTGGTCGAACCAGTCGCTGCCTGCGAAATCACGCGCATGCGAAACCGGCGCGCTGTTCCCCGATCGCGCGTCGCAGATCCTATTGAAGTCGAGCGATGTCGAAATCGTCCAGGCGACGGGAGAAGCGTGCGCCGGGCATACCAGCCTGACGGCCCCGGTGCCGGGTCCATTGATCGTATCAAAAGAAATGATCGCTTCGATGACCTCACGGCCGGCGACCACGGCGCTGCGAGGCGCGAGTGCCGTGGTATTCACCCGGAAGCCGCTGGCGCGAACCTCCGAGGCACGACGGCCCAGTTCATGGCAGAGTGTCTCGTTGCCGCTTGATGTGGCGAGCTGCCAGGAAATCCCGAATAGATTCCGCCAGTGGCTATCGGGCAGGAACAGTTCGGCTAAGGCCTTGTCGTTCCCGCCGGTCAGTGCAAGGCCAAAGGCGCGCACCCATTGTTTCACGGTTTCTTCGGCCGAAGGCCCCAGTCGTTCCAGCATCAACGCGCTTCCCCGATTTATCGGTAACCTTTTTATGCGCGTATCTGACAGGTCTCGCGGGCCCTCGTCTACCGGCAATGCCGCTGGACGGCGGGTTTTTGTGATTCACCGAAGCGCAGGCGAGCGTCCGACCATCGTCAGTTCGGCAGGCCGCGGACGAAATCGATGATCGCGGCGCCGACCTCGCCGGGGCGCTCCTGCTGGGTCCAGTGGCCGCAGCCGGGCAGCATCTGGATCTTACGCAGTGCGGGGACGAACTGCTTGAGGTTGGCGAGATGCTCGGCCGTGCCGGGGGCGGCGACCACCATGTCGTGGTCGCCCGCGATATAGAGTGCCGGGACGGTGACCTTGACGTCTGCGAAAGCCGCCGTCAGCTCCCAGTTGCGGTCGATGTTGCGATAATAATTGAGGCCGCCGCGGAAGCCCGAGCGCTTGAACTCGCCGGCGTAGAAATCGATGTCGGCTTCGCTGACCCACGCCGGCAGGGTCGCCGGCGCCCCGGAGCCCCGCAAGAAGCCTCCGCCTTTCGGCACCATGCCAAGGTTCGGCGAAGCTCCGCTGCTTGCCGCGGCCGCACGGATTGCAGCGGCGCCCTCGCCGGACGCGCCATAGAGCATGTTGCGCACGGTCGCCCGTGGATCGCGTTCCAACTCGGCCTCGGCGACACCGGGGTTCTGGAAATACAGCATGTAGAATTGAGCGTCCGCGGTCTGCGGCATGACGCTGGTCGGGCGCACCGGGCCGCGCGGCCGAAACGGTACGCTGAGGGCGACGACGGCGCGGAAGCGGTCGGGACGCAGGCGCGCGGCTTGCCAGGCGATGTTGGCGCCCCAGTCATGGCCGACAATGACGGCGGTCGGGGCCTCAAGTGCGTCGAGCAGGCCGACGAGGTCGCCGACCAAATGAAAGATCGTGTATTGATCGATCGCTTCGGGTGCGTCGCTCTTGCCGTAACCGCGCATGTCGGGGGCAACGGCGTGGAAGCCCGCCGCGGCAAGCGCCTCAATCTGATGGCGCCAGGAATACCAGGATTCGGGAAAGCCGTGGCAGAGCAGCACCAGCGGTCCCTTGCCCTGCTCGGCGATGTTGAGGCGGATGCCGTTGCTCTCGATCATTCGCTGGGTCGGTTCGCTCATGTTTTTTTCCTCGCTCCAAGGCGTTTGCGAAAAGGCGTTTGCGAACGCCTTGGAATGAAAGACGTTCAACGCGGGCCGCGCACCAGCGGCAATACTACCGCGCTCCGTGTACGGCGCCTATCCTTGGCGGCTTCCATTTGCAGGCCGGGTCAGGCGGTTTTCGCCATCAATAATTCGCCTTGGCTTTCGCGGACGAACGTCTCGAACGTCTTGGGTTTGGCGCCGCCGAGTTTTTCGATCGTATCCGTCGCCGCGAAGCGTGCCCGCTCCGGATCGAGGCCTGCGGCGCGGAGCGCCTTCCAGAGCGCGGAGAGATGCTCGAGCGCGTGCGCATTGTAGCCTCGCGCAAGCGCGTCGCGGCGCCACTCGTCGTCCGAGATCTCTTCGTAGCGCACGTCCTTGGCGAGAACGCGCCCGAAGGTCGCGATAATCTCCTTCAGCGAAATGACGATGCCGACCACCGGATAGGCGGTGCCCGCCGTCAATGAGGGGCTGGTCAGCAGGCCGACCGCAACGCGCGCCACGTCCTCGGCCGCAACGAGCGGGAGTACCGTGTTCTCTTTGCCCCAAGGCAGTCGGACTGCCCCCTGCGCCGGCAGGCTCAGGCGCACCTGGGAGCCAAGATTTTCGTAGAACACGGTAGCCCTGACGTGCACCGCTCCAATACCGGCCCACTCGAAAACCTGTTCGGACAGGTAGTTCTGTCGCATGCGCGGGGTAGGGGCATCGACCGACGATTGCAGCATCACGAGATTGACGAGACGGGAGATACCCGCTTCACGCGCCGCGACGGCCATGGCCGCGGTTGCGTCGAGCAACCCGTCCTGGACCGGGTAGGCAAAATAAACCGATGAAACGTCCTGCACCGCGCGCTTGACCGAGCGGACATCGAGGAAGTCGCCTTCGAATATCTCGGCGCCGAGCGCGCGCAGCTGGTCGGAACGTTCGTCGATCTTGTGGACGAAGGCGCGAACCGGAATTCCGCGCTTCAGCAGCATTTCGGATACATGCCGCCCGGTCTTGCCTTGCCTGCCGCCGGCCGCGGACGTGACGAGAACTGGTTTTGCCATGGCTGTGGCTCCTTTACATGTTTACATGCTTCCCTGGTTTGGTACCATGTGGTACCAATAACTCTGAACCTACGGTACCAAACGGTACCAAGTCAAGGGGGAGATGATGGCGACGAGATCGACGTCGGATGCGCGCCGGGAAGCCGCCGAAGAAACACCGCGTGAGCGCATCCTCGACGCCGCCTTCTCGGCGTTCATGGAGGGCGGCTTTGCCGAGACCAGCACGCTCGAGATCGCGACCCGCGCGCGCGTCTCAAAGCGCGAGCTCTACGCGCTGGTTGGCAGCAAACAGGATATGCTGGTGGCATGCATCGGCGCCCGCGCCAAACGGTTGCAGGTGCCTGCTGACCTGCCTGAGCCGCATGACCGGGAGACTCTCTCGCGTGTGCTGACTGCGTTCGGGACACAGCTGTTGCGTGAAGTCAGCGATCCCACCGTGGTCGCGGTATTTCAACTGGCGATCGCCGAGGCGGTGCGCGCGCCCGAGGTGGCGCGGACACTGAATGCCATCGGCGTCGAGACCGGTCGCGCCGCCTTGAGAGAGATCATGACCCGGGCTCAGTCGGGCGGACTTCTCAGCGGCAAGCCTGCCGCGATGGCCGAGCATTTTTCCGGGCTGCTGTGGGGCAATCTGATGATGAGCCTGCTGCTTCGCGTCACCGATCGGCCGAGCCCCCTCGAGATCGCGCGGCGTGCGAGCGCCGCTACCGCAGCCTTCCTGCAGCTCTATCCGCAACCGAACCAGGCCGAGACGGCGCCCAGCGCCGTATAGCCAGCGGGTCGCGCGAATGCGCGCCCGATGATAAGCTCCGCAGCAACACTTGGATTGGAGACACTGGGAGCATCGCCCCGGACCGCAATCCAACGACCGAGGGCGATAGCCGTCAGGTCGCCGAACGGGAGAGAGTCATAGCTCAGACCGATTCAATATCGAGCGGCGGCGATCAGTTGTTTGGCCACCCAAAAGGTCTTTCGTTTCTGTTCGCAACCGAGATGTGGGAACGCTTTTCCTATTACGGGATGAGGGCACTGCTTGTTCTGTACATGGTCGACTATCTGTTGAAGCCGGCAACCGCCCCTGCCGTATGGGGCCTCGAGACGTTGCAGCGAGGACTCGAAGCCGTATCCGGACCGCTTGGCATTCAGCCGCTGGGATCGCAGATTTATGGGCTCTACACCGGCCTGGTGTACCTGACGCCGATCATCGGTGGAATTATCGCCGACCGATGGATTGGCCGAACGCCAACCGTCATTGTTGGCGCGGTGCTGATGGTCGCGGGTCATTTCATGATGGCCTTCGAGCATCTTTTTCTGGTCGCACTCATGCTTCTCATTGTCGGCAACGGGGCTTTCAAGCCGAATATTGCGACCCAGGTTGGCGGTCTTTACAAGCCTGACGATCCGCGCAGAGACCGCGCCTACTCGGTGTTCTACGTCGGAATCAACGTCGGCGCGTTCTTTTCACCGCTGGTCTGCGGTTCGCTCGGTGAAAATGTCGGCTGGCACTATGGCTTTGCCAGCGCAGGCATCGGCATGGCGATCGGACTTGCGACTTACCTGGTGGGTCTCCGGCGACTGCCGAAACAGCAGTTTCAGGATATTCAGGTCGCAGCGGTGACAGCGGCAAATCCGGGCTTGAGGAAGTCGCTGCTTGGGTTGGCGATCCTGCTCATTCCCTCCACGTTGTTTTGGGCAGCTTACGAACAGCAGGGAAACACGATGGCGCTTTGGATCGAGCAGTCGACCGATCGCCGGTTGGACCTGTTGTTCTGGCAGGGCGAAATTCCGGTGACCTGGTTCCAGGCCATCAATCCCCTGATGATCTTTGCTTTCACGCCGCCGTTGATCGCGTGCTGGTCGCGATGGGCGAAGACAGGGCGTGAACCATCGACGATCGGAAAAATGTCGCTTGGCTGCATTTTGCTTGCCCTGGCTTATTTGGTGATGGCCGCCGCCGCGTGGTCTGGCCGGCCTTCTTCAGCCAGCTGGCTCTGGGTCCTGCTCTATTTCGCGGTGCTCACCGTCGCCGAGCTTCATTTCTCGCCGATCGGCCTTTCGTTCGTATCAAACATGGCCTCCAATGCGTCGCGCTCGACGGTGATGGGGATTTGGCTCGCAACGAGCTTTCTGGGAAATATAGCCGCCGGTTGGATCGGCAGCTTTTGGTCCACATTGTCGAACGCCAGTTTCTTTCTACTGATCGCTGCTCTCGCAGTTGCGGCGGCGTACTCGATCCATCTAGCGAAACCTGTTCTGCGCACCGCGCTGTCAAACACGTAGAGCGGGATGACTTTTCTTCGAATCGTCATCCCGCTCTATCTTTATGTTTGAGCATGATCTTTTCGGAAAACCGGTATCCACTTTTCCGGATCATGCTCTAGCGCGGCGCTGAATTTTCGAGACGCGAACCTTGGTATCGCCATCACTCCAGCTTCAGCCGGTAGAAATCCGCCGCCGTCTTCGAGAACAACGCCGTCTTCTCGGCTTCGCTGTATTGGGCGGCGATGCGTTTGAAGGCGTTGAAGATCACTTGATAGCTGCATTGCCCTTTGTCCGGCGGAAAGTTGCTCTCGAACATGCAGCGCTGGGGGCCGAAGGCCTCGATGCAGGTTTCGATATAGCGACGCCACGCCGCGGCTGCCTCTTCCGACGATGGCGGCATCGGACGCTCGTGGAAATCATAACCGAGCAAACACATCGCCAGCCCGCCGAGCTTCACGACGACGTTGCGACATTTGGCGATTTCCTGGATCGACGCCTTCCATTCGGAGAATGTCTCCTCACGCCGGTTGGCAAAGCGGCCGCGGCCGATCGGGCCGCCGCAATGATCGAGCACGATCCTGGTGTCCGGAAAGGCGCGGGCGAGATCGGTCAACTCGGGGATCTGCGGATGAAACAGCCAGGCGTCGAAACTCAGGTCCAGCGGCGCGAGACAGGAAAATCCCTTGCGGAATGTCGGGTCGAGCAGCAGGCCTTTCGGCCGCGTGGCATACATGCCGGCGACCCCGGCTTCTGCGTCCCACGCCGAGGAGTGCCGGATGCCGCGGAAGCGCCCCTGGCCTGCGGTGATCTCGGCTTCGAGGACCGGTCGCGCGCCTTCCCCGAGCAGCAGATTGACGTGGCTGACGATGCCGGCGCAGATCGCGGCGGGGCCGTAGCCGCCGCTCGCGCTCATCGCCGCGACGCCGTTGGCGAATTCGACCTCGCCGACGGGGCGGAACGCTTCCGGGCCATGGGCGCGATACATCGAGCGGCAGTCGACATAGACGGTCGCGACGATATTGTGGCCGGAGGCGATGTCGGCCGCCATTTCTTCGATCATGTAGCGCTGGCCGCCGCGGTCCCACAAATGATGATGGGGGTCGACGATCGGGCGCCCGGAATCGAGAACTTCTTCTTTCCTTTGTGCGAGCCAGTCTTCGCGCGGATCGGCGTAGAGCCCACTCTTTGATGCGGGGGCACTGCTGGTGGCCATGAATTTTCACTCCCTGTTCTTGTTCTTGTCGAATTCTTGTCGAAACCTTTTCACGCGGGTCGATCAGCCATGCCTCGTGCCGCCGCCATTCTTTGGATACGCGGTGCGCGCGCTGGGATAATTTAGCGGCCGAACCAGACCGATGTCGCACAGAATGCAAATTCTCAGGCGTCCGTAAAGGTTGATGGTGCCCTGACACGGGCGCCATCACGTTCCGCATCTCGCCTGCTCAAGCAGCTTGAGTCGGGTTCCGATGCTGCGTTGCACCGGAAACAGCGCTGGCATTTTGTTTGGCGGAAAAGATGGCAGTAAAGTTTTTTTCTTTTCGTTCGTTCCATGATTGAAGCCATCGCGTCGGGATCGCGCGCAGGTGCCTTTGTTTTGGTATTGACGCTCTCCGCTTTCAGGAAGATTGTCGGCGGGCAGCGTCAGAAAAAATAGACGCGCATTCATTGGGAGAGAACGCATGAAACGCATCGCGCTTGTGGCCTTGCCATCTTCGCTTCGTTCGGTGTCAGCGCGCAGATCTCGGATCAACTAGGGCGTAAACTCCTAAATCCATTGGCGTTGGCGGGCGTCGATCGCGGTGCGCATTACGGACTCGAGTCGAACATCGCGCGAGATCCGAAAAGCACCCGACAGCGTCATGCGGGTTTGACCGTCAAGGATCTTGGCGGCTCAACCGTGTGACAATCGTCATCCGAGCATTCGCATCGAGATAACGGACCATCGACTAGAGGGGACAACGATCCGTGTTCGCGGCTTCGACATTAGTTCCGGATCAGGATTGCATCGCAACTTTTGTAGGCGCTGCCGTGCTCGTGCTTCGTCTTGGAGCTGCGGTCACTCCTGCCCATGGCGGCGGAGGCGAAGCCGTCAAGATCTCCGACGCGTGGGTGCATGCAGCCGAGCAGGTGGGTAGCAACGTCGTGTTATCGATGACGATCAAGAACGAAGCGGACGTCGCGGATGCGCTGCTGCGCGTGCGATGCCCGGTCGCGAATTTCTCCGAGAAACATACGGTCGATCGCGGCGAAGGATCTCCTGCCATGCGCGCGATCCCCTCGATACCAATCGCTGCGAGCAGCACAACCGTTCTCAAACCCGACGCTTATCACGTCATGCTGCTGCAGACACGGCAGATGCTCGCCGCAGGCGAGGCATTCAACTGCTCCATCGTTTTTCAAAAGGCTGGAACGATAGAGACGGAGGTGAAGATCCACGGATTACCCTGAGCGCGTACGACAGCAAGCGATTTGGTTTGCTGAATCAAGACTTCTGTGAGCCCGGGCGGACCGGGTGTTCAATGCAATACGAAGTCATCAACGAGGGAGGTAAGCGATCATGACACGTTTCACGAACCATGGGCACCTCATGCGGGCATCCGTGCTGGCGACTATAGTCGCGGCTGCCGGTTTTGCCGGCGCCCCGACCGCCCGCGCGGCGGATGAGGTCACCCACGACCGACTGCTCAATGCAGACAAGGAGCCGGGCAATTGGCTCCATCATCACAAGAACTTCTCGGCGACCCGGTTTTCCAGTCTCAAGGATATCAACAAGGACAATGTGAAGAACCTCAAGGTCGCATGGACGATGCACCTTGGCGGCGTCGAAGGCGGCGGCATCTGGACCCATGGCGGCCTGGAAGGCACGCCGATCGTCGAGAACGGTTTCATGTATGTGACCGACGGATGGGGTTCGGTGTACAAGATCGACGCCCATGGCGGGCAAGGCATCCTCGTCTGGAAGATGGATCCGAAGACCGACCATGACTGGGCCGGCGCCGTCGCGTGCTGCGGCGTCGACAACCGTGGCGTCGCACTGTGGGGCAACCTGGTCATCTCGCACACGCTTGATGGCAGGCTGATCGCGACCAACAAGGAGAACGGCCAGGTCGCCTGGCAACGCCAGGTCGCCAATCCCGATAAAGGCGAGGTCATTACCGGGGCACCGCTGATCGTGAAGAACATGGCGATTACCGGCGTTGCCGGCGCGGAGTACGGAATCCGCGGCTGGCTCGCGGCGACCGATCTTTCAACCCAGAAGGAGGTATGGCGGACCTTCACGATTCCGGGCAAGGGCGAGCCGGGTGCCGACACCTGGAAGGACGACAAGAACTCCGCGGCCAGCGGCGGTGGTTCGACATGGGTCACGGGTAGCTACGATCCGGCGACCGATACCATCATCTGGGGCGTCGGCAATCCAGGCCCGGACTGGGACAACCAGTATCGGCCCGGCGACAATCTCTATACCGACAGTTCGCTCGCGCTCGATGCCACCACTGGAAAGATCAAATGGCACTATCAGCACACGCCGAATGATCCCTACGACTACGACAGCGTCGCGGAGAATGTCTTGGTCGATGTGCCCGGACCAAACGGCACAACGTTGAAGCTAGCACTGGAAGCAGATCGCAACGGCTTCGCCTATGCGATCGACCGCACCACCGGCAAGTTCGTGTGGGGACTGCCCTTTGTGAAGAAGGTAACCTGGACCAAGGGCCTCGATCAGGAATCCGGTAAGCCGATCGAGTATGATCCGAGTAAACAGGTGCAGCGTTACAATGCGGCGGTGACGCCGCATCGCGACAACAAGGTCGCGGATATTTGTCCCGGCAATATGGGCGGCAAGAACTGGCCACCCACCGCCTACAACCCCGATCTCAAGCTCTGGTACATTCCCGTGATCGAAAGCTGCAACCGGATCACCGTCGAGGAGTCGGTGCCCGAAAAGCTGAAGGCGCGCGAATTCTGGACCGGCGGCGGGCCGAGCCAGCCGTTCAAGATCACCGGTAGCGTGACCGCGATCGACGTGACCACCGGCAAAGTCGCGGGCAAGTTGGAAACGCCGTTCCCGAATCTGGGCGGCATTCTCGCGACACCCGATCTGGTCTTCTCCGGCCAACCCTCGGGCGAGGTGATGGCGCTCGACGCCAAAACACTGGAGAAGCGCTGGGAATTCAACACCGGCGGCGGCGTCAACGCACCACCGATGAGCTTCTCGGTCGACGGCAAGCAGTACATCGCGATCCTGGTCGGCCTGGGCGGCGCCTGGGACAAGTGGTTCATCGATGCCACTCCGGAGCTGAAGCGGATTCAACCCGGCTCGATGCTTTACGTGTTTGCTCTCTGACACCACACAGCGGTGGGCGGATGGGGCCACGGCCCGATCCGCCCCTTTTTTCTCAGGCAAGAAGATCCGATGGCGAACGGTAAAATGTCTTCCATCACGGCGTTGATTGCGGTAGCCGCCGTAGCTGTGGCCCTGTCGGCGCCGGGTGCGGCCCTCGGCCAATCGGCAGCGAGCCCGGATCCAACCGATGCCGGCAAGGCGGTGTTCAAGCGCGCCAACTGTTTTGGCTGCCATAAGTGGCACGGAAACGGCGGCGGTGGTTACGGCGGCGACGCGTTGTCGTTGCGCAAGACCGAGCTGACGCGCGAGCAGATCACTGAAACGGTCGCCTGCGGGCGGCCCGGCACAGGCATGCCGTTCTTCACCCGCGGCGCTTACGACACGGTCAACTGCTATGGCATGAACCGCCAGGATGTTGGCGGCCAGATGCCGCCCGAGGCCAGCACCTTCCTTCGCGCGACCGATATCGACGTCGTTGCGAGCTATGTGATCGCGCACATCAAGGGCAGGGGGGAGCCGAACTACGCCGAATGCGTCAGCTTTTTTGGTGACACTTCGCGCGTCTGCGATATCTACAAGACGCCCGCCGAGCCGAACGCAAACTCCGCCGCAGGCGCAGGAAAGGCGCAATGATGCATCGAGCGCAGCGATTGATCGCGACGTCGGTTTTCATTTTATCGCTGCTGGTCACAGCGTCGATGACCGCGCCGGCCTCGGCCCAAGATGCGGACAGCAACGACCTGCGCGACATCCGGCTCGGCAAGCCGGCGACGGACTTGCCTGACGCAGGCTATGTCAACTTCGCCTGCGCCAGCGATCCGGGGAAAACGCTGACGACCTGGTTGGGCTGGCGCGACTGTCCCGCTGATGCCTTGGGATTTCACGCGATCAAATTCGGCTATGACCCGGTCACCAGCCCGGACGGCACCATCGTGGCGGGCCACCCGGCGGTTCTCACGCTGCTCGTCGACAATGCCGGCACTGTCAGCGGCCTTCGAATCGAGACCGATCCGAAAGCCCGGCTGTACCTCCGCAAGAAAGCCTTTCTGTTCGGCATTCAGGTGAGATCGCGATACGGGCTCGACGATTGGTCTTGCACACAAGCTCAGCCCAACGCCGGCGAGCAACCCGTCGGCGGCGTTTATGTCAAGGAACGCTGTACGAAGACCACCCGCGACCGTTCGATCGTCGTCGAACGCAATCTGTTTCGCAGGCCGGATCAAGACATGAAGAACTTTGTCGACGAAACGCGAATGACCATCCTGCGAACAAAAGATTAAGTTGCGACCGTGTCGTTCTCCGATTAGCGCCATCGCGTCTGGGTCGCGCTGGCGGAGGCGGTCGCAGGGCGGCTCGGTCGATCGCTCAAGATCCAATGGTTCGAAAGCAAGCTCGACGAGGATTCGAGTCCGGCGCTCGAAGCCAATGCCTTGCTCTCGGATGGCCGCTGCTCGCTGGTCGGCAGCTATGCCTTGACCAAGGACTCCCTAGTTGTCCCGGGAGTCAAGACAGCGAAGCTGCCCGGTTTTGAAGGTGCTACCCGCGAAGATCGCCGGCGCCGCGTGCCACTCGGCGTGCTCGCGCCAAGCCAGCCCTATGTCTATTCGCCGCTGACCATCGCCGTTGGTCCCAAGGCTCCCGAAAAGGCGCGCGGCCGCAGCATTGCCGGTGTCGGCGACCTTGCCGGGCTTCGCATCGCCATCGAAAGCGGAACCCTTGCCGACGCGATTCTGATGACGTTCGAGCAGGGGCGGCTGATCGATGACATCACGCATCTGGTCCCCGGCCGGGACGACCTGCTCGGCGCGCTCGATCGCGGCGACTTCGACGCCACGCTTCTGGACTTGCGCCGGTTCGACGCCTACCGCGCCGCGCATCCTGATACCAGGCTCGCTGCCTCCGGCTACTTTTATCCGATCGGCGCCAATCGCGGTTATGTCGGCCTCGCCACCGACCCGGATCTGCTGGTCGTGGTCAACAAGGCGCTCTCCGATTTGCAGGCCGCGGTAACCATCGCCGAACTCGGTCAGGCCGCGGGCCTTACCTATCTGCCGCCCCGTGAGCCCGCGATTCTAGGCGACGAGATGCAGCAGGTGCTTCGCAATCGATAAGACGTCGCGAAGCAAGCCGTCATTCCGGGACGATACGAAGTATCGAACCCGGAATCTCGAGATTCCGGGTTTGGTGCTGACGCACCATCCCGGAATGACGGGGACAGTTCTCAGAACGAAAGACTGTCCTTCGTCAGCACCCAGCGGCCCTTCTGGATCTGCTGCACCTGGGTCACGGTGTTGGCGAGGTGATCGGTCTTGGAGAATTTGGTCGGCGGCGAATTGAAGATATCCAGGAACTTGTCGCCGGACTCCAGCGAGTCGAGCAGCTTCTGCCCCGTCAGATCCTTGCCGGCCTTGTTGACGTAATGCGCGAACGTCATGATCGAGTTGTAGCCGATCATGGCCTGGGTATTGGCGTCGGAGCCGAACATCTTCTTGTAGTTGGCCAGCCAGTCCTTCACTTTTCCCTTCGCGGTGTCTTCGTAGGGAATTTCAAAGCCCGACGCGGCGTAAAGTCCTTCCACGGCTTCCTTGCCGAGTGTCGGCACTTCAAGCACGTTGGTCGGCGTGGCGCCGAGGAAAGTCACGTCCCAACCAAGCTTCTTGGCTTCGCCCATCGCACCGATGGTCTCGCGGATCACCGTGCCGAGCACGACCAGATCGCAACCGTCGGACTTCATCTTGGCGACCTGCGCGCTGAAGTCGGATGCGCCACGCTTGTAGCTCGTGACCGAGGCCGGCGTCACCTTCATCGCCTCGAGTTGCTGGTTGAAGCCGTCGAGCACGCTCTTGCCGTACTCGTCGTCCTGATGCATCAGGCAAGGCTTCTTGAAATTCTTCGTCTCGACCATGTATTTCACCGCCGCGCGGGTGCTCTCGACATAGGGCAGGAGGTTATTGAACTTCAGCCTTTCCTGCGGCTTGGCGGGATCGAACTTGAAGGTGAATTCGGCCGCGGTCAGCGGAAACAGCTGCAGGACGCCGGCATCGAACAGAACGTCCTGCGCGGCGAGCACGGTCGGCGACCCCATCGGGCCGATCATGGCGAAGATCTTGTCGCGCTCGATCATTTTCTGCGAGGCGAGCACCGCGCGTTTCGGATCGTAGCCATTGTCCTCGAGAATCATCTTGAGCTTGCGGCCGTTGACGCCGCCGGCGGCGTTGACTTCCTCGACGGCCATTTTCATGCCGTTGGAAACCGGCACGCCCCAGACCTTGATCGGCCCCGACAGGTCCTGGTGGGTACCGATCACGATCTCGGTCGCCGAGATGCCTTCATTGGTAACCTTGGTTTGGGCTGCGGCCGGCAGATGGGTCAGCGCGAGGGCGCTCACCGCAAGGCCCAGCGCCTTGAACGATTTCGACATTCCAGTCTCCTCTCCGTTGGCCCGAGTTGAGCGAAGGGTGGGCCGTCAGTCCTTCGCTAGTTTCGATGGTCCGCTGCTCACGCCACCGCCCGATCGCCATACATGGCCTCGATCTCGATCGCGTAACGCTTGTTCACGAAATTCCGCTTCAGCTTCATGGTCGGCGTCAATTCCTCGTCTTCGGGTGTCAGTTGGCGCTCGATCAGGAAGAACTTCTTGATGGTTTCGACCCGCGCGAAATTGGCGTTCACCGCCTCGATCTCGCGCTGGATCAAATCCTGGATCTCCGCCGCGCGGCACAGGCTCGCATAATTGGTGAAGGGAATGTCATGGTCCTGGGCGAACTTCTCGACATTTTCCATATCGATCATGACAAGGCAGGTCAGATAGGGTCGCTTGTCGCCGATCACGACGGTGTCGGAGATGTAGGGCGAGAATTTGAGCTGGTTCTCGATCTCCGACGGCGTGATGTTCTTTCCGCCGGAGGTGATGATGATGTCCTTCATCCGGTCGGTGATCTTGACAAAGCCCTCATTGTCGACCGAGCCGATGTCGCCGGTGTGCAGCCACCCCCTGGCGTCGATGGTCTCGGCGGTCTTTTCCGGCTGGTTGAGGTAACCCATGAACAGGAAGTCGCCTTTGATCAGGATTTCGCCTTCGGGCGAGATTGCGACTTCACCCCACGGTGCTGCTTTCCCGACCGAGCCGAGCTTGATGCGATCCGGCGGCATGATGGTGGCGACGCCGCAGTTTTCGGTCTGGCCATAGACTTCGCGCATGTCGAGGCCGAGCGCGAGATACCAGCGGATCAGATCCGGGGCGATCGGTGCCGCACCCGTAAAGGCCAGCCGGCAGCGATCGAGGCCCAGCATGCGGCGGATGTTGCGGAACACCAGCCAGTAGGCGGCCTCATTGACGAGGCGCAAGGACAGCGAAGGCGTTTCGCCGTCGAGCTTGCAATCGGTCATGCGATAACCGATTCCCAGCGCGTGGCGGTACATCCAGTTCTGGAACGGGGTGGCGTCCTTCAGCGCAATCGTGACGCCGGAATAGAACTTCTCCCAGATCCGCGGCACCGCCAGAAACGCGGTGGGCTGCACTTCGCGCAGATTGTCGGGCACCGTCTCCGGGCTTTCGGCGAAATTCATCACCGATCCCAGCGCGAGCGAGATGTAGTAGCCGCCGACCCGTTCGGCGACATGGCAGAGCGGCAGGAACACCAGTCGCTCTTCGCTGTCGGTGGAGGGGTACAGATCGTTGGCGTGGCGCATCTGATGGGTGACGCTGCGGTTGGAATGCATGGCGCCCTTGGGCGGGCCCGTGGTGCCTGACGTGTAGACCAGGATGGCGAGATCGCCGGCGCCGCGGCTCGCAACCATTTCACCCCACAGCGCCTCGCGGCCCTGGATGTGATTGCGCCCCAGCGCGGTGAATTCGGCAAGCGACATCACCATCGGATCGCTGAACCCGTTCAGGCCCTCCATGTCGAAGATGACGATCTTCCGCAGGCTGGGACAGCGCGCCCGGCACGACAGGATCTTGTCGAGCTGCTCCTCGTCCTCGGCGAAGATCACCCGGGTGGTGGAGTCGTTAACGAGATATTCCACCTGGGACGCGGAATCGGTCGGATAGATTCCGGAAGAAACGCCGCCGGCGCACAGGATGCCCATGTCGGCAAACACCCATTCCGGCACTGCGTTGGCAATGATCGAGGCGACATCCCCCGGACGGAAGCCGATGGCGTGCAATCCGTAGGCAATTTCCTTGGATATCTGCTGCCATTGCCGCCAGCTGGTGGGATGCCAGATACCGAACTTCTTCTCGCGGATCGCCGGCCGGTCGCCGCGCGTTTCCACGGCGAGCATGAAACTGTTCGCGATCGTGTCGGCCACCGTCAGCACCGCGGCTCTCGCCATGCTCGCTCCCTCCGTCCTCTCCATCCCTTCGGCTGCCGGCTTTGAGCCAGTCTTTTTTCGGAACAGAACCCGTGTTTAGCGCCAAGTCGTTCTTAACGCCACGTTTTCTTCTTCTTCCAGCGCCGCTCGCCGCGCGCGCCGGCTTCCTTGGCGCCGAGATAAAATTCCTGAATGTCCTTGGAGTGCATCAGCCGCTCGCAGCTGTCGTTCATGACCACGCGGCCGATTTCCAGAACGTAACCATAATGCGCCGTTTCCAGCGCCACCTTGGCGTTTTGCTCGACCAGCAGGATCGACATGCCCTGTTCCTCGTTGACGCGCCGGATGATGGTAAAGATTTCCTTCACCAGGATCGGCGACAGGCCAAGCGACGGCTCGTCGAGCAAAAGCAGCGTCGGGCGGTTCATCAACGCACGCCCGATCGCGAGCATCTGCTGCTCGCCGCCGGAGAGCTGTCCCGCCGGCTGGTTGAGCCGTTCCCTGAGCCGCGGAAAATATCCGTAGACGAGTTCCAGATCGTCAGCGACGGCGTCGCGGTCCTTGCGCGGATAGGCGCCCATCATCAGGTTCTCGCGCACGCTCAGGAACGGAAACACCTCGCGCCCCTCGGGCACGTGGCTGAGACCGAGCCGCACGATCTTGTCGGCTTCCATGCGCTGGATCGGCTTGCCGAGGAATTCGATCGAGCCCTTCTGCGGATCGAGAATGCCGGAAATGGTCTTCAGCACCGTGGTCTTGCCGGCGCCATTGGCGCCGAGCAACGTGACGATCTTGCCGCGCGGGACCTCGATACTGATGCCCCTGATCGCCATGATCGGCCCGTAGTAACTCTCGATATTGCTGAGCTTGAGGATGATGTCGGGAGCGCTCATGCCATCATCCTTCAGGCGCCAAGATAGGCGGCAACGACGTCGGGATGGACCTGAACCTCTGCCGGCGATCCCATCGCCAGCACACGGCCGTAGTTCAGCGCGATCACGCGGTCGGATACGCGGTTGACCAGCGTCATGTCGTGCTCGACCATCAGCACGGTGACGCCAAGCTCGGTCTTCATGTCGCGGATCCAGAACGACATGTCGTCGGTCTCCTCGACATTCAGTCCGGACGAGGGCTCGTCGAGCAGGATCAGCTTCGGCTCGGAGCACAGCGCGCGCGCCAGCTCGATCACCTTGCGCACGCCATAGGGCAGGCCCGAGATCAGCTTGTCGCGGTAGGCGGCCAGATCGAGAAATTCGATCACCTGCTCGACCCGGCGGCGATGGGCTTTTTCGGTGGCGCGCACGCTCGGCAGAAACAACAGTTCCTGCCAGAGCTGGGTGGTGGAATGCCGGTGCCGGCCGACCAGCAGGTTGGAGAGCACGGTCGCGTTCTCGAACAGCTCGATGTTCTGGAACGTGCGGGCGATGCCGAGTTTGGCGATGCCGAATGCCGGCTCCTGCGTGATGTCCTCATCCTCGAAATAAATGCGGCCCGAGGTCGGATTGTAGATCCGCGAAATCAGGTTGAAGATCGAGCTCTTCCCGGCCCCGTTGGGACCGATGATCGACAATATCTCGCCCTTCTCGACGGCGAAGCTGACGGCGTCGACCGCTTTCAGGCCGCCGAAATGCAGGGACAGATTCTCGGCGCGGAAATAGCTCACCGGTTGCGCTCCGATTTCACATAGATCTTCTGCCGTTTGAAGGTGGCGCGCTTGTAGAGCGGAAACAGCTGGAAGAAGAGTTTTATCTTCAGCCAGCGCCCGTAAAGGCCGAGCGGCTCGAACAGCACAAAGACGACGATGATCACGCCATAGATCGCGCCTTTCAGGCCGTTGGCCGAAGCGAACGCGGCGACGTTGCTTTGAATGTGGGCGGCGCGCTCGGCGCCGGCGCCAAGCGTCGCCGCTAGGCCGGCAACGACACCGGGAATGTCGTCCTTGAGGTAGGTCAGAAACGGATCGATCATGACGATGAAGATCGCGCCCAGCACGGCGCCGTGCAGGCTGAACGCGCCGCCGATCAGGATCACAATGATGAACTCGATCGAAAGTTGCAGCGTGAACATTTCCGGACTGATGAAGGACAGCTTGTGCGCGAACAGGCAGCCGGCGAACCCGGTGATCGCAGCGCTAATCGCAAACGACTTGACCTTGTAGAGCGATACGTTGACGCCCATGCTTCGTGCCGCCGTCTCGCTGTCGCGGATCGCGACAAAGGCGCGGCCGGTGGGCGAACGCAGCAGGTTGAGCGTGCCCACGATGGTGAGGATCAGCACGCCAAGACACAGGAAATAGAAAGCCGGGCTGTCGCGCGATACGGGAGTGCCGAGCAACTGAATCGTCTTGACGCGCATGCCCTCGTTGCCGTGGGTCACGCTTTCCCAGCGCGCCAGGATTTCCTCGACAATGAAGGCGAAGGAAATCGTGGCGATCACAAGATAGATGCCCTGCAGCCGCAGCGCCGGGAATCCGACCAGCGCGCCGATAATGCCGGTCAGAAGGCCGGCGGCGAGAAAATAGACCGGGAAGGGGACGTTGAACTGCTGCAAATAGGCGGCGGTATAGGCGCCGATGGCGAGAAAGGCGGCGTGGCCCAATGACGCCTGCCCGGTGAAGCCGGTGAGGATCATCAGTCCGACGCCGACGGTGGCATAGATGCAGACGAAAACCAGCTGGCTGACGATATAGCTGGAGAGAACAAACGGCGCGATCAGAAGCAGCGCCAGCAGAACGCCGTAGGAGACGACGTAGCCGGAGTGCGGAAACAGCCTGATGTCGTCCTCATAATCGGTCTTGAACATGAACCGCATGGCTATTCCCTAGATGATGATCCGATTGAATCGGATCATCATCTCATTTCTTTGTTTGAGCATGATCTTCTCGGAAAACCGGTTCCCGCTTTTCCGGATCATGCTCTAGACCTTCTTGCGCATGTGAAGGCCGAACAGGCCTTCCGGCTTGAGCAGCAACACCACCAGCAGGACGATGTAGGGCGCGACGTCCTTCCACCCTTGCGGCAGATAAAAGCCGGCCATGCTCTCGATCACGCCGATCAGCACGCCGCCCACCACCGCGCCCGGGATCGAGCCGAAGCCGCCGAGCACCGCCGCCGGAAACGCCTTCAGGCCGAGCACCAGGCCGACATTGGAGTGAATGAACGTGATCGGCGCCAGCAGCACGCCGGCGCAGGTCGCGACCGCGGCGCTGATCGCCCACACGATCGACACCACCCGCTTGACCGGAATGCCCATATAATAGGCTGCCAGCATGTTCTCCGAACTGGCGCGCATCGCGGTGCCCAGCGTGGTCTTGTTGAAGAACAGATAGAGCAGCGCGCACAGGATGATGGTCGCGGCAATGACCGAGAGCTTATCATAGGCCAGCACCAGGCTTCCGATCCGCAACACGCCCTGGCTGAACGGGGTTTCGATCTTGAAGTCGTCGGTGCCCCAGATCATGCCGACTACGGAGCGCAGAAAATATCCGAGCCCGATGGTCGCCATGATGATGGAAAACTGCGGATAGCCGAGGATCGGGCGCACCACCAGGCGCTCGGCCAGCATGCCGAACAGCGCCATCGCCGCGACCGCGCCGGCGAAGCCGATCCAGTAATTGAGCCCGAGAATGCCGATGAAGGTGAAGGCGAAAAATCCGCCCAGCATCATCAGGTCGCCCTGCGCGAAGTTCACGACCTCGGTGGCCTTGTAGACAAGGACGAAACCAAGCGCGATCAGGCCGTAAACGCAGCCGAGCGCAATGCCGCTCACCAACTGCTGAACGAAGTCCAGCATTGCCGATTACCCTCCCCCCGGATGCGCGGGCGATTCTAGCGATCGCCTTTGCCGCATCTTGTGTCCACGCGCTGCCCAGCGTCGTTTACGCCGAAAGGCCCCATGACCAATGGGCGGCTATACAGCCCAAAGCGCCGATCCCTGTCAACAAAGTGCTCGTTACCGCACCACGCCCGGGTTGCGGATAAATGCCGCAGCTTTGATCTATTCGCGAGCATTGGCGGGATTTGCCGCCGCCGATTCACCGTGCCGAAATATCTTGGGTCCATGGTCCTGACCGAAAGCAAAACCTTGGATGTTCGACCCATGAAGCCCGACGAATCCGCGCTGCAAGTGCGAGGGTTAACAAAGCGTTTTGACCGCCTCGCGGTCGACGCGCTCGATCTCACCGTCCGCACGGGCGAATTCTATGCGCTGCTGGGCCCCAATGGCGCCGGCAAGACCACGACCTTGCGCATGGTGGCGGGCCTGCTGCGGCCCGATGCCGGCACCGTATCGGTGCTCGGCATCGACGCGCTCAGCAATCCGGTCGCCGCCAAGCAGATCACGGCCTGGGTATCGGACGAGCCGATGATCTACGACAAGCTGACGCCACTGGAATATCTCGAATTCGTTGCCGGCCTCTGGGGCATCGATCCCAGGGTTTCGGAACCGTCCGCGCGCGAACTGCTGGTCTCGCTCGGACTCGAGCCGCATCTGTACGAGCGCTGTGAGGGATTTTCCAAGGGCATGCGCCAGAAGGTGGCGCTCGCGGGCGCGTTGGTGCACGATCCCAGGCTGATCATCCTCGACGAGCCGCTCACCGGCCTCGACGCCGTGTCCGCGCGCCACGTCAAGGGATTGCTCGGGGATCGCGTGCGCGCCGGGTGCACCGTGATCATGACCACGCATATTCTGGAAGTGGCCGAACGCATGGCCGACCGCATCGGCGTCATCGCATCGGGACGGCTGGTCGCCGAAGGCACCTTGGCCGAGCTGCGCCAGCAGAACGGGCACAACGACACCAGCCTCGAGGACGTGTTTATCGCGCTGGTCGATACCGAGGCTGCCGCCGCATGAGTTCAGCCGCGGCCTTGAGCTGGTTTGCCCGGCACGAAATCCGGCTGGCATGGCGCGAATGGCTCGCGATGATGACGGCCGGCCGGAAGGGGCGAAAACGCGCGGCGATTGTCGGCCTGATTGTCTTTGCCGCGATCATGCACCTGCCGGCCTATGCCGTGATCGGCAGGTTTGCCGATCTCCAGGCGCCGCTGGAAAAATCCACCCTCATCGTCATGTCGGCGACCATATTCCTGGCGTGGGCCTTGATGCTGTCGCAGGCCATCGAATCCGTGACGCGAGTGTTTTACGCGCGGGCCGATCTCGATCTGATCATGTCATCGCCGGTCAGGCTTGCCAACGTGTTCTCGGTTCGCATCGCGGCGATCGCGCTGTCGGTCATGGCGATGGCGCTATTGTTGTCGACGCCGTTCGTCGATGTTCTGGTGATCGGCGGCGGCGCCCGATGGTTCGCGGCTTACGGGGTGGTGATCGCCATCGGCTTGTCGGCCGCGGCGGTCGCGATCGCGGTTACGATCGTGCTGTTTCATCTGATCGGTCCGAGCCGAACCCGGCTGGTCGCGCAAATTCTCGCCGCGATCGTCGGCGCCGGCTTCGTGATCGCGCTGCAGATCGCCGCGATCCTGTCCTATGGCACGCTGTCGCGGTTCGCGGTGCTGACATCGGATGCAGCGGCATCGTTCGCGCCTGACCTCGATAGCGTCGTCTGGTGGCCGGCGCGCGCAGCGCTCGGCGATGGCGACGCGCTGCTGCATCTGCTGGCCGGCGGTCTCATCCTGCTCGGCGCGGTGATGGCGATCTTCTCGCCGCGGTTTGCCGATACTGTGGTCAGGGTTTCGGCGAACGCCGCGCCGGCGCTGCAAGGCTCCCGCATCAAGGCGTTTCGCGCGGGCTCGCGGCAACAGGCGCTGCGGTGGAAGGAATTCGTGCTGTTGCGGCGCGACCCGTGGCTGGTGTCGCAGACGCTGATGCAGCTGCTTTATCTGGTGCCGCCGGCCTTGATGCTGTGGCGAAGTTTCGCCGAGAGTTCCGACGCCATCGTGCTGATCACGCCGGTGATGGTGATGGCGGCGGGTCAGCTCGCGGGCGGTCTGGCGTGGCTGACCATATCGGGCGAAGACGCCGCCGACCTCGTGGCGACCGCGCCGCTGCCGCCCTCGCGCGTGACCCGCGCCAAGATCGAAGTGGTGTTGATCGCGATCGGCGCGATCTTCGCGCCGCTGATTGTCGCACTGATCTTCGCCTCACCGTTCCAGGCGGCGGTCACCGCTTCAGGCGTCATCATCGCGGCGGCTTCCGCCACCGCGATACAGTTATGGTTTCGGGTACAGGCGCGGCGCAGCCAGTTTCGCCGCCGCCAGACATCGTCCCGGCTGGCGACATTCGCGGAGGCGTTTTCCTCGATCGGCTGGGCCGCGACCGCGGCGTTGGCGCTGTCGATCCCGATCGCGGCGCTCGCTACGGGATTGATGACCGCCTGCATCCTCGTAGCAGCGTGGAAGATCAGCCCGCGGCGGGAGTGAGCGGCGGATCGGTTGTTTTCCGGCCGCCATGGAGTTTCAGCCCCACTTGATTGTAAGGTAGTTTTACCTTACATCTTGATGCGAGGAGGCTCGAACCATGAGCACGCTTACCGTGACTGCCAAAGGACAAGTTACCCTGCGCAAGGATCTCCTGAAGCATCTGGGCGTTCACCCCGGCGAGAAAATCACCGTGAACAAGCTACCCGACGGGCGGATTGAGGTGAAGGCCGCGCGGCCTACGGGCAAGATTTCGGATGCTTTCGGTTTTCTGAAACGAAAGGATGGTCCGTCCTTGTCGATTGAGGAAATGAACAAGATCGCCGCTCGGGGCTGGGCCGGCAAACGATGAAGATTACGGCAGACACCAATGTACTGGTTCGGGCCGTTACCGAAGATCACGTGCACCAAAGCAAGGCCGCGCAGATGGTATTGAAGAAAGCGGACGTGGTCGCACTGGCGATACCGGCTCTCTGCGAACTGGTCTGGGTGCTGTCGCAGGGCTACAAGATTCCGGCGCGCGAAATCGCCGAAGTGATCCGGCGCTTGATTAATGGTGCGAACGTCGCAGTGAACCGGCCTGCGGCGGAAGCCGGATTGGCTCTGCTGGACGCAGGCGGTGATTTTGCCGACGGAGTTATCGCTTACGAGGGAAGTTGGCTCGGCGCGGATAGCTTTGTCTCTTTCGACAAAAAGGCCGTGAAGCTGATGGAAGCACAAGGTGCGTCTCTGCTGACATAGATGTCTCGACGCGTCTGCGGACGCTGTGATGCGTTCGCAACCCGACCCCGAATGGCGCACCAGACCGAATCACGCATAAACAACTATGTTATTGAAGTTAAGTCATAATTTCTCAACGATCCCGATCGCCGCAAGGCTCGTCGCGCCCTCGCGCCCCGCCACTCGGCGCCGAAGACCGTCATCGATTCGTTCGATTGCCTGGGCTATCTTGCCAAAACTGCACCGCGGCTCCATGTGGCGCCACCGGGAGATGTGTCCACAAAGGATGAGCGTGATGAGCGAAACCATCAATGTCCCGGCCGTGATGGCCGATGCGTCCGCTGTCACGCGCATCAAGTCCGAGATCGACATTTCCGACCGTTCACGCATCGTGACCTTCGGCGATCGCGCGCAGCGTTCGGTCGTCGAGTTCGCCGACCGGATCCTCGCCCAGACGCAAAATCGGGAGCTCGGGACCACCGGCAAATTGTTGTCGGATATCCTTGCCAAGGCGCGCGGGCTCGATCCCGCCACCCTCAAGGACAGCAACTTTCTCACGCGCTTGTTCTCCTCCGTGGAGTCACGTCTGCGGCGCTTTTCCGAACAGTTCGGCGACGTTGCCTCCCAGATCGACCGCATCTGCGTCGAACTCGATCGCAACAAGGAGACCTTGCGGCGCGACATCGCGGTTCTCGATGAGTTGCATGAGCAAACCAAGACCTCGCTCGGCGATCTGGATTCGCACATCGCGGCCGGCAAGGGCTTCGCCGAGGATTTCCGCGGCCACAAGCTGGTTGAACTGGAACAGGCCGCCAAGGCAACGGGTGCGGGCAGCGACACGCTGCTGGCGGCACAAACCTATCAGGATGCAGCCCAGGCGCTCGACCGGCTTGAGAAGCGCATCTTCTATCTTCAGCAGGCCCGGCAGATCGGCATCCAGCAATTGCCGCAAATCCGTATCGTTCAGTCCGGCGACGAAACCTTGATCGAGAACCTGCAGGCGACCACGGAGCTCACCATCCCGGTCTGGAAGCAGAAGATGATCCTGCTGCTCGGCCTCACCCGCCAGCAATCCGCACTGGCGTTGCAAAAGACCGTCACCGACGCGACCAACGAGATGATGCGGCAGGCGTCGGAGATGATGAAGACGCAGGCGATCGAAATCGAAAAGCAATCGCAGCGCGGCATTGTCGACATCGAGACGCTGGAAAAAACCAACCGGGATCTGGTCGATACGATCTCGGGCGTCCTCAACGTCCAGGACCAGGGACGCAAGAAGCGCGCCGAAATCGAGCAGCGGATGGCGCAACTGACCGATGAGCTGAAATCGGCGTTGTCCAAGTCGCCGGCATGAAAGGAGCTCTGCTGCGGCCGCTTGCCGGCCTGATTTTCGTAACTGCGCTCGCCGCCTGTTCGGCGCCTGGACCGCAGTTCACCATTCTGTCCGGCTCGGAGAACGACGTGCTGGAGCCTCTGGTGCAGGAATTTTGCGGGTCGCGCCGGGCGACCTGCACGGTGCGATACCAGGGCTCGCTGGACATCGCGCTGGCACTCAAGGCCGGCAATGACCCCGAGGCCGATGCCGTCTGGCCGGCGGCGTCGATCTGGATCGATATGTTCGACACGGCGCGGCGGGTCAAATCGGTCAAGTCGATCGCCCAGATGCCGGTGATCCTGGGGGTGCGCCGCTCCAAGGCGCAGGCGCTGGGCTGGATCGACGCCAAGGTGACGACCAAGGACATCCTTGCCGCCGTCGAGGGCGGCCGCCTGAAATTCCTGATGACTTCGGCCACCCAATCGAACTCCGGGGCGGCCGCCTACCTCGCCATGCTGGCCGCCGGAATCGGCAAGCCCGACCTGATCGAAGCTGGTGATCTCGACAAGGGCGAAGTTCTCGCGACCGTGCGCTCGCTGTTGCGCGGAGTGGAGCGCTCGTCCGGTTCCAGCGGCTGGCTCGCCGATCTCTACCAGGACGGAGAACGGCGCGGCGCGCATTACCAGGCGATGTGGAACTACGAGGCCGTCATCAAGGAGACCAATGACAAGCTGACCGCCGGCGGAATAGAACCGCTTTACGCGATTTACCCGGAAGATGGCGTATCGGTTGGCGATTCGCCGCTCGGCTTTGTCGATCGGGGCCGCGGCAAGGAAGTCGAGGGCTTCTTCGCGGACCTGCAAGCCTTCCTGCTCAAGAGCGAGACGCAGGCGCGCATCGCGGCGACCGGGCGGCGGGTCGAACTCGGGCGCGCCGCGCCGATCAGCGCCGACGCGCTGACCAATGTGAACCCCGGCCGCGCCCTCACGGTGGTTCGACCGCCGGAGCCTGCCGTCATTCAAAAGGCGCTGGCGCTCTATCAGGAGGCGCTGCGTCGACCCTCCCTCACAGCGTTGTGTCTCGATCTGTCCGGCAGCATGCAAGGCCATGGTGAAAAACAATTGCTGGACGCCATGCAATTTCTGCTAACCCCGGCGCGCACCCGCGAGATGCTGGTGCAATGGTCGAAGGAAGATCGGATCCTGGTATTGCCATTCAGCGATCATGTGCTGTGGACCGCGACGGCAACCGGTGACGAAGGCGAACAAGCTGGCCTTCTCGCCAAAGCACTCGAATTGCGCGCGGAAGGCGGCACCGATTTCTACACTTGCGGTGCACGGGCGCTTGCAGCCATGAAGCCGTTGCTCGACGACGGACAGCATTTGCCGGCCATCGTCATCATGACCGACGGCAAGAGCCAGGGTGTAATGTCGACTTTTGAAGCAGCGTGGCGCGCGGATGGCCGGCGCGTACCGGTATTCGGAGTCACTTTCGGGGACAGCGCCGATCGCACCCAACTCGACAACCTGGCCACTTTGACGGGTGGCAGGGTCTTCGATGGCACCAAGAGTCTCACTCAGGCATTCCGTGCCGTGCGAGGGTACAACTGAATGCCGCCGGCGCTCTCAGGCATAAACTGGATCGTGGGCGGAGCGGCGGCGGCTATCCTGTTGCCCCTGCTGGTGATCAGCGTTGGCATGCCGTTCTGGATCGCCTGCATCATCAGCGCGTCGGCGGGGGGCGGACTGGTCGTCCTGTTGTCGCCGCGCAGGCTGTTCGAGCGGCTCGATTTGAGCGGGGCCGGCCGGGGCAAGATCGAATTCGCGCGCGAACTTCTGACCGACGCCGAACCGCTTGCGGCAAGGCTGGAAGTTGCCGTACGCGCGATCCGCGCGCCTGACGTCGCCGACCGCGTGCGGCATCTGGCGGGCGTTTCCCGCGAAATATTCGCGGCGATCGAGAAGGATCCCTCGCGCGTCGACCTGGTGCGGCGGTTCTTGACCTACTACCTGCCACGCGCGGCGGAGATCGCCGAAGCCTACGGATCGCTCGAACGCGGCAACGTCCCCGACACCGCGCGCATTACCGCCACGGGCGACCTGATCGACCGGCTCGATGTCGCATTCACGCGCTACGCGGCGAACTTGCAAGGGGCCGATCTCGGCAATCTCGATATCGAACTCAAATTGCTGAAGAGCTCGCTGGACGAGGACCTGGGGCCGCCGCCACAGCTCGGCGCTCCGCCGGATCCGGGCAAAAGGAGGGCCTGATGGCCATTTCTCGTCGAGCCTTCGGAATTGGACTGCTTGCCGCAAGCGCCGCAGGAACGGGCGGCTATGTCTACCTGCGTCAGCATCCCGAAATCGCCGGCCGATTTGGCGAGCCGAAGCGGCTGTTCGGATTCGCCGGCGGCGAGAAGGAAGGCTTCCTGGCCAATGCGCGCGTCCGCGATCTGCTTGAGCGGCGCTTCGGCCTGATTCTCGACGCCCGGCGTGCCGGATCGGTTGAAATGGTGCGCGAACGCGCGCTGCTCGACCAGAAGCCGCAGTTCTTGTGGCCCTCATCGTCTGTCCTCGTCGAAGTGGCGCGCAATTCGGGGCTCAAGATCTCGCGCGACCAGGTGATCTTCAATTCGCCGATCGTACTCTATTCCTGGGACCGCATCGCCGACGGCCTGGTGAAAGGCGGTTTTGCGGAACCCGCCGGCGGGCCGCGCTACACGGTCGATCTGCTGAAAATTCTGAAAGCCATTATCGCAGGCGAAACCTGGGCCGGGATGGGGGTCAGCGATCTTTTCGGCCGCGCGCGCATCGTCTCGACCGATCCCAATAAGTCCAATTCTGGCTTCATGTTCGCAGGACTTGCGGCGAGCCTGCTCTCGGGCGACGTCGTCGCGCTCGACTCGCTCGGCCGCATCGATGGCGACGTGGCGACCGTGTTCCGCCGGATGGGGTACAAGCCGCCATCGTCGGGCAAGCTGTTCGACGATTACGTGGCCGGCGGCGCCGGCGCCCAGCCTCTCATCGTCGGCTACGAAAACCAGTTGATCGAATGGGTGCTGCAGGACGCCGATCGCTGGAAACGGGTCGAACTCAGCGCGCCTTCGAAGCCGGTCATTCTCTACCCGCGACCGACGGCTTTCTCGGCGCACCCGCTGATCAGCATCGATCGCGCGGCCGACGACCTGATCGACGCGCTGGTGAGCGAAAGCCTGCTCGAACTCGCCTGGGAGGAACACGGATTTCGCGGCCCGCTCGGAACAATCGGCAAGGCCCGCAACCCGCTGCTGCAGTCGCGTCTGATCGAGCGGATCGACGCGGTGCTGCCGATGCCCGATGCGCCGGTCATGCTGGCGTTGCTCGACCGGCTGGCAGCCTGAGGCGGAATTTTTCTAGAGCATGATCCGGAAAAAGCCTGCCCCGCACTTGATGCAGGGTGGCTACCGGTTTTCCCTCGCGACAAACGCGAAGCGTTTGCGCGGAGATCATGCTCAAACAAAAGGATAGAGCGGGATGACGATTCGAAGAAAAGTCATCCCGCTCTAGGCGCTACGCTCTGATCAACTCCATCACCGCGCCCGCGAAACTTTCAGGTTCTTCCTGCGGCAGGTTATGACCCGCGCGCGGTATCACGCGATGGCTGCGGCGGTCGGTGAACTTTGCCGCGGACCTGGTGCCATCGGTCGCGGGGGCAACCCCGTCACCGTCTCCGTCCAATGTGATGGTGGGCACCGCAATGACGGGCAGGGCGGCCAGCCGTTGTTGCAGGTCGGCATATTGCGGATCGCCGTCAGCCACACCGTAGCGATGGCGATAGCTATGGATCACGACATCGACATAGTCCGGATTGTCGTGGGCTTCAGCCGTCCGTTCGAAGGTCGCATCGTCGAACTGCCAGTTCGGTGACCATTGCCGCCATAAAATCCTGGCGATGCCGCGCCGGTCGGCGGCAAGGCCAGCCCGTCCACGCTCAAGCTGAAAATAATATTGATACCACAGCGCGACCTCGCGCTCCGGTTTGGCCGGCGCCATCGCTTTGGCGATATCCTGAATCAGATAGCCGTTGACCGACACCAGACCAGTGCAGCGATCCGGCCACAGCGCCGCGGCCACGCAGGCCGCTCGTCCGCCCCAATCGTAGCCCGCGAAAACGGCGCGCTTCACGCCAAGTGCGTCCATCAGCGCGATCAGGTCTGCCCCGATCGCGGCCTGCTCTCCCGAGCGCGGCGTCGCCGGGTCGCGGAAACGCGTGGGGCCGTAGCCGCGCAAATAGGGCACGATGGCGCGGCAGCCGTTCGCCGCCAGCAGCGGGACGACGTCGACATAGGTGTGGATGTCGAACGGAAAGCCGTGCAGCAGCATCACGGCCGGGCCGTCCGCGGGCCCCGCCTCGTAGTAAGCGATGTTGAGAACGCCGGCATCGCCGTGCCGAAGCGGCTCCAGCCGATGAGAAGAGGATGCACGCGTCAAGGTGAACTCCATACATAAGCGGCGTTTTGGCGAATGGGGGAGCAATCCCACTTTCGCAAGACGACATTCAAGATCGATACCACGCTATTCCTGCCCGAGCACCTCACGCGGAAAGCATCATTGCCGCCATGACGGACGCCGAATTCGGCGATACAGTGTCGGGGTCAACGGAGACGGGCTTTTGCCATGTTGCGATCCATCGCTGTCGTCTTTGCCATGCTGGGCTCGCTGATCGCTTCGGCTGCCGCCCAGGAACCGTTGCGGAGCGAATGTCTGGCGATGGCGAATGCGCCGCCGCGCGCCACGCCGGTCAGCCTTCGCCGGCTGGCCGCGAAGACCGACGAGGTCACGATCACCTATGCCGGCCATTCGACCTATTACATCGACACGCCGGGCGGCGTGCGGATCGCGACCGACTTTAGCGGCGCCTACAGGACGGGCCGCCTGCCCGACGTCGTCACCATGAACAGGGCGCACAGCACGCACTACACGCTGTTTCCCGATTCCCACATTCCCCATGTGTTTCACGGCTGGGGCGATGACGGACAGCCTGCCAAAATCGCACAACGTGTCGGCGATGTGTTCATCCGCAATGTGACGACCGACATCAGGCGCTATTTCGGCGACGATTCGAACGCGGAGATGATCAGGGACGGCAACTCGATCTTCATCTTCGAGGTCGCCGGCCTCTGCATCGGTCATCTCGGCCATCTGCATCACAAGCTCGACGAAAGCCATTTCGCGGCGATCGGCCGGCTCGATATCGTCATGGTGCCGATCGACGGCAGTTACACGATGTCGCTCGACGGCATTTCGGAAATCACGCAGCGCTTGCGCGCCTCCGTCGTGCTGCCGATGCATCGCTTCATGACACCGCTCGACGACTTCATGCGAAGGATCGGCCAGCAGTTCGCGATCGATGTGCGGACCGAGCGAAGCCTGACGATTTCGCGAGGCGCGCTGCCGGGCACACCGACGGTTATCATTCTCGACGGGGTTTGAGGCTGCCAGGCAACGGCGCGCCGCAGCCTGGTCTCGTTCCGGCTTCTTAATTGGAGGGCGAGATCAAGCCGGGCAGGGCCGCGAGATCCAGCGCGGCTGACGGCGAAAGATCCCGGCCGGGCGCGGCTGCGAGCAGCGGCGTGTCGACATACTGCATGACGCCGTATTGATCGATGACAAAGGTCGGCCGGTGGTTGCTGACGTTTGCGTCCTCGACCATCGCCATGCGGCGATTGTCCAGCATCAGCCAATGCCCATCCAGCCTTGCCGCGGCAACGGCGTGATCCTCGCCTCCGATGGTGTCGCGCATGATAACGATGCGCAGATCGTCCGGGGAGATGCCGGCGTGGCGCAAGGCTGCGAATTTTGCGATCGCATAATCTTCGCAGTCGCCGGCACCACTGGCGAAGGTGACGAGCGGCGAACTCCAGACATCGATCGCGCCGTGCTGAGCCAGATCGCTCATCGGCCTGATCGCAAGATTGATCGCGCGATTGATCTCGCCGAGGCGGGCACGTCCCTCGCGGGCCTTCGCATTATCCACAATGGCGAGAAATTGCAGGGCAGCCGGAGACACGCAACGATCGCGATCGCCATCGCAAAGCGCCAGTTGCACTCTTTCGTCGTCGAGCTTGCGCTCGACGCCGAGCCATTTCTCCCGCAAGGACCCAACGGACAGGGTTGAAGCGAAAAGCCCGAACGGTTCGGCGGATCCGCCGGTCGGTTCCGGCGATTCGGACGGAACAAGCGTGCCGGCCGCGAGATCTCCCGCGGGTCCGAGACAGGCCATGCCCCAGGCAAGTACGATTGCACGCAGCGCGTGCGAGTGACCGAAGATTCCCATCTGACGCCCCGCGTCCGGGCGTCGGCGGGCTCATCAGCCAGCTCGCGACCGGATCGTTTCGCTGGGGATGATGGGCGGTGGGGCTTTTATTCTGCTTAAAGGCGGCCGGGCCGGGCCGGAAAGCACCAAACGCGCTAAAATCCGTCTCGCCATTTTGCTGAAAATCTTACATATCGTGCCGTCAGAGCGACGCAATCGCCTCGCCAGTATCGAAAAAGAGACATGGAAAGGTTGTATTTAAGGCGATTTCTGCGGGGTATGGCTAATTTGTCAGAATCGTCGGTTTTGTTATTAAAATCACAGTTTTAGCTAGGGAATTGGTACAGTATCCTGCAAGTTGATGCAGGAAAAAAGATGATCTACGTATTTCTACCCGATTATATACATCAAACTACCTAGCAATTCTTGAGTTCCGCTCACAACTAAAATTTTATACTTGTAGTTCCTGAACACAATACCTCATTTTATTTGCTTCTGCGGCTCAAGCGCCGCTCGGCGGATCTGCCGGACCGACCTGCCCAAGACTTGCACAAGCAAGAGATGGTTTCGCGATGCACTTTCCAATGATAAGGACGCTTAGACTGCTGAATATTATGTAAATATTAACCCTTTTTCGGGGTCTGCCCTTTGAATTACTCCGGCAAATTCGACGCCAAATTGCCTTTTCACGGCCCTGGTGCGCCACACCATCCGCACATCCACGTCGATTCTGTGTCAGCGCATGGGGCGCCGGTCGGTGCCATCATCGTTCCCGACGCGCAGCTGTTGTTCAACGGAGATTTCAAGCGATCCGGCGTCGACCTGATCCTGTCCAGGGACGACCGCGAACTGGTGCTGCAGGATTACTTCAAGGGCGAGAAGCGCGCCGCGCTGTCGTCGCCTGATGGCGCCCACCTTACCGGCGACATCATCGACGCGCTTACCGGCCACCAGCAATTCGCACAGGCTGGCGGCGGCGCGAGCGCCGGCAAGGTGATCGGCCACCTCACCAAGCTCATCGGCAGCGCGAGCGCGATACGCAACGGCGTCTCGATCATCCTGAACAACGGCGACAACGTCGAAAAAGGCGACGTGGTCCAGTCCGGATCCAGTTCGACCGTCGGCATCACCTTCATCGACGGCACCGTGTTCGGCCTCTCGTCGAATGCGAGAATGGTGCTCAACGAAATGGTCTACGACCCGAACGGGTCGAACAATTCATCGCTGCTCAGCCTGGTGGCGGGGACCATCTCGTTTGTCGCCGGCGAGACCGCAAAACACGGCGACATGAAAGTCGACACGCCGGTCGCCACCATGGGCATCCGCGGCACCGCGGTGCTGGTCGAGATCGACTTCGACGTCCCGGGCCAGGGTGCCGCGCCGGCAGCAAAATTCCAGGTTCTGGTCGAACCGGACGGCACCACGGGCAGGTACGTTCTGTTCGACAAGCTTACCCTTGCTCCGATCGCGACGGTCGATCAGGCCGGTGTGGTAAAGTCCCTCAGTCAGGGAATTTTGACTTCCTATTCGGCTCCGCTGTCGCCCGATGTGCAAAAGCTCATCACCGATGTGTTCGCGCTGAAATTCACCGACAACACCAACACCAAGACGCAGAATCATCAATTTACGGATTCGATCGTTCCCCAGACATTCCAGCAATTCAAGCTGGCGGATGGGGCGACCGCCGTCCCGGTTTTTGTGAACGTACCCACTCCCACCGGTACGGCGACCCCGGGCCCAACCGGGCCGGCCGACGCCAATCCTCACATTCCGGGGGCGCCGTTCGTCGTTGCCGTCGACGGCGCGCTGATCGAAACCATCGGCGTTACGCACAGCTCGGCGATCGATACCGTGAGCAGCGTAATCAGATTTGCCGACGTCAACGCCGGCGATACGCCGACGGTGCAGACGAAGTTCGATTCGTTTACCTACCAGGACGCCCAGCACAACGACGTCACCAAGATGCTGAACGCGCAGCAGCTTGCCGACATCGCGGCGGTGCAAGCCAATCTTCTCCTGGTCCCCGACCCCGGCAACAAGAACACCGGCTCGGTGACCTGGACCTACAGCATGGTCGACAGCGCCTTCGACTTTATCGCCGCCGGCGAAACGTTGACGCTGACCTATATCGCGCAGGTCGACAACAATTTCGCGCCGAACAACGAGAGGGCCTTCAAGTCGTTCACAATAACGATCACCAGAGGCACCAACGACGTTCCGGACTTCACCACCGGGCCGCAAACCGTCGCATTTTCAGGCGGCACCAGCAAACCCGGCGGGCCCCTGACCTCCGTCGACGCAACGTCGGGAACGCTGTCATTTACCGATGTCGATCTGACCGACACCCACACGGTTTCCGCGCAGCTGACGGGCGCCGTGCTGACTGGATCCGGTGCAATACCACCTGGCCCTCTCGCAACATTTCAAACGGCGCTCGCAGCGTCGCTTGCGACCGACAGTACCGGCACGGGTAACGGCGCCATCCACTGGAGCCTTGCCGACTTCCCTGCCTATCTGGCGGATTTCATACCTGCAGGCGAGACGCTTACCCTTACCTATACGGTGACGCTGACGGATTCGCAGCACACAAGCTCCACGCAGAGCATCACGGTGACGATTACCGGCACCGATGCTCCCGCCGTCGTCTGGATTGCCACGGCGACGGAAGGTTCGCCTCCGGGAGGGCTGTGGAGCGATGCGTCGAACTGGGAAACCGGGACGGCTCCGACGGCAACCGATGATGTCATCATCATCACCGATCAGTTGCACGGACTGACGCCGTCTTTTCCGGTCACGATCGATGCTCCGGCATTCGCCAAATCCCTGACCATGAATGACTTCGAGTCATCCGCCCCGCAGTTGATCAATCACAGCACGCTGACCATCAGTGGCGTGCTTAGTCTTAACGCCGACTCGATTGTCGACAATTTCGAAGCCGCAACCATCATCGTTGGTGGCAAGATGGAAGTGCTGGACCATAGCGTTCTGCACAACTACGGCGTCATTACGCTCGCCAACGGCGGCGATTTCAAAAACTTCAGCACCATCTCGAACACGACCACGGGACAGATCGAAGTCACCAGCGGCACGCTCAATGTTCAGGTCGATGTCGCCAATTGCGGCCTGGTCACCGTCGATTCAGGTGCGACGCTGAAGCTCGACCACGCCACCATCGCCGGCGGCACCGTCACCAACAAGGCCAACGGCATCATCGATCTCGCCGGCGCGGCGGTGCTGAAGAACGGCGCGCTGGGCAATTCCGGTCGGATCAATGTCGACGGCACCGACAATGCGCTGGATCACGAGACCGTCACCAACACCGGCGGCTTGATCGCCGTCGCCGGGGTGCTGACGCTTGAACTCGGCACGATCATCGCGGGAGGAATACTCACCAATTCCGGCACCGTTAAAATTGAAACCGCCTCGGGCGCGGCGCTCGATGGCGTGAGCGTCGACAATGCGCTTGGCACCATTCGAATCGACGATGCCGCATTGTCCTTTGACGGCAAATTGGTTGTCGAGAACGACACGGCGATCACCGGCGGGACGATGTCGATCGGATCGCTCGGCATCTTTGAAGTTGAGACAGCCTTGGGCGCCACGCTCGATGGTGTCAGCGTCGGCAATTCGGGCGTCGTCCAGGTGGACGCGGGTTCGGTGCTCAATCTCAAAGGCTCCACGATCACCGGCGGCACGGTGACGGACAGCGGTACGATCCACGTCACCGGCCAAAGCGCGATCAACGGCGCGGCGGTGAGTGGCGGTCACATCACGGTGGATGCCGGCAAGACGCTGAACCTGAGCGGCGTGGCGCTGCTCGACAACACGACGGTGGCCGGGACCGTGATCGCCGACAACGGCACGGTCCATGTCGACGCCCACAAGACGCTGAACCTGAGCGGCGTGGCGCTGACAGGCGGCGCCGTGACGGTCGGAACCGAAGGACTGATCAAGACCGGCGGCAGCGTCGCCCTGACGACCCATGTCACGAATGACGGGACCATCGAAGTCCACGATGGCGCGCTGAAGATCACCGGTTCCGTGGATGGCAGCGGATCGGTCAAGATTGATGGCGGCGCGCTGTTCGAGCTCGATGGGACCGATACTCAGGATATTGTTTTCGCCAGTGCCGGCGGCGAATTGCAGATCGATGGGTCCAGCTTTGGCGGCAGGGTCGTTAGCCTCGAGGCGACCGACGAACTGGATCTGCGGACCATCAGCTACGGTGCGAACACCACCGCAACTTATGTCGGCAACGCCACGGGTGGTGTTCTGACCATCACCGACGGCCCGCATTCGATCAACATCACTTTGGTCGGCGACTACCTTCACGCGCATTTCGCGGGTGGCAGCGACCAACACGGTGGCACGCTGATCACGCTGAACGCCGTTGACGATGCGCCGGCCTTCGTGGCGGCGGAAAAAGCGCAGGCCGGTGTCGTAACGGAGCTTGCGGATACGACCGGGTCTTCGGTGTACGACCCGTCGGCGCCCATCGGCGGCACCATCCACTTTGCCGACATCGACCTGACCGACCGGCCCAAGGCAACGATTACCGCGCAGACCGTCACGTGGACGGCCGCCGATCACTTGACGGATCTCTCCTCATCGTTGACGCCGTCTGAGATTGCCGCCCTTGAGCACGCGCTGTCGCTGGTTCAAACCAACAACACCAACAGCGGCGCGATCGGCTGGAGCTACTCGATCACCGATAGCGCGCTGGACTTCCTTGCCGCCGGGGAGACCGCGACGATCATTTCCACGGTCACGCTTGATGACCACGAAGGCGGCACCGACACGGCGACCGTCACGATCACCGTCACCGGCGCCAACGACGTGGCTTCGATCGGCGATCCGTCGTCGGCGTCGGTCACCGAGGATACCCATGTCGACTACCACGGCAACCTGGTTGCGACCGGCTGCATCCCGATCGCCGATCCGGATCATGGCCAGTCGTCGTTCCAGACGGCGGTGACGGCGGCGGCCGGCGATCTCGGCTCGCTCCACCTCAATGCCGACGGCACCTACACCTACACGGTCGCCAATGCAGCGACCGAGCGTCTGGCGGCCGGCGAGACCAAAATCGACACCTTCACGGTGACGTCACTCGACGGCACCACCAAGGACGTGTCGTTCACGATCCATGGCACCAACGATGTGCCGACAATCGTGGGCGAGACCAATCCGCTCGAGCAGACGGTCGTCACGTTAAGTCCGGTAATGCCGATTGTCCTCGGTCCCGGAGTCAATACCAACGCGCTCGGCCTGCATGAGGAGACCTTCGACAACCACAACCAGCAGCCCGGCTTGCCTTCCAACAATGGTCTGGGGTTCGGCAACTTCCACAGCGCGACTCTGGATGCCGACTTCTCGGCATCGGGACATGCCGGCGTCGTCAACGGCTCATCCGTCTCCGCCTCGGCGGCTCCGTTCGTTGGACCCGGGAGGGCCGATACCACCAACTATCTGAGCGTCGGCGCCGGCGGAACAGAAACCATTAGCTTCACCCACGACCAAAACGCCTTTGGACTGTATTGGGGCTCGGTTGATTCCTTCAATACGATCTCGTTTTATCACGAAGGGACGCTGGTTGCCTCCTACACCGGTGCAAACATTGCGCCGCTGTTTCCGACCGGAAACCAGGGTTCGTTTTCGTCAAACGGGTATGTGGAGTTCGCGGGCCTCGGTCAGTTTGACAAGGCCGTCCTGGGCAGCAGTTCAAACGCTTTCGAGGTCGATAACATTTCCGCGGGGACTGTTCCGGCGCCTCATGTCGAGCTTACCGCGCCGATCACGGGAACGATTAGCGTCAGTGACGCCGACATCGGGGATACGCTGAAGGCATCGGTGACGGGAGACGCTGTTATCACGTACAAGGGGCACAACGGGTCAACAACGTTGCCCACCAATGTGGACTTTTCCGCCCTGAAAGCCGCGAGCGCCGTAACGTTCGAGAGCGTGCAAACCAACGGCGGGGTTAAGGTTCTGCACTGGACCTATGATCCAAACAATCCCGATCTCGATTTCCTGAAGTCCGGCGACACCCTGACCATCACCTTCAAAGCACAGGTCGACGACGGCGACGGCAGCAACGTGGGGAATCAAGCGCTCACCATCACCATCGACGGTGCCAATCCTTCAGCGGACATGTCGGGGTTCAAAGTCGTCAACGGGACGTCAGGAAACGACACGTTCAACCACGTCGGCAGCAATGTGACGATCTTCGGCGCCGGCGGCCACGACGCGTTCGTGTTCAATGCCCATTTCGGCAGCGCGACAATCGGCGACTTCGACGTCAACGACACGATAACTATGGATCACTCATTTTTCTTGAACGTATCGGCGTTTGTGGCCGCCGCGCAGCAGCAGGCCACTTCAGGTCCCGACATGGTCATCACGAATGGTCACGATACGCTCACGCTGACAGGCGTGAACCTCGCGCAACTGCTGGCGCATCAACAAACCGATTTCCATGTGATCTAGCCGAAGCGGCTTGGCGTCCGGCGCTTGGCGTGCCTGACATCGGGTACTTGGCAGTTCAAATGCATTGCTCACCGGCGGATCCGGTGAAGGATCTATTTTGCAGTCGCAAAATAGCTGCAGGCAACTCCGAAATATCGAGCCCACGCCTTCTTTTGGCGGAAAACGACAACACTTCGCCGTGCCCAAATGGCGGAGACCGGAACAAGCCGCTTTTCTGATGATAAGTGGTGTGTCAAACACCCTGTCTCGGACATGATCAATCGCCGGCGCGGTGGCCCTTAAGCAGCATGAAGCGACTGAGGATATTACGACGGTGGTTCAAGCGGCGGTTCGGGTATGCCCGGCTGATGTGCCTGGCGCTCCTGATCGGGCTGGCGGCGCTGCGCATCGCCGATCCCGCCCCCGTCGAGGAGATTCGCGTCAGAACCTTCGATACCTTCCAGCGCATCGACCCGCGCGTGAAGACGGCAAGGCCGGTCACCATCGTCGATATCGACGAAGCGAGCCTGGCGAAACTCGGGCAATTTCCCTGGCCGCGGACCCGGATCGCGGATCTGATTACGAATCTGACCAAGCTCGGCGCCGTCGTGATCGCGTTCGACATCGTGTTCTCCGAGCCTGACCGGCTCAATCCGGACGTCGCGGCCGACACGTTTCGCGACCTCGACGAGGAAACCCGAAGCAGATTGCGCGCATTGCCGAGCAACGACCAGATACTCGCCGACGCCATGCGGCGTTCGCGCGTGGTGCTCGGCGAATCCGGACTGCCCCAAGTCCAGTCGGAATTCGACAAGTCGCTGCCGTTGACGGGCCTCGCCATGCTCGGCGAGGAGCCTCAGCCTTTCATGCTGGAGTGGCCGGGTTTGCTCCGGAATGTTCCGCTTCTCGAAGCCGCGGCTGCGGGGCGGGGCCTGTTCACGATCTGGCCCGAACGCGATGGCATTGTCCGCCGCGTGCCGGTGATGATGCTGGCCCAGGGCGCGACCATGCCGTCGCTGAGCTTCGAGATGTTGCGGGTCGCGACCGGCACCGACACGATTTTCATCAAATCCGATCAGGCCGGCATCAAGAGCATCGGCGTCAAGGGTTTCCAAATTCCGACCGATCGCAACGGCCAGCTCTGGGTTCATTTTGCGCATCACGATCCCAAGATTTTGGTCTCGGCGCTCGACGTGATCGAGGGGAAAGTCGCGCCCGAAAAGATCAAGGGCCAGCTGGTGCTGATCGGAACATCGGCCGTGGGGCTTAACGATAACAAGACCACCCCGGTCGATCCTTCGATGCCCGGTGTCGAAATCCACGCCCAGGTGATCGAGAGCGCGCTGACGCGTGCGGTGCTTACACAGCCGAATTACGGCATCGCCGTCGAATTCTGCGCGGCAATCCTGTTTGGCATTCTGGTCATCGCGTTTGCGCCGCTATTCGGACCGTTCACCCTGGTTGCCGTCGGCGCGTTGTTCGCAACGCTGCTAATCGGAACCTCCTGGTATTTTTACACGCAGCATCGGCTGCTGATCGATTTTACCTATCCGCTGCTGTCGACCACATCGATCTATCTCACCCTCATTTTCACCAGCTTCGTCAGGGAGCAGCGGCAGCGGAAACAGATTCGTACGGCGTTCGCTCAGTATATGTCGCCGGCGCTGGTCGAGCAGCTCGCGCAATCGCCGGAAAAGCTCGTGCTCGGCGGCGAGGAGCGCGAGATGACCATCATGTTCTCCGACGTCCGGGGCTTCACCTCGATCTCGGAGTCCTACAAGAACGATCCGCAGGGGCTGACGGCGCTGATGAACCGGTTCCTGACGCCGCTGACCAACGCGATCCTTGAGCGAAAGGGTTACATCGACAAATACATGGGCGACGCGATCATGGCGTTCTGGAATGCGCCGCTCGACGACAGGGAGCATCAGCTCAACGCCTGCGAAGCTGCGGTCGACATGCTGGAGCGGATCGATGTGCTCAACAAGCAGCGCGAGTTCGAGGCGAAAGAGGGCGGCCACATCTACATTCCGCTCAACGTCGGCGTCGGACTCAATACCGGCACTTGCGTGGTCGGCAATATGGGATCCGACCTGCGCTTCGATTATTCGGTGCTGGGTGACAGCGTCAACCTTGCATCGCGGCTGGAGGGGCAATCCAAGGAGTATGGCTTCCCGATCATCGTCGGCTCCAGGACCGCGCTCGCGGCCCGGGAAAAGTTTGCGATTCTCGAACTCGATTTTATCATGGTGAAGGGCAAGAAAGAACCCGAGGTGATCTATGCCATTGCGGGGCGCGCGGACACCGCGCATTCCGCCCGCTTCCAGCGACTGCGCAACCTGACCATCGAGATGCTGGCGTGTTATCGCAACCGCGACTGGGAAGGCGCGCTGGCGGCGATCGAACGGGGCCGCCGCACCGATGAGGCCCGTTCCCTCGAGTTACTCTATAATTTGTACGAGGCGCGCATCCGCGGCTATCAGCAAAATCCGCCCCCGGAAGACTGGAACGGCGCTTTCGCGTTGTTGACCAAGTAGGCGCGTCGTTATTTGCTCACGTGGTTGCACGCGCTGGTGCTGCCACATACGTCTTGCCCGAAGCAATCGTAACGCCAACCCGTTCTAGAAATCGGGAAAACGGAATATGCAACAGCATCTTCGAATTGGAGAGATGGCGAGCCGGACTGGGCGCAGCATCCATACGATCCGCTGGTATGAGACTCAGGGGTTAATACCGGATGTGGTTCGTGACGGTGGCGGCCGGCGGGTCTACAGCGAGCATCACATCCGTTGGCTCGATCTCATGGAACGGCTGCGGTGCACCGGAATGTCGATCACGCAGATGCGTGAGTACACCGCCCTCGCAAGGCAGGGGGGCGCCACGCTCGAGCAACGCCGCGCTCTGCTCGCAGGGCATCAGGTCCGGGTGCGAGACAACATCACCCGCTGGACCGAGGCACTGGCCCTGATCGAGGCCAAGGTCGAATTTTACGACGAATGGATGGCCAATGGTGAGAGACCGGCCGTCGAGCCGCATAAGCGCATGGCCAGAGTCAAGAGCACGGTTGGGACGGCTGTCTAATCGTAAGCCGCTTACATGCGCGTCGGTGGCGGTTGCAGGACCCGCTCGACCAGCGCGGTGTCCATATATTCCGTCATCTCATGCAATTGCCCGGCCGCCATGCGGATGACGAGGCAATAAGTGTTGGCGTATCGTTCCCCGGCGACGGTCGTCGCGTCGCCGTGACATTCCACGACGACGTGGTCGCCATCAGCCAGGATAAGCGTAGGCGTGATGCGCGATGGTGCAATGAACTGTGCGTATAGCGGTTTTAGCAATCGCTCGCGCACCTCGGCCTTGCCGACATACTCACCAGACCAGGCTGTCGAGCCGATGATCCGCCAGACGAAATCGTCTGCCATTGCCGCGATGAATGGCGCGTGATCACGCCGCGACCGCGCTTCCATGATGGTCTGGACAAGCGCCTTGTTCTCGCTCGGCGTTGCCTTGTTTTCGGTGGCTGTCATGACTGCTCCTTTGAATCGGGACAGCCAGTTTCTTACAAGCTAGAGTGCACTCTAGGTCAAGCTGCGGAATCCGAGCCACATGAGTTGCGGCGGCCTCTCAGCGATGGCGGTGCGCGCCCTTGAGTTACTCTATAATTTGTACGAGGCGCGAATCCTCGGCTATCAGGAAAATCCGCCCCCGCAACACTGGAACGGCGCTTTCGCGCTGTTGACGAAGTAGCGGGTTGCAAAATCTGCGTCGTCCCGGCGAACGCCGGGACCCATAACCCCTGGCGTGCATAGTTGCAGAGGGCATCTGCTTCAGTGCCCTATCGAGAGGACACGGAGTATGGGTCCCGGCGTTCGCCGGGACGACAGCCAGATTTTTTACTCCAACCCGATCGTGGTCAGCAATTTTCGTAGGGTGGGCAAAGCGCAGCGTGCCCACCATTCAACAGAAGTATGGCAGCTGGTGGGCACGGCGCAGATGCGCCTTTGCCCACCCTTGATTCTAGACTCACTCCAGCCCGATCGTGGTCAGGTCCTGGAACCAGTGCTGCGCCTGCACGAACTTCTTGATCTTTGGCGACAGCGCGTGCGGATTGGTGTCATGCACCACCCACACCAGCACCGCATCGTCGACGATCAGCGCATGCGCCTGCGCCAGTAATTCGTCCTGCTGGGTGGAATCGAACGTCTGCTTGGCTTCGTCGATCAAGGCATCGACCTTCGGATTCTTGTAGCCGCCCCAGTTGACGCCGACGGGCGCGATCTGGCCCGAGTGGAAGAAACGTACGATGGCGTAGAGCGGGTCCGACGTCACATAGGCGATGTTGTTCGAGGTGATGCCGGCATTCATTTCGTCCGCGGCGCCTTTGCGCCAGTGCGTGTAAAGCGTTTCCAGTTCGACCACCTTGAAGTCGACATCGACGCCGATCTCCTTGAAGCTTTGCTGCAGGAATTCGTTCATCGGCAGCGACAGCATTTGCCCGGTGCCGCCTTGCGCGATGATGAAGGTGGCCTTCAGCGGTTTTTGTTTGGAATAGCCGGCTTCCTCGACGAGCTTCTTCGCGGCGGCAACGTCGTATTTGAGCTCGAAGGTCGGCTTGCCGAACCAGGGGCTCGATGGATCGACCTGACCCTTGGCAGGTTTGGCGAGGCCGTTCATCAGTCCGACCACCGCGTCGCGATCGATCGCAAGATTGAGCGCCTTGCGCAACCGGACATCGGTCCAGGGCGAGCCGGGTAGCACGCTGAGATGATAATTCCACACATGCGGGGTGATGTTATCGACGATCCGCATGCCTGCGGATTTGAGTTGCGGCACCGCATCCGGGGCCGGGGTTTCGATCAGATCGACCTGGCCCGCCAACAGCGCGTTGGTTCGCGTCAGCGCTTCCGGCATTGGAATCAGGATCAGCTTGTCGACCTTCGGAATCCGCTTCTTGTTCCAGTAATCCTCGTTCTTCGACAATTCGGCGAGCTCGCGCGGCACCAGTTTTGTCAATTTGAACGGCCCGGTGCCCGAAGGCTGGCTTGCGAACTTGTCCCAGTCCTTGCCGAGCTTTTCGTATTGCGCGGGACTCGAGACCAGGAACCAGAGCATCTGGTAGGGGAAGAACGAGTCGACGGTCTTGGTGGTGATTTCTATCGTTGAATCGTCGATCTTGGCGTAGCTCGCGACCGAGGGCAGGCGGGTCTTCACCTGCGCGCTCTGGCGCTTGTCGAATTGCGGCGTCTTGTCGTTTAAAACCTTGTCGAGATTCCAGATCACCGCATCGGCATTGAAGTCGCTGCCGTCATGGAATTTGACGCCTTTGCGCAGCGTGAATCGCCATTTGGTCTTGTCGCTGTCATCGACCTTCCATTCGGTGGCAAGGCCGGGCACCAGTTTGCCGGGCCGGTCCGAGAGGTCCATTTCCCAGGCAACCAGTGGATCGTAAATCGTATAGGCGGTGAACTGATAGGCGCCGGCACCGCGATCCGGCTGTCCCGTTGTCAGCGGAATATCGGCCATCGAAATGCCGTATCGCACCACGGACTCGGCTCGCGCGGGAAGGGCGGGCAGGCCGGCGCCGATGGCCACTGCCATGGCTGCAAGAAGGATCGAATTTCGGGTGCGCATGAACTAAGCTCCATTGGACGAGCGATTGGAATAATCGATACCAACGTGCAAGGTTGATGCCAGATTAGGCAGTTGTGTCTTTTGCTGGCTCGCAAACACAAGGAGTTGTGCCGTCAATAGCAATTCGGCGGTACCCGCGTCATTGGCACAGGCGTTGCATACCATTTGCATAAGAAATAGTCACTGAAAGTCGAAAAGGGATTTCCACGATGCGTACCGAAAAATCTGCGAAAGGCCGGGCAAGCGCGGCGGTCATGATGCTGGCGATGGCGTGCGCGGCAGGACTGCCGCGGATCGCCGGCGCCGAAACCGTTTTGCGCATCGGCATGACCGCGGCCGACATTCCACGCACGCTGGGCCAGCCCGACCAGGGTTTTGAGGGCAATCGCTTTACCGGCCTCACCATGTATGACGCGCTGACGATGTGGGACCTCTCCGCTGCCGACAAGCCGAGCGTCATGATTCCCGGGCTCGCGACCGAATGGGCCGTCGATGACGCCGACAAGAAGAAGTGGACGTTCAAGCTGCGTCCCGGCGTCACCTTCCACGACGGCTCGCCGTTCAATGCCGACGCCGTGGTCTGGAACGTCGAAAAAGTGCTCAAGCAGGATGCGCCGCAGTTTGATCCGAGCCAGGTCGGCGTGACCGCGTCGCGGATGCCGACGTTGGCCTCGGCCCGCAAGATCGACGACATGACGGTGGAATTGACCACCAAGGAGCCAGACAGCTTCCTGCCGATCAACCTCACCAACCTGTTCATGGCGAGTCCCGCGAAATGGCAGAAGCTGTTTGAGGCCGCCGAAGGCGCGGATGCCAAGGCGAAATCGCAAGCCGCCTGGGCCGCATTCGCGCGTGCCGCGTCCGGCACCGGGCCGTGGAAGTTGTCGAGCTTCACGCCGCGCGAGCGGCTGGAACTGACCAAGAACGAGAATTATTGGGACAAGGCGCGCGTCCCCAAGGTCGACAAGATGCTGCTGCTGCCGATGCCCGAGGCAAATGCGCGCACCGCGGCACTACTCTCCGGCCAGGTCGACTGGATCGAAGCGCCGGCGCCAGACGCGGTTAAGGAAATCAAGCAGCGCGGCTTCGTGCTTCAGACCAATGAGGAGCCACATGTCTGGCCCTGGCAGTTCTCGCGCATCGAAGGCTCGCCGTGGAACGACATTCGCGTTCGCAAGGCGGCCAATCTCTGCGTCGACCGCGAGGGCCTGAAGGAGGGCCTGCTCGCCGGCCTGATGGTGCCGGCGACCGGCACGTTCGAACCGGGGCATCCCTGGCGCGGCAAGCCGACCTTCGAAATCAAGTACGACAAGCCCGCGGCGCAGAAGCTGATGCAGGAGGCCGGCTTTGGTCCGAACAAGAAATTGTCGGTCAAGATCCAGACCTCGGCGTCGGGATCCGGCCAGATGCTGCCGTTGCCGATGAACGAGTATCTGCAGCAGGCGCTGGCGGAATGTTATTTCGACGTCCAGCTCGATGTCATCGAATGGAATACGCTGTTCACCAACTGGCGACGCGGCGTCAAGGATCCCTCCGCCAACGGCGCCAACGCCACCAATGTGACCTATGCGGCGATGGATCCGTTCTTCGCCATGGTGCGTTTCCTGCAATCGTCGATGGCGCCGCCGGTGTCGAATAATTGGGGTTTTATCAATAATCCGAAATTCGACGAACTGGTCACCAAGGCGCGCCAGACCTTCGATCCGGCGGCGCGCGACACCGCGCTGGCCGAATTGCATGCGGCCTCGGTCGACGACGCGGCGTTCCTCTATGTCGCCCATGACGTCGCACCGCGCGCGATGAGCCCCAAGATCAAAGGCTTCGTGCAGCCGAAGAGCTGGTTCGTGGACTTCTCGCCGATTTCCATGGTGCCGTAGCGCTCTGGCATGCGATGGCGTCGCTTCTCTTTACCTCTCCCCTTGTGGGAGAGGTCGCCTGCGATGCGAAGCATCGAAGGCGGGTGAGGGGTCTTAGTCTATCGATAGGCCGTAACCCCTCACCCGTCACGGACTTCGCATAGCCGATGCAAGGCATCAGCGTCCTACTTGAGAACGGCGGCCCAAGGCCGCCTACGGCCATCCTCTCCCACAGGGGGAGAGGGGAAGAAGACCGAAGGTAACCCGTGCTCGTCTATATCGCCCGGCGCATCGTCTATGTGATTCCGATCGTCATCAGCGTGGCGCTGGTGTGCTTTCTGCTCGTGCACATCACGCCCGGCGATCCGCTGGTTGCGATCCTTCCCGCCGATGCGTCGCAGGAACTGGCGGCGCAGTTGCGCGTCGCTTACGGCTTCGATCGTCCGCTGCCGGTCCAGTTCGGCTTGTGGCTATGGAAGGCGGTCAATGGCGATCTCGGCCATTCCATCGCCACCGGACGCCCGGTGCTGTCGGAAGTCATGCGCGCGGTCGGCAACACCGTCACCCTGGCGATCGCGGCCGCATCGATCGGCTTCACGCTTGGATTATTCTTCGGCCTGATCGCCGGCTATTTCCGCGATACCTGGATCGACAAGGTGGCGACCTCGATCGCGATCGCCGGCGTCTCGGTGCCGCATTACTGGCTCGGCATGGTGCTGGTGATCATCTTCTCGGTGCAGCTTAACTGGCTGCCCGCGGTCGGCGCCGGCCCCGGTGGCTCCGGCGCATGGGGATGGGACTGGGAACACATCCGCTATTTGATCCTGCCCGCGATCACGACTTCGGTGATTCCGATGGGGATTGTCACCCGCACCGTGCGCGCGCTGACCGGCGATATACTGAGCCAGGATTTCGTCGAGGCCTTGCGCGCCAAGGGCTTGCGCGAAACCCGCGTGTTCCGTCATGTCATCAAGAACGCGGCGCCGACGGCGATGGCGGTGATGGGATTGCAGTTGGGATACATGCTCGGCGGTTCGATCCTGATCGAAACCGTGTTCTCATGGCCGGGCTCGGGGCTGTTGCTCAATTCCGCAATTTTTCAGCGCGATCTGCCGCTGTTGCAGGGTACGATCCTCGTATTGGCGCTGTTCTTCGTGTTCCTCAATCTGATGGTCGATATCGCGCAGGCCGCGATCGACCCTCGTATCAAACGGAGCTGAGCCAAGTGAGTATCAGCCCATGAGCGCGATAACAGATGCCGCCTTGCAGGCCGCGCCCGCCGACAAGGCGCGTGGTTACTGGACCACGGTCGGGCGCCGCATCACGCGCGACAAGGTCAGCATGGTCTGCGCGTTCATTCTGGCGCTGATTTTTCTTTCCGCGCTGTGCGCGCCGTGGCTCGGCCTCGCCGATCCCTATCAGGGCTCGATGATCCGACGGCTGCGCCATATCGGTACGCCGAACTATCCGCTTGGCACCGACGAACTCGGCCGCGACATGCTGGCGCGGCTGATCTATGGCGGGCGCCTGTCGCTGGTGGTCGGCATTCTGCCGGTGATCTTTGCCTTCGTGATCGGGACCTCGCTCGGCCTCGTCGCCGGCTATGTCGGCGGCAAGATCAACACCGCGATCATGCGCACCATCGACGTGTTCTACGCCTTTCCTTCGGTGCTGCTGGCGATCGCGATTTCGGGAGCGCTGGGGGCCGGCATCGTCAATTCGATCGTCTCGTTGACGGTGGTATTCGTGCCGCAGATTACCCGCGTGGCCGAGAGCGTCACGACAGGCGTGCGCAACATGGATTTCGTCGAGGCGGCGCGGGCCTCTGGCGCCGGCCCCTTCACCATCATGCGCGTGCACATGCTCGGCAACGTGCTGGGGCCGATTTTCGTTTACGCCACCGGGCTGATCTCGGTGTCGATGATCCTGGCGGCGGGCCTGTCGTTCCTCGGGCTCGGCACCAAACCGCCGGAGCCGGAATGGGGCTTGATGCTCAACACGCTGCGCACCGCGATCTATATCAATCCATGGGTGGCGGCCTTGCCCGGCGCCATGATCTTCGCGGTGTCGATCTGCTTCAACCTGCTCAGCGACGGCATGCGCAGCGCCATGGACATCCGGAACTGACGCCATGAACGAAATCAGCCCACAGGTCGAACTGCTTGAACCGCTCGAGGATCGCGGCGGCGCGGCGCAGCCGTTGCTGCAGGTCAGCGGGCTGACAAAACATTTTCCGGTGCGCGGCGACCTGTTTGCGAAGCGCAAGACGGTTCGCGCGGTAGATGACGTGTCGTTCGATATCGCCAAGGGCGAAACCGTCGGGATCGTCGGCGAGTCCGGCTGCGGCAAGTCGACCACCGCGCGGCTGTTGATGCACCTGATGAAGCGCGATGCCGGCGATATCATCTATGACGGCATGTCGGTCGGGCGCGCTCTGTCGCTTCGCGAACTTCGCCGCGCCATGCAGATGGTGTTTCAGGACAGCTATGCTTCGCTCAATCCGCGCCTCACAATCGAGGAATCGATCGCCTTCGGCCCCAAGGTCCACGGCATGGCCGACACGGTCGCGCGCGCACTGGCGCGCGAGCTGCTTGGCAAGGTGGGCTTGCGGCCGGAACTCTTCGCCAACCGTTATCCGCACGAGATTTCAGGCGGCCAGCGTCAGCGCGTCAACATCGCCCGCGCACTGGCGCTGTCGCCGCGTCTGGTGATTCTCGACGAGGCGGTGTCCGCTTTGGACAAGTCGGTCGAAGCGCAGGTGCTCAACCTGCTGGTCGATCTCAAGCGCGAATTCGGGCTGACCTATCTGTTCATCAGTCACGATCTCAACGTGGTGCGCTACATTTCCGACCGCGTGCTGGTGATGTATCTCGGCGAAGTGGTCGAGCTCGGTCCGGTGGACCGGGTATGGGACGTGCCGGCGCATCCCTATACGCGGGCGCTGCTGGCGGCGATGCCGTCGTCCGATCCCGATAACCGGACCGAAACGCCGCCGATCTCGGGCGATCCGCCCAATCCGATCGATCCGCCCTCGGGGTGCCGGTTTCACACCCGTTGTCCGTTCGCGGAGCCGCTCTGCGCAAACGCCACACCAAAACTCACCGCACTCGATAGACTGGGTCATCAGGCCGCGTGCTACATGGCGATCCCCGGTTCCGGGCACAGCCTCGCGCCAGCAAAAGGAGCAGATCTCGGATGACGAAACCCAGCCCCAAGGAGATCAAAGCGATGGCTGATGTCGCGGGTTTGCCCGTGAGCGCCGATGTCGCCGCGCGCATCGCCGGCTCGATCGGCCCCGCCTTCGAAGGTTTTGCCGCGGTCGCCGGCACGTTGCCGTTTGATCTCGAGCCTGCGAGCTTCCTTGTCGTGCAAGCTGCGAAAGTTTCGAAATGAGCACCGAGCCCGCATTGCTGTCGCTGACAGAGGTCGCGCAGGCGATCGCGAAAAAGCGTTTCTCGTCGCGTGAGGTGACGCTGGCCTGCCTCAACAGGGTGGCGCAGTGGCAGCCCCGTCTCAATGCCTTCATGGCGATCGAAACCGACGAGGCGCTGGCGGCAGCCGATGCCGCCGACGCGGCGCTCGCAAAAGGCAACGTTAGTGGTGCGCTGCATGGCGTGCCGCTGGCGCACAAGGACATGTATTACGAGGCCGGCAAGATCGTGACGTGCGGATCGCATATCCGGCGTGATTTCGTCGCCACCACGACTTCGACCGCCTTGCAGCGTCTGAAGGATGCCGGCACCATTCGCCTCGGCTCATTGCAGATGGCGGAGTTCGCCTACGGGCCGACCGGCCACAACACGCATTACGGGCCGGTGCATAATCCGTGGGGCCTCGATCGCGTCACCGGCGGTTCGTCGTCGGGATCCGGCGCCGCGGTCGCCGCACGCCTGACGTTTGCGGCATTGGGGTCGGACACCGGCGGCTCGATCCGGATGCCGGCCCATTTCTGCGGCGTCACCGGATTGAAGACCACGGTCGGCCGCATCAGCCGCGCCGGCGCGATGCCGCTGTCGCAGTCGCTCGACACCGTCGGACCGCTCGCGCGCACGGCGCTGGATTGCGCGTTGCTGCTGGGCCTGATGGCGGGCGCCGACGCCGATGATCCCACCGCGGTCGCAGGGCCGTTGCCGGATTACATGGCCGCGACGCGGGAGTCGATCAAGGGCCTGAAAATCGGCGTGCCCGCCGCGTTCTATGTCGACGACCTCGATCCCGAAGTCGAGCGAATCCTCGACGACACGATCACCGTGCTCAAGCGCGAGGGGGCGGATATCGTCCAGGTCGAACTGCCGGACCAGCGCCAGCTCACGGCCGCATGTCAGCTGGTGCTCGCGGTCGAAGCCGCGGCGTTTCACAAGCGATGGATGATCGAGCGCCCGCAGGATTACGGCCCGCAGGTTCTGATGCGGCTTCAGAATGGCCTCGCCATCCCCGGCGTGTCCTATCTCGAGGCGATGCGCTGGCGCGGGCCGGCGCTGGCTGCGTACCTCGCGGCGGTTGCCGGCGTCGATGCCGTGATCGCGCCGGTGGCGCCGGTCGCCGCGCCGACCATCGCCGAGAGCGACGTCGGCAACAGCCCCGACGCCGAAGCGGTGATCCAGCGGCTGACGCGGTTCACCCGCCCGATCAATTATCTCGGGCTGCCGGCGCTGGCGATCCCTTCAGGTTTTACAAAAAGCGGTCTTCCGGTTGGGATGCAATTGATCGGCCGTTCGTTCGATGAGGCCATGCTGCTGCGGATTGGGGCTGCGTTCCAGCGCGCAACCGATTTTCACGCCCGGGTGCCGAAACCAGCATGAGCAATCTGGTCGAAATCCGCGATCTCAACATTCGCTTCACCGGCGAGCGCACCGTGCATGCCGTCAACGATCTCAGCCTCGTCCTTGGCGAGGGCGAGGTGCTCGGCCTGCTCGGCGAGTCCGGCTCCGGCAAGAGCGTCACCTTGCGGGCGCTGATGCGGCTGTTGCCGAAGAAGCGCACGCAGATCTCGGGAAGTGTTCAGGTGCTCGGGCGCGACGTGCTGGCGCTCGATGACGAGGAACTGTCGGCATTCCGCGGCCAGACGGTGTCGATGATCTTCCAGGAGCCGGCGCTGGCGCTCGATCCGGTCTACACCATCGGCCAGCAGATCGCGGAGACCGTGATGCGTCACGAAGGCAAGAGCCAGGCCGACGCAACGGCGCGCGCGCTGGAAATGCTGGAGGTGGTGCGGATTCCCTCGGCCAAACGCCGGCTCGATGCCTATCCGCACGAGATGTCCGGCGGCATGCGGCAGCGCGCGATGATCGCGCTGGCGCTGGCCTGCAAGCCGAAGATTCTGCTGGCGGACGAGCCGACCACGGCGCTCGATGCCACCGTGCAGATCCAGATCCTGCTGCTGCTGCGCGAGCTGCAGCGCGAGTTCGGCATGTCGGTTATTTTCGTCACCCACGATATCGGGGTCGCGATCGAAATCTGCGATCGCGTGGCGGTGATGTATGCGGGGCAGATCGTCGAGCAGGGCACGTTGAGCCAGATCGTGCGTTCACCGGTACATCCTTACGCGCGCGGTTTGCTGGCCTCCACCGTGCACGGCGCCAAACGCGGCCAGCGGCTGGAAACCATCCCGGGAACGCCGCCCTCGCTCGACAAGGCGCCGAGCAACTGCTCGTTCGCGCCGCGCTGCGGCTTCGTCCAGCCGCGCTGCGTCGAGCAACTGCCGCCCAACGTGCCGATGGCAGCGAACAGGGTCGCAAGGTGTATCCTGGCCGAACGCGCCGAGATCGCTGCTGCGACGTAATCGCAAGCGACAGTAAGATAAGCCTTCAGTCGCCAGGAGCCTTCAGCCGTCAAGACCCGGGTCGACCCAGCGTTCGATCTGGGAGGGCCCGACGATCTGCTTGGGCTGATGAGGGTTGAGCGTGCCCGCGCTGGCGGTCCAGCCTTTCGCCAGAATCTGCATGGCGAACAGCTTGGCATCGACTTCCGTTTTGAAGGTCCGGGTCGTGCGCATCACGCCCGTCGCGCTGTCGTCGGTTTTCACGGTTTTGTCCGGCCCAAAGGCCACATACCAGATATCGGGTTGCGTCATTCCTGCATAACGCGGAACGCGAGTGAAAGTTTCATTTGGTGTCAGCGGCTTGAGCGTATTTTGCTAAGCACCGAGATTGGAATAGTCACCTCAGGCGATTATCGATAGGCTCGAAAGCGGCGTGGAGAAATGGCGTTCACCAACGGGGGGAAATCTTTATGCGCATGTCCAATGAAAGCATTCTCGTTATTCTGTTCGTCGGCCTGATTGCAGGCTGGCTGGCGGGACAAATCGTCCAGGGCACCGGCTTTGGGATCATCGGCGATATTCTCGTCGGTATCGCCGGCGCGCTGGTCGCCAGCCTGTTGTTTCCGAGGCTCGGCATTGCCATCGGCACCGGCCTGGTGCGCGAGATCATCTATTCCGCGATCGGCGCCATCATATTGTTGGTGATCGTGCGGCTGCTTTTTCGAGGCGGCCGCCGGTACTGAGCCGCGGCGGCCGGCCAGCGCTTCCGAAATTCCGATTCGAAAAACAATGGGGCCGTCTCGAGAGACGACCCCATTTCGTTCGCTCGATGCAGAGCGATGTTATTCGACGACCTCGACAATGCGGTTGGTTCGCGGATCGACCAGCACGGTGCGGCCGTTCACAACCGTGTAACGGTAATCCCGGGCACCATATTCCGGCGGCACGTCGTAGTAGTTGACGCCCTCGTCGGGCAGCACCCCGCCAACTCGTACGTCCTCACGATATTGATAGGACGGGCGGTGCTGCTCGGCAGCGTAATTGCGAAAGCGCGGACGCTCCTCGACGCCGAGAACCCCGGCGACGCCACCGAGCACCCCGCCAATGACACCGCCGACCACGGCGCCGACAGCACCGGCGGCTCTTTCGCCGTCTCTTGAGCCTCGCTCAATTCCACCGGGAACCCCTTGGGCCTGCGCCACAACAGGGAGCGCCACTGCGGCGACAAGGACGGCAATTCCGATAAAACGGCGGATCATGGATAACTCCAATAGTGTTGGACCAAGGGTGGGACGACAAATGATTGGAACTCAGCTTGGTTCCCGGCGGTCCGGCGAAGTTCCGCTTTGCGCGCAATCGCTTGCCCGCCAACACCAAGCTGGTGCCGACTAGGTGATACGGCCGACGGCATCGATGATCCATCGCCGCAGCGCGCCAATTCGACGGTCGCGCGCCTGTTCAGCACGGGACACCAGATAAATGGTCTCAGTGTGACGGGCCTCGACATCAAACGGCGCCACCAGCTTCTTGCCAAATCCCGGGCGCGCCTTGATCAGCGGCGCCATGGCCAGCGTAACGCCGAGTCCTTGCTCCGCGGCCTCCAGCATCGCCGGCACGCTGTCGAGCCAAAGATGTCCGCGCGGGGTCAGCTCTGCAATTCCGGCTTCCTTGAGCCAGGCCGGCCAGACGCGCGGCTGCGAGGTGAGGTGGATCAGCACCTGACGGGATAAATCCTCGAGCTTGCGCAGGCCGCCCTTGATCAGCGCGGGCGCGCAAACCGGCAACCCCGTGACCGCGACCAGCGGTTCGAATTTCAGTCCGGTCGAATGCTCGCGGCCATACCGAATGGCGACATCGACCTGCGAGCTGTTGAAATCGGCGTATTGATGGGTGGCTTCGATGCGCAGCGTGGTTGTGGGATGGCGCCGCTTGAAATCCGCCAGCGCCGGGATCAGCACCGTGCTGGTGAAAAACGGCAGCGCGCTGATCCAGAGTTCGTCGCCGTTGCCGCGGCGATGCCGCAGCATCTCGCGGCCGGCTTCCTGCAGCGTCGCCAGCGCCGCCGAGACCTTGGCGAGATAGCGCTCCCCATCCGCGGTCAATCGCACCGAGCGCGCGCCGCGGACGAACAGCTTGACGCCGAACTGCGCTTCCAATCCGCGGATCTGATGGCTGATCGCCGACGGGCTGAGCGCGAGGTCGCGCGCCGCGCGGCGGAAGCTCAGCTGCGACGCGGCGCGCTCGAACGCCAGCAGCGCGGTCAGCGGCGGGATCGCCCGCAGCGGCAGATCCGGCGATCCGGATAGATGAATTTGGCTCATCTGAGGTGACTAGATCCCTTTTGTTATAGGGCTGATCATCGTTCAGATTAGGCCGACGCTCAATCCCATTCATCTGAAGGAAATGCCTTGTCAGCAAACGCCTTGCCGATTTTCGAACCGCTCGACGTTGCAAATCACTGGCAGCCCTCGGCGCTGGCCGCGGGGCCGTTCGCGGGACTGCAGGGCGGCGCGGTGGCAAGCCTGCTGACGGCTGAAGTCGAAGCGACGTCCGCCGAGCGGAAATGGGGGACGGCGGTCTCGGTGACGGCGTGGTTTCTGCGGCCAACGCCGATGGCAAACCTGCGCACGCAGCTCAGTGTGGTGACCGAGGGCGGCCGCGTCAGCGTCGTCGACAATACGCTGTGGCCGATCGATGAGGAGCAGCCTTGCGCGACCGTGCGGGTGACGCTGTCGCGCGAACGTGCGGTCGAACTGCCGGGATTTGCCGACCAAGCCTGCGACCCCGTCGACCCGACACGGTTTCCGGTGCGCACCCGCAAGGCAGCCCATGGCAGGCCATGGTTCATGGACGCGATGGAGGCGCGCGCCGGCGACGACGTCGCCTGGTTTCGCCTCCATCATCCGATCATCGCGGGCGCAGGTCCGTTGTCGTCGGTGCTCGGTCCGGCGGACTGGACCCATGGCATCGTGCGGCCGTTGCAGGATGTGGTGGCAGATCCCAATCCGAACCTGACGGTCCAGCTTTTCAGGCCGCCGTCGGGCGAGTGGGTGGGTATTCGCGCCCAGACCCGGTGGCGACCGGCCACCGGCTGCGGGGTGGGAAGCGGGACCCTGCTCGACGCGTGCGGCGAGATTGGCCGCGTCTCGATGTCGGTCGTGCTGGTGCCATTTCCGAAGGCTGCAGCGGCGGCGGGTTAGCGCATCATCCTTCGAGACGGCGCGGAGCCTGTCGTCGGGCCGCGCTTCGCGCGGACCCGTTGGCGCCTCCTCATCCTTCGAGACGGCGCTTCGCGCCTCCTCAGGATGAGGTCTTAGACCCTCATGGTGAGGAGCGCGGCAACGCCGCGCGTCTCGAACCATGAGGCCGTAACGGACCAACGGTGCCGACATGCCATCGCCGGGCTTCGTCAGCCTGGTTTTGAGGCTTCCAACGCCGTTTAGGTTAACGCGACATCAATAGACGTTAGCGCTAAGAATCGGTAAGATTGGTGTCGCGCACCCGTAATACTCTGGGGTTCGCGTACTCCTTTCGGAAGAGATCAGGATTGATGGCAGCCGCTCCCGGTGTCCGGCGTTCCGAACTCGGTGATGCGCTGCGCGCCTGCCGCAGTGCCTTCATCGGCGTCGGCGTCATGAGTTGCATGATCAACCTGCTCTATTTGACCGGCTCGATCTTCATGCTGGAGATCTACGACCGGGTGCTGCCGAGCCGGAGCATCCCGACCCTGGTCGGCCTGGTTATTCTGGCCGGCGGATTGTACATCGCCCAAGGCGCGCTCGACCTGATCCGGGGACGAATCCTGGTTCGGATCGGGACCTCGCTCGACGAGACCCTCAATGCCCGGGTGTTCGAAACCGTGGTGCGGCTGCCGCTGATGGTGGGCGGACGCAACGAGGGCCTGCAGCCGCTGCGCGATCTCGACAACGTCCGCTCGTTCCTTTCCAGCATGGGACCGGGCGCGTTCTTCGATCTGCCGTGGCTGCCGTTCTATCTGGCGATCTGTTTCGCCTTCCATGTCATGATCGGCGTGACGGCGCTGGTCGGCGCCATCATCCTGGTCGCCCTCACCATCGCCACCGAATTCATGTCGCGCGAGCCGGCGCGGGAGGCGATGGGTCTGGCGGCGCGGCGCAACGATCTCGCCGCCACCAGCCGGCGCAACGCCGAAGTGCTGGTGGCGATGGGAATGTCCGGGCGCCTGACCCGGCGCTGGAGCGAAGCCAACGAGAAGTATCTTGCGGGCAATCAGCGCGCCAGCGATGTCGCCGGAGGCCTCGGCGCGATCGCCAAGGTGATGCGCATGACGCTGCAGTCGGCGGTGCTTGCGGTCGGCGCCTACCTGGTGATTCACCAGGAAGCCACCGCCGGCATCATCATCGCCGGCTCGATCCTGAGCGCGCGGGCGCTGGCGCCGGTCGATCTCGCGATCGCGCATTGGAAAGGTTTCGTGGCCGCGCGCCAGAGCTGACACCGCCTGAACCGGCTGCTGGTATCCTTGCCCGCGCAGTCAACGCCGACGCAGTTGCAGGATCCGTCGAAGCGTCTGTCGGTCGAGGGTGTCAGCATCGTGCCGCCGGGCGATCAGAAGGTGATCGTTCAGGAAGTGAGCTTCGCGCTCGAGGCCGGCAGCGGATTGGGCGTGATCGGGCCGAGCGGATCGGGCAAGTCGTCGCTGGTGCGGGCTCTCGTGGGCGTGTGGCAGCCGGTGCGCGGAAAAGTACGGCTCGATGGCGCCGCGCTCGATCAATGGTCGTCGGATGCGCTCGGCCGTCACGTCGGTTATCTGCCGCAGGATGTCGAATTGTTTGCGGGCTCCGTCGCCCAGAACATCTGCCGTTTCGATCCGGAAGCCGGTTCTGCCGCCATCATCGCCGCCGCCAAGGAGGCCGGCGTGCATGAGATGATCATCAAGATGCGCGACGGCTACGACACCCAGATCGGCGAGCAGGGCACAGCACTTTCGGCCGGTCAGGCGCAGCGCGTGGCGCTGGCGCGGGCGCTGTACGGCGATCCGTTTCTGATCGTGCTTGATGAGCCGAACTCCAATCTCGACACCGAGGGCGATGAGGCGCTGACGCGGGCGGTTCGCTCCGCGCGCGAGCGCGGCGCCGTCGTGGTGGTGGTGGCGCACCGGCCGATCGGGATCGAGGCGGTCGATCAGCTTCTTGTGTTGAGGGACGGCCGCATGCAGGCGTTTGGCCCCAAGGAACAGGTTCTCGGGCAGGTGCTGCAGCGGGTGGCGCCGCCTTCTCCGATCAAGATCGTATCCGATTCCGGAGCCAAATCATGATCGGCGGCACGGCCATCACGGGCAACGAAAAGGGCGCGCGGCTGTCGATCCGGCTGCATTTGATCATCGGGCTCGCCGTGGTCGTCGTGCTCGCGGGCGGGCTTGGCGGCTGGGCATCGACCGCGCAGATCTCGGGCGCGCTGATCGCGCCGGGCGCGGTCGTCGTCGATTCCAATGTGAAGAAAGTGCAGCATCCGACCGGCGGCGTGGTCGGCGAAGTGCGTGTGCGCGATGGCGATCTGGTCAAGGCCGGCGACGTGGTGGTGCGGCTCGACGACACCGTCACCAAGGCGGGCCTTGCCATCGTCACCAAGAACCTCGACGGCTTGTGGGCGCGGGCGGCACGGCTGGAGGCCGAACAGCGCGGCCTCGACAGGGTGGTATTCCCGAAAATGCTGATCGAGCGTGCCGATGATCCCGATGTCAAAAACGTCATCGCCAGCGAGACCAAATTGTTCGAGGTTCGCACCAACGGGCGGATCGGACAGAAGGCGCAGTTGCGCGAACGCGTCACGCAGTTGAACGAGGAGATCGCCGGTCTTGCGGCGCAGGAGAAGGCGAAGAACCAGGAAATCGCGCTGGTGGAAAAGGAACTGACCGGCGTTCGCGAACTCTATGACAAGCACCTGGTGCAGATGTCGCGCCTGACCACGCTTGAGCGCGACGCCGCCCGGCTCAACGGCGAGCGGGCGCAATACGTCGCGTCGCGCGCGCAGGCCAAGGGCAAGATCACCGAGACCGAGCTGCAGATCATCCAGGTCGACAAGGATCTGGTCAGCGAAGTCTCCAAGGACCTGCGTGAGACCAACGACAAGATCGGCGAGTTCGTCGAGCGCAAGGTCACGGCGGAAGACCAGTTGCGGCGGGTCGACATCCGCGCCCCGCAGGACGGCATGGTGCTGCAATCCACGGTGCATACCGTGGGCGGCGTGATCACCGCCGGCGACGCCATCATGATGATCGTGCCGCAGGCCGATGACCTTTCGGTCGAGGCCAAGGTCAATCCGCAGGATATCGACAAGCTGCAGATCGGCCAGAAGACGCTGCTGCGGCTGTCGGCCTTCAACCAGCGCACCACGCCGGAATTGAACGGCGTCGTCACCCGGGTTTCGCCCGACGTCACCACCGACCAGCGCACCGGGCAAAGTTATTACACCATCCGCGTCTCGATGCCGCGCGAAGAAGTCGCGCGCCTCGGCGAGAGCAAGCTGATCCCCGGCATGCCGGTCGAAGCCTTCGTACAGACCGGCGACCGCACCATGCTGTCGTATCTGATCAAGCCGCTCAGCGATCAGCTGATGCGCTCGTTCCGGGAGAAGTGAGGGCCAACTCACAACGTCGTTACGGCGAACGCGACATTTGATAATGAGCTGCCCTTAATGCAACGATTGGTTTCCGCGTGAAGCGGACCGGCGTAGCGATGAGGTAAACAACTGATGATAAAGCGCGTCCTGACGGTAGGCCTTACCTACACCGGCGAACCTATAGCGGGTGTCGAAATCGACAACTTGGGCCTTTGTCAACCCGGCGTTGCTCAAGACCGGGCTGCGTTTCCACTCTACGAATACGACACCATCATCATCAATCCGCGCAGCTTCAGTCATTTTTTGTTCGGTGTGGGCGGCGAGTTCTCCGGATCCACCAACGAGTTGGGTGAACTGAAGCGTCAAAAGGACAGCTACGACATCGACTCCGCTTTCCATTTTGAAGATCGCAAGAAAGAAATGGAGGCCGCGCTTGCCGCGGGTGCCACCGTGGTGTGGTGCCTGTCCGAAGCGAAGCGGATGAATTTCTACGGCTACCGTGAAACCCATATGGGTTATGTGGCGCCGAAGGTCGCCGCGCTGGTGACGCGCGCAGATTTGCTGGTGAAGAAGGGACGGCGGATGGGCACCATCGATCCGGACAGCCCATTCACTCGCTATTTCGATGTGCTCGCCCGCAGCGGATGGACGTTATGTCTGTCGGACGAGGTTGAAGGTTACGCCTCGATCGCCTCGACGCCGGAGGGCTACAGCATCGGAGGGCGCGTAACGCTCGGGTCGACGGTCGGCTGGCTCGTTACGCCACCTACCTCACCTGAAGCAGAGAACCAACTGGTCAGGGACAGCCTCGCACTTGAGAAAGCCAACGCCGGGCATGAAAAATACCACAGCATCTTTTTGAGCCATACTGGCGTGGATAAGCCGTTCGTGCGGCAATTACGCAGTGATCTCTTGGCCCACGGGGTGCCGCGGGTATGGGTCGATGAGGCCGAGATCGACATTGGCGACTCGCTCATCACCAAAATTGAAGAGGGCATGAAGGTTAGCCGTTACATCGCTGTGGTTCTTTCGACCAGGTCGATCGGCGCGCCGTGGGTGAAGAAAGAGCTCGATATCGCCATGAACCGCGAGGTTGTGGGTGGCGAGGTCGTCGTCCTGCCATTGCTCTTCGAGAAATGCGAATTGCCTGAATTCCTGAAAGGCAAGCTTTACGCCGATTTCACCGACCCAAAAGACTACGAGACAGTTCTTGCAAAGCTGCTACGACGCCTCCGGATCACCTGACGCGCGAAGCGCGTAGGATCGGTGGAGCGAAGCGATATCCATCAATTGCATGTCGTGGAGGGGATGGGTTTCGCGGGGCTCCACGCATCCGGCGGATTGACGACAAGACCGGCTCAAGTGATTTGCCCGTCGGGCGGTTTGTCGACAGGCGTGTCGAGTCTTATTTCTGGTTTTCCGAAAAATATTTCTGTTCCCACTTACCCCAAATCAGATCTAGAACTCTCGCATCCCACCCCACAAGAGGGGCGTATCATGATCGTCACGGACGCGGGGTGGAATGCGGTGGACGCGGCAGCGTTGGCGCGCGATGGAATTGCAGGGCGGGTCGATGAGGCCTGTGAGCGATCACCAGGCGAGCAGACGAACGGCGCTGACGCGTACGGCAAAATCGTGTGGTCCTGACGCCCCGACGCTGGCGTCAAGTTCGCGGAGTTTAAGTCGGCCCTACCGGGCTTAGACAAAACATATCCGCTGATGACGGTGGCAAAAGAGCCCGGTCACCGGGGAGAGCGCGACATAAGCCGTTAAAACCATTGCGTGCGGGAATGCCGGGTGATTCCGGTGTACTCGTTGTTACTCGTGTGCGTTCCACCAATACAAAGTGCACACGAGGCCGCGGGTGCAACGGGCATCCGGCGTTCCCCACGCCCTCTTTGGGCGGAAGCTTCATCAACGCCTCGGGCGCTTCGCGTCGCGAGGGCGCAACTGTGTGTCTGCTAATGACGGCTGCTATTTGAAAATTAAATCCATCGTTGCGGTGGCGACGCGCTCAGTCTGCTCTCTCCCCCCTTGCGGGGGAGAGTTGGAGAGGGGGGTAGCCACGAGCATCAACCTTGCGGCTCACCCCCCTCCCTAACCCTCCCCCGCAAGGGGGGAGGGAACAGAAACGCGGCGCGGCTGTTTGAAAATTGAATCGATAGCAATTCATTGAATGCGAATGCACCACACGATGCGTCGTCCCGGCGAAGGCCGGGACCCATAACCACCGGCGTGCGTGGTTGCGGAAGGTGTTCGCTTCAGTGCCCTATCGAAATGACACGGCGTATGGGTCCCGGCGTTCGCCGGGACGACGATGGCGAATCCTCACCGCGACAAGTTCTGCAACAGGAAATTCAGCGCCGTGCTTGCGAACACGTGCATGTTGGCGAGGCGGTCGGCGCTGCCGGTTTCGAGCGTCATCGCCGAGGGTTCAAGACCTGCGATGCCGATGCAGCTGTGGCCGGCGGCGTCGCCGTAGCGGTTGCCGGTCGGGCCGGTGGCGCCGGTTTCGGACAGGCCCCAATCGGTGGCAAAGCGCGTTCGCATCTGGCTCGCCAGCAATTTGGCGTAAGGCTCCGAGGCCGAACGGATTCCCTTCATGGCGTCGTCGGGGATGTCCATCAGAATCCGCCGCGCGTCGCGGGTATAGACCACGGCGCCGCCGAGGAAGTGAGCCGACGCGCCGGGCACCGCGAGCAGGCTTGCGGAAATCAATCCGCCGGTCGAGGATTCGGCGACCGCGATGGTCTGGCGCCGTTCGATCAGCTTGGCGGCGATCTGCTCGGCGATGGCAACGAGATCCTTCATCTGTTCTCAACTCCTGCGGAAGATTCGTTTCAAGAAGTGCGGCTTGGCCTCGGCCTTGTCGGCGAGCGAGTGATAAACCACGCGGATAAAGTTGGTGCTGGCCAATTCGGTGGGCGCCCATTTCGCATCGAGATCCGCGAACGGTTTGGCCGCCACCACGTCAGCCTCGCTCTTGCCTTCCTTGACCAGCTTTGCCATGCGGTCGCGCGCCGTGATCAGCATCTTGTGGTATTCGACCAGCGCGGCCTTGTCGGCGAGCGGCCCGTGGCCCGGCACGATGCGCGTTTTGGCGTTGGTGAGCTTGAGATAGATGTCGGTGGCGGCGATCATGCCCCTGATGTTGCCGCCGTTGGCAAAATCGATATTGGGATAGCGGCCATTGGTGAAGGTGTCGCCGGTCGACAGCAGGTTGGCGGTCTTGAACCAGACATAGGTGTCGCCGTCGGTATGGGCGTTCTCGATGTGCTTGAGGTCGGCGACGCGGCCCCGGAGCCTGATCTTGGAAAAGTTCGTATAGGTGTCGGACGGCAGCGCAGCTTGCGGCGCTGGCGGTGTCTTGGCGCCGGTGAGGCCATTCGTCGTTCCGGCCGCGAGCCGGTTCTTGACGTTGATCTGCGCGACGATGATCGCGCCGTCCTTGGCAAAGAGTTCGTTCCCGCCGGTGTGGTCGCCATGATAGTGCGTATTGATGAGATATTTGATCGGCAGGTTCGAGATAACAGCAATGGCGGCCTTGATCTTGTCATGCAGCGGCGCGAACTGGCCGTCCACCATGATGATCCCTTCTTTCGCCACCGCCACGGTGATGTTGCCGCCCTGGCCTTCGAGCATGTAGCAATTGTCGCCGAGGTCGGTGGTCTTGATCTCGACCTTGGAAAAATCCGGCGGCGGCGGTGCCGCGGCCGGCGGCGTTTGCGCCAAGGCCGCCCCGGACAATGCCATCATGGCCGCGACGGCGGCAATTCTCACCTGGTGCATACGAATCCCCCCGCGACGATTTTCAGATGTCCTAGCACAGGATTGCATGGGTGCCGACTCGGGATCACAGGGCCCGCCGATGGACGACGCAGCCCGCGCGCCATATGCTATCCGGGTTAAGGTGCTCCGCACCGAGGTCAACAGGCGCCGCGCGCAAGAAGAGACGCCGGAGGAAACCAACGTCATGACGTCACCGATCGCGGGCGGCGTGGATTGCGATCTGCATCCTGCCGTTCCTCATTTGACCAGCCTGTTGCCCTATCTCAACGATTACTGGCGCGATCAGGTCACGACCCGGGGAATGACCGATCTGGTGTCGCAGTCCTATCCCCTGAATTCGCCGATCACCTCGCGGCCGGACTGGCGGCCGGCAGAGGGCAAGCCGGGCTCCAGCCTTGAAGACATGAAGACGCAGGCGCTCGACCGGTTCGGCGTCAGCTATGCCATCTGCAATCCGCTGTATGGCGTGCAGATGGTATTCTCCGAGGACATGGCGGATGCATTCTGCCGCGCCTTGAACGACTGGCTGGTGAAGCAATGGCTCGACAAGGACACGCGGCTGCGTGGCTCGATCGTGATCCCGGTGCAGAGCATCGAGAAGTCGGTGGCCGAGATCGAGCGCTGCGCCAAGGACAAGCGTTTCGTTCAGGTGTTGATGCTTGTGATGGGCGACATGCCCCTGGGCAAGCGCGCCTACTGGCCGATTTACGCCGCCGCCGAGCGGCTGGGCCTGGCCGTCGGCATTCACGCCGGCAGCAATTATCATAACCCGCCGACGTCGGTCGGCTGGGGTTCCTATCACATCGAGGATTACGTTGCGCAGGCGCAGGCGTTCCAGACCCAGCTGACCAGCCTGATCGTCGAGGGCGTGTTCGCGCGGCATCCGAAGCTGAAAATGGTGATGCTGGAGTCCGGCTTCACCTGGCTGCCGTCCTATCTGTGGCGGCTGCACAAGTTCTGGCGCGGCGTGCGCATGGAAACGCCATGGGTGGATCGCGCGCCGCTGGAAATTGTGCGCAGCAACATCCGGTTCTCGCTGCAGCCGGTCGATGCACCGCCGGATCCGGCAACCCTGAACCGCCTGTTTGACCATATGCAGTCGGATGAATTGCTCCTATTCTCGACCGACTATCCGCACTGGCAGTTCGACGATGACGCGGTGCTGCCCGAGGGGATGTCCTTGGAACTTGTGCGCAAGATCATGATCGACAATCCGCACGCGACCTACAGCCGTCTCAAGAGCGCGGTGACGCAGGAGACCACGCCATGAATGTGCAGTTCCGAGCCGGCGCTGAACCGGTTTCATCCGTCGCCGTCAAGTCAGCGATTGCCGATTGCGATATCCATCCGGCGCGCGCGACCGCGACCGAGCTTTACCCGTACCTCGCCAAACGCTGGCACGATCATCTCGAAACCTATGGCAAGCATCCCTATCAGGGCATGATGGATGGCCCGCCCTATCCGAAGGCGCAGCCGAACGCCTCGCGCCGTGACGCGTGGCCGCCGGAAGGCGGTCCGCAGGGCTCGTCGCTGTCGTTCATGCAAAAGCAGCATCTCGATCCGAACAACGTCGCGCTCGGCATATTGTGCCCGCTCAACACCGGGCAGGGCCTTCGCAATCACGATCTGAGCGCTGCACTGGCGACCGCGATCAACGACTGGCAAATCGACAAATGGACCAGCCAGGACAGCCGCCTGAAAGGCTCCGTCGTGGTCGCCAACGAGGATGGTCCGGCGGCTGCCGCCGAAATCCGCAAGCGCGCCGGCGACAAGAACTTTGTCCAGGTACTGCTGTTGAGCCGCAACGTCGAGCCGCTCGGACAGCGCCGCTACTGGCCGATTTACGAGGCGGCGGAGGAGGCGGGACTTCCGATCGGCGTGCATGCCTTCGGCTTCGGCGGCAATCCGATCACCGCGTCGGGCTGGCCGAGCTACTACATCGAGGAGATGGTCGGCCACTCGCAGTGCCAGCAGACCGCGCTCGCCAGCATCGTGCTGGAAGGCGTGTTCGAGCGGCACTCGAAACTGAAGATGGTCATGATCGAAGCCGGCTTCGGCTGGGCGCCGTCGCTGTCGTGGCGGCTCGACAAGAACTGGCAGCGGCTGAAGAGCGAGGTGCCGCATGTCAAACGTCCGCCGTCGGAATACATCCGCGACCACATCTTCTGGACCACGCAGCCGATGGAAGACCCCGAAAGGCGCGATCATCTGTTCGAGGTGATCGAGTGGGTCGGCTGGGACAAGTTATTATTCGCGACCGACTATCCGCATTGGGATTACGACGATCCGTCGCGGGTGCTGCCGGCCGGCGTCAGCGACGCCAACCGCGAAGCGTTTTATCTCGATAATGCGCGGAAGCTGTACGGGCTTGCATAGCATGATCCGGAAAAGCATGCCCTCGGGCCACGACCCGATGGGTGGGAACCGGTTTTCCGAAAAGATCATGCGTCGGAAAATAACATGACTCGCCATGTCATCGCCCCGGTGGAGGAGCTGCCGCTGGGCACGCGAAAATTCCTCACCATCGATGAGCGGCCGATCGCGGTCTTCAATATCAAGGGCGAGTTCTTCGGCCTGTTGAACCGCTGTCCGCATCAGGGTGCTGCGTTGTGCGAGGGGCCGCTGATAGGGCTGGCGCAATCGTCCGATCCCGGCGAGATCGAATATACGAGGTTAGGCGAAATCATCCGCTGCCCCTGGCACGGCTGGGAATTCGATATCCGCACCGGCCAATCCTACTGCGATCCCAAGCGTTTTCGCGCCAAAGCCTATCCCGTCAACGTCGAACCGGGCGCAAGCGTGGTGAAGGGACCCTACGTGGCGGAGACGCTCGCGGTGTCGGTGGAGAGCGATTACGTGGTGGTGGATTTGTGAGTTAAAGCCGTCATTCCGGGGCGCGCGTAGCGCGAGCCCGGAATCCATAACCACCGCGGGGAGTATGGATTCCGGGCCTGCGCCAAGAGGCGCATCCTCAGATGTGCAATTGCACATCGGGGAATGACGGCGGTAGGGCTGGCTAAACGTGCCCTGCCATCTGCCGCTCCCGCGCGTAACGCACCAGCGCGACATAACGGTAGATGCCGTGCACGAATTTGCCGTAGGGCATGGTGATGAACAGGGAAAACACCACGCCGAGATGCAGCGCCAGCAGCGGCCCCATCGCGGCACTGTCCCGAAACAGCAACAGCGCCATGCCGGTCAGACTGGTCAAGAACAGCATGGCGATGAACGCGACATCCATGCCGGTGCGCGCCTCGTCGACCAGCGCCGGATCGCGCTTCCATTTTTCCTTAAGCAGGCCGGCAGGCCCGATCAGAAGACCGATCCCGCCCAACGTGCCCAGCACCACCGGCAGGTCCCACCACGGATACGGCGCCTCGCGCGCGATCAGGTAATGATACAGCGTCGCCACCGTGGTGGACGCGAAACACAGCATGAAGCCGTAAAACGTGAAATGGTGATAGATCTTGCGCAGGTCGCTCGGCCGCTCGTCTTCGTTGACGCAGCCGACGCCGCCGCCGTCGAGATAGCGCAGCTGGCCCGCGTCCTTCATCGCCTGCCAGAGCGACTTCCCCTCGACAAGCATCCCGATCGGCTCGCCGATATCGCGCCAGAACGCGCGCACACCCATCACCAGTGCTGCGATCGCATAAAGAAACACCGCGCCGAACAGCAATGCCATCGCGTTATGCGGCATCAATTTGTAGAACGCGCCGGGTCCGGTATGGACGCCAAACAGAACCTGCCGGTCATTGAAGGCGGCAAAGCCGAAAATGAACGCCGCAACGCTTAACGCTGCAATGATGCTGATGGCGAGGCCGTTGCGCGCGAATAGGCCGGAGAAGGCGTGCGGCCAAGCATAGGCGGCATAGGATTCGGCGCGCGCGACGGCAAGCGTCTTCGGCACATTGACGTTGAATTCATGCGGCGGCGAGAACTGGCAGTCGGTGTAGCAGGCGCCGCAGCCGTGGCAGAGATTGGCGAGATAATTCAGGTCCCCATCGGAGAACGAGCGGCGCATTTCCATCGCCGGAAATACCGCGCAGAGGCCTTCGCAATAGCGGCACGAATTGCAGACCGTCATCAGGCGGTCGGCCTCTTCGAGGATTCTGGTTCCGTGCATGTTGCGCCGCTTCCCGCTTGCGAAAAATGTGCTCAGGGCTATTTGGTCAGCCCCTTGCCCTCCAGCCACGTCTGGATCAGCGCGGCAACCTCGGTGTTGTTCTTGTCCATCATCATCATGTGCGAATTGCCCGATATGCCGGCCTTGGGCAGATCGACGACATCGACGCTGCCGCCCGCGGCCTTGATGCCATCCGCAAAGGCTATGCCGGTGGCGCGAATTTTCGGCCAGCGCGAGTCCTGCTCGATGAAGTCGCCATAGATCACCAGCGACGGGATCGCTTTCAACGCCTCGAGCTTTGCCGGATCGCCGACACCGGCAGGTTCGACCGCGATCAGCGCTTTGACCTTGTCGGGCCGCGCTTGCGCCGCCTTGAAGCCGAAGGTGCCGGCCTGGCTGTGAAACAGAATGACGCACGGACAGACGCGGTCGATTTCGGCGATATAGGCGGCCAAGGTGGCGTCATCGTTGGTGGTCCAGCGCGGCACGTTCTGCTTGACGAAATTGTCGTAGCCTTCGCCGGGAAACTGGCTGCCGGGCATCAGCTTTCGCTTCGCCGGGTCCGCATCGTAGGAGCCGGGGCCGGCGCCGATGCGAAACCGTTCGAACGGGTTGCTGGTGGTCAGAAATACCGGTTCGCTCTTGAAGATATCGGGATATTGCGCCCAGCCGGCGCGTCCGCGCTCGACGGCGTCGGAGTTGTAGACACTCCAGCCCTTACGCAAGAAATAATTGAGCCAGCCTTCCCGGCCGTCCGGCGTGGTCTCGTAGGTCACGCCCGTCAGGCCGCCGCCATGCCACAGCAACAGCGGATAGGCGCCTTTTTCGTTGGCGGGCAGAAAATATTGCACATACATCTGCTCGACCTGATAGGTGCCGTTGGGATCGATCTTCGCGGGCACACCGCCCGGCGCGAAGGTGATTTCCTTGACAGGCTTGCCGCTGATTTCGACCAGCCGGCCGCCGACATGGAATGAACCCATGTCGCGCAAGGCAATGGGCTCGGCTGCACTTGCCGCCACCGAGGTCGCGACCGTCAACACGGCGGCGAGGGTCACGCCGCGAATATCTGACATGATCGCTCCTCTAGTTCCGGGCATTTTGCGCCGCTTCTCGTCCCGCGATCCGTCCGAACACGCTGCCGATGGTCATGCCGATGCCGGCGGCGTAGCCTTTGCCGAGGACGTTGCCCGCCATGATCTCGCCCGCGGCGAACATGTTGGCGGCCGGCTTGCCGTCCTTCATCAGCATGCGCGCCTGCTTGTTCACGCGGGTGCCCAGATAGGTGAAGGTGATGCCGGGCCGCACCGGATAGGCATAATAAGGCGGCGTCTCGATCCGTCGCGCCCAGTGGGTCTTGGGCGGGGTCAACCCTTCCGTGCGGCAATCATCGAGGATGGTGTGATCGAAGGTGCCGGGGCGCACCGCCGCGTTGAAGTCGGCGATGGTTTTTTCCAGCGCGTTGGAGTCGAGATCGAATTTGCCGGCGAGCTCGGCAATGCTATCGGCTTTGATCGGCGGAAACAGCGTCGGCATGAAACTATTGAGAACCGTCGAGTCGAAAATAATGTAGGCGATCTGGTCGGGCTGTGCCGCGACCAGGCGGCCCCAGATGGCGTAGCGCTTGGGCCAGATATCCTCGCCCTCGTCGTAGAAGCGCACGGCGTGCTTGTTCACGACAATTCCGAACACCACGGAGTCGTGCCGGGTGATGATGCCGCCGTCGAATTTCGGCGCGCGGGCGTCGATCGCGACCGCATGGCACTGCTTGGGATCGCCGACTTCCTGCACGCCCTTGGCCAGCAGCATCTTCAGTATCGAGCCGCGGTTATAGGGCGTGCCGCGGATCAGGAAATTGTCGGCGGCGTCGCCCCATAGCTCCTTCAACCATTCGATATTGGCTTCGAAGCCACCGGCGGCGGCAACCAGGGTTGACGCACTGACGTTGACGCGGCCATCGCCCTGCTTCAACGCGGCGGAGAGAAACATGCCGTCTTCGATGCGCAGATCAAGCACCTCGGCGTCGTAGAGAATTTCAACACCGAGCTGTTCGGCCGTGAGATAAAGCGCATTCAGCATCGCCCTGCCGCCGCCGAGGAAGAACGAATTGGTGCGGCCGAGGCTCAGCGTGCCGCCCAGCGACGGTTGCCAGCGCACGCCCTGTTCGACAATCCAGCCCAGGATGTCCTTGGACTCGGCAATCATGTGCCGTGCGAGTTCTTCGTCGGTTTCGCCGCCGGTGACGCGCAGCAGGTCGTCCCAGAATTCCTGCTCGGTATAGGGCCCGGTGAGAATGTCGGTTGCGGCGTCGTGGGCGCAGCGCATATTGCGCGTATGGCGGGTGTTGCCGCCCCGATAAAACTTCGGGGCGCCTTCCAGCACCAGCACCGACGCGCCGGTCCGCCGGGCGCTGATGGCGGCACACAGCGCGGCATTGCCGCCGCCGATCACCAGCACATCGAATTTACGATGAAAGTCGACCATGCGTCTTGTTATTATTGTTTGCACGGAAATCAAACCCGGCGGCGCCGAGCGAGCTGCTTCACGTCAGGGAGTTTTTCGGGTTTGCCATGAATCGAGGCCTTTAGCCACTGCCGAAATGCCGACAGCTTAGGTGTATCGGCCTTCGCCTCGGGTGAGACGAGATAGAAGCCGGCATCCGCCGGCAGCGTGATCTTGAACGGAACCACCAGACGGCCCTTGGCGATGTCGGCCTCGACATAGGAAGTCCTGCCCATGGCCACGCCGATTCCGTCGATCGCCGCCTGCACGGTCATGAACACCAGATCGAAGGTGATGCCGGGTTGCTTCGAGAGGTTGGCCGGCAGACCGGCGGCGGTGAGCCAAAGCCGCCAGTCGTCGTCATTAGCGGCGCTTGAGTGAAGCAGCACATGGTCCGCCAAATCTTCCGGGCACCGCAGCGGTTTTTTGCCCGCCAGCAAGGCGGGGCTGCACACCGGAAACAGTTCGTCGGCCATCAGCCAGTCGGCGCGAAGCCCGGGCCAATGGCCGCGGCCATAGCGGATCGCGGCATCGACGTCGCCGCTCTTGAAATCGACAAGGCCGGTTGACGTGGTGATGCGCACGTCAATCCCCGGATGCGCCTCCTGGAACGCGGAAAGCCGCGGCAACAGCCATTTTGCGGCCAGCGACGCCAGCGTGCTGATGGTCAGCACGTGGTCATTTTCCCTGCGCAACAGTCGTTCGGTCGCGAGCCGCAGATCGTTGAATGCGGCCCGGACACCGGGCAGATAATCCCGCGCTTCCGGCGTCAGTGCCAGCGCGCGGTTCTGCCGGATGAACAGGCGAATCCCCAGTTCTTCCTCAAGCCGCCTGATCTGATGGCTGATCGCGGTTTGCGTGACGTTCAGCTCGGAGGCCGCAACGGTGAAACTCAAGTGCCGGGCTGCGGCCTCGAACGCGCGCAATCCGTTAAGCGATGGCAATCGGGCGGTCATTTCCGGACCATCATATACATGAGCCTATGTCATGTGAAGCGGCACAAAGTGTCGTTTGTGGAAAGCGTCGATAATGCCGATATTGGAGCTAACAGATTAGCTTTAGGAGACGAAAATGTCCATTTTCACACATGAATCGATGATAAATCATCATGGTTCCGGGTTTTTTGCGCAAATCGGCGAAGCGTTACACGTCTGGCGCGAGCGCCAGCAGCAGCGGCGGCAGCTGGCCACACTGACCGAACGTGACCTGCACGATGTCGGCCTTTCCTGGAGCGACATCGCTTTCGAAGTCGAAAAGCCGTTTTGGCGGGCTTAAGAAGCAGCCAGGCCGGCGTCGCCTCCATGGAGGGGCGCCGGCCACCGTCTTTTCGGGACTACTGGGACCTAAGCCATGATCGCGCTTCGACTCAACGACCTTCGGCAGCATTCCGATATGCTGCGGTTGCGTAGCGGCAAGCCCGTGATGGTGCGCTTCGTTGAGCCGCGCGACGCTGATGCGCTGCAGGGGTACTTCCGGTCGCTCTCGGTCCGCTCCCGCTACAACCGCTTCCTCGGCGCGATGAGCGAGCTCCCGCAATCCCAGCTCGATCATTTCATCCATGTCGGCGAGGCCGACGGTTTCACTGTGATTGCGACGATGCCGATCGATGGCACCGAGACCATCGTCGGCGAAGCCCGTTACGCGTTCGATGCCGATACCTCAAGTTTCGAGTTCGGCCTGTCGATCGACGACCGCTGGCAAGGCCAGGGCGTCGGTTCGGCATTGCTCAAAAACCTCGAATGCCGCGCGGCAGCGTTCGGCGCCGAACGGCTGTTCGGCGATACGCTGCGCTCCAACGACGTCATGATCGGCCTTGCCCGCAAGTCCGGTTTCGCCTTCACCAACAGCCCTGGCGACTGGAAGCTGGTGCGCTTCGAAAAACATATCGCGCGCGCGCCGCAGGAGATTCCCTGCGCGAGCTGGCGGCTGGCTGCCCGGCAGATCGCGCATCAGACGGCGGTTTGAAGACTCCTTCCTATCCCTGCGTAACGGCTCCGCCGTTATCGCTGGAGGAGCGGCGTCTTCACCGCGTCTCGAAGGATGGATGTGCCGGGATCTCATGGTTCGAGACGGCGCAAGAGCGCCTCCTCACCATGGGGAGTGAATCCCTCCGCTTAATTCCCCTTGAACGTCGCCTTGCGCTTCTCGATAAAAGCCTGCACCGCTTCGCGATGGTCCGCGGTCATGGTGGTGCGGATCAGGCGTGCGGCTTCATGGTCGCGCGCGGTGGCGAAATCGAACAGCAGCGCTTCGTCGAGATTGTCCTTCATGTAGCGCAACGCAATGGTCGGCCCTTCCGCCATCGATTTGGCCAGCGCAAACGCTTCTTCCTGAAGTTTCGCATCCGGCACCACGCGGTTGACGAGGCCAATCGCCTCGCACCTTGAGGCATCGACCTTGTCGGCGGTGAACATCAATTCGCGCGCCCGCGCGGTTCCGACGAGACGCGTCAACAGCCAGGCGATGCCATAGTCGCCGCTTAAACCCACCCGCAGATAGCCGGTGGAAACGAATGCCGATTCCGCTGCGATGCGGATGTCGCAGGCCATGGCGATGGCCAGCCCTGCGCCGACCGCGGGACCGGGCAGCGCCGCGATGGTCGGCTTGCGCACCGTCACCAGCGCGCCGGTCAGCAACCGTTGCCGCTCCTGAAGGTCCTCGACCTTCTCGTCATAGGACATGTCCAGCTTCTTCTGGTCGCGATGGGCGCCCATGCCCTTGACGTTGCCGCCGGCGCAGAACGCGGTGCCGGCGCCGGTGATCAACAGCACGCCGACGTCGGGGTTCTCGCCGCAGAGCTTGATCATGTTGCGCAGCGCCGGCGTCAAATTGTCGGACAGGGCATTGCGGACCGCCGGGCGGTTGAGCGTGATGATCGCGACGCGGTCGCGGATCGCACACAAGAGTTCGTCGGTGCCGGTGTCGATGGTGGTTTCGGTGGTCATTTGATCCCTTCCCATGCGCGGTTTGTCCCGCGTTCAACTCAAACCCGGCCGTCATACCCGCGAAAGCGGGTATCCAGTAATCACCGCCGTCGCAGAAGTTCATCGGCGTCGCCGAATACTGGATCATCCGCCGGAGCCTGTCATCGGGCGCGCATTCGCGCGACCCGTTGGCGGATGATGACGTCAGCATGTGTGGCGGCATCATTGACTCGGAGGTTAAAACTTCTCCACCCATGGCCGCAATTCCAGTTCCCAGCTCCAGGCGCTGCGCGGCTGTTGCAACACGTTCCAATAACTCAAGGCAATCGCGTCGGGATCGAGCATCGAATCCGGTCTGTCGGCAGGCTCGCTGCGCGCGGCGCTGCGAATGCCGCCGTCGATGACGAAATGCGCGATGTGAATCCCCTGCGGCGACAATTCGCGCGCCATGCTCTGGGCGAGCCCGCGCAGTGCGAACTTGCCCATCGCGAAGGGTGCGGATTGCGAATAGCCCTTGACGCTGGCCGAAGCGCCGGTGAACAGGATCGCCCCGTGCTTGTTGGGCAGCATCCGCTTCACCGCCTGCTGCGCCACCAGAAAGCCGCCGAACGCACTGACGGCAATCGCCTGGGCCACATCGGCCGGCACCAGATCGGCGAACGCGCCGCGCGCCCTGCCACTGGCGTTGTAGACGACCACGTCAGGCGTGGCGATTTCGCGCTCGACCAGCCCGAACAGGCGCTCGACCTCGTCGGGATCGGTGGCGTTGCAGGCAAAGGCGCGCGCGCCGGTCTCGCTGCAGAGCGCGCCAAGCTTTTCGATCTGGCGCGCGGCCAGCGCGACACGGATGCCTTCGCGAGCAAACAGCCGCGCCAGCGATGCACTCAGGCCCTCGCCGGCGCCGACAATAAGGGCGGTCTTGTACTTTGGCTTTTCCATGAGCGACTTCCTTATCTTTAGATTTACGTTTTCAGCCGCGCAAGCCGCTAAAGCAACCCGCGGCTTGCAGAATTGGATCGAGCGCGGATTTGTCAGCCACCGCGGCATATTTGGCGCGCAGCATGCCCAGCGATCGTGCGTGATATTTTTGCGGCTTCTGGATCCAGATCTTGTTGCCAAGCGCGACGCTGAACTCGTCCCTCCCGTCCGCCAGCGCCTTTTCGTTGGCCGATGTCCACGGCATGAACTGCGCCCCGACTTGTTTGGTCAGGATCGGCATCAGGGTCGGTTCCAGCGTGGACCAGGCCTCAAACTCGCCCTCGGTCTTCGGCCAAAGCATGCGATGCACCCAATCGAGCACATGCGGCGCGCCGCCGCCAATGATGGCGCCTGCGGTCGGATCGGTCCACATCTCGTAAAGCTGCCCCCAAAGGCCGAAATCGCCGAGCGCCGGCCGTCCGCCAAACAGATAGGGGCGGCCTGCGAGATGGCTATCCAGCAAGTCGAGCATGTCGAGGAAGCCGGTTTCGATCTGTGGCGCGGTCACCGCGTTTGAGCCGACGAACCAGACCCGGTCCACCATGCGGGCCCGAACCTGGCTGGCGAACGCTTCATGCTCCTGCTCGCTGGCCTTGGGCCCGCGCATACGCGCGATGCGGCCGGCCGAACTGCGCTGATCGACGTCGCGGGCCCAGCGGTAGTGGAACATCCATTTGTTGCCCCACTCGTCGCCGAATTCCTCGATCAATGCGGAAATGAACTGCGTGACCGTTTCATCGGGGTTGATCGACGGTTCCGGATAAAGCTTTTCCATCTGGTCGATGATCGGCGTGGAGTCTTGAATGCCTGATCCCTCCGGCGTAACCACCAGGGGGATAATCGGCATTTTGGCGTATTTCTCGTATTCCGCCTGGCTTGCGGCATTCCGCAAAATCCATTGATGCGGGATGGCTTTGTAGCGAAAATAGGAGCGCACCTTGACCGAGTAGGGCGACATCTCAGCGCCGAAGATGCGATAACCGTCAGCCATGGGGTGATCCTCCGATTGTGTTTCCTGACGGTTATCGCCTGTTTTTTCCTGACATGATCTATATCATCTAGACCACCGGGCGGAACGAACAAGAGTTGTAAATGCACCAGTTGAACAAACCTAGCGATCTGACGACTCCAGCCGATCAACCGGGGTTGCTCGCGCCGGATACATCCGGAATGAATTTCTACCGCGCCGATCCGGCGCTGACGGATCTGCTTCGCATCCATCTTCCCGACGCGCTGTTCCGCCACATCGAGCCGCATCTTGACCGGCTGGGCGGGCTCGCCGGCGGCCATCTCGACGAATGCGCGCGGCTGGCCGATCGCCACGTGCCGGTGCTGCATCAGCGCGACCGTTTTGGGCGCGACGCCCAGTGGATCGAATATCATCCGGCCTATCGCGAACTGGAACGCGCCGCGTTCGGCGAATTCGGCATTCACGCGATGTCGGTCCGCAAGGGCATTCTGGGTTGGCCGCAGACGTTTCCCGTGGTGGCGAAGCACGCCTTCACCTTTCTGTTCAACCAGGCCGAGTTTGGCATGGGTTGCCCGATCAATGTCACCGATGGCTGCGCCAAACTGCTGTCGCGCTTCGGCGACGAGGCCCTGAAAGCGAAGTATCTGGACGGACTCACCCAGACCGACATGAGCAGGCTGACCCAGGGCGGCCAGTTCATGACCGAGAAAGAGGGCGGCTCCGACGTCGGCACGCTGACAACAACGGCGACGCAGGAAGGCGATCACTGGCGGCTGACAGGCGAGAAGTGGTTCTGCTCCAATGCGGATGCGGAGGTGGTGATGCTGCTGGCGCGGCCAGAAGGCGCCGTCGGCGGCACGCGCGGTGTTGGCCTGTTTTTGATGCCGCGGCGGTTGGAGGATGGTTCGCAAAACCATTATCGGATCGTTCGCCTGAAGGACAAACTCGGGACCCGCTCGATGGCGTCGGGCGAGATCAAGCTGGAAGGCGCGATCGCCTATGCGGTGGGAAAGCTCGATCGCGGCTTCGTGCAGATGGCCGAAATGGTCAATTCGTCGCGGCTCTCCAACGGCGTCAAATCCACCGCGCTGATGCGGCGCGCGCATCACGACGCGATGACGGTGGCACAAAATCGCGTCGTGTTCGGGCAGCGCATCGTCGATCTGCCGCTGGCGCGGCGGCAATTGATGAAGATCATGCTCGCCACCGAGCAGGCGCTGTCGATGAGCTTTCTCACCGCCGATGCCCTCGACCGCGCCGAGGCCGGCAGCCAGGATGCCGCCGCGCTGCTGCGGATTCTGACGCCGACGCTGAAATTCCGCGCCACCCGCGATGCGCGCAAGGTTTGCGGCGATGCGCTGGAGATGCGCGGCGGCATCGGTTACATTGAGGAATTCGCCACCGCGCGGCTACTCCGCGATGCGCATCTCGGCTCGATCTGGGAAGGCACCGGCAATATCGTCGCGCTCGACGCGCTGAAGCGCGCGGTCGGCCGCCATGGCGCCGATGCCGCATTGGCAGCCGATCTGCACGCCCGCCTCGACGACAGCGCCAACGTGCCGCGCGCGTGGCGCGACCGTTTGCGCGAATTGACCGACCGCGCCATCGGCTTCGCCCGCGATGTGGCCGCGCATACCGACAGCGAGGCCGAAGCGCGGCGCGCCACCAGCCTGCTCTATCATGTTGCAAGCGCAGTGGCGCTGGCCTGGGAAGGCGGGCGCATCCACGAGATGCGCGGCGACGCCCGCCGGCTGCTGCTGTCGCGCATGGTGATCGATCACCGGGTGTCCGCGAACGATCCGTTCCGTCTCACGGAAAATACCGCGCTGCGCGCGATCACCAGCCATCTGCTCGGCGACCGCGCCGTCGCCATGGCCGAGGTTGGCGAATTGCTCATCGCAGCGTAGGCTCAAGCTGCAAGCTCGATCTTACCTCTCCCACGGGGAGAGGTCGGATCGCTCTTGCGATCCGGGTGAGGGGTTACGGCCTATCGATAGACCGTAACCCCTCACCCCAACCCTCTCCCATCGAAGTCGGATACATCCGACTTCGACAATTTCATGTAGCCAACTCGGGTAAACCCGAGTTGGATGGGAGAGGGAGCGCACTTCCCGCGTTTTGAATACGAATACACAACAAAAAAATACGAATACACAACAAAAAGGGGAAACACCGATGAAGGCCGCCGTCCTGCATGAAGTCAACAAGCCGCTCGTGATCGAGGACGTCAGCCTGCAAAAGCCCGGACCGCGCGAGGTCCTGATCCGCACCACCGTCGCCGGGCTTTGTCATTCCGACCTGCATTTCATGGAAGGGCTGTATCCGCATCCGCTGCCGGCGGTGCTCGGCCACGAATCCGCGGGCGTCGTCGAGCAGGTTGGCTCCGACGTCACCTATGTGAAACCCGGCGATCATGTCGTGACGTGCCTGTCGGTATTCTGCGGCACCTGCGACAATTGCTCGACCGGGCGGCCGGTGCTTTGCACCGACACCACCGTGAAGATGCTGCCGGGCGTATCCAACCGGCTGTCATGGGCGCGATCGGAAAAACTCAATCAGTTTCTCAACCTGTCGTCGTTCGCCGAGCAGATGCTGGTGCACGAGAACGCCATCGTCAAAATCCGCAAGGACATGCCGCTTGAACTGGCGGCGCTGATCGGCTGCGGCGTCATCACCGGCTATGGCGCTGTCGTGAACACCGCCAAGGTCGCGCCCGGCGAGACCGTGGTGGTGATCGGCTGTGGCGGGGTCGGCATGGCCGCGATCAACGGCGCGCCGATCGCCGGCGCCGGCCGCGTTATCGCGGTCGACACCAATCCGGCCAAGCTTCAATTGGCCACCAAGCTCGGCGCCACCGACATCGTCGATCCCAAGAACGGCGATGTGGTGCAGCAGGTGCGCGATCTTACCAATGGCGGCGTGCATCACTCGTTCGAAGTGCTGGGGCGCAAGGAGACCGCGGAGCAGGCCTTCGCGATGCTGGCGCCCGGCGGCACCGCGACCATCGTCGGAATGATTCCGTTCGGCCAGAAGATCGAGCTGCACGGTTTTGACTTCTTGCGCGAACGCAAGATCCAGGGCTCGTCGATGGGCTCGAACCATTTCCGCGTCGACATGCCGCGGCTGGTCGAATTCTACATGCGCGGCAAGCTGCACCTCGATGACTGGATTTCAGCCCGGCTGAAACTGTCGGAAATCAACGAAGGCTTTGCGGCGATGAAGGCCGGCAAGACGGTGCGCAGCGTGATTGTGTTTGATGCGTGAACGCACTTCGCCGTCATGCGCGGACTTGATCCGCGCATCCATCAATCTTCGCAAGAAGCTCTTGCGAGATGGATTGCCGGGTCAAGCCCGGCAATGACAGCCGTTATCGGTGTCGCTCACCGCGACACATGCGCTGATACCGCGAGCCAGCGGCCGTTTTGCCGCGCCCAGCAGTCGGTGTAGCGGCCCGAGGCTTGCTGACCGTCCGGCGTCGTGTAGCGGGTAGCGGCGTGGATGATGGCGAAGTCGCCCATCACGCGAATTTTGACGTCATGCGCTTCGAGATTCTTGATCGTTACGGGCACCGCGGTCTGCTTGAGAAAGCCGGCGCGGTCGACCAGCGACTTGTCGGGGTTGGAGCAATAGAAGTCGTCGGCCAGAATTTCGTCGAACCGCTTGACGTCTGAATTCTGGACGGAATTGACGTAATCGCGATTAAGGCTCGTCAGTTCAGCAAGGTCGTTTCTCATGTGTTTTCCTCCGCTGTTTTACCCTCATGGTGAGGAGGCGCGCTTGCGCCGTCTCGAACCATGAGGCCTATCATGTCTCATCCTTCGAGACGCGGCGAAGACGCCGCTCCTCCAGCGACGAGCGCAATTGCGCTCGCGCGGGGATGAGGGCAACTCTAGTCATCGAACATCGGCGGAGGAACGAAGCCGCCGAATTCGCGCTCGATCAGTGCTGCGAGTTCGAGCGGCGTGCGATCTTCCAGCCAGGGACCGACGATCTGTATGCCGACCGGCAGGCCTTCCGGGGACAGGCCAAGCGGGATCGCCGTTGCCGGCAGGCCGGGCAGGGTGGCGATGCCGGGCCAGGCCAACTGATCGGGGTAGGCGTAATCCTTGCCATCGATTTTGACGCGGCGGGCCTCCTGTTGCGACGAATGGTCGTGCGGATAGGCCGGCGTCGGCATGATCGGGCAGATCACCGCATCGAACGTCTTGAACAGCTCGCGCCACTGCGCGCGCAGCCGGCCGCGCGCGCCATCGTCGAGCACCCAGTCTCGATGGCTCTGCGTCATGCCGCGCAGACGCTCCGCAGCCAGGCTCTTGTTGTCGGCGGTCAACTGGGCGGCGCCGGCCTGCGCGCCCGCGATCACCTCCGGCGCAAAGAATGCCCCGAGAAACGACATCAGCATCCGCATGTAGAGCCGCGATGATTCCGCAAAGTCCGGCAGCAGCGGGCTTTGCCGTGCAACGTTCACCCCCGACCTGGCAAGGCCGCCCGCCAGCTTCTCGATCGCGCCGCGAATGTCCTTGTCGGACGGCAGCACCGGATCGCTGTCGACCACCAGCACGCGAAAATCCTTCAGCGCGTTGCGACGCGGCGGCGGCAGCGTGAGCTTGTAACCGACCCCGGCGTCCAGCGGATCGGGGCCTGCGATCACGTCCAGCAGCAGCGACAGATCGGCGGCCGAGCGCGCCATCGGGCCGATCACGGCCATGTCGCGGTCGAGCGGTATCGGCGGGAACGGCGGCGGCGTATGCCCGCGCACCGGCGCGACGTTGTAGGTCGGCTTATGCGCATAGACGCCGCAGTGAAACGCGGGCACCCGCAGCGAACCGCCAATGTCGGAACCAAGCGAGAGCGGCCCGTACCCTGCCGCAAGCGCCGCCGCCGATCCTCCGGAGGAACCGCCGGGGGTGCGGCCGAGATCAAACGGATTGTTGGTGGTGCCGTAGATCTCGTTGTAGCTCTGCCAGTCGCCGAGCCCGACCGGCACATTGGTCTTGCCGAGGATCACGCCGCCCGCGGCCTTGGCGCGGGAAATCGACAGCGCGTCTTCCGGCGGCGTGAAATCCTTCTGCGCCGGAAAGCCCCACGTCGTCGGCAGCCCCGCGACGTTGTAGGATTCCTTCACCGTCAGGGGAATGCCGAGCAGCGGCCTGGTCTCGCCGCGCGCGCGGGCGGCGTCGGCGGCGCGGGCGGCATCGAGCCCGCGTTCGAAATCGCGGACGCAGATCGCATTGATCCTGGCGTCGTGCCGTTCGATGCGGGAAATCGCGTCCTGCGCCAGCTCCACAGCAGAGACTTGCTTCGCCGCAAGCGCTGCCGATAATTCAATCGCCGTCTTGAAACTCCATTCCGACTTGGCCAAAGCGTACTCCTGCTTTCGTTGGTCCATGCGTGCGATATGATGCCCCGATCCGGCGGCCGCCGCTAGACAGCTATTGCTGTCGGAGCACGGCTATTCCGGCAGCATCCGCTGCATGATGCGGTTGCGGTAGATGAAGATGTGGACCATCGCCGCCGCCACATGGAGGCCGACCATCGCCAGCAGCGCCCATTCCATCGCCTGATGCAGGCCATTGATCGTCCTCCCCGCCGCCGCATTGCCCGCAGCCAGCATCGGCATCGGCACCAGATAAAAAAATGACAACGACCAGCCGCGAAACGACGCGAACAGCCAGCCGGTGACGGTCGTGGCCAGCACCAGCGCATAGAGCAGCCAATGCACGGCTTCCGAACTCAGCCGCTGCCATGGGGCAAGCGAATTCTCCGGCGCGACCGGGTGGATCAGCCGCCACGCGAACCTGAGAACGATGAGTATCAGGACGAGCAATCCAACGGAGACGTGAAATGTCATGGCCGCACCAGGCTTCATGCCGCGATGAATGTCGGGCATCAACCAGCCGATCAGATATTGCACGAGCAGAAGCGCAACGATGAGCCAGTGGAACACCTTCGCGGTGGTCCCGTATTGCAAACGGTCGGTCATGATTTTTCTTATGCCAGAGTCCGAACACTCTCTGGCACAATGCAAACCGCTTTGCCGCTAGAAACGTTCTAAGGCGTTACGCCGCCGCAAGCCTGTCTACGCCGCGCCGATGAGAATGCCGACGGCAAGCACGATGGCGCCGCCGAGCACGATCTGGAATACCGCCTGCAGGAACGGCGTATCCATGTATCGCGCGCGAATATAGGCGATCGCCCATAGTTCGAAGAACACCACGATGCCCGCAATCGCGGTCGCGATCCAGAAGGCGTTGGCCCATGAATCCGGAACCAGATAGGGCATGGTGTGACCGAGACCGCCGAGTGTCGTCATGGCGCCGCAGGTTACGCCGCGCAGCCACGGCGAGCCGCGCCCGGTGAGCGATCCATCGTCGGACAGTGCTTCTGCAAAACCCATGCTAATGCCGGCGCCGATCGAGGCGGCTAATCCCACCAGGAATGTCTGCCAGTTCTGATGCGTCGCAAAAGCCGCCGCGAACAGCGGCGCCAACGTCGACACCGATCCGTCCATCAATCCGGCAAGGCCCGGTTGCACATATTGCAGGACGAACACGCGCCGGCGTGTCTTGTCTTCTTCCGCGCGCACGTTCGGGCTCAGGATCTGGTCGGTCAGCTTGGCCGCGAGTTTCTCGTGGCCCTTTTCTTCTTCCGCGAGGTCGCCGAGCAAACGGCGCACGCCGACATCCTCGGCCTTCTCGGCGGCCTTGATGTAGAACTGCTCGGCCTGCAGCTCCATGGTCTCGACTTCCTTGCGGATGGTGTCGAGCGACAGGTTCTTGGTCAGCCAGATCGGACGCCGCCTCAGGAATCCCCTGACGTCCTCACGCCGGATCGGCGGGAGATGCTGGCCGAAACGCTGCTCGTAGATTTCGAGCAGCCGGTGCCGATGGCCGCGTTCCTCCTCGGCCATCTCCTCGAATACCTTGGCCGAATCCGGGTAACGCTCGGCCAGGTCTTCCGCGAAGCTCATATAGATGCGGCTGTCTTCCTCTTCCGAGGAGATCGCAACCGCCAGCACCTCGCGTTCGGTCAGATCGGCGAAATTCTTCACGGCGGGGCCGTCTTTCTAATTTAGAATAATTCTAAACTAGAATAGACGTCGGCTGCCACCGGGTCAATCGGGCTGGAACCTTACTTTGCATGGGGTTGTTTTCGGAATTTTGTAGACGGCTGGTGGGCACCGGATCCGAGCCCATCTCGGTCTAACCGGTAGCGCCCGCCGCCTTCAGAAACGCCAGCAGCAGCCGGCTTACTTCCGCCGGCTGCTCCTGCTGCACCCAATGGCCGGCGCCGTCGATCAGGTGACATCCGATCATGTTGGTACAGGCCGTCTTCTGCATCGCCTCGATCACGCCGGGACGCTGATAGGTGCCCCAGTCCTGCTTGCCGGAGATGAAGCAAGAGGGCACGTCGATGGTCCGGCCGGACCAGGTCTGCAATTCCGGGATGAATTCGCCCGATGTCCCGCAGCGATACCATTGCAGGCCGCCCTGGAAGCCTATGCGCTCATATTCCGAACTGTAGAAAGAGAGTTCGCTATCGGGCAGCCACGTGTTGGCGGAGATCGTTTCCGCCGACGGCATTTCCTCCGCCACGGTGGCAGCCATGCCCTTCGCAAGATCCATCACGTAATAGGTCGGCAGTTTCGCGAGCTCGCCCGCGGTCCATCCCTTCAGCGGATAAGGCTTGTTGTCTTTCCAGTCCGCGCTCTTGTGATGATAGTAGGCGCGCAGGAAATCATGCACGCCTTGCGGCGCGCGGCGCATGTCGGCGTTGGCCTCGCGTGTCGAGTAGTACCATTGATAGTGCTTGCGCGGGCGCGGCAGCGCCGCAAGCTCGCGATGCACGGGATCCTCTACTTTCGGCCCCGGCGGCGCATCCGCGGTATTGAAGGGCAGCGGCGGCGGTCCCGCGAACGGCGCGCTCATCAGGACGACGGATCGAAACACATCGGGCCGCACCAGCGCGCACCAGGCTGCGACCGAACTGCCGAAATCATGGCCGACCACGGCATCCACGCTGCGATAGCCGAATGCTGAGACCAGCGCGAGCGCGTCGCGCACCAGATTGAGCAGCCGGAAGGAATTGAGGTCGCCGTCGTAATTCGCATCCCAGCCGGTGGTGCGGCCATAGCCGCGCTGATCCGGCGCGATCACGTGATAGCCGGCCGCCGCAAGCGCCGGCATCACCTTGCGCCAGCTATAGGCCAGTTCGGGAAAGCCGTGCAGCAGCAGCACGCCAGCGCGGCCCTTGGTTTCGAAGCCTGCTTCCAGCACATGCATGCGCAGGCCATTGATGCCTTCAACGAAGCGCGAGCGGATGCCGGAGGGGAGGGGGATGTCGGGGAGGTCAGTGGTTGTGGTCGTGTTCATGGAACGCGCACTCCGATCCTCATGGTGAGGAGGCGCGTTAGCGCCGTCTCCAACCATGGCGGCTAGGTATCGCTCATCCTTCGAGACGCGCGCAAGAGCGCGCTCCTCAGGATGAGGACCTGCCTACACCCGCACCACCGTCTTCGGCCAATACTTATCGCGCAAATGCCGTTTCACCAGTTTGCCGGTGGGGGTGCGCGGCAGTTCGGCCTCGAAGTCGATGCTCTTGGGGCATTTGATCGGCGACAGATGCTCGCGGCAGAACACGATCAGCTCGGCTTCGAGTTCCTTCCCCGCCTTCGCCATGTCGTGTGGCTGCACCACCGCCTTGACCTCTTCGCCCATTTCTTCGTTCGGCACCCCGAACACCGCGACGTCGGCGACGCCGGGATGGGTGATCAATACGTCCTCGGTCTCCTGCGGATAGATGTTCACGCCGCCGGAAATGATCATGTAGGACTTGCGGTCGGTGAGATAGAGAAAGCCTTCATCGTCGAGATAGCCGACGTCGCCGAGTGTCGACCAGCCCCTGGCGTTATAGGCGCGCTTGGTCTTCTCGGGATCGTTGTGATAGGTGAAAACCGGCGCGTCGGCGAAATACACCGTGCCGATCTGTCCCGCCGGCAATTCCTGGTCGTTCTCGTCCAAAATCTTGACCTTGCCGACCACCGCGCGGCCGACAGTGCCGCGATGGGTCAGCCATTGCTGCGAGGTGGATACGGTGACACCGTTGCCTTCCGAGCCAGCGTAATATTCGATCAGGATCGGCCCCCACCACTCGATCATTTTGGCTTTGACGTCGATCGGGCAGGGTGCTGCGGCGTGAATAGCGCCCTTCAGCGACGAGACGTCGTGACGCGAGCGCAACTCTTCCGGCAGTTTCAGCATGCGCACGAACATGGTCGGCACCAGCTGCGACTGGGTGATCTTGTGCTTCTCGACCAGCTTCAGGAATTCCTCGGCGTCGAATGATTCCATGATCACCGAGGTGCCGCCGAGCGTGATCGCCATCATGTTGAAGCGCAACGGCGCGGCGTGGTACAGCGGCGCCGGCGACAGGTAAATGCTGTCGGAATTCATCCCGCACATATCGGCGCAGAGAATTTTCAGGAGCGGATTTGGCAGATCGATCGGCTTTTTTTCGTTCGCGCGCCTGATGCCTTTGGGCCGGCCGGTGGTGCCCGACGAATACAGCATGTCGTAGCCGGCGACTTCATCCGATATCGGTGTGGTCGGCTGCTTTGCCAGTTCGCGGTCCCACGAGCGGAAGCCCGGCAGCGGTTCATCGATCATGAAAAACATCGGTGCGCCGGGCGCTTCGGAGACGAGCCCCTTGATCTGGTCGGCGCATTTCGGCGAGGTAATGACGAGCCGCGCGCCACAGTCTTTGACGATGTAGGCGATCTCGTCCTGGGTGAGGTAGCGGCTGATCGCGGTGTAATAGAGCCCTGAGCGCTGTGCCGCCCAGCAGGTCTCCATGAACGCCAGCCGGTTTTCGATCAGGAACGCGACGTGATCGCCGGCCTTCAGGCCGAGCGCACGAAACAGATGCGCGCCCTGGTTCGATAGCTCGTCGAGTTCGCGATAGCTGATCGCCTTGCCGCTGCCCGCCATCTGATAGGCGATCTTGTCAGGCTGGGTCCGCGCGTAAACCGACGGATGGGTCATGGGGGTCCTTGGGAATTTTTATTACTTTCGTCGTCCCGGCGAACGCCGGGACCCATAACCCCTGACGTCAATGAGTAGGAATGGAGCTAGCTCCAGCCAATACATCACCGCCGGTGGTTATGGGTCCCGGCGTTCGCCGGGACGACGATAATTGTTATCGCGCTTCTTACAGCCGCTCGACAATCGTCACATTGGCCATGCCGCCGCCCTCGCACATGGTTTGCAGGCCATAGCGTTTGTTGCGCTGCTTGAGCGCGTTGATCAGCGTGGTCATCAGCTTGGTGCCGGAGCCGCCCAGGGGATGGCCGAGCGCGATGGCGCCGCCATTGACGTTGAGCCGGGCAGGGTCGGCGCCTGATGTCTTCAGCCACGCCGTCGGCACCGAGGCGAAAGCTTCGTTGACCTCGAACAGGTCGATGTCGTTGATCGACATGCCGGCCTTCTTCAGCGCGCGTTCGGTGGCGTGCAAGGGTGCATCCAGCATGATCACGGGATCGCCGCCCATCATGGTCATGTGATGGACCCGCGCCATCGGCTTGACGCCGAGCGCTTTCAAGCCCTTTTCGTTGACGACCATCACACCCGAGGCGCCGTCGCAGATCTGGCTGGAACTGGCGGCAGTGAGCTTGCCGTTCTCGGCGATCAGCTTGACGCCCTTGATACCGTCGAGGCTGACATCGAAGCGGATGCCTTCGTCGATGGTGTGGGTGTCGGTCGATCCATCGGCGCGGGTGATCTGCAGCGGGATGATCTCGTCCTTGAACTTGCCGGCCTGGGTCGCGGCGATGGCGCGCTGGTGGCTCTCATAGGCGTAGCTGTCGAGATCGTCTTTGGAGAGGCCGTATTTCTCCGCCATCATTTCCGCGCCGGTGAACTGGCTGAACACGATGTTCGGATAATGTTTCTCGATGTTCGGGCTCTTGTAGGTGCCGAAGCCGTTCTTGGCCGGCAATTGCGACGCAAGGCCCATCGGCACCCGCGTCATCGACTCGACGCCGGCAGCGATCACGATATCCATGGTGCCGGACATCACCGCCTGCGCCGCGAAATGCAGCGCCTGCTGCGACGAGCCACATTGGCGGTCGATCGAGGTGCCGGGAACGCTTTCCGGCAGCTTGGATGCCATGATGGCGTTGCGCGCGACGTTGTTGGACTGTTCGCCGGTCTGCATCACGCAGCCCATGATCACATCTTCGATCTGGTCGGGCGCAGCACCCGAGCGCTCGACCAGCGCATCCAGCACGGAAGCGGCGAGATCGGCCGGGTGCCAGCCCGCGAGGCGTCCTCCCTTGCGGCCGCCCGCAGTGCGTGCGGCGGCGACGATATAGGCCTCGGCCATGTTTGTTCTCCCTGATTGTTATGGGTGGTGTTTTGAATGATGGGCCGGATTTAAGTGGCGCTGGCGGATTTAGTCAATCAATCAATTAACTCTTGAGTGCGGCTTCCGCATCGGGTTATCTGCGCACCTATTCCGACAGGCGGGCCATGGGATCACAGTTGAATACCAGCGTACCGAACCGGCTTCCGGGCGGAAAAAACACCACGGCAGAGAAGCTCCTCGTCGCGGCGAGCGAGTTGATGATCGAGCGCTCCTCGATCGAGGTGTCCTTGAGCGATATCGCCCAGAAATCCGGCGTCAACGCCGCGCTGGTGAAATATCATTTCGGCAACAAGGACGGCCTGTTGCTGGCTTTGCTGGCGCGGGATGCCGCGACCGAGGTAGCCAACCTCGAATACCTGCTGGCGCAGCCGATCGCGCCGACCGCGAAGCTCAGGCTGCATATCGCCGGCATCATCAGGGCCTATCACCAGTTCCCCTATATGAACCGGCTGATCCATTATCTGCTGCATGAAAGCAGCGCCGAGGCCGCCGATGAAGTCTCAAAATTCTTTGTCGCCCCGCTGCTCGATTTTCATCGCCGGCTGCTCGCGGAAGGCGTCAAGGCCGGCGAGTTCCGGGTCATCGATCCGGTGCTGTTCTATACCAGCCTGATCGGCGCCTGCGACCATCTGTTTTTCGGACGGCATGCGATGTCGCGCGCGACCGGCGTCGGGCCGGTCACCGACGAAGTCTGCCGCCAATACATCAGGCACATGGAAGCGCTGATTTGCGGCGGCATGCTGATGACCAACACGGAGAAGGTGGTCGGCATCGCCGGATGACGATCCCCTGTCGTACGACTTACGAGCCTACAAGACTTACAAGCCTGCAAGACTTGCAAACCTAGAAGAAACGCCCAAGGAAAGGTCTCCATCATGCAGTTGAAAGACGTTGCCGTTCTCATTACCGGCGGTGGCTCCGGTCTCGGTGCCGCCACCGCGCGCGCCATGGCCGCCAAGGGCGCGAAGATCGCCGTGCTCGATCAGAGCAAGGAGAATGCCGAAAAGGTCGCGGCCGAAGTCAAAGGCGTCGCCGTGGTTGCCGACGTCACCGACGAGGAGCAGGTCAAGGCCGCCATCGCGAAAGCCGAGTCCGCCCATGGCATCGCGCGCGTGCTGATGAACTGCGCCGGGATCGGCGGATCGCAGCGCATCGTCGGCAAGGACGGCGTCTACCCGCTGGCCAAGTTCGCGCGCATCATCAACGTCAATCTGATCGGCACCTTCAACGTGCTGCGGCTGTTCGCCGAACGCCTTGTAACCGCGGAGCCGATCGGAGAAGAGCGCGGCGTCATCATCAATACCGCCAGTGTCGCGGCCTATGAAGGCCAGATCGGCCAGATCGCCTATTCGGCCTCCAAGGGCGGTGTGGTCGGCCTCACATTGCCGGCGGCGCGCGATCTCGCCAGTCAGAAGATCCGCGTCAACACCATCGCGCCGGGCCTGTTCCTGACGCCGCTGTTGATGGGATTGAACGAAGAGGCGCGCAAGAGCCTGGGCGCGCAGGTGCCGCATCCGGCGCGGCTCGGCGATGCCTCCGAATACGGCAACCTCGCGGTGCACATCGTGGAGAACGCGATGCTGAACGGCGAGACCATCCGGCTCGACGGCGCGATCCGTATGGCGCCGCGGTAGTTGTTCGCGGGTAAACGCCCGCGAGTCGTCCCGGCGAAAGCCGGGACCCATACTCCGTGGCGGTTCTTTGAGGCAACGTGGCCACGCCTTTCGTAATAACGAAGGCCGGTGGTTATGGGTCCCGGCCTTCGCCGGGACGACGATGAGCTAGGAGCGCTTCGTGACTCAACCGCTGCTGATCGAACACGATGACGGGGTCGACCGGGTGACGCTTAATCGCCCGGACAGCCTCAACGCGCTTGATCCGGCGCTGATCGATGCGCTCAACGCCTATTCCGAAAGCCTGCAGCGCAACCGCTCGACCGATGCGGGCTCGATCGAGGCTGTGATTGCGATGGAAGATCGCAATCAGGTGTTGTGCAGCCGCTCGGAAGAGTTCAGCGAAGGCATCCAGGCCTTTCCGGAAAAACGAAAGCCTGTGTATATCAGGCAATAACGACAAGGATCCGCAAAGGACCAGAATACGAGACCAAAAGGGTTTGGAGACGCAATATGAGTGGGAATGCAGCCGAGGTGCTGACCAAACCGGCCTTTCGCAAGATCGAATGGCTGGAGCGCGATATCGCGGTCGAGCGGCGGCCCGACGGCGTCATCATTTTGAAGTCGCGGATTCCGCTGAAACCCTATGAGAAGCATATCCCGGCCTCATTGGCGAAATGGGCCAGGGAGCAACCCAGCCGCATCTGGCTGGCGCAGCGCGGCGGCACCGACCGGCAATGGCGCAAGCTGTCCTATGGCGAGGCCAAGCGCACCGTGGACGCGCTGACGCAAGGCATTCTCAATCTCAAGCTCGAGCCCGGCCGTCCGGTCGCGATCCTCAGCGGCAATTCGGTCGAGCACGCGCTGACGACGATGGCGGCGATGCAGGCGCGGTTTCCGGCCGCCCCGGTGTCGCCGGCCTATTCGCTGATGAGCCACGATCACGTCAAACTGAAATATCTGTTCGACCTGATCAAGCCTGCGGTGGTGATGGTGCAGGACGGCCCGGCCTTCGAGAAGGCGTTGAAGGCGCTCAATCTCGACGGCGTCACCGTCGTTCATGTTGCGCGTCCGTGTGAAGGCATCAGGAGCATCGCGTTCGCTGAGCTTGCGGCAACGCCGGTCACCGAGGGCGTCGAGGAGTCGATCGCCAACATCACGCCGGATACGATTGGAAAACTGCTGTTCACCTCGGGCTCAACCGGAATGCCCAAGGCCGTCATCAACACGCAGGAGATGATGTGCGCCAATGCCGCGATGATGATGCAGTGCCGGCCGCGCGATCCGGATGCGCCGCAGTCGACTTATCTGGACTGGATGCCGTGGAACCACACCATGGGCGGCAATGCGCTGTTCAATCCGGTGCTGACCGAAGGCGGCACGCTCTACATCGACGATGGTCGTCCGGTGCCCGGTATGATCGACGAGACGCTGCGCAATTTGCACGAGATATCGCCGACCTATTACGCCAACGTGCCCGCGGGCTATGCCGCGCTCGCCGCCGCGATGGAGAAGGACGACGCGCTGTGCCGCAGCTTCTTCAAGAATTTGGGGCTGATGGCCTATGGCGGCGCGCGGCTGCCGGACGACCTCTATGACCGGATGCAGGCATTGGCGGTGCGCGCCACCGGCGGGCGCATCGTGTTCTATACCGGCTGGGGTTCGACCGAGACCGCGCCGACCTCGACCGGGACCTATTGGAACACCGAGCGTGTCGGGCTGATCGGGCTGCCGTTTCCCGGCGTCGAATTGAAGATGGTGCCGGTCGGTTCGAAATATGAATTGCGCCTGCGCGGCGTCAACGTCACGCCCGGCTATTTCGGCCGGCCCGATCTCACCAAGGCTGCGTTCGACGAGGAAGGCTTTTATTGCATCGGCGACGCCGGCGTGTTCGTCGATCCCGAAGACCCAGTGCAGGGCATCATCTTCGCAGGTCGCGTGGTGGAGAATTTCAAGCTCACCACCGGCACCTTCGTTCATGTCGGCTCATTGCGCACCGATGCCATCGCGGCGGCGACGCCGGTGGTGCAGGACGCGCTGGTGGCCGGACAGGACCGCCCGTTTGTCGGACTGTTGGCCTGGCCCAATCTCCACGCCTGCCGGCAGATGACAGGCGATCCCGACGCCAGCTATGAGGATGTCGTCAGGCATCCCGATGTGCTGGCATGCCTGAAGCGGGGCTTGCAGGCGCACAACAAGTCGACCGAAGGCGCCAGCAGCATGCGGATTGCACGCGCGATGCTGATGACCGAGCCGGCCTCGATCGACGGCAATGAACTCACCGACAAGGGCTATATCAACCAGCGCGCCGGGCTCGACCGCCGCGCCGTGCTGGTGGAACGGCTCTATGCCGATCGCCCCGGCGAAGACGTCATCGTGCTGCAATGAAGTTCAACAATCTGCCACCGTCGTCCCGGCGAAGGCCGGGACCCTACGCCGAGGACTATCGATGTCAGGTTGGAGCCAAATCCGAGTTAAGACATAAACGCCGGTGGTTATGGGTCCCGGCCTTCGCCGGGACGACGACCTATTAATAAAAATACACCTCACACAACCCGAGTAACACGCCATGAACTTCGATTTCTCCGACGAACAAAAACAAATGCGCGACGCAGCGCGAAAATTTCTCGCCGAAAAATGTTCGCCTAAGGCCGTGCGGGTCGTGCTTGACGGCAAGGAACCCTATGATCGCGAATTGTGGAAGGGCCTTGCCGAAATGGGCTTTCTCGGTGTCGCGATCCCGGAAGAATTTGGTGGCGCGGGCGCCGGGCATCTCGAGCTCTGCGTGATCGCGGAAGAAATGGGCCGTGCGCTGGCGCCGGTGCCATTTTCATCCACCGTCTATCTTGCCGCGGAAGCCATCCTGCTGGCGGGAAGCGATGCGCAAAAACAGAAGTGGCTTCCCTTGATTGCATCGGGTGCGGCGATCGGCACGCTGGCGTTGTTCGAAGGCAAGGGCAATCCGTCGCCGCAGGCGATCAAGCTCTCGGCGGCCGGCGGCAGCCTCAACGGCGTCAAGAAGCCGGTGCCCGACGGCGCCATTGCTGACTTCGCCATCGTCGCCGCGCGCACGGGATCGAGTGGCCGCGATTCCGATATCTCGCTGTTCCTCGTCGACGTGAAGGCCGGAGGTGTCGAAGCCAAGGCCCTGACCAACGTCGATCCGTCGCGCGGCCAGGCCGAGCTGACCTTCAAGAATTGCAAGGCCGAGCCGCTCGGCGCTGCTGGCGAAGGCTGGAGCATTCTTGCCCAGGTGCTCGACCGTGCCGCGGTTCTGATGGCGTTCGAACAGGTCGGCGGCGCCGACCGCGCGCTGGAAATGGGCCGCGACTACGCGCTCGACCGCATAGCCTTCGGCCGGCCGATCGGCTCGTTCCAGGCGGTGAAGCATATGCTCGCCGACATGTATGTCGCGGCGACGCTGGCGCGGTCGAATTGCTACTACGGCGCCTGGGCGCTCTCGACCAACGCATCGGAGCTGCCGGAAGCCGCCGCTGCCGCACGGATCAGCGCAACGCAGGCGTTCCAGCATTGCGCCAAGAACAACATCCAGGTGCATGGCGGCATGGGTTTTACGTGGGAGTTCGACTGCCACATGTACTACCGGCGCGCCAATGCGACAGCGCTGTCGCTCGGCAGCCTGTCGTATTGGGAAGACGCGCTGATCGACCGCATGCGCAAGCGCAATGCGGCGTGAAGGTCATTCCGGGGCGCAGCGAAGCTGCGAACCCGGAATCTCGAGATAAGGAACTTCTGGATTCCGGATCAATCCGCCAAGGCGGATCGTCCGGAATGACGAGCAAGGACAACGCCTATGAACTTCGATGACACCCCGCAGGAGGCCGCGTTCCGCGCCGAGGCCAAGGCCTGGATCGCGGCCAATGCTCCGAAGCAGTATGAGGACGAACTGAAAAAATCCTCGCTCGGCCGCACCCAGCTCAAGGGCGCCAACATCCTTGAGGTCGCAAAGGCCTGGCAGAAGAAGAAAGCGGATGCCGGCTGGGCCTGCCTGCACTGGCCGAGGGAATATGGCGGACGCGGTGCGACGCCGATCGAGCGCGTGATCTGGCAGCAGGAGGAGGGCGCGTTCGGCAAGCTCAGCGGAATGTTCATCATCGGCCACGGCATGTGCGGGCCGACCATGATGGCCTTTGCCGCTGAAGATCAAAAACGAAAATATCTGCCGCCGCTCGCGTCAGGCGAAAAGGTCTGGTGCCAGTTGTTCTCCGAGCCCGCCGGCGGATCCGACGTCGCCGGCCTGCGCACGCGCGCGGAAAAGAACGGCGACGACTGGATCATCAACGGCCAGAAGATCTGGACTTCGGGTGCGCACTATTCCGACTACGGTATCTTGCTGACGCGCACCGATCCCAACGTCGCCAAACACAAGGGGCTCACCATGTTCTTCCTGGACATGAAGAGCCCCGGCGTCGAGATCAAGCCGATCAAGCAGGCCAACGGCCAGTCCGACTTCAATGAGGTGTACTTCACCGACGTCAAGATTCCCGACGTGCAGCGGCTCGGCGCCGTCAATGACGGCTGGAACGTGTCGCTGACCACGCTGATGAATGAGCGGATGTCGATCGGCGCAGGTGTTTCGACCGGGTTCCCGGAATTGTTCGAGTTCTGCAACAGTCTGATGCTGGAGGATGGCCTTGCGATCGACGATCGCAATGTTCGCTCGAAGCTGGCCAATTGGGCGGTGAAGGCGAGCGGGTTGAAATACACCAGCATGCGCGCGATCTCGGCGCTGTCGAAAGGCGAACGTCCGGGGCCAGAGAATTCGATCGGCAAGCTGGTGGCGGGGTCGATGATCCAGGATGTCGCGGCTTACGCGCTCGATCTGCAAGGGGCGGCCGGGGTGCTGAGCGGAGCCGAGGATGCGGAAGCCACCGGAAAATTCCAGGCGATGCTGCTGCGCGCGCCCGGGACTCGCGTCGAAGGCGGTACCGACGAGATCATGCGCAACATCATCGCCGAGCGCGTGCTCGGTCTGCCCGGCGATATCCGGGTCGACAAGGACGTGCCGTTCAACAAGATACCGACCAAGGGGCGGGGATAAAAAATGACCTCATCCTGAGGAGCGGCGTCTTCGCCGCGTCTCGAAGGATGGACAACCTCATGGTTCGAGACGGCGCAAGAGCGCCTCCTCACCATGAGGATCAGACGCTGGTACGAGATTTGAGAGGTCCGCCATGAATTTCGATGATACCCCGCAGGAAGCCGCGTTCCGCGCCGAGGCCCGCCAATGGATCGGCGCCAACGCACCGAAGGAATTCGAGGCGGAGCTTTCCAAGTCCTCGCTCGGTCGGATCAGGCTGCAGAAGGCCGAAATCGTGGACGTCGGCAAGGCCTGGCAGAAGAAGAAAGCCGAAGCCGGCTGGGCCTGCCTGCACTGGCCGAAGGAATATGGCGGACGTGGCGCGACGCCAATCGAGAAGGTGATCTGGCAACAGGAAGAAGGCGTCTACGGCAAGCTGACGCAGCCGTTCCAGATCGGCGAAGGCATGTGCGGTCCGACCGTGATGGCCTTTGGCAGTGAAGAACACAAACGTCAGTATCTGCCGAAGCTCGCCTCCGGCGAACAGATCTGGTGCCAATTGTTTTCGGAGCCCGCTGGCGGCTCCGACGTCGCCGGCCTGCGCACGCGCGCCGAGAAGAAGGGCGACAACTGGATCGTCAACGGCCAGAAGATCTGGACCTCGGGCGCGCATTATTCGGACTACGGCCTTCTGATCACGCGGACCGACCCCAATGTGCCCAAGCACAAGGGTCTGACGATGTTCTTTCTCGACATGAAGAGCCCGGGCGTCGAAGTGCGGCCGATCAAGCAGGCCAACGGCATGCAGGAATTCAACGAGGTCTATTTCACCGACGTCGTCATTCCCGATCATCAGCGTCTTGGCGCGGTCGGCGACGGCTGGAACGTGTCGCTGACCACGCTGATGAACGAGCGGATGTCGATCGGCGCGCGGCTTGCGACCGGTTTTCCCGAGATATTCGAGTTCTGCTCCAATCTGATGACGGACGACGGGCTCGCCATTGACGATCGCGCCACGCGATCGAAAATCGCCAACTGGGCGGTGAAGGCAAGCGGACTGAAATATACCAGTTACCGCGCGGTCTCGGCGCTGTCCAAGGGCGAGCGTCCCGGTCCGGAAAACTCGATCGGCAAGCTGGTGGCGGGCTCAATGCTGCAGGACATCGCGATGTATGCGATGGACCTTGAAGGCGCGGCCGGCGTCTTCACCGGCGATGCGGAAGAAGAGGCGCGCGGCCAGTTCCAGCAGATGCTGCTGGGTTCGCCATCGATGCGGATCGCGGGCGGCACCGATGAAATCCTCCGCAACATCATCGCCGAGCGTGTGCTGGGGCTACCCGGTGACATCCGGGTCGACAAGGATGTGCCGTTCAACAAGATTCCGACCAGGGGGCGATGAACATGGATGCTCCCGTAAAGGCACCAAAGGCGCATTACGCGACCGAGGATCGCATCGGCGTGCTCGAAGAGCTGTTGAACGAACGCTATTCCGTTCGCGCCTTCCTGCCGCAGGAGGTCGCCCGCGAGACCATCGAGCACGTTCTCATCGTGGCGCAGCGCACGGCCTCCTGGTGCAACAGCCAGCCGTGGCAGGTGCTGATCGCAAGCGGCGAAGCCAAGGAACGCTTCCGAAAATTGATCTATGCCGAGGCGGCCTCCGGCGCCGGCGACGATCATGATTTTACGCCGCCGCGCGAATATCTCGGGGTCTATCTCGAACGACGCCGCGAGAGCGGCTTCCAGCTCTACAACACGCTTGGCATCGCGCGTGGCGACAAGGCCGCCTATGGCAAGCAGGCGCTGGAGAACTACAACTTCTTCGGCGCCCCGCACGTCGCCATCATCCACACGGACGAACCGCTCGGGATCTATGGCGCAATCGATTGCGGCGCCTATGTCAGCAATTTTATGCTGGCCGCGCAGGCGCTCGGTCTCGGCACCATTCCGCAAGCCGCCCTTGCGCGTCATTCCGGGCTGATCCGACGCCACTTCAACCTCGGCGACGACCGCCGCGTGGTCTGCGGCATCTCATTCGGGTTCGCGGATCACGCCCACAGGGTCAACACCTATCGCACCTCGCGTGCCAGCGTTGCGGATACCGTCACGTTTGTTGACGAGTAGATCGAGCCGTCGCGGGTTCAATTCCGTCCTCATCCTGAGGAGCGCGAAGCGCGTCTCGAAGGATGGCAACATCCCGTGGCCATCCTTCGAGACGCGGCGAAGACGCCGCTCCTCAGGATGAGGCCGTGAGGGATTCTACGAATCTTCTCAAAACGTCGGCGGGCGCTTTTCGGCGAACGCCTTGATGCCTTCCTTGATCTCGGCACTGCGCATGCTGTCGCGATGGCGGCGATCGGCGGCTTCTTCGTCGAGCTTGCCGCGGGCGAATTCGTTGATGGCGCGCTTCATGCCGCGCATCGCAATCGGCGCATTGCCGGCGAGAATGGCAGCTAACCGATCGACCTCCTCGTCGAACGCCTCGGCGGGCACCATCTCGGTGAGGTAACCGATCCGCAACATCTCCGCGGCGCCGATCTTCTGCGCCGTGAGGAACAGCTTCTTGGCGTTGTCAACGCCGAGCCGTGACACATAACGCGCGATGCCGCTCTTGTAGTAATGCAGTCCGAGCCGCGCCGCCGGCATGAACATTTCGCAGGTGTCGACGCCGATGCGGAAATCGCAGGCCAGCGCCAGATCGGTGGAGCCGCCATACACACCGCCGTTAATCCGGCAGATCGTCGGTATCGCCAGGTCTTCAAGCCGGTTGACGACGACCTCGAACGCCGATCCGGCGGTCTGCTCCTGCGCGTTGGCCGCGCGTTCGGCGATCGAGCCGAGATCGTAGCCGGCGCTGAAGGCGCGGCCGGTGCCGGTGAGCACCAGCACCCTGAGCGCGGGATCGGCTTCGATCCGATCGAACAATCTGAGCAGCTCATCGAGATCATCGGGCTGCAGCCGGTTCAAATGCTTCGGCCGGTTGAGCCGGATGGTGGCGCGCGCGCCATTGATATCGAGCAGCGGCGCGCTCGCCGTCCCGGCGGCTTCGGACATGTCTGTCTCCATTACTTGTTTTCCAGCGCGCGCCGCCTGGCTTCGGCGTCGATGGTTTCGGCCAAATCGGGATGCCGCGCCATCAGCAGGCGGAAGTCCACGAGATCGAGCACCAGCAGCTTCGATACCCGCGTGGTGGTGATATTGGCGGAGCGTAAATTGTTGCCGAGCAGCGCCATCTCGCCGAAGAACGCGCCGTCACCGAGCGCAACCTTCTTGCCCGGCAAATCGACCTCGACCTCGCCGGCCGCGATGAAATACATGCAGTCGCCGGTCTGCCCTTTGCGGATAATCATGGTTCGTGCCGGCAGATCCATGGTGCGCAGCATGTGCGTGACGTCGGCGATCGCCGCCGGACCGAGTGCTGCAAAGAACGGCACTTTGCTCACCGACTCCCAGGTCTTGAGAAAATTGTCACGGCGGGTCTCCGCGGCAAAGCCGGTGGCGAGGATACCGGTCCAGAGCCCGAATACGCCAAGGCCACAGATCATCACCACCGCCGCGACCACCCGGCCCAGTGGCGTGATCGGCACCACGTCGCCATATCCCACCGTGGTCAAGGTCGCGATCGCCCACCACAAGGCGGCCGGCACGCTGCCGAAGGTGGCCGGCTGGACGTCGCGTTCCAGGAAATACACGGACACCGCGGCGAGAAACAGCACCATCAGGAAAATCACCAGCACGCTCAACAGCGGCCCGGATTCCTGCACCAGCACCCGGCGCAACTGCCGCAATCCCGGAATTCCCGGGACCACCTTGAGCATCCAGAAGATGCCCAGCAGCCACGCCGATTTGGGATTCGTGCCAAACATGAGGGCGAGCGGTATCGCCGCGGCCGCCGCGGCGTCCACCAGGCCGCGGCCGGATAGCGCGTAAGTCCATCCACGTTGCGCCAGAACGGCGTGGCGAAGCCGGACCACCCATTCGAACACAAAGAAGGCCAGACACGCCCACAGCACCGCGTCGACCCAGTGATGCGCCGCCTCATAGGCAGGATCGACCGTGAGCAGAACCATCATGATGACGCCGCTCGCAACCGCCACATAGGCTGGTTTGGTCATGTTGCGGCCGGTCGTAGCGGCCGCAAATTGCGCCAGAGCAGGGAAAGCAAGCGGCTTGGACATTGCGAGGTGAAGCCCGTCGATAAAAAAGGCCGGATACGGCGTGCGGTGCGTGGCCGCTCTGACAAAGTGCCCGGGCGGCGGCAGGCCGTCAACGACGGGCCGAAAACAGCGTTATCGGGAGGGGTGAGGTAAATCGGGCCTTGGAAGCGCGTGCGGCAAATCGGAATTTTTGGCCCGGATTGGCTATAATCCCTGACAAAACATTGCTTTTTCCCCGTATATCGAGGGCACCCCGCGGACATTATGATGACGGGCGCCGAAGTAGAATCGCGAAATTAATCGCTCTGGAAAGCTGGTTGGCTCCCAATGGATACGTCTCATCTCGCAGAACATGCCGGCACTCTTGGCACCCTGTTCGCGTCGGTTTTCGTCGTTGCGACGACCACCATGCGGACCATGATCCCCTTGAGGGTTTTCGGCATTCTAGCCAACGTCGTTCTGATTGCGACCGCGATTCCGAGCCATAATTATCTGACCATCGTGCTGCAAGCGGTGATGCTGTCGCTCAATTCGTACCGGCTGCACCAGATGCTGCAGCTGGTGCGCGACGTGAAAAAATCCGTCAACAGCGACCTGTCGATGGAATGGCTGAAGCCTTTCATGACCGAGCGTAGATGCGAAGCCGGCGAGGTGCTGTTTTACAAGGACGAGAAAGCCGAGGACATGCTCTACATCGTCAGCGGCCGATTCAAGCTGGTCGAATCCGGCATCGAACTGCCGGTGGGTGCCATCGTCGGCGAACTCGGCATGCTGTCGCCGTCGAACATGCGAACCCAGACGCTGGAATGCATCGAAGCCGGCATGATCCTGAGCGTCAGCTACACCAAGGTCGAGGAACTTTACGTGCAGAATCCGGAATTCGGCTTTTACTTTCTCCGGCTCGCCAGTGCGCGGCTGTTTCAGAACATCGCAACGCTGGAGCAGCGGTTGGCGCAGCAGACAGCCTACGCCGCGCCGAAGCCCGCGTGAGAGCCGGGAGCGCTGGAGTGGCAGGCGTCCTATCTTCGCTCCGTTACCTGCTCGCCGATTTCATCGGCGACGACGACGACGAGCCGCCATTCCTGCCCGACGCGTTGCCTGATGCTGTCGCGCCTGTGGTCAGCGACGCCATCCATATGTTGATCGACTACCAGGGCAACGCCTATGCGAAGCTTTATGTAACCCGGCTGCAGCGCTTCGTCGGCCGGCGCGACGTCAATGACGCCATGCTCGGCGAAATCGCCCGCCTGACGGCGATGCGCATGAGCTATCAGGATCCGATCCGGCTCGCGCAATTGAAACTGGCCGAGCTTGAGGCCGGCGGCGCCCCTTCACACGATATCAGGAGATTTCGTTTCGATGAACTGATTGGAGCGCTTCCGGCTGTTGTTGCAGAACCGGTGCTCGACACGTTCGAATGGCTCGGTTGGGAGGTGCGCAGACGGGTCCCGATCCGATTCAGCACAAGAAGCCGATGGGGCATTCGCCGCCTGAAGATCGAGGCGGGCTTGCGGCGATGGCGGCTGTTCTCGGTGCGTTATGCCAAGGAGCGGGTCTGGGTCGAACGCTGGCTGCACATGATCGACCGCAGCTTGACCAAGCAGCCGAGGGCCGCCTCCGCGATGGTGCAAACCGCAACCATGGTGCAGGGCTATGGCGACGCCTATCGGCAGGGTCTCGCCGACTGGCATGCGATCATCGACGGCCTTGCCAAGCCGACCTTCGACGGCGTGCTGCCGTTGCCGGATCTTGCCGCCGCCGTGGCAGAGGCGCGCACCGCTGTTACACCCGATCCGCGCCAGGCCGTGCTCAAGCGGACGATCGCGGAGATCAGGGCGCGGGCGCTTGGTGCCGGCACCAATGCAGCGGCGGGTTGAGGTTGCCCAAAAGGAGCTGAGCTTTTCAGGCCTGTTCCAACCACTTCAGACTGATTCGGTTTTCTCACCATGAGGGGTCACGCACTCTGCGCCGTCTTGACGACCACCACATTGTCGTCATGGCCGGCGTGGCGCTTCAGGCTCTCCCGGCGCATGCCGATCTCGTCGCGCACGAATTCGTAGCCGAGCTTGAACGTATCCAGCCCGTCGCCCGAGATGGTGCCGTCGCGCAGGCCGATCACCGCGCCGCGAAGAATCCCTTCGAGTTCGTCCTGCAGCGCGTCGAGCGAATCCAGCGAATCGGCGTGTTCGATTCGCTCGCCGATGTCGAGGATGGCGGTTGCAAGCTGGCCGGCTTTCTCCGGCGCGACGCGGGTGATCTTGGTGTAGATAGCGGCGAAGATCGAACCGATCACGCTGAGCGCGGCGACGCCGAGATACAAGAGGTCGCTGTAGCGGTCCATGAACGACTTGGTGTCGTCGTTGATATATTCGGCGGCGCCCTGGTGCGCGACGATGAAGGCGTCCTTGTCGACATCCGCCGGCTCGATCCTGGAGGCGAAGCCATCCTCCAGCGCGAGCTCGGCCTTGTTTTCGTAGATCGTGCGCGCGAGATCGCCCGCGGTCACCGATGAAATTCTGGACTGCGCGACCAGCAGCCATTGCAGCCCGATGGTATCAAGATCGTCGTCGGGAATCGCGGGCGAGGAGGACAGCATACCCGTCGCCAGCGTTTCCTCTGAAATGCCGGGGTTTTTTCTGGCCAGCGCTTTCGCCCCGTCGATCGCGTTCAGGGTGAATGCGCCGCGCCTGGCAGATTGTGCGTAGCTCTTGTCCTTGATGATCTTCGAGGTGTGCGCAATGGCGATCGCCGCGCCGTAGCCGCCCGACGCGAACAGCTTGTCGAATGTCGAATCCGGCGGCGCCATCTGGACCCGCGAACCGCCATCGGGGCCGTCGGAAATTTCGAGGACGTTGCGCACGAACGCGGCGCTGTTGTCGCCGTCGGCCAAAACGGCAATCTTCTTTTTCTTCAGCTCCGCAAGCGACTTTATTTTCTTGCTGCCGGGACTGATCAGCAG
>Ga0193726_1000087_pt1 | contig 159089 bp, 124 predicted proteins | sample H2c1metaG_FD_144928 | JGI IMG/M metagenome (GOLD analysis project Ga0193726, IMG submission 144928) | Soil microbial communities from a riparian zone of the East river system, Colorado, United States - H2c1 | ecosystem: Environmental > Terrestrial > Soil > Riparian zone | place: USA: East...
GAGAACGGGATTGTGCAATGGTGCTCAACTCCACACGCTGCTCTTCGCTCAGCACTACCTCATTGATCGGCATGACATCTTAGATGCCAACCCAACTAGTAACGTTTACTCAAGGACAGGCCACTAGAGTGCCATTGGAACCGAGGTACAAGTGGTCGACCTGATTCGTGACGTCGTACTCTGTGCCGGTTCCCTTATCGACAAATGCGTGCTGGTCAAGCGCATAGAGAACAGTGTTATGAGCAGATTCGTCCATGGCGCGCCGTTGGGCAGCTATCCGAACCTGGCTGTTTTGGAAATTGCTATCTTGCAGTTCCATGAAAGCCTGGTGCTGTGCGGTGCGGGCGATTGCCGCAGCTTGCGAACTCTGCATCAATGCTTGAAAGTTGGCATTGGAAATCTCAAGCATCCGCTGCCCCATTTGCTGGATAAGCTGGACCATGACGTAATCCCAGGTCGGGTCCACCTGGTAGGTTTGCTTGATGGCGACGAGGCGTTGGATGTTTTGCATCAGAGTTCCGCGGGGAGCGCGCATCACCACCAACGGCCAGGAATTGCAGTTCACATTTACAGAAGGGGTAGCAACCATGCCGCCGGGCATCCAGGTTGCCGCACAGTGCACCGCAGTCTGCACAATCTCTTCGACTTCATGTCCATTGAGGTTGTAGTGAACATAGGCGATCGCGCCGCTGAGGATGTGCTGGTCGGGATGATTTCCCGCGGGGAAACCCGCCTGTCGATATCTGTCTTGCTGCTGCGCAGAGTTTTGCTCCAGCTGTTGCAGGCGCTGACGGATTACCTCCAGCCCGGACTCTGTAAACGGACCAATATTCGTTACCCTGGCGAAGGGACGCAGATTGGGCAAAATGACGTGTTCGAGAAACGCATCGGGGGTTTCGATGTCGAGTGCTTCGCAGGGATTCCGCGGTGGTGGGTTCATCGCGATAATACGCGGCGAAAGATTCTTTGGCTGCGAAGGTTGGCCGGTGTTCCTCCAAGCGAAGCTGGGAAATACCTGGATTGCAAAGAGGCCGTCGGGACTCTGCATGCTGTACACAACCTGTGCACCGTTGCCGTGACACCCGCCGGTACGAACGACTGCACCGCCGAATCTCCAATCGGCAGGGATCTGCAAAGTTGCCGCTCGCATTTGCAACTGAGGATCATCGATTTGCACGGTGCGCGTAGCGCCGTTCTCCGGCATCGGAGCCGGCGCCGAGGATCCTGCCTGCAGGGCGCTGACTTTTGCCTGGTATTCGTCTTCGGGGATTGCGCCTGAGTCGCGCAATTCCTTCAACGCAGCCAGTTTCTCATCGAGCGATCCCCCGGGTTGTTGCTGATCAGAATTCTCCGGATCGACCGCGGCGGAGTTCCCAAGCAAATCCTCTGGGGTCGCTTCAGGCATGGCCGGATCCGATGCCGCGGGCTCTTCACTCATGGTTGTGGAGGGGGCCGCAACCGTATTTGAAGTGGAGGCATGCCGGCCGGGGTTATCAGACGCGAACACAAGCAGGACAGCGCCGATTGCAATGACCGTAATGAGCACAACTTTGCGTTTCATAGGGATTCCCTCGCAGCAATCTAGTCAGTCGTGACCCATGGAATCTTCCCGGGGAAGGATTCACCTGCTTCAAGGTTGGGGAAGTGTTTCAGATCATGACTCTATCTGGTACGCGCTGTCCAGAGGAGAAATGCGTCGGATGGGGGGCCGGCATGGGGTGAAAGCCGTGGCAGGGCCTATTTCAGGCGGTGAGGTCTAAAGTCCAGCGGGCGAATCAACCACGAACTATCCGCATGAGTTATCGGGAATTGATCCGCCTTGGTGGTGGTTCAGGAATGGGAATGGACTGCGATAGACTTGGCACATGATTCGTAGGATCGCGCCTCAGTTCTTCACTACAGATATTCCCCAGACGCTCGCGTTTTACAAAGACAAACTGGGCTTTGATTGTGTGGGGACGTGGCTGGATCCGCCGGCTTACGCCATCGTGGCACGCGAGGAGCATGCGATTCACTTCCGTTGCGCGGAGGCGCCGACCGCCAATCCGGACAAATATGCCGACGAGCTGCTGGACGCGTACGTTTCTGTTGAGAATGCGGACGCGCTGTATGTGGAGTTCGCAGCGAAAGGCGTGGAGTTCACGCGGGGGCTTGCCGATACGCCGTGGGGCTCGCGCGAGTTTGTGGTGAAGGATTGCGATGGGCGGTTGCTGGCGTTCGGATCGAACTTATAGACGGAAGCCGGTATGACCACCGGCGGTTGACCTATCCTGGTGACGCATACTCACGATTTCAGCCAGTGCAAGTGAAAAGCAACTGCAGGTTTCTCCAATCGTCGCCTCGGCGACTCGGTCGGAATGACACCGTTTTGTGAGTTGAGCGACGGGTCGCCGGGATTATGCGGAGGCCGTTCCAGCAGGCGATTCCAAAGCCTTGTTTTTTGCTGATTTCTTTGGCGCGGATTTATTTGCGGAGGACTTCTTTGCGGGCTTCTTTGCGGGGGTTGCGGCGGAAGAGCCGGAGAGGAAGGTGGCCCAGCGAAGTTCTTCTGGTGGCGCAGGGGCGTTTGCGGATTTGGCGATGGCCATATCAGCTACCTCGCGGATGATCCAGTCGAAGTTGGCCTGGCCTACCGAATGGAGGTCGGCATCGGGAGCGGGGTTCATGAAGTCGATGGCGTAAGGGATGCCATTTTCGACAGCGAACTCGACGGTGTTGAGATCGTAGCCGAGGGCACGGCAGAGGATAAGCGCGTCCTTCTCGACGCGCGCCAGGAGCGCGGGGTCGTAGGCGGGCGGGTTCTGCACGTAGCGTTCATGGTGCGGCTTGCGCGGGTCATAAGGCATGATGCGGACTTTGTTCTGGCCGACAACGTAGCAGCGGAAGTACTCGTTGAACTCGACAGCTTTCTGGTAGAGCATGCAGAGATCGCGCGACTGATCGTAGGCGGCGAAGAACTCCGGGCGATTGTGGATGTGGTAGACGTCGCGCCAACCGCCGCCGTCGACGGGCTTCATGAAACCATGCTCTCCGATGTACGCAAATACCGAATCCCAGTTGAGGGGGTACTCGAGATTGCGCATGGAGCGGTCGGTGGTGCCTTCGGGATGTTTCTTGTGGGGCAGAATGACGGTAGGCGGAACAGCGACGCCGAGTTTGGCGGCGAGGGAGTAGTTGAAAAACTTGTCGTCAGCTGACCACCAGAAGGGATTGTTGATGATGATGGTGCCGTTGAGCGCGGCATGCTTCAGATAGGCCCGATAGAAGGGGATGTCGTGGGAGATGCGATCGACGATGACGGCGTAAGGCGCGGCCTTGTCGAGGAGGACGGCGCCGGTTTCGACAAACTCGGCGTGGAGGCCTGAAATATTGCGGGCGTTGATGTGCTCTACCAGCGCGCCGGGAAAACTGTTTTCCATGCCGAACAGGACGCCGATCTTTTTCATGCCGTTGACCCTCCGAGCGGGATGCCTAAAACTCCAAACGTTGTGAACAGTGTACGGCAGCGATATGGACAGGCGGGGATAGGCGAGCGCGCGGGACCGGGCGTGGAAAATTCTTTTCTTTCATCATGCGCTTCTCCAATTCATACGCCGTTCATGTTGGATTCATGGTTTGGTGACAGTGGCCCGGTAGGCTCGGCGCATCATGAGAAAGTTCCCCTTCAAGTTTCTTCTTTTGGTTGGCCTATTGGTTGCACTTTCTGGCATAACAGCCAAGGCGCAATATGAGAATGGGGGCCTGATCGGCACCATTCACGATGCAACAGGAGCACTGGTAGCGAATGCCACCGTCACCGTGACCAACGTGAATACCGGCATCGCGACGAAAGTGACGACGAATGCCTCGGGCGATTACGAGGTACCGTCTTTGCGCGTGGGCACCTACGGTGTCATGGCAGAGGCTCCGGGATTTGCGCCGGCAGAAGCGACAAATATTTCGATTGTGGTGGGCGGCAGATCACGCATCGACTTGACGCTGAAGGTGGGCCAGGCGAATGCAACCACGGTCGAAGTAAGCGACGTGGCGCTGCAGGTGGAGACAGATACGAGCGAGCGCGGACAGACGATTTCTGGGTACCAGACGGAGGCTCTGCCGCTGGTGAGTCGCAACTTCTCTGACCTATTGGCATTGGTGACTGGTTCGCGGCAGGCGCCCACGGCGGCGACGACGAGTTCGATCAGCAGCCTGGTGCGCGAAGGCGCGTACAACGTTAACGGGCAGCGCAGTATGTTCAACAACTACCTGCTCGACGGCATGGACAACAACGCGTACGGCGAGAGCAACCAGGGATTCGATAACCAGATCATCGCGATTGCGCCGGATTCTGTTGCACAGTTCAACGTGGTGACGAATAACGAAAGTGCGGAGTATGGGCGGTCGTCAGGTGCGACAGTCAACGTGGCATCGGCGGGCGGCACGAACAGTTTTCATGGAACTCTCTACGAGTTCATTCGCAATACCGATCTGAATGCCGCGGGATTCTTCAAGCCGAGCGTGGTGAGCAACACGGGAACGACCGTGCCGTTCAAGAAGCCTACCTTCAATCGCAATCAGTTCGGGATGAATTTTGGTGGACCGATTGTCTCGAACAAGCTGTTCTTCTTTCTGGATTACGAGGGATTCCGGCAGACGCTGCGGCCACTGTATGTACTGACGCTGCCCACGCAGAATGAACTGAATGGAATTCTGGTGGTTCCGGTACAGAATCCCGTTACGGGCACCGTTTATCCGGCGGGCACGGCGATTCCTTCGGGCGCCATCAATCCACTGTCGGCGCAGATCCTCGGATACTTTCAGAAGTTCGCGGCGCAGTTGCCACAGGCGGGGGTGAGTTCGACGGGACTGAATTCGAATGACTATTCGGCGCAAATTCCTTTTACTGACAACTCGGACAAGGGCGATCTGCGCCTCGATTACCAGCAGAACGCTCGAAGCTCGTGGTTCCTGCGCGTGAGCGATCGCAAGGAAACGGGTGTGAATTATCCGACGATTCCCCTGCCGCTGGATGGACAGACGAATGGGACGATCCGCGTGCTGGACCAGCAGGTGGCGCTGGGTTACACGCATACGTTCGGCAGCAACAAAGTCATGGATGCCCGGCTTGGGCTTTCGCGGACCAAGGCCGGAAAGTACACGCTGTCGATCGGGCAGAACGACTTCACGATTCCGGGGTTGCCGGCGAACGGGATCGTTGCTGGCGGACTGCCTTCGGTGGGGATCAGCGGCTTTACGGGCTTCGGGCGGCAGAGCACCAATCCGCAGTGGCAGAATCCTGCGCTGCTCGATCCCAAGCTCAACTTCACATGGGTGAAGGGCAAGCACTCGCTGAAATTCGGATACGAGTACGAGCACATCTGGATGGCGGTCAACGACAACAATCCGCTGTATGGATCGTTCACGTATGGAAGTGGCTACAGTTTGTGCGACGCGGCAATTTCACCGCTGTGCGCGACAAATGCAAGCGGGGGCGCTGCTCCTACGGCACCCGTCACGGATACATATTGGGCGGACTTTCTGTTCGGCACAACCACGAGCTACCAGCTGGCGAACTACTTTGTGGTGCATCTGCGCCAGACCCTCGACAGCGCATACGCGCAGGACGACTGGAAAGTGACGCCGAATTTGACGCTGAACCTGGGCGTGCGCTGGGAGTACGGTTCGCCTTACTCGGAGTGGAAGAACAACATTTCGAATTTCGATCCTGTTTCGCAGACTGTGCTCACCATTACGCCTGGAGCGGTTGCCGGCAACGGAATCACACCGGTGCATTCGAGTGGAGTGTATGGCAGCACGCTCGTCAATCCTGACCTGGCGGATTGGTCGCCGCGCATGGGATTTGCCTATGCGCTGTCGCCAAAGACCGCGGTACGGGGTGGCTTCGGAACAGGGTATGTGCATTACACACGTGCAGGCTCCGGGAACATTCTGGGGATCAACGCACCGCAGGCGCAATTTGCTGCAGTCACGCAGATCAAGCCGAGCACCACGAACCACTGCAGCTCGCCGCTTCCGGCGCAGATTATTCCTACGGGCTCAACGACGCCGAGCTGCTATGTAACGGCTGACCAGGGATATCCGTCGGGACTCGTGACGTCATTCAACCCGGCTACGGACAACATCACATGGGTTCCGAAGAACACGCGCGATAGCTACGTCGAGAACTACTTCTTCGACATGCAGCAGGAGTTGGCGAAGAATACGTTGCTCGACGTTGCGTACGTGGGCAACCACGGACTGAAACTGCAAGGCTTCCTCAATGGCAATCAAAAGAATCCCGCGCTCGGGTTTGCGCGGCCGTTTGCCGGCTGGCCCAGCGATATTACAGAAGGGCTGAATGAGTTCTACTCCAACTACAACGCGCTGCAGGTGCGGTATGAGCAGCGCTTTGTTGCGGGACTGACGCTGCTGAACTCGTTCACGTGGGAGCACTCGCTGGACAATGCTTCGGCTTCGCTGGAGGGGAATACGCCTTCTCCGCAGGATGGCAACAACCTGAAGGCGGACTATGGCCAGTCCGACTACAACCTGCCCGTCGCGAATGTAACGAGCCTGGTGTACGAACTGCCATTTGGCCGCGGTCGTCACTTTCTCGCCAACGCGAATGGATTGACGGACAGCATCCTGGGTGGCTGGCAGATCAGCGGCGTGAACACGATGCAGGCAGGAACGCCGTTCAACATCACCTACTCGCCAAACTCGGCGCAGCAGGTGTCACTGCAGATTTCGGCAACGTACCGCGGCGCCAACGAGTATCGGCCGGATTTTGTGCCGGGCACGAAGGTGACGCAGGGACGCTCGTCGCGCGCTGCGAATTCGGGGTATGTGAATTACATCAACTTCTCCGCATTCGAATTGCCACCGATCAAGGACGCGGCGGGGAATGTACTAAGTCCGTTCGGCAATGCGCCGCGCAATCCTGGGCGTACGCCAGCGTTTTATGAATCAGATCTCGATTTAAACAAGAAATTCAATCTGCCTGGAGATCGGCTGAAAATGGAATTCCGCACGGAGATCTACAACCTGTTCAACCATACGAACCTGTATCTGCCGGGCACGATCAGCGGATCGCAGGGTACGACTACTGCGACTGCGGGCATGGGCGGCTCGGTTCCGGTTTCGACCGTTACCGGAAACCCTACGGGCGGCGGACAGATTACGAGCACATTTGAACCGCGGATATTCCAGTTTGCGCTGAAGGTTATTTACTGATTCGAATCTTGCTGCTGAACTTGGGGGGTCGGGCTGAGGATTGCAGCCCGACCCCTTTTGTGCTCGTTGCGCTAGCGGCTTCCTTTGTCCCCGCAAGGCGGGCAACGCGCGTCGAGCCGGCGGAGGCGCTCCGTTACGAATAAGACCTTTGGTCTAAAGCCGGATTTTGTTTTCCATCTAAATCGTTCCTTGTTCATCCGCCCAAAGTGTGCCACGGCAGTGAGGCGTATCACTGCCGGGAACGATTGCCGGGCGTAGCTTGGTGGCGTCAGCGGGAGGGGGAGGCACGGGATGGATTTCCGATTGTTGACGGTATCGCGGGAGTTTGGAAGCGGCGGCGGAAGGATTGCGCAGTCGATTGCTCAGCGGCTGAACTGGAAGCTGCTGGATGCCGCACTGATCGACGAGATTGCCTGCGCGGCACATGTGGACGCGAGGGTGGTGAGCCGCCTGGACGAGCATGTTGACGGTTGGCTGCGCCGGCTCAACCGGCAAGCGCTGCGCGGCGCGGCCCTGGCGGCGGGTGTGGCTCTGCAGCAGGAAAGATGCTTTGACGAGGACGTGATGACCCAGCTGACCCGGCAGATCATCGACCGAGCATACGTAGCCGGTAATTGCGTTATCGTTGGCCGTGGGGCGCAATGCATTCTGCAGCCGAGGGCCGATGTGTTTCACGTGTTTGTGTACGCGCCGTTGAGGGTGCGAATTCAACGGTTACGGACGCGACTGGAACCGGGGGCACATATCGAGCAGCGAATTCGCGAAGTGGATGCCGGGCGTGCGCACTATCTCAAGTTGCGCTTTGGGAAGGAATGGCACAATCCGCACCTGTACGATCTCATGATCTCGTCGGGTGAGGATGAGGAGCGGACGGCGCGAGTGATTGAATTCGCGATGGGGAGAGTGGCTTGAGTCAAGCTGTCGGCATTTCGCCGGCTCACTACGCACCGAACTGAATTCAAGGATCTACGCCATGAATCGGCTGGATCTATTGCACATAGCGCCAGTGCATGGTCTGGCCAACGCCGCTCGCTGAGATAACTCCACCTTGAAGAAAGTGGCCTTGCAGAAACCCCCCTGAGAACTGTGATCCATCCGCGTGCTTTATTTCCACTCGCGAGTTATCTCTGGGATGCGTATCTGGGTTTCTCGGGTTGAACTTAGTCCATTCATTGCTCATACCTTGATGTTAGCACCGGGCGAGGTTTCTCATCGCACTCCGGGCCGCTCCATTCGACTGGAAGTACCCCAAGTCTCAGAATCGAGAGCCTTCGAAGCCTCTCAGGAAAGGCTCAGGGCCACTCCAAGGCCGGAATTGACGCGATGCCTCCAACTCAAGTTTGCAGAAGTCTCAGTTCTTTGGAGTGACGTCCCAGTCGTAGTTGAGGGCGTTGATCTGCGTACGGAGATTCTCAACGGCCGCGGCCTTTTGCTGATCGAGGTCGGCGGTGTGCTTGCGCGTAGACTGCAGCAGGTCTTCGGCGTGGTTGAGCTCGTCGACAAAACGGCGAGCCGCATCGTTTCCCTTTAGCGCGGTAAGGTTGTCGCGGTCGCGGGCTTCATCGGCGGCGGCGGTTTCTTCCTGCTTCTTCGCGTCGGCGATGGCCTGATCGAGGTCGGCGAGCTTGGCCTGTGCGTCGATGATGGGCTTGAGTTCAGATTCGGCGTTGGGCACGCGCTTGACCAGGTCGATCAGATAAGCATTGGTGTTCTGGTTGGGATTGATCGTTACGGTTGTGAACTCGGGTCCGTGCTCACGGACTTCGAGTTTTTCAGTCGCATGCGCTTTGACGGCGACCTTGAATCGGTAGGTATCGGGCGTGGCCTCAGCGGGCTTCAGGCCTTCGTCAAGCGACCAACCGTTGGTGCGGCGGGGGTGTTCAAGCAGTACCGCGCGGTCCTCATCGGCAGAGTTCGTAGCAGAGTAGGTGATGGATGCAACATCCATGTAGCGCTCGACGATGAGGCCCTTGTGAACCTGGAGATGATGTAATGTGCGCTGGGATTGCTGGTCAGTGATCTTGACGCGCATGGCCTGGTCTGCGGCATAGGAGAGCAGGCGGCGCTCGCCGGGATGAATGGAATCGAGCAAACCTTCGCCTGCGAACTCGCCGCTCTCGAAGATGGAGAAACTGCCCGCATCTAGTGTGAGCTTTGATTTGTTTTCGAGCCAGACGGCACGAAGCGGGCGCGGCTCGTTGCGGCTCCAGAGCGTGACGTGCTCGGCAGGCAACTCCTGCTGGAGGATCGGCACATCGCTTGACTCATTTTTGTGGATGGTAACGGGCTGGGTGAGCGAGTACTGAAAGAAATCGTCGAAGGCGTTGGTGGAGACGTCGCCTTCAGCGATGGCGTCGCTGGGGCGGTAAACGCCGCCGGCTACGAAGCCCATTCTGGCGCCTCCAACACCGACAGGACCGCCGATGGCCATGTTTTCGGCGTTGACAGCAACTGACTGCGAGACCGAACCGAGCGCGTTGGCTTGGTATCCCCCTTTCAGTTCCTGGCGCAGATCCTTTCGTGGGGCGGAGGCTTGCATTTGGGGAGACGACGGAGCCACGAGAGCGTCATTCAGCATCTCGGCTGCTTCGTGGGTTTGCGGCGTGGTCTGCGCATCGGTGGAGATGGGAATCTCGGGGCGGCGGGTGTAGAGCGGCTGCGAAATTGGCTGGATGAAGCTTTGCGGTGCACCGGCAACGAGCGAAAGCTGCACGTTGTCCCAGTCGGCTCCCACCGTGTTGTCGACGACGGCCCAGCCCTGCAGGGTCGTTTTGCCGTCGGCTTCTCGCGGAAAGACCATGCGGTAGGTGACCTTCCATACCGGCACTTCGCTGATGTAGCTGACGCGAAGCTCGCGCTGGCCCTGGCCGACGGCGTCGAGCGTGAGGTGCCGCAGGCCGGTGGAGTGGGTGGAAGAGAGCAGCTCAAGATAGCGATCGAGTTCGCCCTGAAGGCTGGGATCGGTTGGGCGCACGCTGAGCGTGGGCGTCAACTCGATGACGCGCACGGCGCCTGAGCCGGCGATGATGGTGAGGTAAAACTTGTCAATGGTTTTGGCGTTCTCATCGGATCCGGTTTTTTCGGTGCGCGTCTCAATGGACATGAGGCGGCCGGAGATGGTGCCGCCCCCCAGACCTGAAGAAGGTCCGCCTGTCACTTCGACCTTCTGTCCGCGGAGTGCGCCGAAGAGCTCGGTCGACGTGGGGTCTTCGGTCATTCCCAGGGAAAGCGTTTTGAGCTGTTCGGCAAGCGGTGTGGTGGAGTTGTAGTTGACGCCGGCAATGCGGCCGCCGCCTTCATCGAGCACGGTTAGCGATTGCAGGACGTCGTTCAGTTGCGGCGAAGTAAAGTCGATGGTGACTCGCTGATTGCCGCTGACGGTGCCAGCGTGCTCGAAGTAACCCACGCCGTTCTTGTAGAGCACGACCTTGCGGACGGGCAGATCTTTCGCCGCCACCTGCGGTGAAGCCAGCTGCGCCTTCGGCGCCATCTGAGGCGAATCGGAATGCGCCTGCGGCGCGGGAGGCTTAGGTTTTGCAGTTGTGCCCGGGCTGGACTGGGCGACGAGGATTTGAGGGAGAGTGGCAAGGCAAAGTGCGGTGACCCAGAGACGCATCGATCCTCCTAAGCTGCGCACGCGCGCAGACCCGGCACACATCAAATGGAGACGACAAGAACGCTATTGCGTTGGACCCCGGGAAGCCCCAAAAGGTTCCCACGAAGAGCGCAATCGTTCTTGGAACGGGACGCGGAGAGGAACTTGCAGGGAAAAAGACTTGATTGCGGGTCGGCACCGAAAACATACCGCAGCGGCTAAAACCATAGATGTCGGAATTGCGAAAAGCGGATTCTTCGCTCACCGCCCCCGAACCCACCCCACAGCGCTATCTCTCTGTGGGGCCCCTCATGCGTTCGGGGACCCGTTCGCTGAGAATGACACCGCTAACTTTTGGTCGTGAGCTTCGGGGACATGCACTAGTTCGTGGCGATGCGGTGGAGTTGAGTGAGGTGGTTGAGGTCGTGGCCTGCCATGGTTTCGACGATGGTTTGGAAGGTCATGGCGCCGCGCTCGGGATGAGTGACGGGCTTGGCGGTGGAGCCGGGCAGGGATTTTGCAATCAACTTGAGGTTCCAATTTCGAATGGCGGTGAAAGCAGCCAGTGCATCTCTGGCGGCGATGCCGGCGTAGGGAGCAGCCCACTTATCCTGGTCAAAGGGCTGCAGGACGTGGTGGTCTTCTGCGAGGGTCTGGCGGAGGCGAAAGGCGAAGGCGATCTCGCAGTCAGCCAGGTGGCAGACGATTTCGGCCGGCGACCACTTCCCCGGAGCGGAAGGTTCGCTGGATTTTTCCGGACCGATCATCTGGAGCTTGTTGGCGATCTCGTGCGAGGTAGCAGCGAGGATGGCCTCAAGAGGGCGGCCGTCGAGAAACTTGGCGTATGGATTGAGTTCGGTCATTGGGGAGAGTCCTTGGAAGTTCGTAGTTCTAAGTTCTGAGTTCACAGTTGAGCCGTGGGCGACAGAAGAGGGATGAAACTCGGCCATCCGAGTACAGTTGTACGTTCGGCGGGGCGAGTGGGCAATTGACGATTCGGATACGGCTGTGATGCCTCTTTCCACTTGCTGCTCTGCTCTCGAAGTCTAAACGCGACTGCGAACTTTAAAGATATTCCTGAATCATGTGCTGCCAAGTGGGCCAATCATGGGAGTTATAAGTATTCCATGTATAGAGCTTGTGGGGGATCCCCTTTGAGTTCATGATGCGGTCGAGGTTTTGATTCTCGCCGAGACACTGGTCGTCCCATCCGGTGGCGAGGATGTAGGTGTTGTGGCGGTAATGGTCAAAGAACCATGGATCAGCGAGATTGGGCAGATAGTGCGTGGGAAGGTTGAAGTAGCAATCCTGATCGTAGTAGCCGCCAAGAAATTTGAAAAGGTCGAAAGCGCCGGACATGGTGAGCAGACCGGTAAAGATGTCAGGGTGGCGCAGGGCGATGTTGGTGGCGTGGTAGCCGCCGAAACTGCAGCCGAGTGAAACGAGATGGGAGTCCCAATTCTTCTTGCGGATCAATGGCACGACTTCGTGAATAAGGTAGTCCTCGTATTGCACGTGGCGGGCGATGCGCCAACGCGGAGCAACGTTGCGGTTGTACCAGCTCTCCATGTCGACAGAGTCGACGCAGAAGAATTGCAGGTCTCCATGCTCCACACGTCCCGCGACGGCACCGATCATGCCGCGGTCTTCGAACTCGTAGAAGCTGCCGCCGGAGGTGGGAAAGACCATGACGGGCAATCCAGCGTGGCCGAAGACGAGCAGTTCCATGTCGCGACCGAGGCGGCTGGAATACCACTTGTGGTACTCGCGGTTCATTGAGGGCTGTTGCTCCTGGGACGGGCGATTTGAGAAGCGCAGGTTTCCTGATACTGTAACAGGGAAAAGCAGGGATCAAGGGATTGAGGGAGTCGGGACCAAGGACTGAATGTGCGCGAGGGCGCTAAACCCTCGACATGAGGAATACGGCGGATTGAACGTTGAACATCATGCAAATGGGGACGCGAGCGAGGGCGTGCTGGCTGAGATCGAAACAGCGCCGCCGCATCCGCGATTGCGCCTACATAAAGCCTTCAAAAGCAATTACCTACCTGACGAACGCGATGTAATCGTTTATCTCCCGCCTGGATATGAAGAACAGACGCAACGGAGCTATCCGGTGCTCTACCTCAACGACGGACAAAACCTTTTCGACGGGCGGACTTCGTTTGTGAAGGGTCGCACATGGATGGTGCGCGAGCATGCCGATGAGGCAATCGAAGCGGGCGAAGTGGAGCCGCTGGTGATTGTGGGAATCTATAACACCGGCGACCGCAGGCTGGCCGAGTATACGCATGAATACAACTGGCAAATGGGCGGCGGTGAAGCCGACAAGTATGGCGATCTCGTGACGCGAGAGTTGATGCCGTGGATCGCAAGCCAATACCGGGTGCGACAAGATCGTGAAAATATCGGGATCGGCGGGTCATCGTTGGGCGGATTGGTGACGCTGTATCTCGGGCTGCGGCATCCGCAGGTATTTGGCAAGCTGGCAATCCTGTCACCGAGCGTGTGGTGGAATCACAAGAGCATCCTGGGCTATTTGAATGAGCATGCTCCTCAAATGTGGGCGCGTCCGCGGGTGTGGCTTGACGTGGGCGATCGCGAGGGGCAGCGGACACTGCGCGACGTGGAGCACCTGGCGCGAAGGCTGAAGGCGAATGGCTGGCGTCCCGGCGAATCGATGCACTTTGAGAAGGTGCATGGCGGCACGCACGATGAAGCGAGTTGGGCGGAGCGCGTGAGGCCGATGCTGAGGTTCCTGTTTCCTAAAGCTTAATGCTAATGATGAGGCGCGGAAGTAGGAGAGAGAAGACTTGCCGCGCGGACTGTGCATCTAGTCAACGTTCAGGTGCAAATTTATCCGGACTGGATATTGACCGACGTGCTCATGCCCCGCACGAAGGGCGTGGAGCTTGCAATCGCAGTCAGGAAGAACTACCCGAAGGCCGCGATCCTATTGTTGTCAGGACAGGCGGGCATCTTCGAAATACTCGAGGAAGGCCGGCTGCAGGGATATCAATTTGAACTCATTGCCAAGCCCGTACATCCGCTAAAGCTCATCCAGCGAATAACTGAAGGTGAGTGAGGCGCCTCGGCTCAAGCCGAGTGGTCGCTCCCGCGGCCAGGCCAGAATTTTCCGCCATTAATCGAGGAGTGAGATATAGACTGGCTCAATCCTTGCGGATCAAATGGGAAACTCCGCTTGAGGGGGAGATGCGGTCATGCAATTGAGCCGGCTCGGTCTCGCAGTATCTCTGTTGTTTGTCATTCCTGCCAGTGCGCAAATTCCGGACAAGTTTACAAACCTGCAGGTATTGCCCAAAGACATCTCGAAGGCTGATCTCCAATCGACGATGCGGCGGTTTGCCTTCGCTCTCAATGTGCGTTGTCCTTACTGTCACATGGAAAAGACAGATAAGACGATCGATTTCGCATCGGATGACAAGCAGAACAAGAAGACGGCGCGCATCATGCTGCAGATGGTGGCGACGATCAACCATGACTACGTGGGAAAAATTGAAACGACATCGCCCGCGCACGTTGAGTGTGTCACTTGTCATCATGGGATTACCCAGCCGCGCACTCTGAACGCTGTGCTTTCCGATTCCATTGACACGCAAGGAATCGATGCGGGTGTGAAGCTCTATCACGATTTGCGGGGCCAGTATTACGGAACCGGCGCCTACGATTTCAGCGAGACACCATTGAATCAGCTTGCGGAATCCCTTTTAGCCAAGCACAAGACCAAGGAGGCCGTGGCCGTCATGGAGATGAATTTCGCCGCCAACAACCCGCAGTCGGTTTGGGCATTCCATGTGCTGGCGATGTCGCACCAGGCAAATGGGGAAACAGACAAGGCTATCGAAGATTTCCGTAAAGTGGTTGCGTTGCATCCCGACGACACCTGGGCGAAACAGCAAATCGACGCACTTTCGTCCCCCAAGGGGACTACGAATTAGGCACATCCGGAACAGGCTCCCGGCTTTTATGAGCGGCTGCCGTTGAGTGGTTTACTTGCTCGGGCCAGGTGTTGCGCTACCGGGAGGAGCCTTACGCCACTTCTGGTATGCGCTTCCTACTGCGAGTGATCAGACGAGCGCACCGAGATACCCGGCGAGTACGTCGCTTGGGTAATGAACGCCCAGGTAGATCCGCGAGTAGCCGATTGCCCCAGAAAGACCCACCCAGAAGACCCAGATTGCCACACGAGCCAATCGGCTCCTCTGATTTACCGAAAACAGAGCCGCGGCAGTAAGACAGAGGCAGAACGAGAGCATCGCGTGCCCGCTGGGGAAGCTGTAGGACGCTGGAAGCCGGGTATCAAAGAAAGGCACAGGGCGGGCACGACGGAAGCCAATTTTCAAAACCCACATCAGCAGGCTCCCTCCGCCGACGGTAATTGCGATCAGAATCGCACGGCGGGGATGGCCGACAATCCATAGTGCAATGCACGCTGCGATTGCGGTCAGGGTGACGACCAGCGGAGAGCCGATCACGGACAGGAACCGCATGATCGTAGTGAGTTCGGTGGACGAATGTGCGTGCACAAACAGGCGAACGGTGTCGTCGAACTGGCGCGTGTCTCCTTCGAGCATCTCCTCCGCCAGCATCGCAAACAATACCAGGAAGATGACGGCGCAGCCCAGGCCGACGACGAGCGGCGTGCTCAGACGTGACAGCAGGGTGGGTCTGCTCGCCTGACTCAGGCCCATTGTTGCTTTAGTCCCATAGTTATGAGTATGCGACTGGCTATAGAAGCTTGCTGTACCGGGCCCAGTTCTTGTCGGGCTCGATTTTGATATGTACTTTGTGACTGAAGACGCGCGCGAGCAGATCGTTGTCGAATTTCCGCTGAGCGCCATCGGGATTGCGGGTGTAAAGAATGTATTCGCGGATGCCGGGAATGGTGGTGGTGGCGACAAAGATCGATTCCCGATTGGGCTCGAAGACTTCGCGGATGTCGTTTTCGACCCGCTTGAGGATTTCGGTTTCGCCGGGGTTGGGGAAACCGTCGCGGGTGGTGTCGACCATTGGCACGGCGATGGCGACGTAATGACCGTACCCGGTGACGCCTTTGAAGTTGCTGTAGCCGCTGTGAACGCGGACTAACATCGGTTTTCCGATGAGATCCTGCCCTTTGCGTTGCGTCCATGCATCGGGGACGGGCAATTTGTCAGGGCTGAGGGGCTCTTTCGTGGAAAATGGCCACATGCCTTTTTGGCTCCTGTTGAAGGATAGATGTGAAGTTCGCAATAAGTATGCCTTGAATGAACGACTTTAGACAGGGGCCAACCGGGAATTCATCTGCAACTTTGGCAGCAAGCGGTTCAATAAAACTGCGTGTCGCGGAAGATGGAACGGCTTGCCCGAGCCCGATGAATAGCTTGCCTGAAACGGCAACTATCGGCGATACTTAGGTGTTGTGTCTTTCACCCCGCGGACGGAGATCGGTCCGAGGGCACCCCGGTCGACCCCAGCGGGAATTCCGGGTGGTACTGGCCGGGCGATTCAGCCGGGGCCGGGAGACTTCTCAAAAGACCGCAACAGAGCACCGGAATTGAAAGGACTTGTAACCCCGTGGTGATGATTCGTTTGGCGCGTGTTGGCGCCCCCAAGCAGCCCTATTATCGTGTCGTTGTGATCGAGAAGGATCGTGCCCGCAATGGCCGGTCGATCGAGGTTGTCGGCACCTACAATCCACGTACCAGCCCGGCTTCAGTTGACCTGAAGCACGACCGCATCGCCTACTGGCGCGGGGTGGGCGCGCAACTGACGCCTATCGTGGCCAAACTGGTCGAGAAGAACCCGGCCAAGGTAGCGGAGCCTGCGGTCGCGTAATCCCTTTCGCTCGCGGTGATTGTGTGCGAGATCTTTCAGGATCGCGCACACAAGGTTACCTACTTCCTGGATACACGTTACTGACTTGACGAGGGGTGTGCTGATACTATCTGCGCACCGATCCAAGTCGCTTCTCCTTGGATGTTTACGGTCAGAGGCAAGTTCATGACCCAAGTTGACATGGTGGCAGTAGATGAGCTGGTCCGCGAAATCGCGCGGGCCTTGGTAGACGAACCGGAAGCAGTAGAAGTGCTGTCCGTACAGCGGGACGAAAACACCGTTCTCAAGCTGCGCGTGGCGCCGGGCGACGTCGGCAAGGTTATTGGGAAGCAGGGACGCACAGCCCGTTCAGTTCGGACCATTCTGGGAGCCGTCAGCATGAAGCTGCACCATCGCTACACGCTCGACATCCTGGAAGAGGATGACGAAGAGTAGATGGCCAAACCCTTTCGGGCCGGGCATCGCTTCGGGCGCAATTAATGGCCCCGACGGGATGGGTGTGGCTGGCGCGCATCAAGCGCAGCCAAGGCCGCAAGGGCGAGGTTTTCGCCGAAGTTCTCACCGATTTTCCTGAAAAATTTACGGAGCGGCGACGGTTGTGGCTGCTCAGTGGTGGTGCCTCTGCGCAAGATGCCGCCGCAGATGCGAATCCGCGCGAGGTGGAGCTGCTGCATCACTGGCTGCACAAGGGCGGCGTGGTGCTGCATTTCGTAGGTGTAGATTCGATTTCGGCGGCAGAAGAACTGGCTGGGCTGGTCGTGGCGATTCCGCTGGACGAGCGGGCGGCGCTGTCTGCGGACGAAATGTATATCGGAGACCTGATCGGGTGCGTGCTGGTGGATGTGGCCCGGATTGAACCCGTCACAGTAGGCGAGATTGAGGATGTGGATCGAAGCGCAGGGCCGGTGCCGATTCTGGTTGTGCGGGGGAAGTCCTCTTCCGATGAGATTCTCATTCCCTATGCAAAGGACTATCTGCGGTGCGTGGATGTGGAAGCGAAACGCGTGGAGATGGCGTTGCCTGAGGGGCTGGTGGAGTTGAATCGGCAAGAGCCGAGCTAGCGCATCAGCCTGGCTGCATTCCATGCTCCCCGAGGAATCAGCTAGCGAACCTGCCGATACAGCCGAGCGCGTACAGGGAGAGCAGGCCAATTGAGCCCGATTTCACGGCACGCTTGCCTCCACCCGCGTATCCGTAAAGTAGTCCCAGGGTGATCAGCCACAGAACGAAGCTAGTGAACAGAAGCAATGAAAGTACGAGATCGTATCCGTTCACGCCAAGAATCATTCGGTTTGCGAGATCCTTCGGAAGCCACGCAAAGCTGAGAACAGCCGCAGCATTGAGCGGGATCGTTGCAGCGAAGCTGAGAATCGCACTTGGCTTGGCTCCTTCCGGTCGAGACGCCATTTGTACCAACGCGATGATCGCGAATGGAATTCCGCAACCGACCGCCAGCAGAGCCGTGAACATCGAGACAACGATGAAACCGAAATCACGACTCACCACTAGCGGCCTCCAGTAGTTCGAAAAAGTGCGTTATTGAAACGCCAACGGCTCCCATTTGCCGTTGTCCTTGAGCGCCAGTTGGATCGGGCGGGGCGGGCCTTTGGGCGGCAGGGTCACTTCGATCCAGAGTTGCTGGCCAGGCTTGAGCCTGGTGGGATCGGTGGCGTTGTCGGGAATGTAGAAATCGACGGGATTGGAGAGATTCAACTGATCGCAGGGTGCGCCGGGCCAGGCTGCGACGGTCTGTGTCGGCGTGGATGTGTCGGACTCGGGAACGCGCATGGCGATGAGCTTGTGATCCCTGACGGCGAGTTTCGCCTGGAACCAGACAGTATTCGCGGAGCGGATCGAGAATGTTTCTCCGCCGGGAACGCCATTGATGTTGCGCGGGAATTCTGCGTTTTTTGCCGAGGGTAGCGTACTGCCGCATCCATCAACGGAGAGTTGCAGACTGAGGTAGCGGCCGCGCATCACGAGTTGAGGATCGTAGGCGGCGGTTCGCGTCCAAACGCGGGGACAGGTGACGCGTTCGTAAAGGTACTTGGCCGCAATCGTCGAGACGATCATCAATTGCAGGATCAGAAGGGCGATCGACGCCTTGGAGAATTTCATCGCACCTCCCCGAGAGAAGCGGGCGGCTGCGACATGTGTGCAAGCAGTCCGCGGCGGGTCTTCTCAAGCGCCCAACCGCCGGCAAGGAAGAGCACGCCGAGTCCGATGAGACCGAGCGAGCGGCCCATCTTGTCGAAGAGATCGCTGAAGTAGAACCATGTGACGGTAGCGCCGAAGAAAACGGTGCCGAGGTTCACTAGTCCGCGACTCGCCTCTCTCACCCCCCACCAGATGAGGAAGACGCAGAAGGCTGCGACGAGCGCATGCGCGGCAAGGTTTGGCTCAGTGCGGGTCCAGGAAGTATGGGTATTTCCATTGTCGAAATGCTCGACGAACAATCGGTTGCACCACGGCAGCGCAATGACGAAGGCAGTGGCGCCGAGCACGGGGATCAAGCTCTTACGTAAACGGAAAAGCGAAAAGAGAAGTGGGATGGCGGCGATGTCGACCCATCCCCAGAAGCGTGTGTGGAATGGCGGGTAGGACTGCATTCCATACCAGGAGTGCCAGCCTTCGAGCAGGAAGAAGATGCTGGTAACGGCGGCGATGGCGGAGACGGCAAAAAGAATGCCGCGAACGACGCGCCGATCTGTCCCGATGAACAGTGTGAGATAGAGGATGGCCCAGACAAACAGCATGCGGCCAATGTAAGGTTCCTGGCCGATGTGGTTCTCTGCGGCATTGCTCCATTCGCACATGAGCCATGTGGGAAACAGAAGCAGCGTGAGCGTCTGCTGGGCCTGGTCGCGGAGGAGAATCCAGCCGAGGAGCGCGGCGATGGCCCACATGAGGACAGCGGCCGGCCAGTGTTCCTGAATGTTGAAGATCTGGCCGACAAGCGCAATGGCTCCGCCAGTCAAAATAGTGCCGACCGCGTGCAGTGTGGTCGACAGGCCCTTGTACTTTTCGCGGCTGACCGCCCCGCCGAGGTGAAAGACGGTGACCATTGCCATGACCAGCAGGTAGCGCATGCCCCTGCCAAGTTGGTCCCAGTGCGCGGAAACGAAGAGGATGACGCCGCTGGCCAGCAGAATGCCGCCCAGGATCAGCGCGACGCGGCCCTGCCAGGCCATTCCTTCGGCTCGCGCTTCTTTTCGGGCGTCGGGCGCGGCGAGACCGGCGGTGGACGTCTGTGCGGACTCCCAGACACGGATGCGGGTTGCAGCCTCCGCATCGAGTAGGCCGGCAGATTGCCAGCGTTTTAGCAACGAATCATATTCAGTCATGGAAGTTGGCCAATATTAGAGCACAGCAACAGGCGGTTGAGTAGACGCAGGAGTCATTGACCGGAACTGGCGAGTGATACAGAAATCGACGGATAGCAGGAAGGCTGCGCGACCATACCAGCCAGGTGCTCGCGGCAAGTCGCGCCCGGAAGAGCTTGCTCGACAATGACGAACGCATGTGGCAGCGACAATAGTGAGAACGGGAATCATCTTGCCTCCGTGGATCGCGAACCCTCTGCTTGCCTGAGAATAGGCAGAAGGTGCGGCATGAGCCAGCAGGCATGTGATGGTTTCGGTCGCTGTCACAGTTGCCGCGTATTGGCGTGCGTGGAGAGAACCAATGCAAATCGCGCTGAGCAAGAACAGTGATGTCCCGCTGCGGCAACAGATTGCCGAGCAAATTGTGTTCCTGATTACAACGGGCCAACTTCGTGCGGGCGAAGCATTGCCCAGTGTGCGTGCGCTGGCGAGGCAAAGCAAGGTGCACCACAACACGGTGAGCGAGGCATATCAGCAACTCGTGGGTCGGGGCTGGGTTACTCGTCGGCGCGGCACTCAGCTGGTCGTTGGAGCGAATGCCGGCGCACCCCTGCCGAAGCCCCACACCCTCGATGAATTGATCAACGAGAGCATCGAGCGCGCCAGGGAGATGGGCTACTCCCTGCAGGCGCTGAGACAGAAAGTACTCGAGCGCCTGATGGCTCAGCCCCCTGACCATTTTCTTGTTGTGGAGCGGGAGCCTGGTCTGCGTGAGATTATTCGGCAAGAAGTTGTCGACGGCCTTGGTCTGCAGGTCGAGAGCTGCTCTCCCGAAGATTTTGCGAGCGACCCAAGCCTGGCCATCGGCGCCCAGGTGTTGGCCGCGAATCACCTTCTAGACGATCTGAAGAAGCACGTTCCGCAAAGCCGGCCGACGATCGGCCTGGTTTATTCCCAGGCCGCCGAACATGTTGACCTGATTCGGAAGCTCAAGAATCCGTCCATTGTGGCCGTGGTATCGGTGAGCGAGAGCTTGCTGCGGACAGCCAAAGGCCTCCTGGCCCCGGCGATGGGAAGAAAGCATACTTTCAACGAGATTCTGGTGATGAAAGATGAACCGGTAAACCTCGACACCCTCGATTTAGTGTTCTGTGACACGGTTACTGTCTCCAGGGTCCGTTCTCGACGCAAGGTTCATTACCGGCTTATCGCCACCGCTTGTCTCGAGCATCTTGCGTCGTCTCACGGCCCACGTTGATTGCCATGCGGGGTATCCAGATCTCGTCTGGCCACTTCCCATGCCATAATCCGGCTCTATGATCGTGAGTAACGACTATGCGGTTTGAGATCATCACGATATTTCCCGCGTTCTTTGCCGGCATCTTCGAGCACGGGATTGTGCGGCGGGCGCAGGCTGAGGGACTGGTGGGCATTGGCTTGCACGATTTGCGTACGTTTACGCACGATCGGCATCGCACCGTGGATGATCGGCCGTTTGGCGGGGGCGAGGGGATGGTGCTGAAGGCAGAACCGCTGGCGGAGGCACTCGGCGCGCTGGGCATTGGCAACAAGAGTGCCCATCCCTCGTTTCTCCCAAATTCTCTGTCTCCCACCCTTGCGCCTGAAATGCGTCGCAAGGATGGGGCACCCACGTCCGAGGCCGGCACACGGGTGATTTTGCTTTCGGCGCAGGGAAGGCCGTTTACGCAGGCAGTGGCGCGCGATCTGGCTAAGATGGAGCGCGTAGTGCTGATTTGCGGCCGCTACGAAGGCGTGGATGAGCGCATCAACGAACTCTATTGCGACATGGAGCTTTCGATCGGCGATTACGTATTGAGCGGCGGCGAACTGGCGGCTGCCGTCGTGGTAGATACCGTGATGCGGCTGGTGCCGGGTGTGCTGGGCAACGAAGCGTCGGGCGAGTTTGAAAGCTTTGGTGTAGCCGATGCGGAGATCACTACGGACGAGGAAGGCGTGCCGCGTTCGCAGCATGGATCCGGGGGGCTGCTCGATTATCCGCACTACACGCGGCCGGCGGAGTTTGGCGGACTGCGTGCGCCTGAGGTGCTGATGAACGGCGACCATCTGCAAATTCGAAAATGGCGGCGCGAGCAGCAATTGCGCAAGACGCTCAAGAACCGGCCGGACCTGCTGGAGGGGGCATCGCTGAGTGAAGAGGACCGCCGGATACTGGATGCCATTCGCAACCACGGAGAGTGAGATTCATGAACACATTACAAATTGCCGCGTGGGTGGAGTTCGGCGTTTGCTGGATCGCGTGGTCTCTAGCCTTTGTGCGACCGCGGAACCGCGCACAAGGGGCGAAGAAGAACGTCAGTGCGCCGGCGTCGCGATGGGGAATCGTCCTTGTGATGCTGGGATATGCCTGCATCTGGGCCTTTGTGCGGCCGGTGGGATTTGAGAAGTCTGCCGCGTCGTTGATTGCTTCGATGATTCTGGGGCCGCCTTCGGTAGCGCTGGTGTGGATGGCGGCGCGTCACCTCGACAAGCAGTGGCGGTTTGAAGCTGCCTTGAGCGAAGATCACAAGCTGATTACGACTGGACCTTATCGATGGCTGAGGAATCCGATTTACGCGTCAATGTTCGGCATGTTGCTGGCGACTGGGTTTGCGAAGACCTGGTGGCCGCTACTCGTTGCGGGCGTGGTCTTTTTCGTGATTGGAACCGAGATTCGCGTGCGCGCAGAAGAGAAGCTTCTTGAAGCACGATTCGGCGAGGAATTTGCGCGATACAAGAAGTCCACTCCGGCCTACCTGCCACTTTTGCGCTGAATGGGGAAGGCTGCGCGAAGCTTATGGAGTTATCGGAATGGCTGGGAAGCGGGCGGCTGATCAGCGCCAACCTTGCCGGCTGCGATAGTGGCGACAAAGAAGTTTTCGCCACAGGTTGGCGAGCCGGCTAACCGGCGCATCATCGCGATCTGCCCGACGTGGGTGAGTGCGTCGGCAATCGGCCCCTGGAAGAGCGGTTCAGCGGCGGCATGGAGCGGTTGATCTGACGCGAGGTAATCGTCGAAGGCCTCAAGGGTGGCGAAGAAGCGTGCTTTCTCCTGAAGCCATGGAAGCGGGGTGGAGTTGTGCCAGCGCTCGCTTCCCTGCACCGCGCTGAGCGCCCAATCGAACAGATCGCCCATGTGAGCCAGGATCTGAATGGGCTGGCGGCCGCAACCATCGAAATTGGCGAATGTGTCGGGTGCTCCGTCGAGAGCACGGGTGGCGCGGTAGGCCAGGCTGGCGACGGTGTGGCGGAGAAGTTCGTGTTCGTCGTTCATATCGGGCAATATACAGGAGCCGGACTAGGCGTTTGGGCCGCTTCTCTGTTAAAATCAAGGTTCTGAGTCCATCAGCAGGAAGTAGCTATGTCTATCCATCCAGTAATGCAGCGCCTGGCCGACAAGCTGAAGCGCACCGATCTCCCACCATTCGTGCCCGGCGACCAGGTTCGCGTGCAAGTCAAGATTAAAGAAGGCGATAAGGAACGTTTGCAGGCTTTTGAAGGCCTCGTGATCGCCATCAACAAGGGACCGCAGGGTACCTTTACCGTCCGCAAGATGAGCTTTGGACAGGGCGTGGAGCGCATCTTCCCGTTCAACTCCAAGGTTGTTGACAAGGTGGAGAAGATCCGCAGTTACAAGGTGCGGCGCTCGAAGCTCTTCTACATCCGTGGACTGCGCGGTAAGGCAGCCCGCTTGAAGGAAGTGGAGCGCGCTACCGCCAAGGCGTAGCGATCTGCTTTTCAAAGCAAGATAAACCCCGGCTTCGGCCGGGGTTTTCGTTTGCATCCCGAAACGGATGGTCCGCCCTTACGGGCGATCAAAGGAGCTGTTCGTCAGTCTTCATGCGTCTGTTTGTTCTGGCGCTTGGCGTCGCCGGTTTCCTTGGTCTCATCCAGGCCGGTCGAGTCGGCGATGTTGACGGTGCCGAGGGAGTCATTGACTACTCCGTCGTCAGCGTTGTGGTTCGTTTCCTGCAGTCCGCCGGGTTGGGTATGCGTTGGCTTCGTCTTCTCAGTCATTGGATCTCCTGAGCGTTTGGATGCGTACGCGGGCTGGCGTACTGGTTTATTCGTCGAATACAGAACGAGTTTTCCGCAGGCATCCACCTGTCGACCATGGTCCGTCCTTCTTATACTGAGGTCATGGCGGCATGCGGATGGAAACTGGAGAGGGCTGCGACCCAATGTGGCTTTCTACGGATCGCCGGTTGTGACGAAGTGGGCCGCGGGCCAATGTTCGGGCCGGTGGTTGCGGCCGCGGTGATTCTGCCGTTGGGCTGCCGGCTGACGGGGTTAAACGATTCAAAGCAGCTTTGCGAAAACAAACGCAACGAACTTGACGTTGTGGTTCGCGCCAAGGCGCTGGCATTTGCGATCGCCGCGGTGGATGTGGAGACGATCGATCGGATCAACATTCGCAGGGCTTCCCTGCTGGCCATGCGCATTGCCGTGGAGCAGCTTACGATCCAGCCAGATTATTTGATGATTGATGGTTGCGACACGATCGAGTGGGCTTGCCCGCAACAGTCGGTGATCCACGGCGATGGAACCAGCTACTCGATCGCCGCCGCAAGCGTGCTGGCCAAGGTGTATCGCGACCGGCTGCTTGTCGATCTGGACGCGCTCTATCCGGGATACGGGCTGGCGAAGCATAAGGGGTACTGTTCGCGCGAGCACATGACTGCGCTGGAGAGGCTGGGCCCAACGCCGCTGCATCGGAAGAACTGGAGCCCCGTGGCTCAGACGGTGCTCAACTTTGAAGGCCTGCCCGAGATCATTCAGTGAATTTGCCAACCGCTGAATTCTTTACACCGAGACTGCGCGCTGGGTCCTGCGCTTCTGGAGGAATGTAAGCACCGGCCGCGCGAGAAACAGCACGACGAGCGTGATGGTGAGATTCATCGGGCTGAGCACACCGGGTTTGACCTGCCACCAGTAGTGGATGATTCCACAGATAGCTGCCAAGTAAACGAGCTTGTGCAGGCGGTTCCAGCGCTTGCCGCCGAGCTTGCGAATGGACCACGTGGTGGAAGTAGCCGCAAGCGGCACCAGCAACGAATATGCAAGGAAGCCAGCGATGATGAATCGACGCTTGGTAATGTCGGTCTTGAAGATGCTCATGTCGAAATTCAGGTAGAGAGCGACGTAGGTCGCCAGGTGGATCGACGCGTAGAAAAACGCGAAGAGTCCAAGCAGGCGACGAAACTTGATGAGCCACGAGAGGCGTGACGAGAGCAAGCGCAGCGGCGTGACGGCCAGTGAAAGGATGAGCATCAAGAGCGCGTTGTAGCCGGTGGTGAGTGCGATGGTGGATGTGGGATCGGGACCAAGCGTGTTGGTGACGGCTTCGTAGGCGAGCAGCGCGAAGGGTGAGAGGCACGCGATCCACGTGAGCGTCTTGAGCGTGATGAGGGTCTTGCGATTCATGAGTGTCCAGCTGTGCTTTGCACCGTTCGCGGGGTTAGCGTGCTTCGCACGTTAGCGTGGTTAGCCGCGCTGTGCGCGTGATAGCGGAGTTAGCTCCACGCCGTTCCTAAGTCCGCTAACGATGCGAAGGACCGCCAACGGGCGCGAAGCGCCGCTAACTCCGCTAAAAATTCCTGTTTAGATCCATGCCGTTATAGAGTGACGCGACCTGCTCGCCATAGCCGTTGAACATGAGGGTAGTACGGCGCTGGGCGTAGAACGGCAGGCCGATACGGCGCTCGGTCTTCTGGCTCCAGCGCGGATGGTCGTGGTTGGGGTTGACGTTGGAGTAGAAGCCGTATTCGTTCGAAGCCAGCTCGTTCCATGTGGTCGGCGGCATCTTGTCGAGAAAGCGCACGGTGACGATCGACTTCGCCGATTTGAAACCGTATTTCCATGGCACTACGATGCGGATCGGCGCACCATCCTGGTTTGGCAACACCTGGCCGTACAGACCGAAGGTGAGCAGTGTGAGCGGGTGCATGGCTTCGTCCATGCGGAGCGCCTCGGTGTAGGGCCAGTTGATATTCGATTCAGAGGTCCACTTCTCGACGTGCTTGTCATAGTACGAGAGAAACTGAACAAATTTTGCACTGGGCAGCGGATCGCATTGCTTGATGAATTCAGAAAGAGAGTAGCCGACCCAGGGAATGACCATGCTCCAGGCTTCGACACAGCGATGGCGATAGACGCGGTCTTCGAGGGGACGCAGTTTCAGCAGGGCCTCAATGTCGAAGGTTTTTGGTTGTTTCACCTTGCCGTCCACTTTCACGGTCCAGGGACGGGTGGGCAGACCGCCGGCATTTTCGGCGGGCTCATTTTTCTGCACGCCAAATTCGTAGTAATTGTTGTAGTGCGTGATGTCCTGAAGGCTGGTGAGCTGCTCCCCAGTCGTGGTGAGTGGACTTTTGACGGTTTGCAGCTTGGTTTCGTCGGCCAGCGCGTGGGTGCGAGGCGCGAAGAGATCCGCCAGCCGATCAGCGCCGGCAATGGCCGCACCTGCGGCTGCCCCGCCGGCAATGGCATTGCGCAAAAAGCGGCGGCGGCTGCGGAACTGCGTATAACCTTCCGGAGAAGTAATCTCCGATGCGGGAATGTCGGAGGGCTTGCGTATCAACATGAATGACCTCGAGCGGGGAACGGATCGCCGCATTTATTAGACAACATCGACTGCATTCGGGTTACAACAAACATGCCCGGCGCTTCGAGACCATCAAAATTGCACGGAAGTTGCCTTTAACGTCATTCAGCATGGAGCCGGCAGGCGTTGCTATTTCGAGGCGCCGCGACGTGAGGCGGGCTTTGTCCTGGCCAGGGCGGGAAGGCTGCCCCGCGGAAAGGCGGTGGATTGGCGCACCACGAGCTGCGTGGAAATGTGCCACTCCCGTTGCTGCGCCTGAGGATGATCGGGCTCGATGCCGGCACGCAGAGCCTGCACGGCGGCCGCGGCAAGATGCTTGCACGACATCTGTACCGTGGTGAGCGGCGGCAGCATGAACTGCGCAAGATGAATATCGTCAAATCCCACAACGGAGACATCTTGCGGCACAGCGCTCTTTGAGCGATACAGACCGTGCAGCACGCCAATGGCGGTCATGTCGTTGGAGCACACGATGCCCGTGGGAAGCTCGCCGAGCGCCAGCAGAGATTCGCTGGCCCTGATGCCGCCTTCCATGGTGTGCGTGCCTTCGACCTGGTGTTCAGGCGGGACCTGAAGTCCAAGCTCGGCCATGGCGGCAAGAAAAGCGTCGCGTCGCGCCGTTGCGGAACGCATCCGTAGAGGACCGCTGACGAAAGCAATCCGGCGATGCCCGAGCGCAGCGAGGTGCTGTACGGCCTCGCGAATCCCCTCCCCATAGTTGATCTTGAGAACACGAATATTCGGCAGATCGGGTCCCGCATCGACGAACACTACAGGAAACGCACGCTCGACAAGCCTCTGGATCAGTTCCTCCTCAATGCCGAAGGTCATAATGGCGACACCGTCAACGCTGCGCTGCAGCATGCGGCGGACGAGGGCCTCGGTGCGAGCGGCTTCGTAGTTTGTAGAGCCTATGAAGACCTCGTAGCCTTGCTCGACGGCTAGATTCTCGAACTCCTGCACCAGTTCGGGGAAAAATGGGTTGGTGATCTCAGAGACGACGAGGCCGAGGAGGCGGCTTCGGCCCGAGACGAGCGCGCGGGCCTGGGTATTGGGCACGTAGCCCACTTCCTTGATTGCGCTCCACACGCGCTCTGCCAGCTCAGGCGCGACCGTAGAGATACCATTGACCGCACGGGAAACCGTGGCGATGGAGACACCGGCACGCTTCGCCACATCGCGAATGCTGGCATTGGCTTGACGAAGCCGGTTCGGATTTTTCCTTGGACCGCCCACAGGTAAGCCGATTTTAGAGTATTTTCTGGTGTTACACGAGAGGATTTCCGCAAAAATTTGCGCCTCGAATTGGGCGAGAACATGCTGAATCCAATGAGTCGACTCGGTATGAAGCTACGGTCGGATTGCGCAAGACGCTGAATCAAAATCGGCTCTAGTCAGGAAAACGTTTCCAATCTCAAAATGCCATGGCTGGTTAGGGATGGCTTTGGCCTCCCTCGGCCACCTCAAGAGCGTGGCGCAGCAGCATCAGAATGGAAACAAGGCTCTCTTCAGCACCGCGCTTACTGCCGGGCAGGTTGACGATCAATGTCGAGCCGCGCAAACCGGCAACGCCGCGCGAGAGCCAGGAAAAGGGATTGCTCTCCGCGCCGCGGGACCGTATTGCTTCGCTCAGTCCGGGAGCCAGGCGATCGAGGACGCGGAGCGTGGCTTCGGGGGTGCGATCGCGAGGGCTCATGCCGGTGCCGCCCGCCGTGAGGATCAGCGTCGCTCCGTGTTCACTCCAGTCTTTGAGCTGTGCCGCGATTTTTTCTTCGTCGTCGGGAACGAGCGCGGTTTCAACCTGTGCAGGAGGCCAGTGCTGACGCAGCAACTCCGCAACGGCCGGGCCTGCGGTATCGGTCATCAACCCCTGCGAGCAACGATCGGAAACGGTGAGTACGCAGAAGAGCATTGGGATGATCCTAATTCCCTGCCCCACGTGTACCGCCCAATCTATGCGGGAGCATTTTGATCGTCTGCAGCCAGATTTTGGCTGTATCCGGCCAAGTGGTCACGGGCAGCTCGGTACGGCGCAGCCCGTATCCATGTCCCCCTTCTGCGTAGATGTGCAGCTCGGCGGGAACCTTGGCGGCCTTCAACTGCAGAAAGTAGGCCGTCGCATTCTCGACATGCACGGGGTCATTTTCGGCTTGCACGATGAAAGTGGGTGGCGTCTTGTCAGTGGGGTTGATGTCAGCATTCGGAGCCATGTGCTCGGCGGCGTTCGCCAGGTAACCGGGATAGATGACGAATGCGAAGTCAGGTCGGCAACTAAGCTGATCGGCAGAGTCGATGGGATCGTAGAGGCGTTTGTCGAAATGAGTGCTGAGCGCGGCTGCGAGGTGCGCTCCAGCGGAGAAGCCGAGAACGCCAATGCGATCGGGGTCGATGTGCCACTCGGCGGCGTGCCGGCGAACCATGCTGAGAGAGCGCTGGGCGTCCTGCAAGGCTGCAACGGATTTGGGATAGGGCCCGGTGTTGGGCACGCGATACTTGACCAGGACGCAGGCGACCTTGATGGAGTTGAGCCAATCGCAGACTTCGGTGCCTTCGAGATCGATGGCTAGGATCTGGTAGCCGCCTCCAGGAAAGACGACGACCGCCGGTCGCGTTGCGCCACCCTTTGGCGCATAAAGCGTCAGGGTCGGATTGGAGACGTTGCCCAGGCGAACCAAGGGCTTGCCGGCGATCAGGTTGTCCGTGGGCTTGGTGGTGTCGATTTCAGCCGGCGGGTTTGGGGTCGCGCCGAGTGCACCGTTGGGCCAGAGCGGCAGAGTGATGTGTCCGGGAGCAGGCTGCCACGCGGGTTTTTGTGCGACGGTGCAAGCGGCTGACGTAACAATGGCGGCACAGACAATGAGAGCAGATCGTTTCATACCGAAACTCCTGATGATAAGGCGTCGCAGCGATGATTGCAGGAGGGGGAACGAATCTGCAAATTTTCTACGGTTGAGCGCCGGGAGGAACGAGGAGCATCAACGTTTCCCGCGCGACTTCGATACGCGCCGGCAAAGAGCCCAGCACCTCGCCGTCAGCTTCCACAAATACCTTCGACTTAGAACCATTCGCGGAACGGCATTCGACGGAGTCGGCGTCGAGGAGTTCGATGGTCCGGGAAAAGGTCTGGCGGCCTACGATCGTTGCAAGGAGAAAGCGAAGATATTGCAGCCGGCTGCGCGTCTTGAAAGCAACCAGGCTCAGATCTCTCTTGTGCAGGGTGGCGCCGGGAGCGAACACCCCTAGCGCTCCGCCGAAGGACCGAATGCGTATGGCGAGAAGTTGCGAGACCTGTTCGACACGAGGCTCGCGCTTGCCGTTGATGGAGAAAGATGCGTCGAAGAGCGGAAACGGATGAGACACCCAGATTTTGAAGGCCTCAATCATGTAGAGCGCATATCCCAGGCGCCGCTTCATTCCCGGGTCCATACTCGACATCAGCAGCGCATCTGCACCGATTCCAGCCGCGACCGTAAAGTATCGCCAACCCTGCGCGCCATTGTTTTCCTGAAAGAAGATCCGGCCGACTGGGACCTCGATCGGCTCGGCTTTGAGGAGAGCCCGCACGGCCTTCACGGGGTCTCGGCCAAGTCCGAGGTTCTGCGCCAGTGCATTCGCCGTCCCGAGCGGAATGACACCGAGCGCGACCTTCGTCCCGACAAGCGCCTGAAGCGCTTCATGCACTGTGCCGTCGCCGCCGCAAGCCAGCACTGCTTCGTAGCCCTGCCGCACGGCGGCAAGCGCGAGGGATTTCCCGCTGCCCGGCGCATGTGTTTCGAGTCCTTCGGCTTCAATATCAGCTTTGCGCAGCACCGCGATCACATTCTCGACCTGGGAGGCGCGGCCTGCCGAATGCTGACCTGAAGCGGGGTTGTAAATTAGCGCGACACGGCGCATGGATGCTTTCTAGCCTCGTTTGAGGTCACCTTTATCGATGGTTTCATTCTATAGACGGCGGCTTTCATTCCTCCAGCTTGGATGCGAACCGGAACGGATACGATCCTGGCCCATCAAGGGCTGCGGAGGAGTCCCAGCTTTCGTTGTTTTGGCGATAGATTGAACCGCACATACATGAGGTGCGTAGGTCAGTTAGAATGTTTCGCCGTATATCCGGAAAGGATCCAGGGAACCTGCAAAAACCATGACTCTTCACGTGCGCAATTCTTCAAAGATGCCGCTTTCGAGCCTGTTGTTTGGACTGGTTGTCTTCACGTTGGGCGCAGGCGCGCAGGAAAAGTCTGCCTCCTCGACGGATACGCCGCGCTATAAAGACGCCAGGCTGCCGATCGCCGACCGCGTCGCCGACCTGGTGCCGCGGATGACACTTGAAGAAAAGGTCTATCAACTTACCGGCGGCTGGGAATCGAAGATCGAGGTCATCGATCCCACCGGAACGTTCACCGCGGAAACGGCTCGCCAGACGCTTTCGGCCGAGTGGGGGGCGGAGGTGAAGTTCACTCCGCGCCAAGCTGCGATCCTTCGCAATGGCGTGCAGCGCTACCTGCGCGAGAAGACACGGTTGGGGATTCCGGCAATGTTTCTCGGTGAAGCTCTGCACGGTTACATGGAATACGGCAGCACGAGCTTTCCGCAGGCACTGGGGCTGGCAGCCACTTTCGATCCGGCGCTGGTGAAACGGGTGTTCACGGCTGTTGGTGATGAGGCCGGTTCGCGCGGCGCGGGACAGGTCTTCTCGCCGGTGCTGGACATGGCACACGACCCACGCTGGGGCAGGACGGAAGAAGGCTATGGCGAGGACCCCTACCTGATTTCGCGCATAGGCGTCGCGGCCATTGAGGGCCTGCAGGGCGACACGTATGGGATTGATCGCCATCATGTACTGGCCACCGCAAAGCACTTCGCTGTACATGGCGTGCCCGAGGGCGGAACCAACACCGCGCCGGGCAATATTTCAGAGCGCGTGATTCGCGAGACCTACCTCGTTCCCTTCCAGGCGGCAGTGCAGGAGGCGCATGTGGGTAGCGTGATGGCCTCATATAACGAGATTGATGGCGTGCCCAACCACATCAATCACTGGCTGCTTGATAAGGTATTGCGCCAGGAGTGGGGGTTCGACGGCTATCTGGCTTCGGACGGCGATGGGCTGCAAATGCTCGTGAACACACATCACGTGGCATTCAACCTGGCAGACGCCGCGCGGCAGGGGCTTGCTGCGGGAATCGATTACGACTTATCGGAAGGCACCGTCTACAGCACGCTGGTAGAGCAGGTAAAGCAAGGCCTGGTACCCGAGAGCGAAGTGGACCGTGCGGTCGCGCGCGTGCTGGCAACCAAATTCCGACTTGGACTATTCGACAATCCTTATGTCGAGCCCGATTACGCCGAGAAGGTGAATAACAGCCCCGAGCACAAGAAGCTGGCTGCAGAAGCTGCGCGCAAGGTGATTGTCCTGCTGAAAAATGAAAAGAATCTGCTGCCACTCGACATGACGAAGCTGAAGTCAATCGCCGTCATCGGACCGAATGCCGCCGATGTTCACCTGGGCGGATATAGCCGCGACCCCGGCTACGGAGTGAGCGTGCTTGACGGTATCAAGGCCAAGGTTGGCGATAAGGTGAAGGTGCTGTACGCGGAAGGTTGCAAGATCACCACTGCGCCGCAGGGTTTCCGAGGCTGGTCGGCAAACGACGTGCAGCTCGTCGACCCGAAGACGCAGACCGCTTCGATTCAGGCGGCGGTGGATGCGGCAAAAAAGGCCGATGTTTCGATTCTCGTGGTCGGCGAAAACGAGAGCACCAATCGTGAAGCGTGGGCTGAGAATCACCTGGGCGATCGCGACTCACTCGACTTGCTCGGCGCGCAGAACGACTTGGTGAAGGCCGTGGTGGAAACAGGCAAGCCGGTGGTCGTGCTGCTGCTGAACGGCAGGCCGTTGTCGGTCAACTACATCGCCGAGCATGTTCCGGCAATTCTCGAAGGATTTTACCTTGGCGAAGAGGGCGGCACAGCGGCGGCCGACGTGCTTTTCGGCGATGCGAATCCCGGCGGAAAATTGCCGATCACATTTCCGCATACGGTGGGCGCGCTGCCGGACTATTACAACCACAAGCCCTCAGCGAATCGCGGCTACGAATTCTCGACGCGGCATCCGCTGTTTCCCTTCGGCTTCGGTCTGAGCTATACCACGTTCAAGTTCGACAACTTGAAGGTTGAACCGCAGCAGATTATGCAGGCGGGTACGGCGAAGGTGAGCGTGGACGTTACCAACACCGGCACGCGCGAAGGGGATGAGGTTCCGCAGTTCTACATTCATCAGCGCGTGGCTTCGGTCACGCAACCAGTGATGCAGTTGAAGGGGTTCGAGCGCATCACGCTGAAGCCGGGGGAAAAGCGTACCGTGACCTTCACAGTGACACCGGAGACGCTGTCGATCCTGAACATTGATATGCATCGCGTGGTGGAACCCGGTGTATTCGACATGATGGTGGGACCAAGTTCCGACAAAACCACAACCGTTAAGCTAACCGTCACGGGAACCGCTGGAGAGACTGGAAAACCGGTGGCAATGGCGTCGGTCCCTGCTGGCTCAGAGAACAACATGGTGAGCAATTTCGATGGAGGCAAAGTGGCCGCCACGTATGGCATGTGGATTCCGGCGAGCGACACGATGAATGGGGGAAAATCAAATTCGAAACTCGACGTGATTGAGCCTGGCGCGGCGGGAACGAAGAGCTCCATGCAGGTTAGCGGCGAATTGGTTGCTGGAGGACCGTTCATCTTTGCCGGAGCGCTCTTTTCGCCAGGATCTGCGCCGATGAAGCCCGTGAACCTGTCAAAGAAAAGCAGCATCAGCTTCTGGGCGAAGGGAGACGGCAAGACCTATACGCTGATCGTGCTGACCGAGACGCGCAGCGGCCAGAGTGGCGAAGCGCCGGCAATGACATCCTTTGCGGCAGGTCCGGAGTGGAAGCAATACACGTTTCCGTTTTCAACGTTTGAGACCGATGGAAGCGACATCAGCGGGATTGGATTCATTCGCGTCCAGGAGCCGGGCAAGTTTCAGTTCGTGATCGACGAAGTGGAGATCAAATAGGAGCCACCGCGGATTCGAGTCAAAGCGCGCAGGCTGAAACGGTGTGTAGCAGGACAAAGAATGGCGACGCTATTGTTGGAATCGCATTCTGCGGATTGCAACCTTGGCAGCACGAAAACCGCACATGCCGTGGACTCCGCCACCCGGCGGCGTGGAGGAAGAACACAGGAACAGATTCGGCGCGCTGGTTTCGTAGGTCAGCGCAGAGGGGCGCAGCAGAAACTGCTTCATCGTCATCGCTCCGCCGCTGATGTCACCGCCCAGCAGGTTCGCATTCATGCGCTCGAGCGTCGCCGGATTCGAGACAGTCCGGGCCAGTACGCAGTCGCGAAAGCCGGGCGCAAAACGCTCGACCTGGGCTTCGAGGCGATCCGCTATATCAACCGTCGACCCGTTGGGCACGTGGCAATAGGCCCAGAACGTTTGTTGCCCCTGCGGCGCGCGGCTGGGGTCGAAGAGCGATGGCTGCGCTGTGAGCACAAAAGGCCGTTCCGGATGCTGGCCCTTCAATACCGCGTCCTCCGCCTCTGCAATCTCTTCCAGGGTGCCCCCGAGATGAACGGTGATGGCACGTTTGCACTCGGCCGCACGCCATGGCACCGGCTGCGAAAGAGCGTAGTCAATTTTGAAGACGCCCGGTCCCGGTTTGAAGCGTTCCATCAGGCTGCGGAAACCGTTTGTGAGGCAATCGCCCGCGATGCCGACAAGCTGCCGCGGCGAGGTGTCAAACAGCATTGCGACCGGCGGCGCGTTCAACTTGTGAAATATTTCCGGGCCGACACGGCACGAGGTATAGACCTTGCCGCCGAGAGTCTGCAGATGACCGATGAGCGCGTTGGTGATGCTTTGCGATCCCTGCTGCGGGACGGGCCATCCAACCTTGTGCGCTGCAGCCCCGAGCACGAGCGCAACGGCAGAGCTGAGAGCATCGTCGAGGCTGAGAAAGGAATGTGCCGCCAGCCCGGCGAAAAGAGCCCGCGTACGCGGCTGCGTAAAGCGATGCATCGCAATGCGCCTGGCAGGCTGAAACGCCGATGTGCCGAAGCGCGCCATAAAAAAAGGATGGCGCGGAATGCGAAGCACTGGGCCGAGAGACTCCTCGGCAAACCGGTCCCAGTGATCGACCAAAGGCATCACCAGGCTGCGCCAGGCTTGGGCGTCCGACCCGAATTCCCTGTCCTGATCGGCGAGATCGCGCTCCAGCATCACAGCGGTCCCGTCGTCGAGGGGATGGGCGAGTGGCGCGTCACCATGAATCCAGTTGAGTCCGTATTCGGCAAGAAGAAGTGTGTTGAAGAAGGGCGATCCCGCTCCCATGGGATGCACCGCCGAACCGAAATCGTGCAGGAACCCGGGCAGCGTCAACGGCAGCGTACGGGCTGCGCCGCCTGCCACAGCTTCTGCTTCGAAGACCTCGACGTCAATGCCGGCCTGGGCCAGCACGATCGCGGCCGATAGACCGTTGGGGCCGGATCCGATGACATAGGCACGCCTCATTCCTTCATTCTCCCAGATCAGTTATGCGCGGGAAGTTCATCAGGCCATTGGACCACAGCGGACCGGCCGTCCGGCGCCCGGGTCAGGACGGGAGCGTAGAGTCCTAAGAGTTGTCTTCGCCACCAATTTCCTGTTGTGCGTTTTTCTTCGCGCGTGGTGAACCAGTATTGCCAAAGAACGGCGCGTACGTAGCGAGGTGGCGCCTGGGCAAACGGATTGCTTCGGAAAAGCGCGAGAACATTCTTGTCGTTCTCGAGGAGCCGCTCCTCAGTGAGCGGCACCATGTCATCCTGCCGCCAGTCGCCAAGGGACGCGAACCACAGGTTCCAGTCGAAGCGCGGCTGATACGGCGCGTAGATGCGCGGAGCCTCGTTCAACGCCTGCGGCTTGTTGCGGAATGGATACGGAGTCCAGTTCTCGCCGTCATTTGAACCCTGGAATTCGATCTCATATCGCCCGTTGGTCATCACTGCGAACAGCCCATACTGGTTGGCGATGCGAAGATGCTCGAGCGCCTCGATGGGCAGGGTGGGCAGCGGCAGAGTGCGGACGGGGATTTCGATCATCTCCGCGGTTGTGTCATAGAAGATCCACGTAAGCATCACCGCGGCGATGGCAAGCCGCATCGCACTGAAATGGCCGCTGAGTGTACGCGAAATCCGACCGTGCGTGCTGCGATCGTTCGCTCCTTCAGTTTCATCGTCGGCCGACTCCGGATCGTCCGGCGCTTTCTTCGCACTTGAAGGTTCAAGGCCCTCACCAATTGCACTTCGAAAGCGCGACGGTACGATACGTTGAAGGAATTTGTCATCCAGAAGCAGGAATCCGAGTGACAGAACGAGGTAATTCAGGAACGTGTAGTTCGCCGTCAGAATCACACCAACTTCCCACGGCGTGACGATGAAGAAGCAGATAATGCGCACGCGACGGGGCAAGAACAGCATCCACACAATTCCAAGTTCAAGCACCAGCGTGCCGGCTGCGCTTGCGGCCTGGAACCAGTGTGGAAAATGCTGGACATACCAGCCGATCCAGGTGGGCAGCGGACCGTTCTGGTAGTACTCGTCCATCGCGGTCAGCGTCCGCCACTGGCGATCGCCACTGACCAGCTTGACCATGCCGGATTCGAAGTAAATGCGAAACCACTCCCATTGCAAAAGGAACAAGCTGGCTCGCGAAGGCGGCGTGGCTGTGCCAAGCCCGGGTAAAAGACCTTGAGGCGCAAAAAATAGCGCGATAAATCCAGCCTCGAGCAGCATGCCGTCCGACTGATAATTGGAGAATTCGCTCGCCGCCGTAACAAACGAAAGAAAGCAGACAAAACAAAGCAAGAAGCTAAGCCGCGGCCCCAGATTCACAAACGCAACGATCGATGCTGCAAGGCCGATCCACGTTACAAGCATCAGTGCGTGCGAACTTGAGGAAAGCCAGAACAGCGTGGGCGCGTACCAGAACTTTGTCGAAGGAAATTGCTGGGCCACTGCGGCGAGGTAATCGCGCGCCGGCATAATGCCGTCAGGCCCGATCATTCCCTTGATCTGAAACAGAAGCGAATAGAACGCAGAGAAGTAGATGGCCGCCATTGCGCGCAGAAAGATCCAGCGCGCCACCAGCTTGCCGGTCGCGCCAGCGCGGGAGTCAAATAACCAGTGAAGCCAATAGCTGGGGCTGCGCTCCGCCATATGCAAGCAGCTTATCGAGTTTGCTGGACTGGTGTCATGGGATGGCTCCCGGCGCGGAATGGGGCCGCCCTCTATATCCATATCGCGTCGTCAAAAAGTGGTTCAACACCCCAGACCGGCTCTCGGCAGAAAAGGTCGTTTCGGAATCGCAAGCCACCTCAGCTTTAAACTGATGGCACTGGAACTTGGATCTGCTGCTCGACGCCTGGTTTCCGCCACGGATTTCAAGGGCTCTGATTCCGCCTCATAGACAAACTGAACACAAATCGCTATTGAAGACCAGTGTTGCGTAGCGCCGATCGAATTCCAAACGCAGCTTGATCCCCCTGGATGCTCGCTCCTGCTGAATTGAAATGGATAGAATCCTCGTACAGCTCGCCATGCTGCAACATCAGCGCGTGCTGATCGTCAATTGTAATTCCGGCGGATTTGACCAGTGAAAGAGCTATTGCATTCCGTTCGTCGATCCGGGGATTTGTTGCACCATTAGTCGCGTCCGGACGAACGGGAGTGGTGTTGGCCCAGATCAATTCCCCGTGCTCGTCCACAAGAGCACGTATCGCACGCAGGAACTGCGGGAATGCAGCCTTGTACTGTTCTTCGGTATAGCCCCATCCATGCATCCCATTGTTGAAATGGACGACACTGAACCGCACGCCCTCCATCGCAGCAAACTCCGCAATCTGATGCGGCAGGCGAGGGTCACCCACCGAGGTCGACGAGGCCATGAGATAGACATTCGCAACACCATCAAGGTCTTTTGTCGCCTGCGGAAAGTAGTTGCGCGAGATGGAGTCACCGAGAAGCAGGACATTCGGCAGGTGACGTTCGGGATGCGCTGGCCGCACCTCCCAGGTCCATTCGATCTCTTCCGGGATGGACATGGGCTTCTGGGCCATCAGGGGAAAGGCACCGACCAAAAGAAGCAATTTTGCAAAGATCCCTTTAGATGAGTTGAGAGACATTTACCCGTCCTATCAATCCCTTCTTTTTAAAGTCATCGTGCCGCAGTTGAATTGTCTGCCCTGCTTGAAGATTGAGGGTTGCGAAGCGGCCCGCGTAGCGAACTGAGGCTGGGTTCGCATTTTTTGCGCGGATCGAGGCAGTGAGGAGTCTGCCATTTTCCCAAGCAATGTCGAGAACGAATCCACCACGCGCGCAAAGTCCGTGAACTGAGCCGGTGGGCCATGCCGATGGAAGCGCCGGCAGAAGCTCAATCTCCCCGTTCTGAGATTGCAACAGCATCTCGGCGATTCCGGCGGCGCCGGCGGTGTTTCCGTCAATTGCAAAGATATTCTGTGTTGCACCCGCGATGCCCCCACTTGAAAAAGTAAGCAGATTGTCGTCAGCAGCCTTGGCGAGGAGGCTAACGAGATACTTGTGTGCATCATCGCCCTTCAGCAGTCTCGCGTAGTACGCGACCAGGTTGGCGCGACCCCATTCGCTCTGCTCCCAGTGTGGCGCATTCATTCTTCGCGCGATTGTGACTTCTGCGGCGCGGGCCAGTTCGGGCGTGGTGCGCGGAGAGATTTGATTTTCCGGATAAAGCGAAACCAGGTGTGAGGTGTGGCGATGATTCGGTTCGCCATCCTCAAAGTCTTCCAACCACTCCTGCAACTGTCCATGCCGGCCAATCTGAAAGGGTGGCAACTTTGCGCGAGCACTCTCAAGCTGCTGGCGAAATTCGACATCGAGTGCCAACGTCTTCGAAGCTTCGATGCACATCGTATACAGCGCATGCACAAAGACGCGATCGCAGGTGGGACCCATTGACTCCGATGCGCGACCGCCTGAAGGGGTGATGTACCAGTTCTCGGGAGAATCGGATGGACCGGTGACGAGCCATCCGTGTGTCGCCTCCGGCACCATATAGGATAGGAAGAACTCAGCGGCTTCGCGCAGCACGGGATAGGCCTTCGTCCGCAGGAATTCGCGATCGCCGTTGAACGTCCAGTGATCCCACATCTGCAGAGCAATCCAGATGCCAGCAGTCACAAAGATGCCCCAGCCAGGGCTTCCCGGAGCGGTGAATCCCCACGGGTTCGTCACGGTATGGGTGACCCACCCCGAAGCGCCATACATTTCCTTCGCTGTCGCACGGCCTTTTTCTCGCATGAGCTCGATCAAACGAAAAAGCGGAATCTGACACTCCCCAAGGTTGCACACTTCGGCAGGCCAGTAGTTCTGCTGGGTATTGATGTCGAGGTGAAAGTCGTCGGTCCATCCCATACTGCTGGCCAGGCCATCATTCCAAATGCCCTGCAACGCAAGCGGGAGGGGCGAGTCGGCGCGGGAGCCTGCGATCGTGAGATATCGGCCGTACTGAAAAAAGAGCGCCAGCAATTCGGGATCGTCCGCTCCTTCGCCCAATGCCCGGCGCCTGCTATCGGTGGGTTGCTGCCGTGCTGCCGGGCTGCTCTCCCCGAGATCAATGGAAGTGCGCAAATAGAGCGGTTGATAATCCGCGACATGAGAGCAGCGCAGTTCCGCGAAGTCTTTGCGTGCGACAGTCTTCAATGTCTGTTGGGATCGTAGACCAGGATCGGCTCCTCCGTAATTTGTTGCGACTGCGACCAGCACAGTTGCCGTATTCGCTGCGCGCACTTCGATGGCACCATTCGAGGCCGTCACGGATCCGCCTTCGGTAACAACCTGCGCGCGAATCTGCAGGGCCACACCGTCATTCCCTGTGCTATGCAATTGCTCCCATGCATTTGCATTTGCAATAAGTGTGTCGTTTGCGCTGGTTTCAACCGTCGAAGGCAGAATACCTTTGCTGAAATCCATGCGAAATGCGATCCGCCCCGATTCATTGCACGAGAGACGAATTGCAAGGACTTGATCGACATGCGACGCCAGGATTTCCCGTGTGAAACGCGCTCCGCCGCTGGTGAAGTCTATGCGGGCAATGGCTTCATTCAGGCTGAGCGATCGTCGATAATTGGTCGCGCTACCCGGGGCTTCGAACTTGAGCTGTAACTCTGGAAGTGGAAGGTTCGTTCCAAAGTTCTTCGCACGCCCCGGGAGATATTTGCCACAGAGAGCCTGCGCCTCGTCGTATTTGCCGGAGAAGAATACCTGACGAATTTCGTTGAGGTGAGGAAGAGCATTCGGATTCAATTCGCCCGTCGCGGGGGCTCCAGACCAGGCTGTAGACTCGGAAAGCGCGATCCGCTCTGTTTGGATGCCCCCAAATATCATTCCACCGAGACGACCATTCCCGACGGGAAGTGCCTCGAGCCATCGTTCGGCGGGCTTGCTGTACCACAGTTCCTCGCGCAGGGTGCGAGAGTGTCGTTGTGAGAACCCAAGTCGCGAAAGGGCTCCAGTAGCCACCGCGCCTCGGATGAAATTACGTCTGCTTGCACGCACGGGATCTCCTACTTCAAGTAACAACGTTTTGATCTCTGTCCGGTTTTCAGGAAACCCAACGAAGAATCTGCTCCAGCGTGCAGACCTGTGTTGATTCGGCCACTTTGGCCATTGTTCTGGAAAAACTTCGGCCCATAGATTTGGCCGCCATTTGAGCTGTCGGAACTTTTCCGTTGTTGTTTGGGATTGTTAAGCGTCGGGTGGTTCAAGAGAGCCCGTACTAAAAATGGACAATCGAATAATTCCCTTCGTCGGCAGTGGATCGTCTTCGGAATCGGTAACGTACACATTAAATATTGCATGGAGGAGTAGAACTGCAAATCCAAATTTGCAGATTTTACTTGGAATCTAAAAATGTGCGAACGATGACGATTCGGTCTCTTCTCGTGAAGGAGGGGCCTCTGGATAGTTTTCACTGGCCTTTATCGCTCCCGCGGGCAGTTTTGCGGGGCAGGATCCGGCCCCCGCGTGGTCATTTCCTTGAACCCGGTTGATATCGCAATGCGGCGCCCTTCCATCTCAGCTACAGTGAGTCGGCGGCCCGGATTGCATCTCCGCGGCGGGCCGGTATTCCCATCCCCTTTCAATCAATCGCACAACAGAGACCGCACGACGTTAGGGAATGGTGCGATATTTGTTTCTTGACAACTCTCAATCGATGAGATTACCGTTTTTCCGGTAACGTACACGTTCCCCTGTTTCGACCTACGTGAACGCAAGCGATATGAAGCTTAATTGAGACGGCTCGGCGCGTCCCCGCGTCCAATGCCTGGAGACACAAAACAATGGCGAGAATACATTTGAGGCCGGCTACTTCGACGCGAACAATTTCAACCTTCCTGGCGACTGGCTTGGCACTGCTGATGCTGCTGCTCGCCGCATCCTGCTCTGCGCAAACCGACCAGGGATCCATCACGGGTATCGTGCAGGACTCCTCCGGCGCTTTGATTCCCAACGCACAGGTCACCGTCACCAACAACGACACCGGCCTCACTCTCAAGACGACCTCAAACGGCAGCGGCGTGTTTGTCTTTTCCCCATTGAAGATCGGAAACTATACCGTTTCCGCTTCCTCGACGGGATTCCAGACAGTGACCCGCGAAAACCTGCATCTCGACATTCAGCAGCGCCTCAACGTGGGTTTCATGCTGCCCGCCGGCTCCGTCAGCCAGACGGTAAGAGTCACCTCCGAGGCGCCTGTCCTCCAAACCCAGGATGCCGCCGTTGGCCAGGTGATCAGCACGAAAGAGATCAACGATACGCCTCTCAATGGACGCAACTGGGTCTACATTGCCCAGTTGACTAACGGCGTCGCGCCACCGTTCGGGAACACGCGCGGCTCGGGGACGGGCGACTTTGTGGCCAACGGCCAGCGCGCCGAGCAGAATAATTTCATCCTCGACGGCGTCGACAACAACACCAATCTTGTGGATTTTCTCAACGGCTCCAGCTACATCATGCGGCCCCCGCCCGATGCTCTCTCCGAGTTCAGCCTCCAGACGAGCAACTTCAGCGCCGAGTTCGGACACTCGGCTGGAGCCGTCCTGCAGGCCAACATCAAGTCAGGGACCAACCAGATCCACGGCGATGCCTGGGAATACGTGCGCAATACCAATCTTGATGCAATCAACTGGAATGCCGGCCCGGATGCACAGGTACCTCCCTACCATCAGAACCAGTTCGGCGCCACGCTCGGCTTCCCCATCTGGAAGAACAAACTCTTCTACTTCGGCGACATGGAAGTCAATCGCATCTCAATCAGCAACCCCACATTGATCAACGTTCCATCGGCATTGGAACGGCAGGGCGATTTCTCTGAGCTTCTGAACGGCAACCTCACTGGCGTGGGAGCGCCTACTCAGCTCTACCAGCCGAACACAGCCGACCCCACACAGCCCCTGGTCTGCAACGGGCAGCAGAATGTCTTCTGCCCCAACCAGATCAACGCCGTCGCGCAGAACATCCTCAACTTGTATCCCGCTCCAAACGCGAACGGAGGCAAACTCTACAACAACTACCTGGTCAACCTCGGCAGTACCGATAACACCGTCCAGTGGGATCAGCGCCTCGACTGGAACATAAGCCAGAAGGACCAGAGCTACGCGCGCTACAGTTACCTGCATGAGATCAAGACGAATGGCCTGCCCCTCGGCCCGACCCTCGACGGCAGCGGTTATGGCGGTCAGTATGACACCAACCTAGCCATGAACTTCATGGGAAGCGAGACTCACGTCTTCACTCCGACGCTCACCAACGAGCTTCGATTCGGCTACAACTGGGGCGTCTTCAACTTCCAGCAGCCCAATGCCTTCAATCCCGCGCTCAATTCTTCCCTGGGGCTTGGGCCGCAACCGTCCAACCTGAAGCCGGGGCAGTTCGGTCTCCCTTCGGGCTATGTCAACGGCACCATCCAGCAGTGGGGCTCCACCGGCATCAGCCGTGAATCGCAGAACGTCTATCAGATCCTCGACAACTTGACGAAGATCTGGGGAAACCATTCGTTCAAGTTTGGCGCATCCTTCCAGGCCATCCGCTTCTATTACATCTACGCGCCTGCGGACCTCGGGCAGTATCACTGGGACGGGCAGTTCACAGGCCTGGTCGGCGTCTCCAACACCGGCTCCGCCGTTGCCGACATGCTGGTGGATCAGGAAAACTACGCGGCCATCTCCGTCTCACCGAATGTCAACGACGCGCAGTGGTACGACGCGGGGTACGTGCAGGATGACTGGCGGCTGAACCGGAAGCTGACCCTGAACCTGGGCGTGCGCTACGACTACTTCCAGCCCTACAAGGAAAACAGCGGACAGCAGTCGAACTTCGTTGTCAATGGCCCGCTGACGATCGGCGCGGGCTCGGGCGTTCTTCAGTTTCCCAAGAGCCAGCGCAACATCAGTCTCGGCGCACCCTTCTTGAACTTGCTCGCGAAGGACAACGTCACCGTAGAGTTTGTCGACAACGATCGCCTGGTGACCTCACAGAAAGCCGATTTCGCTCCCCGCATTGGCTTCGCCTATTCTCCCTACAAAGATACGGTTGTTCGTGCCGGTTTCGGAATCTTCTATGGTGGCTTGCAGTCGGAAGGCAATGGCAACCTGGGCGCGAACTTCCCGTATTCGAACCAGGCGAGTTTCTTTGCACCCACATGCGTACAGGGCAATTGCCCCTCAGTTGCCGCGCAAGGCGTTACATTGCAGGCCGGTCTGCTGCCTGCCACCGACAACGGACAGTTGCAGACCTTTGTCTCTCAGCCTGGTTTTCACTCCATCGATCCCAACATCAAGCCGCCGTATACCATGACGTTCAGCCTCGGGCTGCAGCAGCAGATCACGCCCAACCTGGCCTTCACCATGACCTATGTGGGAAATCTGTCGCGTCACCTCGAACTCTACGGAGCTCCGAACACGGCGCCTGGTCTGTGGAGACCGGGAACGAACACGAATCCGTTTAATCCGTTCCCCGACTTGGGCGGAATTGGAGAGATTCATTTCGCCGGCGTGAGCACTTACAATTCGCTCCAGACCAAGCTGGAGAAGCGCTATTCGCATGGCCTCAGTTTTCTCACCACTTACACCTGGTCGCATGCTCTGGATGATGCCAGCGATGCAGGCGGTCTGTTCACTGCCATCGGCAATCGTCAGCCCGCGCTGATTCCTTACATCGATGAACTGACCAACTCGGTCTTCGACGTTCGCAATCGGTTCACGATCAATGGAAACTATGAGCTGCCTTTCGGTCGGGGACGCGCCTTTCTCAGCAGTTCGCCTCGCTGGCTCGATGAGATTGCCGGCGGCTGGTCGTCGAGTCTGACCTACGCGGCGCAAACCGGCACCCCGTTCACCGTCAGTCCCAACATCAGCACTGCCTCGGGAGGAGGTGCCCGCGCCTTCCCAGTGCATGACCCGTATGGTTCGGGCGGCACGCCTGATCCGAGCAATCCAAGCCTCTCGACCTGCCCCACGCAGGTCAAGACCAAGTTGAATTACATCAATCCCTGCGCGTTCCGCAATCCTCTGCCCGGCGAGATGATCTCGGATGCAACCCATCCCGTCGGATCGGTGAATCCAGACGGAGTTCCGGTCACGTTCCAGGCGCCAGTGACCGATAAGGCAACGGCGATTGCGCTACTCGGCAGCCCACAGAACAATGTCTACGGTCCCGGCTACTACCAGGTCAACATGTCGCTGTTCAAAAGCTTTCCTATCTGGCACGAACAGAATCTGCAGTTCCGCGCCGATGGTTTCAACGTCTTCAACCACCCAACCCTGGGCACGCCGAACGGCTCAATGAATGCAACTGGCGGTCTCATCTCCGGGACCAAGTTCTTCCAGAACAACACACCCGATGCGCGTTTCTTCCAACTCGCATTGAAATACGTCTTCTAACCGTGAAACAACACCGCGCGAAACGGCTTCTCAGTGGGAGAAGCCGTTTCCGTCTGTCTTCGCCGATGCACAAAGCGGCGCCTATCATGGATATCCGGAGAACAGCATGTTGCCTTGGAAGTCTTCCGTATTGAGCCTTGTTTCCGCGCTTGGATTCTGCTGCTGCCTGGTCGCCGACGCCCAGCCGGGTCCGCTTGAGTTGAGTTCTCCCGATCAACGGATCACACTACATTTTTCAGTGCACCTTACCTCCGGACAGCCTGCCGGCCAAGACGGCCAACTCGTTTATTCGATTTCATTCCATGGCAAACAGGTATTCGAAGACTCCGCTCTGCGGCTGGAGCTCCTCAATCAACCTCCGCTCGGCGCGGCAGTTCACATCGCCGGCAGCGTCGCCGCCTCCGGTATCGATGATTACAAGCTCCTCGCCGGCAAAGCTTCCACCGTGTATGACGCCTACAACAGCCTCACCATCCAGGCGACTGAAGGCGCCGCCCCCGGCCGCAGGTTCGACATCGAGGCGAGGGCCTACAACAGCGGCGTGGCGTTCCGTTATCGCGTCCCTCAGCAAGCTGCGCTCTCGCGCTATCAGCTTTCGCAGGAAGACACTCAATTTCGTCCCGTGATGGACGCCTCGGCCTGGGCATTGCGCCTGCCCAACTACCAGAGCGGGTATGAGAGCGAATACGTGCCCCAGGTGTTGAGCGCACTCAGCAACCAGGGCGGCGTAGCCAGCCACATCCTCAATGGCGCGCCCATGCTGATGCACATGCCGGGGCTGGCCTGGGCTGCCGTGGGTGAAGCGAATCTCGAAGGCAATGCCGCCATGTATCTCGAGAATCCCACCGGCAACTGGACCGGGCACTACATCGTCAGCAGGATTTCTCCGCCGGTCGAGGGCAACGGACCCGCGGTGGATGCAAGCCTTCCGCACGACAGCGCATGGCGCGTGATCCTGCTGGGTGACAATCCCGGTGAACTCATCGAGTCTAATCTCATCACCGACCTCAATCCTCCAAATCGCCTCACCGACACGAGCTGGATTCATCCGGGCAAGGCTTCCTGGAACTGGTGGGACGGCGACCTCGGCCCTGACGGCCAGTCCGCATACACCACCAAAAACATGGAATACTACGTCGACTTTGCTGCCGAGTCCGGCTTTCCCTACATGATGCTCGACGCGGGATGGTCGGGCAACGACATCACGAAAATGCGCGGAAATGTCGACGTTCCGGAGTTGGTGCAATACGCGGCCAAAAAAAATGTCAAGATCTGGATCTGGCTCTACTCGAAGGCGGTCGCGAAGCAGATGCACGAGGCCTTCTCTCTCTATGAGATGTGGGGCGTTGCGGGCGTGAAGATCGACTTCGTTCTTCGCAACGATCAGCAGGGGATCCAGTGGTACTACGACGTGGCTCGGCTCGCGGCCGAACACCATCTCCTGGTCGACTTCCATGGCGCCACACAGCCTTGGGGAATCCAGCGCACTTACCCCAACGTTCTCGATTACGAAGCAGTACTCGGGCTCGAAAACAACAAGGCCGGGCGCCGCGACGGCCCAATCAACCGCACCACTTTCCCATTCACCCGCATGCTCAGCGGACCCATGGACTACACCCCCGGAGGTTTCGATAATGTGACCCCGGAAGACTTCGTCGCGCGCGACAAGAATCCCATGGTGATGGGCACCCGCGCTCAGCAACTTGCGCTCTATGTCGTATTTGAAGAGCCGCTGGCCATGGTCTCGGACGTGCCGTCGGCCTATGCCAACCAGCCTAGCTTCCAGTTCATTCGGGATGTTCCGACGGCATGGGATGCGACCCGTGTGCTCAACGGCGAGCCGGGCGAATTCGTCACTATCGCGCGCCGCCATGGAGCTGAATGGTATCTCGGCAGCCTTACGAATTGGAGCGCACGTGAGCTGCACGTCCCGCTCGGATTTCTTGGCACGGGCACGTACACGGCCGAGATCTACGAGGATGCCCCCGATGCAACGCAGAATCCAAAGCACGTCACCATTCGCCGGCGGACCGTGCGGAGCAGCGAAGTGCTCACGCTAACGCTTGCCAGTGGCGGCGGATGTGCCATTCGCTTTCTGCCCGCTCGCTAGCGTATATCTAAGCCGGCGGCCGGGTTGGCGAGCCGGCTGGCAAAGAGCGGCAGATTGCTGCGCAGAATAATATGCGGTGCAAAACGGTGCGTCTTCACTGGCTTGTCTTTGTCCATCAAGTGGCCGATGAGCGTTTCGAAAGCTGTCTTGCCTTGCGCCTCCGGCCGCTGATAAAGGGTAGCCAGCACCTTGCCGGACTCCAGCAGCGGAATCAGCTCGGGATAGAGATCGGTGGTAATCACCTGGACCCGACCGAGCAGCTTTAGCTCTTCAAGCGCGCGCAACACGGGAAGGCTGTTGGCAGTGCTGATGTAGACTGCGTCCGGTCGCGTCTTTGCCTTCAGCAGCGCCATGCTCTGGCGATAGGCGTCTTCCGGGCTCTCATGCGATTCGACAACCGGCAGAAGAGTCAGATGCGGAGCCAGCATCGCCAGGCCCGCCGCGAACCCCCGAAGCTTCTCCGCGTGATCGAAGGTCGCGAGTTCGCCGGTGATGGTGGCGACACGCGACGGAGTCTGCAGCTTGTGGGAAAGCAGCTCGGCCGCAAGCGCTCCGCTGGTATACGCATCGACCGTCACGGCGGCAATGCGCCCGCTATCCGGTGCATCGCTGGCGACGCAGAGCATGGGAGTACCCTGCGCGACGATCCGCCGGAATACCGCGGCCAGCTCGCGCGGACGGCCGGGTGTAAAGAGGATCCCGTCATATTTCTTCGTCGCCGCGCTCTCCAGGGCGGCAAGATCGCCTGAGCCCAGGCGCGGATATTCGATGAAATCGAGCGTGAATTGCAGCCCCGCCACCTCGTCGGCGGCCGCCTGGATCCCTTGGCGCAGCGGATCGAAGAAGGCGGCAATCTCGCGCGGAAGCACTGCCGCAATGCGGAGGCTGCGATTCAGCTTGAGAGATCTGGCAGCGATATTCGGCTTGTATCCTAATTGCTCTGCCATGCGCAGCACGCGTGCCTTGGTACGCGCGCTCACGCCGCTGCGTCCATGAAGTGCGCGATCCACCGTGCCGATCGATGTTCCAAGGGCATTAGCGATCTCGCGGATGCCAGCTGCCTTACCGCTTTTCTTCGTCGATTTCATCGTGGGCTTCGCTCAACAGTTTCGCATATCGCATCGGCGCACACGAGAAAATGAGCAGATTTTGACCGCCGACGGAACGAATGTGTAAGTATCGTCGTTAACGTACCCGCGCATTAACCGTGTACTCCCGATTGAGAATGTCGCGCTGGCCTCGTGCAGACGATCACTCCCGCGTGGTCTGTTCTTCGATCTCTTCGAGGGTGCGCCCCTTGGTTTCCGGCACAAACAGAAAGACAAACACTCCGCCCGCAAGGCAGATCGTTCCATAAAGGAAGAAACTCCCGGCGCTGCTCAGGGAGCGAACGATGAACGGGTAAGAGTACGTCAGAGCAAACGAGGAGATCCAGAGCGCGGAAACCGTAACCGAAACGCCAAACGAACGTATCCGATTCGGAAAGATCTCCGAGATCAGCACCCAGGTCAGCGGCGCCAGGGTCATTGCGTAGCATGCTATCGCGCACAGCGTCAGCACCAGTACCGGTATGTCATGTGTTCCGGCGCGATAGAAAAAACCGGCCAGCAGATGCGAAATACCGATCCCGGCGCAGCCCGCCAACATGAGCGGACGCCTGCCCCACCGGTCCACGATGGCCATGGCGACGAGCGTAAAAAGAAGGTTGATCGTGCCAGTAATCACGATATCCAGCATGATCTGGTTCGCACCCAGCCCGGCAGAGCGGTACACCTCTTCCGCATAGTTGAACAGGATGTTGATGCCGCTCCATTGCTGCAACACCGCGAGCACAATGCCAATGAGCAGAACCTTGCGCGCGCCTCGACTCAGGGTTCCGCGCCGTTCGGCTGGCTGTGCCTGCTCGGCGCGCAGACTGCCTGCGATCGCCTCAATTTCAGCCGCTGCATAAGCCCCGCTGCCGCCGATCCGCTTCAGCACCTTTGTCGCCTCGTCGATGCGTCCGCGTACGAAGAGCCATCGCGGGCTTTCCGGAATTGCGAATGAGGCAACGAGAAAGATCAGTGCAGGCAGGGCCACCGCCGTGAACATCCATCGCCATCCCGTCTGAACATTCCAAGATGCAACCAGAGCCTCAGGCGAAATGTGCTCCGGCACCGGCGCGGCGATCCGCCAGTTCACGATCTGTGCCAGTAGAATGCCAACCACGACGGCGAACTGATTCAGACTCACAAGTCGTCCGCGTTGCGCAGCTGGGCTCACCTCGGCGATATATAGCGGAGAGATATTCGAGCTGAGGCCGATTGCAATGCCACCGACGATGCGCCAGAGGATGAACGCTGTGAACGAAAACGCCCATCCGGTAAAAATCGATGAAACTGCGAACAGCACCGCGGATACAAGCAGCACCGGCTTGCGTCCATAGCGGCTTCCCAGGGCTCCGGCGGCAAGGGATCCCACGAAGCATCCCACCAGGGCGCAGCTGTTGGCCCAGCCGATCGCCGAAGCACTCTGCAAATGGAAATAAACTTCAAAGAACTGGCGCGCGCCGCCAATCACGACCCAGTCGTAGCCGAACAGCAGGCCGCCTAGTGCCGCAACAACGGCGATGCCCCAGACATAACCGGAAGCGCGCGAGGAATGCAGCGGGTTTTTATCTTCGCTCGAAGCGATGGAAACAAGCACGGGTGTTTGTCCACTCACAAAGCAGCGTCGTCTTCCAGAAGATCCTGCGCGCCCATATGAGATCGATCGAGCCTACGGACCTCTTCGAGCGCCGCTCGCGCTTCCGCACCGCGTCCCAGGCCGAGCAGCGCCTGCGCGCGTAGAAATGTGGCCGTGATGTGCTGGCGCTTTGCGAGATCCTCGTCAAACAGCAACATCGTCGGCAGCGAGGTTGCAAAGTAGTCGATCTTCGGCGGCCGCTTCTCGAGTTCCTCCGCGTAGTTGAGGATCTCACCGAACAGCGACTCTGCTTCGGCTTCGCGCCCCAGTCGGCGCATCGCCATCGCGCTCCAGTAGGTCATTTCGGAAACGCCTCTCACCTGCATCTGCTGGAAGTCGCCGCGCTGGCGGACTGCTCTCTCCCAGTGCGTCCTTGCGCGAGCAGCATCCTCGGCCGCTGCCCAGGCTTCGCCCAGCCAGAACTGGATATTGCTGCTGTTCGTCAACAGATGACGGGCCTCGTTCAGGCTCTGCGGCGGATGATCCGCGGCTTCGATGCAGCGAATCGCACCACGGAAATCGCCGGCCTTCAGCAACTCCCGTCCCAGTTGCAGCTGCGCCCGCACATATTCCCCGAGGACCAGCCCCTCTCCACCTTCCCACGGCTGAAACTGCCGCGAGAGCAACAGCGCAATTGCCTCAGTCGGCCTGCCCACCTGGTTATAAAGCGCAGTAAGCTCCACTCTGAGATCATCGCGGCGGGCAACCAATGCACGATGCGCCTCCAGGCCGGCGAGCCGGTCCAGCGGATCGTCGCCCAGCCGCTTACGAAGTTGGTCTTCCTCATACAAGATGCGCGCATCGTCCGGAGAACATATCCGCGCATGATGAAAAGCCTGCCGCGCCTTCTGCCTATCGTGTTCCACGTTGAAGTAAGCAATGCCGAGATTCCGCCACGCGGTCGGGAACTTTGGGTCCAGGCTGACAGCGCGCTCCCACTGCGCAATCGCGTCGCGGTGACGCTGCCGATCATATAGAAGATTGCCGAGATAGTACGGCGCACGTGGGTCGTTCGGGTACGCCGCGATCGCTCGCTCGAGCGCCACCATCTCTTCAAGGCGGCTCGGAAATACGTAGGTTGCACTCGCCTTCGCAGCCGCTGCAGCTGCGCTCGGCTGGCCTTCCTTTTCGTGGTGACTCGTGGGAAATGCGCGCGTATAAAGCTCCATCGCCGTTGCGCCGGCCGCTAGAATCGTCTCCGCGTCGTCGAGGAGCCCGGCGCGGATGCAGTCATAGGCAAGGTCGAGGCGCCGGCCGGCATCTGCGGGAGCATCGCCGCTGCTGAGAAATCGGCTCCAGGCATCCAGCGGATCCAGACACAGCATTGCGTCGAGCTCCGCGTTCGCCTCGTCCATGCGGCCCAGCCGCCGCAGAATTACAACCTTGAGATTCCGCGCATTCGAGTTCTCTGAATCGGCTCGCAGCGAACGCAAGACGTGTTCGAGCGCTGCCGCAAGGCGGCCATGACGCAGATCGATTTCGGCAAGGCGGTGATAGCCGGGTCCGCGCCATGCGGCAGACCAGGTTGCCTTGTAGAACGCATCGTAGGCCTCATCAGCACGGTCCTGGAACAACAGCGTCATGCCGAGGTTGTAATACGCTTCGCTGTCGTACGGGTTCGGATTACGCGCAGTCAGTCGTGCAATCGCCACGCGAAAACAGTTCTCCGCCAACCCCAGCTCGCCGCGGCGGAGATGCATCCTGCCCAGCGCATTGTTGACGCGGCTGTCCATTGGATCGCGCCGCATCGCTTCGCGCCAGTAGGGCTCAGGCGAACGGGTGGCGTGACGATATTGCTCGAGGTGGAGTCCGGTCAGGTAGAGTTCGTCTGTCGAATCGATCTCCTCCGGGTCCGGAGGCTCGGTGGCCTCGACCGGAGCGGGAGCTGACCGGATCTCGTCCGGCGCATATCTCAGTAGAACCTCGCCCTCCGCTTCGAGTTCCAGGATCCACTCCTGCCCAGAGCCTGCCAGCGGCAAGGCAATCACCTCGGCGTGGTCCGGCAGCAGGTTCCCGTGCCACACGGCCGGATCATCTCCCGGCGAGCTGAGCCGCAGCATGGCTCCGGCGATAGCGTGCGTTACCTGGATGTGGACTCGCGCCTCGCCGCTTTCCCATGCAACGCGCATCGCCGTGTGCACGTTCGCAATGTCGGGTACTCCCATTCCACCGATCGGATACCAGAACTGGCTAAAGCTCTTTGTCTCTCCCGGCGCGAGAAAGGAAAAGTCCGGCTGGTTGTCTGTATACACGCCCGCCATCAACTCGATATAGGGCCCATCGTGGTCGGTCAGGCTGCGATCCCACGCATATCCGAATTCGTGGTTGCCCCATGTCCATTGTTTCTTGCCCGGTGCGATGTGATGGTCCGCGACATGCACTACGCCTGCGCGTGCGGCATGGTCGTAGCCACCGAAAAAGTCGCCGCGCGAATTCACGATCATGTAACTGGTCGGCACAGGAATATTCGCGTACCAGCTCAAGTCGTTCGCAGGATAGGAGCCATCCGGCACGAATTTCCTCGGCATCTCCCCCAAGGGAACTCCGTCCCTCGCGCGCTCTCCGTAAGCAATTCCGTAATACGTGCCGAGGCTGCAGGGAAATTCCGTCACCGCCCGCTTCGCATGATCGGCAACGTAGCGCACGTCGCGGGGAAAGAACGATTGATAGTGCTCATGCACGCGCGTTGCCGCGTTCGCCCACCAGAGAAATGTCTGCGTGTCCCAGGTACGGTTGTAGAGGCGGACCTTTAGTTCAAGGTATGCGCAGCCCGGCCGCAGACAGACGCCGTGCATTCCCTTCATTCGGGAGATCGGATCATGATCGCTGCACCACACCGTGACAGAACCGTCTTCCTCGCGCTCGATGGCGATATCGACCGGAAGAAACGTCGCTGGTCGGTGATGCTGCGGCCAGTTGAACTCGACCCCGCCTGAGATCCATGGACCGGCGAGTCCCACCAACGCCGGCTTGATCACGTTCTGGCGATAAAAGAAGTCATATCCGTTCCTCTTGTCGAAGCCGACATGAATCCGTCCGCCGATCTCGGGAAGGATCATCAGGCGCAGAAACTCGTTCTCCAAATGGACGGCCTGCCAGGCGTGCTCGCGCGGCACGGTGGCAATGCGATCGATGACCGGCAGCGGGTAAACCTTGCCGTTGCTCCCCTGGTAGACGCGCTTTTCTAGAAACAACGGATTGGGATCGGGTTCATCCGGAAGATAAGACCTCATCACCACCGACTGCTCCCATGCCTTCACGGCGGCAGTCTCACCGGCAGGCGGATCAGGAAGGACCAGCCGGGAGGTCTCTGTGGCGCGCAGATTCACGGTTTCACTGGGCATGGCAAGTATCGAGCAATCGTGTATCTCGTTAACGTTAACGCTAATCCTTGAAACTTGGCAACAGGATTTTCTCCCTAACCACCGGCGGCCACCGAATCCAGCGGCGCTTCCTCCAAATCGGCAGGCATAGTAGCCGCCGCAGCGCGGTTGATTCTGAAAGCAGTTCCAGGCAATGCTTGACAACTCTTCTTGAGCAGCCGTAAAGTGCCGTTATTTCGTCGGATTGCGTGAACGTTACCGCTTTCTGATCCAGCTCGACCCAATCCCCTGCCTGGAGAAACCGATGACCCACCCTGCACTCTCGTACTGCAGTCTCTGGTTGCACGCTGTTCGTGCAAGAATACTCGCTCTCCGCATCTTTGCGCTCCGAAGCGTGGTCTCCGCAGCCGGCGCCCTCGCCCTTCTGCTCGCAGTTGCCACAGCACCAGCTCAGGTCAACGGAGTCGGCGAACGTCCCTACTCTGGCTGGAGCACCTTCAGCGAACAGACCGTCAATTCGGGCTTCCTCAGCCAGGCCAACGTTGCGGCAGAATCCGATGCCCTCGCCGCCTCCGGCCTCCAGGCTCACGGATTTGAGTACATCAACATTGACTCCGGCTGGCAGGGCACCTTCGACACCAGTGGCCGGCCCATTCCGAACACCTCCACCTTCCCCGATATCAAGGCATTGGTCGATCACATTCACCAAAATGGGCAGAAGGCCGGCATCTACTGGATTCCCGGTGTTGAATATCCGGCCGTGGTGGCCAACTCGCCTATCCTCGGTACTCCGTATCACATCCAGGACATCCTGACAGTTCCTTACACCGCCGGAAACGCATTTGGCGCCCCCGGCACTTCTCCATACCATTACAAAATCGACTTCACCAAACCAGGAGCCCAGGAATACATGAATTCCGTGGTGGCGCTCTTCGCTTCATGGGGCATTGACCAGATCAAGCTTGACGGCGTCACTCCCGGCTCAGACAGTTACGACCTTTCCATCGACAACCGCCTGGATGTGGCCGCATGGTCGAAAGCGATCGCTGTGAGCGGTCGCCCCATCTGGCTCACCGTCTCCTGGGCGCTCGACCAGGACTACCTCGGTGTCTGGCAGCAATACGCAAACGCGCGCCGCATCGATCAGGATGTGGAGTGCGAAGGCGGCTGCGGCACGCTCACGGACTGGCCACGTATCTACGAGCGTTTCCGCGATCTGCCCGGCTGGGAAGCAGCCTCCGGCCCTGCTGTGGGATGGAACGATCTGGACTCACTCGACATCGCCGACGGTGCCCTCGACGGTCTCAGTAACGAAGAAAAGCAATCGGCGCTGTCGCTATGGGCCCTTGCCAACGCACCTCTCACTCTCGGCGGCGATCTGCAGAAGATCGACGCCTTTGGCAAACAGCTAGTCACCAACGATGAAGTGCTTGCGGTGGCACGCTCAGGGAATCCTGCACGGCAGGTCCTGGATGGCGACCTTGAAGTCTGGGTCAGCAATCTCGGCAACGGCAGTTACGTTGTCGGTATCTTCAACATGAACGCAACCACCACCCGGGCGCGCATTCCCTGGAGTCTGCTGGGATTCGCCAATGCCGTTAGCGTGCGCGATTTATGGACTCACCGCGATCTCGGGCCATCTTCCGGGAGCTTCTCCACTGCGCTCGGTGCGCACGCCTCTGAGCTCATTCAGGTCCGCGGAGTCGGCCGTCCGGCTACCTCGCCGTCAACAAGCTACGAGGGCGAGTCTGCCATCCTCGGCGGCTCCGCGGTGATTGCCAACTGTGCCGCATGTTCGGGTGGAGAGAAGGTTGGCGGTCTGGGGATCGGCGCCGGCAACAACGTCACATTCAACAACGTCTCCGTGTCCAGGGCTGGCGAATACCTTATGCAGGTCGACTCCATGACACAGGGGCTGCGATCCTACATTTATCGCGTAAATGGAGGCGCCTATCAGACGCTCAACTGCGGCGGCGGAAGCTTCTTCCTGCCCGCCTCCACAACCGTGCCTGTCCATCTTGAAAAAGGAATCAACTCCATCGAGTTCGGTAGCCCGGTGAGCTATCCGCCCGATCTCGACCGCATTGTCATTCGCGGCAATGGAGACTTCCCTACCCCGAATTCGATGACCTATGAAGCGGAGGTCGCCACGCTCAGCGGCACAGTAGTCGGCGAGTTCAGCAACTACTCGTCGGGCTTGGGCAAGGCGGGCAATATTGGCGGAGGCGCAGGCAATTCCGTGACCTTTTCCAACGTCACCGTACCGGCGAACGGCACCTACCAGCTCGAGATCGACTACCAGACCAGCGGTCCGCGATCTTACTTCATGAGCATCAATGGCGCTCCAGAAACGGAACTCGACCTCAATGGGAGCACCTTCAGCGATCCTGTTCCCACTGTACTGAAGGTTCAACTTCACGCCGGTACAAACACCATCAGTTTCGGAAATCCGTCCGGGTTTTCTCCCGATCTCGATCGGATAGTGGTAGCCCCAGCATTCTGAGGACCGCGCGAGGATCGCTAAGCGCGTCGTTCCGCTTTCATTACGCCGCCCAGGATCCGACAGCTATGACCTGAGACGGAACGGGTTCGTGGGAGGACTAGAAGGGAAAGCGTTATTGATAGTCCGGGGCTCTGTTACTGTTGATCCGCGATGAGTTGTAAGCCCGCGATTCAGCTGCGGCCGACTGCACCTTTCGGTTGGCGCCTTCAATTCAATGCGCGCTTCCAGAATTCATCGTCTCAAAACGCGCTTTGGCTATTCGCATCAACCGACCTTAAGAGCAACTGCTCGGTTGCACGCTCAATTGTTGACGCTCGCGGTGTGTTTCTTCGATTGGATTATCTGAGCACTTAATGCGCTCAAAAGAGCCAGTCCGATGGAGATCCAAATCACGTCGCGGTATCCCGATACGAAGGCCTCGTCGACGGCGTGCGTTACGAGCAAGTCGTTGATTTGGGCGCCCGCTAGTTTCGATCGCTGCATTTCGACAGTTTGGCGTACAGAGGGAGAGAGCTGCATCTGTCCGAGGCTGCGGCTCAGCGTACGGTTGAAGCCGGCTGAAAGGACGAGACCAAAGACTGCGATGGCCAACAGTCCGGCGATTCGCGACACAGCGTTATTGACTCCAGAGGCAACACCGGCCTCCCTGGAAGGTACCGATTCCATCACTGCCGTCGTAAGCGGCGCCACGCAGATCGCCATGCCGATTCCCAGAACAGCCACCGCCGGGAAGAAGGTGTTCCAGTACGGGCCCCCGATCCCGGGCCTCAAAAAGAGCGCAAAGCCTGACGCCGCGACGAGTGATCCAACGGTGAGCGGCAGTCTCGCGCCATACCGAGCCACCAGGCTTCCCGACCAGCGGGAGAGTACGAAGATCAAAAGGATCAACGGAAGCAACGCGGCTCCAGCCTGCGTTGCCGAGTAATGCTGGACTTGAATGAGATCAAGGGGAAAGAAGAATAAGATGCCGCTGAGAGGCGCGTAGAGCAGGAACGTGAGCAGGTTGGCCCCCGAAAAGTCTCTGGACCGGAAGAGATGCAAAGAGACCATCGGGGCTGGCGAATGTGATTCCACGATAAGGAAGGCAAGCAGCGTGCCCACGCCGGCCAGGCCTAAGCCCCAGACAACTGCTTCGCGTCCTGACGCCGTGGCCGAACCATCGATAAGAGCATAGGTGATCGCCCCCAGGCCAAAAGTAGCGAGCGTGGCGCCCTGCCAATCGAGACTCTTGCTTGCTGCCTCGTCACGGCTGTCCGGGACCCGCCACAGCGAGAGCAGGATTACGATGATCGCGAGAGGAAGATTGATGAAGAAGACCCAACGCCACGACGCGTTCTCCACCAACCATCCGCCCAGGACCGGCCCGATCGCGGCAGTGATCGCTGTAAAGGCAGACCAGGTGCCAATGGCCCGCCCGCGCTCGCCCTCTGTATAAGAAGCGCTGATAATGGCCAAGCTACCCGGAATGAGGAACGCCGCTCCAATTCCCTGAAGTCCGCGAGCGACGATGAGGGAAGTGATTGAGGTGGCGAGGCCGCACCAGGACGATCCAATTGCGAACAGGAGGACGCCGGAGAGGAAGACTCTGCGGCGACCATAGAGATCGCCAAGAGAACCGCCCAAGAGCAGGAGTGATGCGAGCAGAAGGGCGTAGGACTCGACCACCCATTGGATGTTCGTCACCGATGCATGAAGAGCATTCTGCAAAGCGGGGAGTGCAACGTTGACGACTGTCCCGTCAATGAATGCCATGCTGGAGGCAAGAATAGTCGCAATCAAGACCCAGGGCCCTCTGCATGGCTGTGCTGCGCCCGGAGCGACGCCCGCTGCCAGTTCCTCACACGGAGATTTGATTGGCATCATCAATCGCTGTTCAATCCTGATCTTCCATGCTTATGCGCGGCCTCGCAGAACGAATATTGCAATTCCAGTGAGATAGGTGCGTCACTTGCGACGGGGGTTGCATGAAAAGGCTATGCGATCGACACTCTTCGCTGCGGCAAGCCGTCAATCGTTGGTCGCAAACTCCGCTGAAAGCCTATTATCCATGTCTTAGAGAATCCACTAACGCGCGGCTGCCAAGTGATTGCTGCTACCCGAGTCGAGGTGAAAGGGCTTCGTGTACGGTTCGACAGGAAAACCCTTCGTTCTCCAGCCGTCGAGACCGCCCTTCAGAAATTTGATTCGCAAAAATCCCATGGCGAGAGCTCGACGCAAGATGATGCGGCTGGTCCTGTCACTCGGGCAAGTGCAATAGACGACGAGGTCGCTTTCTTTCGGGAGCAGCGATGGATTTGCGCGCACATCCTCAGGCGCAAGCCACTGTGCGCCCGGGATGATGACAGAATCGCCCAGCAAATCGAGAGGCTGACGAACATCAATAACCAGCACTTCTTGTTTGGAAGCCATTAGCGCATGCAGCGTTTCCGGCGCGATACTGTGTCGTTCCATTTCGCGGCGGTCTATCTCTCGTTCAGTCAGAAACACAGTCAGCAGAACAACGGCAAGAATGGTCGCTATCACCAGGAACATCTCTGCTCCTCCCTGACAATAGTGAGATTCATCCGAGCGTGGATGGGATTCGGCCGAAAGAAACGGCGCAGATCAACGGCGGGCGATAGGGACGGAGCGGCGCCATTCTGTCTCAGGCTTGCGCTTGTTGGACGAAGACGTACTTGGTAAAACAGGATCTCCGGCGCACCGTCCCGGACAGAGCCATTGGCAGACCCTCCATTTGGGCACAACCAGCCAGGAACGAGCTGACTTTCCGCAATGGCCGCCGGCCCAGCAGATCACACTCGCGATTTGATATGCCGTTGAAAAGTTGGCACTTTCTCCATTACGATCAGAAAGTAGCCGGCGACGCCAACCAGAGATAAACCGAAACTCGCAAGAGAGGCTGAAACGCCGAGGATAGGAATCAGCTTTCCAAGAATTAAAGCTCCTAACGGCATTCCGGCGCGGAAGGCGAGGTTGTATACGCTCATCACCCTCCCTCGCATCGAATCAGCAATAATGAGTTGAACGAGTGACAACATGAGCGAAGCGGAGGCCATCACAGCCGCGCCAGCAACGAAAATCAGGACACACGAAACGGGAAGCCACTTGCAGACTGCAAATCCAGCCGTCGTAAGCCCAAGGGCGAACAAGGCAAGCACAGCGAGACGTCCTTGCCCCTTCAGTTTCTCCATCGCCGCGACCATGAGCGCTCCACAGATCGATCCAGCGCCGGATAAGACCAGCAAAAGCTCGTAAGTCCCCGGACCCCTGTGAAAGATCGTCCGAACGATCACCGGAAGAAATCCGGTCAACGAAAAGCCAAACAGGGTAGTGCAAAATGCGAGCACAACGAGCGGAGTCAATCCTTCGCGATCCCTGATGAATCTGATCCCTTCCTTCATGCTTTTCAAAACGGACGTTTGTGTCTTGGGTGCCACGAATTTCACCTTGATCACGATGAGAGAAATGATGACAGCAAGGTAGGAGATGCCGTTCAGAGCGAAACACCACGTCGCCCCGAAGACTGTGTACGCCAGGCCGCCGAGAGTCGGACCGATAATGCGTGCAAGATTGAACTGGATTGAGTTCATAGAAATTGCATTGGCAAGGTCCTCAGGTTCCACCAGGGTCGGCAACAACGCTGAATAGGCGGGTCCGCCAAAGGACTGCCCAAAGCCAACAACGAAAGACAGGGTCAGAATGTGCCAAACCCTGACAGCATGCGTAGCGAACAACACTGTCAATACAAAAGCGCAGAACATTTGAATGTACTGCGAATAGAGCAGCAACCTCTTTCTGTCAAGGCGGTCGGCAAAGACACCACCGACAAGAGAAAAGAGCATGATCGGCAGTTGCCCGAGGAAGAGATCCAAGCCAAGGTAAAACGGATCCTTGGTGAGATCGTAGACGAGCCAGCTTTGTGCGAACTGCTGCACAAATGTGCCGATTGTGGAAACACACGCCCCCAGCCACATGATCCGGAAATCATGGTATCGAAACGCTCTGAAGATGCGATTTAGAAAAGACGAGGATTCGACCACAAGGCGCTAGACCCCGTTCGACGATATGACCAGCCCTTGGTTGATCCAAGCCCATATCGGCAGACCAGCACCAAGTTGTGCACCCTAAGTATCGGCTGAAGGTACAAGCTTGAGAAAACGGCGCACTAGGTAGGATGAAAATCACAGCTCTCGGTCGCAATTTCTCTCACACCTGTCACCGCGTGAGGTGAGAAGAGCGCCTCTATTGGATCGGGCACGAACTTTCCCGCCGCTGAAGTCGGTCTGGATCGCGGCCGGTGCGACCAAGTTCGCGGTGATCTATAGGAACCATTCTGACGCAACTGGAATCATTCCCGACAAGAAGGCAGTCTGGTTCACCCAGCTCTGCGATGGTCTTTCTGGCACTTTCTTTGGGCTCTTCGTTACCCTAACATGGCAGAAAGGAGAATCCGGTGTTCACCCTCGACGGTATACAAAAGCTCCATGGCTGGACACATGCCAGCCTCAGTCTCTTGCTAGATCACCTGTCCTCACTCCCTGCAACAGATTATGCGAAAGTCTTGCCGGCATTTGGCTTCCCTACTCTGCACAAGCAGGTAGTTCATATTTTTAACTGCGAAGGATTCTGGATACAGACACTCCAGGGGCTGCCGTACGTCGATCGCAACCCTGCCGAGTTTACCGAGGTCGTCGACGCGAGACGTTTGAAGCAGGAAGTCAGCCGGCAAACGCACAAGTATTTGTCGGGTCTGACAGATCAGCAGCTAAACAGTACCAAAGAACTCTATTTCCCCGACGGAGAAATCGCAGTCCGCACCCCTGCGCTCATCCTTCACCATGTCCTGACCCATGCCTTTCATCACAAGGGCCAGATAGTTGCCATGTGTCGGGCACTTGGTCATCCTGCGCCCGACACCGATCTCAACAACTTCGAATGAAAATCAGCCGTTGAAGCACTGGTGACTCGAAGGAGAGATCAATGCTCGACCAGGTGATTCTGTCAGAAATATTGAACGATCGTTGGCGTTCTATAAGGTGGCCTTGAAGCCTCTTGATATTAAGTTCTTCCTGCCCTACAAGGGCAAAGCTAGCGAGGAACATCGCATGTTCTTACCTCTAGATGAATCCCTGCTGTCGCCACTGGTGCTCGAGTAGTCTGTCTCGCGCCGCGATGAGGCCTGCAATCAGAATGAAGAGTGTCCGTTTCATCACCATCTTCGCCGCATTACAAGTAGTCCTCACGAGCAGGTGTAAACACATCGAGCACCACGCAGTCTTCGGCAGCCTCGGCCTCGTGCTCCGTGTTGGACGCCACAATGAAGTTATCGCCCGCAGAGGCTTGGTGCCACGCATTTCCAATTCTGACGTGGATGCGGCCGCTGATCACGTAGACCAACTGTTCATGCGGGTGGCGGTGCGCCGCACCGCGCCACCCTTTGCGCATTTGGTGGCGCACCAGCATCATCACCGCGCTATGCACAAGAACCTCCCGCTTCAATCCCGGCTCCGGTTCTGTGACCGGCGCAGCGGGTCCGAAGGGCAAAATCAGACCGTTTCCAACACCATCTTCGATGATCAAAATTCAGCTCCTATACGTTTATCCGCGGCTTGTTCTTGCGCACGAAGTCTGTATCCTGCGTTGGTTCCGATTCGCACTCAATCGCGATGGTCGTGATGGGATGGTCCGGCGCCGTTGCGGGCAGATCGGTAAAGCGGACCCTGAACTCATCCTGCTTGAAGGGGACAGATGCGCCGCTTTTGAGCAGCTTCGCCGACCTCACCTTTGTCATCAGTCCTGAAATCGCGACGTAGTCTCCGGGCCAGAAGTGTACGTGCATGTAAAGGGTATTGTCCGTGCGAGTAAAGCTTGCATAATTCGAACGCCGCACCTGGCAAGGATCGGATTCGTAGATGGTATGTCCATTTACGGCCATCCATTCGCCCACTTCGCGCAGGACGCGCACTGACGGCTCGGGAATCGATCCATCGGCCATGGGCCCGATGTTCAGCAGATAGTTTCCTGAATCGCGCACGCAGCTGATGAGGTTGCGAATGATGGTCTTTGAGCTTTTCCAGTTGTCGTCGGCGGCCTGGTAACCCCAACTGTCGTTGAGCGTCATGCACGCTTCCCATGCACGGCCGCCCGTCTCGGCGGTGATGTGCTGCTCGGGCGTTGAAAAGTCCCCCGGCAGCTTGTTGCGGTTGTTGACGATGATGGCGGGCTGAAGCTTGAACACCATCTCGTTCATGCGGACAGATTCCCAGCCGGTCGCATCGAGCGGCCACGCCACGTCGTACCATAGCACGTCGATCGCGCCGTAGTTGCTCAGCAAATCGTGAATCAGGCCGTGCGTGTATTCCACGAATCGCTTGCGAGCATCCTCATTCGTGGCGCAAAGCGCGCCATCGGGATGATGCCAGTCCATCAGCGAGTAATAGAAGCCGACGCGCAATCCTTCGGCGCGAGCCGCCTCCACGTACTCCCGCACAAGGTCGCGGCCCGGTCCCTGTTTCGGAGCGCAATAGTCTGTCAGCCGGGTGTCGAAGTTGCAGAAACCTTCATGATGCTTGGTGGTCATCACCATGTACTTCATCCCAGCCTGTTTTGCAAGTCGAGCCCAGGCACGCGCGGATCCCGGCTGCGGATGAAAAGTCGCGGCATGAGGCGCATACTCCGATGCCGGAATGCCTTCGTCTTCCATCACCCACTCGTGCCGTCCGATGGTGGAGTAGACACCGAAGTGGATGAACATGCCAAAGCGTGCCGCCTTCCACCACTTCATGCGCTCCGCACGATTGCTATCGCCCGGTACCGGAACGGCGTTTTGCGGTCCGGGTTGCGCCGCGATTTGTGCAGCCGTACCGAGCGAACCCGTCGTTAACGCGAGCAGGGATGCTCCCGTTGTTCTCAGCACGTCGCGACGCGACCAATCGATTGTCTTCATGCGAATTCCTCAAAACCTGTTGGTTGGCCATCTTTCGATTTCGAACTCTCGTCCATGCAATTGATACCTCAAGTCGTCGCCCGAATTTCCTGCTTCCGTCCCTGCCAGCGGAACGGTAGCCCTCCATGTTCGTTGACACTTCAGCTCCGCAATTCGCAGAATACTCCCCGGCGCCATCCGTTTAAAAAGCGCTCAAAGGCCGGCACTGACGTTCAAGCAAGGTCTTGATAAAGGAGCAGACGATGATCGATTTCCGGAGGTCGTTTTCCAGTAAACCCCAGGCTAGAATAGGATATCTGCCCGCAGCATTGAAGATTCTCATCCTGCTCTTCGTCGGGGCAATTTCCTCCTCGAAGGCACAGCAGATCACCGGTTCTATTGTCGGCACGGTGAACGATCAGCAGGGTGCCGTCATTTCCGGCGCAACGGTGAAGGTGACCAATACAGGGACCGCGTTGTCTCGAGTCGTAATAGCGAATGGATACGGACAATTCCGGGTCGACTATCTTCCCATCGGCACCTACTCTCTCGAGGTCAATGCGAGAGGGTTCAAGCGCTATGTGCAAGAGAATATCGCTTTATCTGTCGATCAAACGCAGACCGTTCCGATCACCTTGTCAGTAGGAACTCAAACGCAAACTGTCACCGTGACAGAGGCGCCACCATCGGTCGACACGACTACGGCGGAATTGGGCAGGACCATCGAGCCGGCAGAAATCATTGGACTTCCCCTGGTTAATCGTAATGCGTACGCGGAACTCTCCCTGACACCGGGTGTACAGGCTAATAGCGCTAGCCCAAGTTCAAACCCCAACGGAACTCCCAATTTCGTGATTGGCCTTCCCTCCGCCGATGTGCAGATTAACGGCTCCATCGACGGCGGCAATCCCGAGGTTGCCTTCTATCTCGACGGGGGCAGTAATATCACCGGAATTCGCAATTACGGCAACCAATTGCCGAACCCCGATGCCCTGGAAGAGTTTCGCGTAGAGACCAGCGACTTCTCGGCACAATACGGCCACATGTCGTCAGCAGTCGTAACGGCAGTTACCAAATCGGGCACGAACAAATTCCATGGGTCGCTGTTCGAGTTCAACCGCAACACGGATTTCAATGCAACGCCGTGGAATTCCAAATCCAAAGCTCCATACCATCGAAATAATTTTGGCGGCGTAATTGGGGGCCCGATCAAGCGCGACAAGGTATTCTTTCTGTTCAGCTATGCTGGTCTGCGCCAGATTGTCGGGCAACAACTCACCGGAGGAGTGGTGCCCACCGCTGCCGAGCGCCTGGGCGATTTCACGGCAGATTCGTTCAAGGTAGACCTGCCCGGTACGAAGACACAGGTGATTGGAACCAACACCGCTCCCAACTGCCAGGCCGCTACGCTAAACTGCATTCCGCAGAACCTGCTCGATCCAACTGCGGCGAATATCTTGAACACTGCCAAATTGATTCCACTCCCGAACAGTGCGGGAAATACGTGGACGGGCTTCTTCACCGGCCCTACGGCCGACAATGAGTACCTTGGAAAATTCGATGAGATGCTCAGCGACAATGATCATTTGGCGGTAACCTACTTCTTCGTCAAGACTACGCAGAATGCATTTGGGAACGGCCCTCTCCCGTGGGATATCAATCAGTCGTTCACGGACCAGACGAATGCCAACGTCAGCGAGGTCCACACCTTCGGGCCGACCACAGCGAACCAGGCATGGCTCTCGTTTACGCGGGCGGCGGGCGGGCGCGTCAACTTGCCCACCACCGACCTCGGCCAGTTTGGATCGGATTTTACAATTCAAGGACCTTCAGCGCTGCCCCAACTCAACGTGTCGGGATACTTCAACGTCGGCGGGGCTTTGGCGGGCCCAGTCACCACTTCGGACTTCTACTCGCTCCGCGACATGATCACCATGACAAAGGGAAAACAAACCCTCATTTTCGGCGGTGAAGTTGCGTTGGATAAGGGCATGTTCGCCGCAAACCTGGACAACTTCGGAGTATTCACATTCCAGAACTCAGCTCCAACGACCACTGGGAACGCCCTGTCGGACTTTTTGACCGGCCAGGTGAGCACCATGGAACAGGACACTCCGTACCACACGCTCATGAGCGCATGGCACACGGCGGTTTTCCTTCAGGATAACTACCGCGTCACGCCGCGCTTCACTGCGAACCTGGGACTCAGGTGGGATATCGATACGCCCCCTGTGGAGTCTTCAAATCTGACAGCGGCTTTTGTCCCCGGCCAGCAATCCACCGTGGTTCCCTCCGCTCCACTGGGCATGCTGTTCCCCGGTGACAAAGGGGTCACCCGCGGCATTGTAGCCATGCGCTTCCACCATGTTTCACCGCGTGTTGGTTTTGCATGGGATCCATGGGGCGACGGCAAAACAGCAATTCGCGCCGGCGCGGGAATCTTTTTTGGCGCGACCAGCGGCAACGAATGGAATCAGCCGGGCAACGCACAACCGTTCGCCATCCGCCAAACCTTCAACTCCATCGCGTCGTTGACTCATCCGTATGACAACCCGGCGTCCTTTCCCAACGGCGATCCCTTCCCATACGTTTACAATCCCAGCAGCCCGCGCTTCCTCAAGCCGGCCAGCATCGAATCCATTGGGCCGAGTGTGCAATGGCCCTACATCTACCAGTTCAACTTCGCAATTCAACGCCAGATGCCCGGGCAGCTCAGCCTCACGACCGCCTACGTGGGAACGCTGTCGCGCGATGTTCCCACAATGATCGACGATAACTACGCTCCCTATGCCCCTGGCGCGAGCACTTCGCAGACCAGCATCAATGCGAGACGTCCGTTCGATCCGGGCATCCTGGGCCAGAACATATTCCTTACCTCAAATCAGACAGCTTCGTACCATTCGCTCCAGGTCTCGGTGAATCGGCCGCTGACCCGCAACCTCTTGCTCAATGGCTTTTACGTCTGGAGCCATTCGTTGCAGAGTTCCAATGAGTCGGCAATCGGTCAAATGACGGCGCAGGACTTTGCCAACCTCTGGGAGGAGCGGGGACCGATGGACATCGATCGCCGCAGCGTGGCCACGATCTCCGGAATGTGGAAAGTTGATTGTTATCACGGGTCGAATTTCATGATGAAGCAGGTCGTGAATGGCTGGACACTCTCGCCAATCGTTTATCTGCAGAGCGGTCCGCCTTTTGAGATTGTGACCGGCTCGAACAAGAACTTCGACAGTGAGAATCACAATCGACCGAATATGATTCCTGGGGTCAACCCGTTTCTTGATCCACATCGCAGCCGTCCGTTGGCGGCCGCCGCGTGGTTTAACACCGCTGCATTCATCGCCAATGGTCCGGGAGTACCGGGGGGCATCGGGCCTGGCGGCGCCGATGGGGGTACTCCGCGCGATTCCCTGCGTGGGCCGGGATACCGCGACGTCGACCTGGGGATTTTCCGCGACTTCCACTTGGTCGAAGGAATGACATTTCAACTCCGGGGCGAGGCCACCAACGTCTTCAACATGGTGAGTCTCAATAATCCGACCGCAAACCTGTCTTCCTCGCTCAACGGCAAAATCACGGCAGCAGCAAGTATGCGCATTATCCAGGTGGGCGCGCGCTTCACGTTCTAACCTGAAACTCGGATTTGAAATAACGGCGTGCTCTGCAGCAATTTTGCGCAGGAGAGCACGCCGCATTCCTCTGAATGCAGGCATTATGGCTTGAGACTCGTTACACTAGCTTGCAGAAATGTTCACGAGTAGGTTCATGAAGAAATCGTTCCTAACTGTCCTGGTCTTGGCATTTGTTTCTTTGCCCCGTCATGCCCTGTTCGCTCAGACTCCTTCGCCCGCTATCGATGAACGCGGTGCCGCGGGCGACCAGCCCGACGATCCGGGGCCGCTTGCGACGGACTTGTCTTCCGACCTGAAGCGCCCGGTAATCCTCAAAGCGATGAAGAAGGTGGCCAATTGGCAACTGGAGTATTCGGAGGGGCGCTACAACATTGAGTGGACCTTCGCGGCGCTCTATGACGGCCTACTCGCTGCGTCAAAAACCACGGGCGACCGCCGCTATCACGACCGTGTTCTGCAGGTGGCCCGCGACAACCATTGGGAACTTGGCCCGCGCTTTGCGCACGCGGATGACGAAGCCATCGGCCTCACCTATCTCACCTTTTATGCCGACGATCAGAAGCCGGAGGAGATCACTCGCACACGCGATGGCATGGATAAGCTGCTTGCCCGCCCCGACGATCCCAACAAGATTCTGTGGTGGTGGTGCGATGCGCTTTATATGGCGCCGCCGGTGCTGGCACAGCTCTCCGTGGCGACGGGTGATCGCCGGTACCTTGACTTCATGAATCGAGAATGGTGGATCACCTCCGGATCACTGTACGATCCTGCGGAACATCTCTACTACCGCGACGACCGATTCTTCACAATGCACGAAGCGAACGGACAGAAGGTATTCTGGTCGCGCGGTAACGGATGGGTTCTGGCTGGCTTGGCATTGGTCCTCCAGCGCATGCCCGCGGACTATCCCGATCGCGCAAAGTACGAAAAGCAATTCAAGGATATGGCTGCGCGAATCGCGGGCCTGCAGCAATCCGACGGCCTGTGGCGTGCGAGTTTGCTTGATCCAGGTTCTTATCCGAATCCTGAAATCTCCGGCTCAGGATTCTTTACCTACGCCATGGCGTGGGGAATCCACCATAAGCTTCTCGATCGCAGGAAATATCTGCCAGTGGTCAGCAAGTCGTGGGCCGGAATGCTGACGCATGTCTACGCGGACGGCAGGCTCGGTTCCATTCAGCCCATCGGCGGAGAGCCAGGCAAATTCAAGCCCTCGTCGAGCTACGTCTACGGTGTGGGCGCTTTCCTGCTGGCAGGGTCGGAGCTTTCGCAGCTCGCCGCAAAGTGAGCGGAAGAGATCGGCAACAAGGATCAATGACGCCCCAGCTTTCTCGCCGCGATTTTGTCTCGCTGAGCACTGCAGCCATCACTGCGGGGCGATGCGCCTTTGGCTCTGCCACGGATATTCTCGCGCATCCGCATTCAACCATCGAGGCACTAGAGCGGCCGCGCGTATTGCGCGCTGCCGGAGAATATCTACACCAGCTGCCGCGGACCATCGTTTCTACGCCTGCTGCGCGCAGCGCCGGCAGTCTGCATGACTATTTCTCCGAGGCCGACTACTTCTGGCCCAACCCCAAGGATCCCAACGGACCCTACATCAATCGCGACGGCGAATCCGATCCCGCCAACTTCAATACTCACCGCCTGCTGCTGATTCGCCTCAGCATTCAGATGCCGGCTCTTGCTTCGGCTTGGCTGCTCACAAAGCGCAAGGACTTCGCTGAACACGCCGCCGCTCATCTTCGCGCCTGGTTCATTGAGCCCGCGACGCGGATGAATCCAAATCTCGAATATGCGCAGGCCGTGCATGGAGTCACCACCGGGCGCAGCTACGGCATCATCGATACGCTGCACCTTGTCGAAGTGGCGCAAGCAGCCATCGTGCTTCAAAACGGTGGCGCTCTCTCCGAACCAGACTGGCAGGGGGTCGGGCGTTGGTTCGCAGAATACCTGAACTGGATGCAAACTTCCGATCCCGGCCAGAAAGAGCGCGACGCCAAAAACAATCATGGCTCCTGTTGGCTTCTGCAAGCAGCGGCGTTTGCACTTCTCGCCGGCGATAACAACGCACTCCCCCTATTTCGCGATCGCTTCAAGAACACGCTCGTCCCGACACAAGTCGCGGCAGACGGCAGTTTCCCGCTGGAACTCGACCGCACGAAACCATACGGCTATTCGCTCTTCAATCTCGATGCGCTTGGAGTGCTCGCGCACGTGCTGTCGACGAGCGCCGAAAACCTGTGGGACTTCGCACTGCCGGACGGCCGCGGACTTGCCATCTGCTTTCGCTTCATGGCTCCGTTTGTCGCAAACAAGCAAGCGTGGCCCTACCGTCATGATGTGCAATACTTCGACGACCTGCCCGTGCGTCAGCCCAGCCTGCTCTTTGCGGGTCTCGCATTCCGCAACTCTGCGTACCTCGACCTTTGGAAGCGCCTCGATCCCGATCCCAATATGCCGGAAGTAATTCGCAATCATCCCATTCGGCAACCGGTGTTGTGGTTCACATGATGATTCGAAAAGGAGGGGAAACCCGATTCCCCGATGGCATTTAAATCTAAAATCGACGGCGCTATACTGGATCGTTCGATCCGAAACTTTCGCGCTTTCCCCAACCGCGCGCGCATCGTGGAGGTCACCCAATGAAGACCGAGTCTCTCGAAAACGGTACCGTGCGAAACCGCAAGTCAACGCCACGGACAGCATTCTCAGCCATCGCACCCCGCACCGTTGTAAAACGGCCCAAGAAGCTTCAGTCTCCGCCCGCATCCGACCCAACCGTAGAGCCCGGACACGGCGATCCCTACCAGCTACAGGGCCTGGACCGCGTCGTCGCCATTCTTGACCTGCTCGGCGCCAGCGACAATTCCCTGAGCCTCGCAGAAATCTGCCAGCGCATGGGCCTGCACAAGAGCACCGCGCATCGTGCGCTGATGGCGCTCGAGCGCACCGGCATGATCGAACGCGCACCCGCAAGCCGCTACCGACTCGGCCTCAAGCTCTACGACATGGGCAGCCGCGCCGTGGAACAGATCGATCTGCGCTCGCGCGTCCATCCCCATCTGCGCAAGCTAGCGCTCAGGGTGGGCGAAACCGTGCATCTGGGTGTGCTGCACAAAACGCGCGTCGTCTACATTAACAAGATCGAACCTATCAATAGGCGTGTCTGCATCAGTTCGCGCACCGGGACATCGAACCCCGTCTACAGTACGTCTCTGGGCAAGGCGATCCTCGCGCATATGCCCGACGAGGAAGTAGCAAAGACCATTGCGAAGATTCAGTTCAATGCCTTTACGTCAAAGACACTCACTTCTCCCGCGGAGCTTCTCGATGCGCTGGAGCGCGTCCGCCGCCGCGGATACGCGGTCGACGACGAAGAGATGGAGATTGGAACACGTTGCGTCGGCGCCGCCGTTCTCGATGCAAGTGGCAACCCGCTCGCCGCCGTCAGTATCTCCGGCTCCGCCACACGCCTTGCCGCGCATTGCGTTCCGGCGATTGCGCAGCATGTTATCCATTGCTGCCACGAGATAGCGTCCTTGTTGAACAAAGAGCGCGACGTAGGACACATTCGCTAATAGCCGCGGACCGTTTGAGGCCATGGTCATTCCCTGAAGGGGCCGCGCCAATTACTTCAGACATAGGGAAATGGAGCAAGCCGAAGCCGTCGGAATTTGCGTTTCGTTGACGATTGAATCGGGCTTATAAAAAGAGGGCTTTCGACTCCCCGCGTGCTTCAGAGGCAAATGAATGGCCTTCGTTCGCATCTCTGGTGTCGGTAACATTCCAAAACACTCGCGAGCCGGTTGACTGCCTTTGAAGGTTCTTCGCGCGCAATTATCTAGCTACTACCGGTACAAATCATCTCTTCCGAGCGCAAAGAAAAATGGAGCAGACTAGCGTCTGCTGCTCCATTCAAAGTAGGTAAAAGGAACTAACTGCATCCTGAGGTCGAGCCGCAGCTCATGCAGCGGTAGCAGCTCCCGTTGCGGACCATGATGGCGCCGCAGGTTGAGCAGCTTGGCGCATCACCCATCTCATACATGCTGCGCATGGCCTCGGACGCGTGGAATAGCCCACGATCCTGCAATGTCGGCCCGTGACTTGATGAGGCAGAAGCCGTGATAGATGATGAAGCTTCCGGCGGAATGCTGCCGCCCGGTGCTGATGTGCTGCCCATTCCTCTATCTCTTTCTCTGAGGCGCGACATTTCATCGGCCAACCTGGAAAGCTGCTTGTGCGTTGAGGGGTCTTCTTCCGGATCAATGTCAGGCAGAATCGTTGGTGTTTCCGGCAGAGGCGCAGCCTGCGGAGCAAGGCCCGCAAACAGCGTCAATTGTTCGCCCGAGAGGAAGCGCAGGTTCAGCCAGCGGAAGATGTAATCCATCAGGCTCTTCGCGTAGCCGATCTGCTCGTTGCCCGTCCAGCCTGAAGGTTCAAAGCGCGTGTGTGCAAATTTCTCGCACAGTACGCGCAGCGGAACTCCGTGCTGCAGCGCGAGGGAAATCGATGTCGCGAACGCATCCATCAATCCGGATACGGTCGAACCTTCCTTCGCCATCTTGATGAAGATCTCGCCCGGCTGGCCGGTGGGATACAAGCCCACGGTGATGTAGCCTTCATGCCCCGCAATCGAGAACTTGTGGGTGATGGAGGCGCGCTCAGCCTGCAGGCGATGACGCACCGCGCGCGGCGGTCCGTTCAGATCCTGCGGAAGGGGCGTCTCTTCCAACCCAAGTGCGGCCGTCATCTGCGGCACTGAAGTCGCCTTGGCAATTTCCTCCAGCGCGCGCTGGAAGGCACTCGAAGCAGCAACCACCGACTTCGCCGTGACCTCAAGCTTCTCGCTGATCTTGGCTTCGAGCGTCTTCAAGTCCGCTTCGGCTGCGGGCTGTCCCGCCGCAAGCTGAGCCATCACGCGCTGCCCAGCCGCCTCCGCTGCCGTAGGCTCCTTCTTTGCGTCCATGCTGGTGTTCAACGGCTGCACGCCCTTTGATCCATCGCGATAGATCGCAACGGCCTTGATGCCCTGGCGCCAGCTTTCGGCGTAGGCCTCGGCCACTTCCTCTACCGTAGCTTCGTGCGGCAGGTTCACAGTCTTCGAAATCGCCCCTGACAGGAACGGCTGTGTTGCAGCCATCATCTTGATGTGGCCCATGTATTGGATGGAGCGCGTGCCCTTGGCCGGCTTGAAGCTGCAATCGAACACGGCCAGGTGTTCCGGCTTGATGCCCGGCGCACCTTCAATCGTTCCCGTCGCATCGATGTAGCTGACGATAGCGTCGACCTGATCGTTGTTGTAGCCGAGCTTGAACAGCGCTGCCGGAACCGTGTTGTTGACGATCTTGATCATGCCGCCGCCCACCAGCTTCTTGTACTTCACCAGTGCCAGGTCGGGCTCGATGCCCGTGGTGTCGCAATCCATCATGAAGCCGATGGTGCCTGTGGGCGCCAGCACCGTGGTCTGCGAGTTGCGATAGCCATAGCGCTCGCCATAGGAGAGAGCCATGTCCCAGCACTCGCGGCTCGAGTCAATCAGCGCTTCAAGCTGCGGAACCATAAACGGCTCGCCGACGGTTCGCGACTTACCAATGTTGTTCACCTCGGCGCGATGCATGCGGATCACGTTGAGGAACGGCTCGCGGTTCACATAGAAACCGGGGCACGCTCCGCCCTGGCGTTCCACGCTCGCCGTAAGCGGTGTGGCCGACTTGAGCGCGGGGCTATTTGCCGCCAGCACTGCCGACTGCAGATAGGCCTGCCCGCACATGATGGCTGTAAGCGCCGCAGCCAGATCGCGTCCAGCCGCCGAATCATAGGGCAATCCGAACGACATCAGTACCGCGCCAAGATTCGCATAGCCCAAGCCCAGCGGACGGTAGTCGTGCGAATTGCGTGCGATCTTCTCGGTTGGATATCCGGAGTTGTCGACCAGGATTTCCATCGCCGTGATGACGACCGAAATCGCATGCCTATATTCAGGAATGTTGAAGGTGCCCGACGGCGAGATGAACTTCATCAGGTTGAAGCTCGCCAGGTTGCAGGCCGAGTTGTCGAGGAACATGTATTCACTGCACGGGTTGGACGCATTGATGCGCGCCGTGTTCTTCGAGGTGTGCCACTTGTTGATGGTGGTGTCGAACTGGAGGCCCGGATCGCCGCACAGCCAGGTGGCCTCGGCAATCTTGCGCATGATTTCGCGCGCCTTGTGGCTCTGCACCGGCTTCCCATCTTTGACACTCCGGGTCGTGAATTCGCCGTCATTCTCATAGGCACGCATGAACTCGTCGGTCACGCGAACCGAGTTGTTGGCGTTCTGGAAGAAGATCGACGAGAAGGCCTCGGAGTCCGGACCCGATCCGTCATAACCATTGCGGATCAAGGTGTGCGCCTTCTGTTCTTCCTTCGCCTTGCACTCGATGAAGTCGATGATGTCAGGGTGCTCAACGTTCAGGATCGCCATCTTGGCTGCACGGCGCGTCTTGCCGCCGCTCTTGATCACGCCGGCAAAGGCATCGAGTCCGCGCATGAAGCTCAGCGGACCGCTGGCCGTTCCGCCGCCCGTCACGCCTTCGTGGCTCGAACGCAGCGAGCTGAAGTTCGTACCGGTTCCCGAACCGTACTTGAACAGGAGCGCTTCAGTCCGCGCCAAGTCCATGATGCCTTCCATTGAATCGTCTACGGAGTTGATGAAGCAGGCCGAGCACTGCGGATTCTTGTAGCCCGTAGCCGCATGCATCACGCCGCCTGTCATCGGATCCCAGTGCCAGTTCTGCCCTGCCGCAAACGGCTCCAGGCGATCGCAACCCACGTTGAACCACACCGGCGAGTTGAACGCCACCTTCTGCGTCAGCAGCATGTGCGCCAGCTCATCGTGGAAGCTGGCCGCGTCGTTGTCGCTGGCGAAGTAGCCGCCCGCAATACCCCAGTCGCGGACTGTCTCGGCGACGCGGGACACTAGTTGCCGGACGCCTGTCTCGCGCTCAGGCGAGCCAATCGTGCCATGCAGGTACTTCGAGGCCACGATGTTGGTCGCTGTCATCGACCAGTCAGCCGGCACCTCCACGTCCTTCTGTTCGAAGATCGTGTTGCCCCTGCTGTCGGTGATCAAAGCCGTACGACGCTCCCACTGGACTTCGTCGTAGGGGGACTTCCCTTCGGTTGAAAAACGGCGGGAAAATGTCAGGCCACCCTGGCTAGAGGGAGCTTGCAGGGCTGGTGCGGTTGTTTGAAGGTTGGCCTCGTTCATCTGTTCCTCTCCATCGGCGAATTCTTGAAATACCTGTCCCTTGGTCTTAACGCAGCCAGAATTGGGGGGTTAAGCGGTGCAGCGAAACGGAAAAACGGGGGCTTTTTCAATACCGCGGGTTTTTCAGTCTTGTGCGGGCTGCAACTGGGCCTAAGGTTACTGTCTGTTAACAGCCGCAGTTGCAAAAATAGCGCTGTCTATGGTGCCTGTCAACCGCAAACCACAACATCTTGTATTTGGATGGTAATTCGCGCATCCGGTTGCCAAATACGGCCAGTCAGCCTGTGGAAAGCTCAAAAAGGCTTACAAGACGCGGCTTTCCCAAGCGCGATTTGCCCAAAATCCAGTGCAGATGCGGTCTTTCACTCTTCATCCGTTCTGAAATACAAGCGTAGTCCGCGTTCAGGGCCCGTACAAGGCGCAGAAACAGTGCAATCTGAGCGAATTCCCTGTGCGAAATCGCTCAAAATGTGGAGAAGGCGGTCGTTACTCTTTTGGCACATCCGCAAGCGGCAATTGCTCTCCTAGAGGGGCCGGTCTAAGGTTCTCGGCATGAAAGCGCTGATCGTTTCTGCCCTATTTCCCGTTTTTTTGCTGGCTGCAGGAAATGCAGCAAAAGAGCCGATTCAAACCTTTACGGTCGAGCGCCCCACCGTCCTGGCCTTCTTCCCACCCGTAACCGATGCCGATCTAGAGAAAAACCCAGACACCAATGAAGTTCTTGGGGACTTTCAGTTGTATGCAGCTCGGGTTGGTCCACCTCTGAAGGAGGCAGGAATCGACTTCGAAGTCGTGAGTGCCGTGAAATTTAGAGTCAAAAACGGCGCACATGTTCGCACATTTCGAGCTGGGAAAATCGCTATCGGATACTACTTCGTCGCGCCCGGGAAAGAGCCCCACGTTCAGTTTGGAGTCATGACCGACGATGAAATCCTCGAGTTGGCAAGCAAGTATTTCAGAATTGCACTTAAGCAATGAGGGCATACCATTTCAGAAATCACCGGGCTGATAACGTATTCGTATGCCCCTGGCAGACTCAGAGTTTTCCTGGAAACCGGTCCTGCTTCCCTTGCCTGAGACCCTTCGCGGCCACACTGTATCGTTGGAGCCACTCAACGCAGCAAACCACACTGGTGACCTCTGGCTGGCCGTACAAGGCCACGACGAAGTCTGGGCGTACCTTGCAGATGGTCCCTACGCCCACGAGGCTGATTTGCAGCGGGCGCTTGCAGAAAAGGAAAGGGGATCCGCCGCACAATTCTTCGCCATTGTGCCGCGGACGAGTGGTCGCGTTGAAGGCTACGCCAGTTACATGCGCATGGATCCCGCCAACGGAGTCATCGAGGTCGGCAACATTCTGCTTGCCCCATCGTTGCAGCGCACCATCAATGCCACTGAAGCGATGTACCTGATGGCCCGCCATGTCTTCGAAGACCTGGGCTACCGGCGCTACGAATGGAAGTGCAACGCGAACAACGAGCCCTCGCGCCGCGCAGCTCTGCGCTACGGGTTCACCTTCGAGGGCATCTTCCGCCAGCACATGATCGTGAAGGGCCAGAACCGAGATACCGCCTGGTTCTCCATGCTTGACTCGGAATGGCCGGCGCGCAAAACTGCTTTCGAAGCCTGGCTCGATCCCACGAATTTCGATGCCGCCGGCAAACAGCGGAAAAGTCTTGTGCAACTCTCCGGTTGCACATCCTGATCCGTCACTGAAACACGCAACAACAGCGCTGATTTTGCCACTCTATTGCGCAAAGAAAACGTCGCCTATTTCCAGGCGACGTCTTCTTCGATCCGACGACTGCGACCGAGTTATTGCTTGGACTCGATCCGCATTCCATAGAACGATTTGTGCACAAAGAACACCGACACCAGGAAGAATGCCACAGCAAGCACGTGTGTGAGCATCGGGTTATTCCCACTCAGCGTCACTGCCAGCTCAACAGCAAGCAATCCGAACAGCGTCGTGAACTTGATAATCGGGTTCATTGCCACCGACGAAGTGTCTTTGAACGGATCGCCGACGGTGTCTCCGATAACGGTTGCATCGTGCAGGGGTGTGCCTTTCTGTTTCATGTCGACTTCTACAATTTTCTTGGCATTATCCCAGGCGCCTCCGGCATTGGCCATGAAGATGGCCTCGTACAAACCGAAGATCGCAATCGAGAACAGGTAGCCGATAAACAGGAACGGCTCCATGAACGCGAATGCAAGGGTCGAGAAGAAGACGGCGAGAAAGATATTGAACATGCCCTTCTGCGCATACTTCGTGCAGATCTCTACCACCTTCTTACTGTCAGCGACGGAAGCCTTCTCCGCGCCTTCCAGGTGAATGTTCGCCTTGATGAATTCAACCGCACGGTAAGCCCCGGTGGAGACCGCCTGCGTGGAAGCGCCAGCGAACCAGAAGATCACTGCTCCACCGCAGATGAGCCCGAGCATGAAGGGCGCGTGCAGCAGGGAGAGTTTAGCCACGTTGTCTGTGAGGCCGTGGGTCAGCGCCATGATGATGGAGAAGGTCATGGTAGTTGCGCCTACGACGGCAGTGCCGATGAGCACTGGCTTTGCCGTTGCCTTGAACGTATTGCCGGCACCATCGTTGGCTTCCAGCAAGTGTTTCGCGCGTTCGAATTTCGCGACGATGCCGAAGTCCTTCTTCAACTCAGCTTCGATGTTGGGAACGTCTTCGATCAGCGACAGCTCATAGACGGACTGAGCATTGTCGGTAACCGGGCCGTAAGAATCGACGGCGATGGTGACTGGGCCCATACCCAGGAACCCGAAGGCTACGAGGCCAAACGCGAAGACGGCCGGAGCCAACATCATGCCCGCCGGATTATTCTGCAAATCCGGTATGCCCTGACTGAAGTAGTAGCCCAGTCCCATGAGGGCAACCATGCTGAGTCCCAGCCAGTAGGCCGAGAAGTTGCCGGCCACAAATCCCGACAAGATTCCGAGAGAAGCTCCGCCTTCCTGCGCTGATTTGACGACTTCCTTGACGTGAGTGGATTTGGTTGAGGTGAAGACCTTGACGAGTTCTGGTATGAGCGCGCCGGCCAGGGTTCCGCACGAAATGATCGAAGCCAGTTTCCACCAGAGCGTTCCGTCGCCCAGTGTGGGGAGCATGAGATACGAGACGATGTAGGTGAGGATGATGGAGACGATCGAGGTGATCCATACCAGCGAAGTCAGTGGCGTCTCGAAGTCCATATCGTCAGAGTCTTTGTACTTCGCGCTGGAGATCGCGGTATTGAGGAAGTACGCACCTGCGCTGGAAAGCAGCATCCCTACGCGCATCACGAAGATCCATACCAGCAGTTGCGCCTGAATCGTTGGATCCTTCACAGCCAGCAGGATAAAGGTGATGAGGGCCACGCCTGTGACGCCGTAGGTTTCAAAGCCGTCGGCACTGGGTCCAACGGAGTCGCCGGCGTTGTCACCTGTGCAGTCGGCGATGACGCCCGGATTGCGGGCATCGTCTTCCTTGATTTTGAATACGATCTTCATCAGGTCGGCGCCGATGTCGGCGATCTTGGTGAAGATGCCGCCTGCAATACGCAGAGCCGCGGCGCCAAGCGATTCGCCGATGGCGAAGCCAATGAAGCATGGGCCCGCATAATCGCGCGGAATAAACAACAGGATAAAGAGCATGATGAGCAGTTCAACCGAGATCAGCAACATGCCGATACTCATGCCGGCCTTCAGCGGAATGGCCATGATCGGATACGGTTTGCCGCGCAATCCGGCAAACGCGGTGCGTGAATTGGCAAAAGTGTTGACGCGGATTCCGAACCACGCCACGCCGTAGCTGCCTGCGATGCCCACGAGCGAAAAGAGCAGGATGATGGGCAAGGTAACCGCGATTGATTTTCCGGGTACCGGCGCGAGCCACCCAAAGTACATCGAAATGATGACCGCGATGAAAACCCAGAGCAGCATAATGAACTTGCCCTGCGTGATCAGATAGGTTTTACAGGTTTCGTATATCAGCTCTGAGATTTCGAGCATGCTGCGATGGACCGGTGCGTTCTTCAACTGCACGAAGATGGCAAGGCCGAACAACAGGCCACCGACGCAGAAGAGCAATCCAATCATCAGAAGGGCATGTCCGTTCATGCCGAAGAATTGCACGGTTGACAAGTCCGGCAGCACCAGGTTCGCTTCGCCTCCGCCCGCATGTTCCGGCTGCGCAAAAGCGAGTGTGGGAAGCAGCAGGGCCAGAAGAGCCATTGCGGTCTTGTACCGCCGCTTCAAGAAGGCTTCAGCGCCTTCCTTGAGGGCGCCGGCGATCTTCCGCATATCCCTGCGCGCCAAGATGAATGCCACGATCGGTGAAAGAACGCTTACGGTCAGAAAGAAGTAGACCCAGTCCTGTGCTGTCACAAGTCCTCCAATGTGAATTTTTGATTGCCGTTGTGCAGGCAGTCCGATGATCGCGACCCAACGATCTGCGGAACACCGCCCCGCGGAAAATAGCATGCCGCAAGAGTCCCGGCTCAAAGTCACCCGGAAGCCTATCATCCGTACCAAACACTGTCGAGTGATTGCAGTCACAAGCATCCGACGTGTATCTCTTATGGGAGCAGTTACCGCGTCTTAAGCCAGAATTGAACAATTGCTTGTACACTTTGCGGGCAGGAGTCTATCAATACCGCATGAGCTCGTCTACCCTTTTGACACCTCGTCAGGCTGCCGATAAACTCGGCATCAGCTACCCGGCTCTCAAGCACTGGATCCTGGCCGGCCGCATCCAGACCATCAAGACTCCGGGCGGTCACCACCGCATTCCCGTGAGCGCATTACAGGAATTCCTGCCTACCGGCTCCGCCCACGTCGGCGCCTCGCGCATCAGCGGACGCAACCAGCTTCTCGGTTCCATCATCGAAGTCAAAATTGACGGCCTGCTGGCCAAGGTCGTGATCGCCATCGGCGACCAGCGCATTACCGCGATCATCACCTCCGACGCGGTCCGCGAACTGGAATTGAAGCCCGGCGAACAAGCCATCGCCCTCATCAAAGCCACCGAAGTCATGATCGGCAAACCTTAAAGACAGGGATCAGGGACTAGGGACTAGGGATTAGAAGACAACACTATTCCACCGGAATGAATACCTTGTCTTCGGGCAATGGTTGCTGCAGGTTGTTGCCATTGATCAGCCTTACTTGCCCATCCGGCAACGGGTGCAGCTTGAACAGCACCAGGACGTTGCGCTCGGGATCATCAAAGGCTCGAAACTCCGCCACCTGTTCCAGCGAATAGTGCGTGTGAATGTCTTCAAGCGTCCCGGGATCTATATCGTTCCATGTCGCCCACCAACCGGGCTTGTAAACCGCCAGCTTTGTTCCGAGATCAGGAAACGCCGGGGATCGCGTGCTGAAGTCGTCGCAGAGCGTCTGGAGGTGAGTGATGAGCGAGAGTTCGTCTCCGCTGATCGACACGAGCAGCCGGTTCCCGTTCGGATGCTGATCGATATAAGCGGTCAGTTCCCGCGCCGCATTCACGAAGGTGTATTCGGGGTGGGCGGCATAGTTCAACGTCGACACAGCGTTCGCCGCAAGGGCTATTGCCGTCACGGCGGTGGCACCCCATCCCAACAAGCGCAATGCGCCTGCCTGCGCAACCAGCGCCGCCGTTGCCATCGCGACAATGAGAAACAAGAAGACCGCTACGACTGCGAAATACCGCGGCTGCGGATGATTCTGGTAGGTCATGAAAAGGATGTAGCCCCCCGCCGCCAGAATGCACGCTCCAAAAACCGGATCAATCAGCAAATCGGTTCCCCATCTCGTCCGCTTGCTGAAGACTGTGGCCGCTGCCAGCGATCCCACTATCAACGCTCCGGCAAGAGGAATAAGAATGTGGTCGACCCAGATCGTTGCATGAAACGACCACCAGAAGCTGAGCAGTGGCCAGTAGAACTCGGTGGGTTTTTCATATTTGTTAACAAACAGTAGATACCGATAATCGCTGAGGTATCCAAGCGCAACCACCAGCGCCATCCACGCGCCAAAGGTCACTACAAACGTCAGAGCGGCTGTGGCCGCGCAGCGCAATGCGCACTGGTGAAACCAGGTGCGCAGGCTCGACCGGGTTGCGTCGGACGATGTATCGCCACGATCCCAGAACGCCGCGAACATTGCCCACCCAATCGCCGGCGCCAGAAAGATTGCCGTTGTCTTGGTCAACATCATCAGCGTGAACAGCACTCCGACAGCCACAGACATGGCCACCGGCCTCCTCAAGCGCGGGAGCCTTATCGTCAGGTTCAGCGCCAAGAGCAGAAGCGTCGTCAGGAGCGGCTCGAGGATCGCCAGACGGCTGAAGCAGTAAAGAAAAGGGCTCGTCACCATCATCGTCAACGCCAGCAGTGCCATCCATCTGGGCCAGCGCGGCCGCAACAGTGTGTAACTCAAAACCAGGTTTGCAAAGAAGAGTGCGACGGCCAGTCCCCGCGCCGCTTCAACGGTGACGCCCGTAAAGAAAAACAGCATCCACTCGAGAAACGGCCACACCGGAACCGCGGGCGCGGGGTTGAAATCTCCCGGAACATACCAGTGTCCGAACAGGTGCGCGCGAATCGCGGCATTACCGTACCAGCCTTCATCGGTGTACTTGGCCCAGTCGATATGCCACGCTGTGTGGTTCGGAAAATCGGCAGCAAGATTCAGCGCGTGCATCACCGCAAAAATGCCGATGAAAACCGCCCACACCGCATAGATCCAGCGTTTTGACACGATCGCCAACAGATCTAACTCCGCTATTGCAGAAGACCTCTTTTGCTGAGTTGCCGGGAATGGATCAAAGTATAACGTGAGAGGCGAAACAATCTTCCGTCACGTAGGATGCACAGTCGTCGCGTCAAAGCGTCCACAAGACACTCCGCATCGAAATCTCTATTCGTATGCCAGCGCGTCGATCGGATCCTTGCGTGCGGCCATCCACGCCGGATATAGCGCCCCGAAGATTGCGCCGCCAAACGCGATCAACGTGCCATAAGCGATCCACTGAGCAGTCAGCTCGAACGCAAACGTGGAGAACTTCACATGGAGCAGCGCCCGCACTCCATATGTGGCGGCAATTCCCAAAAGAACACCTGTAACAGCCAGCAGAGCCGTTTCACGGAGAACGACGCTCACGATGGTTACCTTGGACGATCCCAGCGACTTGAGGATGCCGATTTCACGCGTGCGCTCCAGCACCGCGGTATACATGGACTGAAAGATCACGAGGAAGCCGACAATGACAGCTATCGAGATCACCACATCCAGGGCAATGTCAAATCCCGGAAAACGCGAAGGCGTGTACTGCGAAACCAGGTCCTCCATGGTCTGCACCCTGTAGTTAGTCAGACCCTTGGTGTTGTGGATCTCTTCCATGATCAGGTTGTTGTTTGCCGGGTTATCGCTCTTCAAATAAATCACTGAAGCTTTGCCATCTGAGCCAATCAGATTGCCGAGTGTATCGATCGGCACCATCCTGCGGCCGCCTTTGCCGTTCTCCACGATGCCGCAGACACGGAATATGTGGTTCTTGATGGTCATCGTGTCGCCAACGTGATAGCCCTTGCCGGAACGCGCGTAAATATCGTCAATGAGCACGTCATCGGGAGTCTGAAACGGCCCTCCAGCCAGGAATTGAAACGGTCTCAGCGCGTCGTAGCTTTTGAAGTCGATTCCATACAGGATTTCGACCGCACTCGACATATTGAAATCCGTGATGACTGGCGAGGCTACCGTGACGTGCGGCAGCGTGGCGAGGAAACTGGCATTTGCGATGGGAATCGGTGCGCCGCCAACGCCGGCAACCATGGCGGCATTGGAAGGCATCACCACAACATCCGCGCCAATTCCGTTCATACGTTCCTTCTGGCTGTCGAGCATGCCCATGAAGATGGCGACGATGGAAAGAATCATGACAACTTCAATCGCCACAGCGGTCACGCTGATCAGTGAGCGGAGCGGACGATGCAGCAGGTTGGCGATGACGAGCTTATTCATGGGTCTGGCACGGCTCCGGAAGGAACGCGCAATGGCTCGCGGCCTTCTTCCTAAGGGTATCAGTCGTTTTCTCTTATGCTTGCCGGGGCGATCCGGCTGTAGTACCCGCCGACAAGCACCAAGCGGTTTTGCTGGAGTTTTGCACAATCCATGGTGATTCAAATCACTTTGTGCCCCTCTAGCTCGATGATAAGAAAGGATGGTAAAGTTGTTCCAATCGTGCAATGCCATAAGTAACTTGCCTGTGAAAATGGCTCGGGCTATGATGTCGGGACTGGTTACCAAATGAGTACTTTTGGGGAAGAGCTTCGGACGCAGCGGATTTCGCGCGGTATCGCGCTTGAGCAGATCACTGCTGTCACCAAGATCAGCCAACGCCACCTGGTTGCGCTGGAGCAGGATCGCTACCAGCAGTTGCCTGGTGGAATCCTCAGCAAGGGTATCGTTCGCGGATATGTCGGCGCCCTTGGTCTCGATACCCGCGACTGGACTGACCGCTTCCTGAAAGCCACCTATGAAAAGGGTGCGCCTGTCGATCCGGCAGCCGACGGCTGGGCCACTTTTGCGTCGAATGTAGGCAAAGAGCGGATGGAACGCCGCGAAGCCATGGAACAGCGTCTCCGCTGGCTTGGAGCCGCCGCTCTTGTAGCCCTGGTCACGGTGCTTGGCTTCATCACGGTCCGCTACTTCGGTGTGCGCGCCGGCTGGTGGAGCTCGGTGATCCCGCTTCCGCAGAAAGCCAACGCCGTCATCGCGCACCTCGCCTCCTGGACGCGGCGCTAACAACCGTCTTAGTCAATCGATCCTTCACGCCCAGACGCTCGGCTCGCCCGGCAGGCTACTTGCAACGTGACTTCACCTCGTCATGCTGAGCGCAGCATAGGGGCGCCGAAACATCTGCGGTTTTTATTCCGCATTGAATGGCAACAAGTCATCGTGTTCGCAGGGGCAGTGATACGCCCGGACGCGATGCGCAACCGAGCATCTTACGATTTGCTGATTAGTGGGCGGGTGTCATCTCTATAACGCTGGCCGCCAACAGCAGGTTGATCAGAGGGTCGAGGCGCCAGTGTCGATCTGGTGCCACACTGCGGTCTTTTTTGACCGAGATCGCGTACAAAAAGTAAACCCGGAGTCCTGGCTAGAGAAGCATCGCCCGTGATGGGCCGAAGAACAGCCTTGGAATTCGGAACAATCCCAAAGTAACGCACAAATTTGAGGAGCCTTTGATCCGTTCATTCCTCTCCAGGAGCGCGAACTCGTCCGCCGGCTGGTCGAACACAGTCACTTGGACGCTCGCCGTCTGGCCGATCCTCTGCGACCCACTTCTCACCGATCCCGTTGACCCCTCCCAATCCGCCTTTGGCCGCCCGCTTGTCCCCGTTCGCTGCGTCCCTTTGCCCTGCGGCCTTTCCCCAATTACCATAGAGAGATGCGCCGGTATGGCCCTCGGTCTGCCGAAGCGCATTGTCTCCCGCTGCCGTTGCATTCACCGCAACAGCATGGCCCTCATCGAGCGTCTTTAGCCGTTTGCGGCAGGCAATCACCTTGAATCCCTTCAATGGGGAGGAATGCAAAGTTGAGCGATCGTTTTTTGTTTACCTCTGAATCGGTCACGGAAGGTCATCCCGACAAAATTGCCGACCAGGTCTCAGATGCCATCCTGGACGCTTGTCTCGAACAGGATCCATACAGCCGCGTGGCAGCAGAAACCCTGACCGCAACCGGCCTCGTCGTCATAGCCGGTGAAATCACCACCAAGGCTTACGTTGACTTCCAGAGCCTCGTACGCGGCGTCATTGCCTCCATCGGATACGACAACGCCCTCTACGGCTTCGACTCCAACACCTGCGCCGTAATCTCGACCATCAACAAGCAGTCGGGCGACATTGCACAGGGCGTCGACACCGGCGGCGCCGGCGACCAGGGCATGATGTTCGGATATGCCGTCAATGAGACCCCCGAACTGATGCCCGCGGCCATCTCGATGGCCCACAAGCTTACCCGCCAGCTCAGCAAAGTGCGCAAGAACGGCAAGCTGCCGTATCTCCGCCCCGACGGCAAGAGCCAGGTCACTGTGGAATACGACGAGAACGGCAAGCCAGCCCGCATCGACGCTGTCGTCATCTCCAGCCAGCACGCGGAGACCATCGGCAACGACGAACTCCACGCCGACATCCTCAAGCACGTCATCCAGGCCGTCCTTCCTGCCAAGTGGCTCGACGAGCACACCAAGTACCACATCAATCCAACCGGCCGTTTCGTCATTGGCGGACCCATGGGCGACACGGGCCTCACTGGCCGCAAGATCATCGTCGATACCTATGGCGGTGCGGGCCGTCACGGCGGCGGCGCCTTCTCGGGCAAGGACCCGACCAAGGTCGACCGCTCGGCTGCCTACGTCGCGCGTTACATCGCCAAAAACATCGTCGCTGCGGGTCTCGCTGACAAGGCTGAAGTCCAGCTCGCCTATGCCATTGGCATTGCCGAGCCCGTCAGCGTGCGCATCGACACCTTCGGCACGGGCAAAGTCGGCGAAGCCAAGCTGACGGAGCTCGTACGCAAAAACTTCTCACTTACGCCCAAAGGCATCATCGAGAGCCTCAACCTGCGTCGCCCGATCTACAAACAAACCGCGGCATACGGCCACTTCGGACGCACCGAGCCCGACTTTACCTGGGAAGCGACCGACAAGGCCGCGGCTCTCGCAGATCAGGCCGGCGTTGCTGTAGCGGCGAAGTAAAAGGAAGCCAATCAAGACCATGGGATCCCTGCAAGGGGGTCCCATTTTTTATCTCTGGACTTCCTCGCTTCGAGTCCCTCGTAATTTCATTTTCTTTTTATGAACAACCGCGTGGGCCGGAGTTCCCATGTTTTTCCGGAAGGTGTAGGCTCACCCCCGTAAGAGAAAAACCGGAGGTTCCCCATGGCAAAATCCGTGAAGCCCATTCCTGACGGATATCACTCCGTTACGCCTTATTTAATCATCGGCAAAGGCAAGGCAGGCGAAGCGATCGATTTCTACGCCCGCGCCTTCAACGCCAAGGAAATCATGCGAATGCCAATGCCGGATGGCGGCATTGGTCATGCCGAAATCCAACTCGGCGACTCGAAAATCATGCTGGCGGACGAAGCGCCAAAGATTGACGCTTACGGCCCGGATCACTTCAAAGGCTCGCCCGTCACCCTGCACGTCTACGTGCCCGATGTGGACGCAATCACCAAACAAGCCACCGCCGCCGGCGCAACCGTGGTCCGGCCGATCGCCGACCAATTCTATGGCGACCGGACCGCCGGTCTCACAGATCCTTTTGGCCATCGGTGGTTTCTTGCCACCCATGTCCGCGACGTCTCCCAGGAGGAGATGGAGCATCAGATGCATGCCTCCGCCACTGCCTGAGCGGCAAGGGGCGCAAACAGCGAAGGGACTCCGACAAGGAGTCCCTTCGCATTTGCACATGTCGGTACTACACGGGCGCAGGTAGCTGCTCCGTCCGCAGCGAAGAGAGTTCCCTGGTCGCCTGCCGCTCAATCGTCACCACAGTGATGTCGTCTTCCTGCCCAAATTCAACCGCCGCCGCGACGATTGCAGCCGCAGGCTGGGTGGAAATTCCCCTGGCGCGCTCAAACCCGAACAGTTCGCCTTTCTTGTTCTGCGCTTCAACAACGCCGTCAGAATAGAAGGTGAGCCGGCTGCCGGCGCGCAATTCAAATCGTTTGGGTTCAAATTTTCCGTTGCCTTCAGCAATGCCAAGAGGCAGCGCACCGGCAAGTTCGACCTCTTTGCCGTCAAGGTAGGGCGACAAGTGGCCGGCATTGGCAATGGTGACCAGGCCATCGCGGGTAATATGGGCGGCGAGTGCTGTCGCAAATCCGCCCATTGTGCGCCCCACGAGGCGATCGTGGAGTTTGCGCAGCATGAGTACCGGGTCATCGCTATCCTCCGCCGTCGTGCGAATGGACCCGACGAGCATAGACACGAGCATGGCGGCGGGTAATCCCTTGCCTGCCACGTCGCCCACCACGACGAGCAGACCGTCTTTGCTGGCTGGCAACACTTGGAAGAAGTCCCCGCCGACCTGTCTTGCAGGCTGATAAACCGAATCCACAATGTAGCCTGGAAAGGTCTCGCCTTTCTCCGGAACGATGACCTGCTGGATCTCGCGGGCTGCGGCCATTTCGGCCTCCAGAACAGCCTTCTCCGCGTTGACCCGGATATGCCGCCTGCTCTCACTCACAAATACATGAACAAAGCCTGCGTAGCCCAGGCAGAGGGTGACAATTGTCGCCATGCCATCAAAAGCCAACCTCTGTTCAAGACGACTTGTTTGCGCCTCGTCCAACTGGAGGAGATGTGGCGAGTTAGGAAACCAGTGCGCCAACGCGGACATGGTCCCCGTCTGCAGGATGAACAGCGGTATGAATGCCTTCCAAACTTTCGATCGCAGCGACACACCCGCCACGGCGTAGCAAACGGCAAATAAGCCGTTCATTGCGAGTGCCAGTCCGAACCGCAACGGAAACTGCCGTCCCATGTTAACCACGTCGCCGGCAAGTCCAACGGCGACGAACGTAAAAAAGACGGCAAGAAGGAAAACAACGACTGCTCTTCGGGGTGTGGTTCGCAGGGGGTTCGTGGAGTTCATGAAATCCCGAGTATCCTCTCAGATTTCGAATCGTGACCGGTTTCAGTCCGGCCATTCCTATTTCCGACGACGTGGGTAAAAGTTTACGCCAGAGACGGGTAATTTCCAGAATCTCGGTCGCGACCGGTGATGCCCACCATACCCCGGTGCTTTAGAATCCTTCCGTAGCGCTCTACGTCCTTATATCGGGAGAAGACATGCGCCCTTTTGTATTTGCCGCTTTGGCTTTGGCACTCACCGCAACCCTGGCGGGGGCGCAAACCGCTGCGCCGTCGGGTGCCTATTGGGATTACTTCGGAAAAACCGGACCGCTCGGTTGGGGCAAGCTCGACCCCGCCTATGAGGCGTGTGCCAAAGGGCACGAGCAGTCTCCCATCGACATCCGCGGCGCACACCTGAATAAGGCACTGCCGCCGGTCGAATTCCATTACATTGGCGGCGCCGTAACTCTCGAAAACACCGGCCACACCATCCTCGTTCATCCTGCACCCGGCAGCTACATTGTTTACGAAGGCACGCGCTACGACCTGCAGCAGTTTCATTTTCATCACCCGGCAGAGGAAGCCGTGCGCGGCAAACTCACCGACCTGGATGTGCACCTGGTGCACAAGAGTGCCGATGGAAAGTTGCTCGTGATCGCCATCAGGTTCGCCATGGATCGCGGAAGTCCCAACGCCGTTATGGCTATGCTCTGGCCGCATCTGCCAAAAACCATTGGTGCCACTGAGAGAGTCGCTGAAGTCGTGAACCCCGGCGGCTTCCTGCCCGCCGATCGCGGCTACTGGACCTACATCGGTTCGCTCAGCGCCCCCCCTTGCACTGAGGGTGTGCGCTGGATCATTTACGAAAACGACCTCAGCTTAAGTCTCGATCAGTTGCGAACCTTCATGATCCTATACCGCATGAACTCGCGCCCCCTGCAAGACCCACACGGCCGGCGCATCGAGGCGAACGAATAGGGGTCTATTCGGAGAGAGGGTTGAACGTCAGCAGAATCCCCTGCTCGCCGGGCAGGTTACGCACCGTCACGCCGGTCACATCCTCAATCAGATAATGTGCGGCATGCAATGACTCCGCTTCGTGGGAGAACGTCGTCGCAATCACCGTGCATCCCGCCGCGCGCCCTGCCCGCGTGCCCGACTCGGCATCTTCAAACACCGCGCACTCCTCGGGTGGAAACCCCAGCAATGCTGCGCCCGCGAGATACGGCGCCGGATCGGGCTTCCCCTTCGCGACGTCATCGGCTGTAATCAGCCGTGCCGGCACCGGAATGCCCGCCTGTTCCATCCGCATTCGCGCCAACCGCTCTGTCGCGCTCGTCACCACCGTCCAGCGATTCTCAGGCAGAGCACGCAGCAGCTCCAGTACGCCCGGAAGCACGGCCAGCCCTTCGCCGTCGGCAAGCTCGATATCTTCAATGAGCTTCAGTTCTGCTTCGCTGTCGAGGTCCGGTCGCAAGAGCGCCGCAGTCTCAATCGCTCGTCGTCCATGCGCCATCTTGCATGCATATTCGGGATCGACGCCGCGCAGTTCGGCCCACTTTGTCCAGCTGCGCTCAACGGACCCTATCGAAGAAATCAGGATACCGTCCATGTCGAACAGCACGCCCTTGCACCGAATCTCGACAGGGGAAGAGGCGACATTACTTGCCATGTTTCGATTGTAACGAGCGGGCTCGCTCACTTTTTTGGAGCAGCCGCGCCTTTGGCCGGCACAAACCTGACCGTCGGTGGATCGCCAAACGCGATCGACGGGCTCACTGATCCTTTGTGTGCCCCTTGCTGCACATGGTTTACCTTTAATGTCACGCCGCCGTCCCCAATCGCCGCATCGGCAGTCCAGTGATCAAATCGCGTCAAAAGCGATGGAACGGCATCTGTTGATTTGCCATCGCGAGCGGCGATCGCACCCTTCTTCCAGTCAAAATGCAGCGTGCCCTTTGCCGATTTGGCCAAATCGCTTCCCGCAAATCCAGCCAGTTCCAACTTGCCGTTGCCATCAATACTCCCGCCCGTGCACTTCAGCTCGAGCAGTGCGCACAGGTCGGTCGCGCTCACTTTCGTGAACAGACCCTCGAACGAGTAGCCGGGCTTGTCGCCGTTCTCCACCTTGCCGGTCATTTGAAGCTGGCCTCCGAACAATCCGGCGTCCACGCTTGTGATCTCCGCTGCTTCAGGCGAAATTTTACCGTCCGCTCGAAAATCATCGAGAGTTACTGGGCCGAGATCGAGCGAATCCGCCATCAGCGTTCCTTGAATCGCGGGCCACGGATGCGTCGAGGACGGCGTCAACCGCGCGATCACCGTCGCCAACAGTGTTCCCTTCTTCTCCGAGCCAAGCAAGGTCGTCTGCAACTCTGCCGCATCCAGAGTGGTAAAGTTCAAATCCACTATCGGCAGGCACGGCTGATCTGCCGCCTCGCACGCCGGAATCTCTACCCGCGCCGTCCCCTTGAGCGGCCCATAGGCAAAAACGACTGGATCCCAAATCATGGAGCCGCCGCCGAGGTGCAGCGTTGCCTCTGGAATCACCACTGCGCTCGCCAACGCATCAGTCTTCCAGTTCGCATCGTGCAGCGTAACCGTCCCCGTCAATCGGTCGGACGTTGTCAGGGCCACCACTGCCGGCGAGCCAGGCGCAGCGCTCACGCCCTCGGCCAACAAAGCATCCGGCGCGGGCAGCCACGGTCCCTCGATCGACAAGTCCATCGTCAAAGGATCGCCCGCGATTGCGTCCAGCGTTCCCGCTTCTTTCAATCCAGCGGCATGGGCAAGCTGCCGAACGCGCCCCGGCGACCCAGCTCCGCGCGCCGTCACCTGGTAGCCCGTTAAGCTCAATCGCACGGTAAACACCAGAGGCGCCGGCGCTCCAGCGGGCAAATTCGCCGTCCCGGACAGGACGCTTCCCTGTCCGTTCATTCCCGCTGCCGGCTCGAGCAACACCTTCTGAATCTGAATCGGCGGATTCAGGCTTCCACCGCTCAGTTTGAGCCCGTCCACGGTAATGCTTCCGGTTAATGGCGACGGCATTGCGGGCGCTTGTTTGGTAGCTGGATCTCTCCGGCTGCGATGACCTGGCTTGGCCTGCGTCACAGCGGCCGGCAAGGGTGCGGTCACATCGTAGGTGAGCTTGCCGCTCAACGCACCATTGGCCTCAAGGCCCGCTCCCAGTTCCTGCCGCACCGTGCGCAGCGCATCCAGCACCGCCTGCGCCGGAATCTTCTCTACAGCCAGCGAAAGTTTCGGCTGGCCGCTCCCTGGAAGGTTGCCCTCCAGCCGCAGGTGCCCATCCCCGAGCGGGGAATCACACACCAGCTTTTCAATCGCACGCTCAGAGTAGTGATAGGTGAACCCGCAGTTAGCATCAAAGTCCAGCGGTGCGGCAGGCGCAAACTCTTCGCGATGCACGCCCGTCGCGCGTAGCCGCGTCGTCACATCGGCTGAGTCCGCAGTCCCATCAACCTTCATCTCCGCCGCTACATCTCCGCGCCAGCCCGCGTCCGATCCGATCAATAACCGGCTCAGCTGCCCCATTTGCGCCGCACGCCATTCCATTTCCACGTGCACCGGCATCAGCCAAAGCTCCGGCGCCCGCCGCATCCGCCCTTCAAGCTGCACGATACCGGTGTCGCTCAGGTCGAGGCTCACGTCTGTGCGCGCGGGTTGCCCCTTCAGCCGCACGCGCCAGTCGCCCGGGTCTTCCTCCCAAAACGAAAGATCGGCGTTCACCAGTGAAAAGGGCAGTTTTTCAACGCCCTCCTTGATGTGAATGCGCGAGTTGGTCGCTTCAAGGTATGGCAGGGTCACGGGCTTCGCCTGGTTTACTCCCTCGGTCTGCGATCGTGCCGCGGTGCGAAACAGCGTATCCAGATTCCATCGTCCATCGGGAGTGCGCACCAGGTTCAGGCTCGCCTCGTCCACGCTGATGCGGCTCATCTCGAGCCGCCCGCGCCACAGCGAAGACAAACGTATTGCCGCCGTCACTGTATTGGCATGCAGCACCGGCTCAGCACCATACGCTGGATCCTCGTCCACCGTAAGATCGGTGATCACAAACCCCGGTCGCGGCAGAAGCCGCAACTCGACGCCCGACATGAGCACAGGCCGTCCCAGCGAATTCGACATCGCCCGCGCAATTCGGCTCTTGTACCGATTGATGCTGACCAGGGGCGGAATCACGATGATCGCAACCAGAATCGTCAGCGCCAGCGCCGCGATCCATAACTTCGATCGCCAGACGCTCCGGCCTTGCGCTTCTTCTGTCATGGTCTAATCAGTCGTCCGTGGAGTCAGTCAACCGTTGCCCGTCTTTTTCAGTTCTTACCGCCCAGCTCACTGAGAACTGAAAACTGATCGCTGACGACTGTCTCTCTCAGCGAATAAGGTGCAGCGTCCGCTTCCAGCGCGTGTCGGGAAAGAAGTGCAGCACCACATGTCCCATCCACGCAATGCTGCTACCGATGCCGGTCTCGTCAAACTGATGCTCGGGCGTTTTGAACGACCAGTAGTTGAACAGCGGCCGGCCCACAATATTTTCGCGCGGAACAAATCCCCAGAACCGCGAGTCCAGGCTGTCGTGTCGGTTGTCGCCCATCATGAAGAACCTGCCCGGAGGAACAATGAGGTCACCATCCACCACGTGATTTGGCATATCCACGGCCCAGCGCTCGGTCGCCCCCAGGTCCACCGACATCGGCACTGAGGGAAAATCGTCAAGGTAGTCGCGATAGTTCTCGGGCGTGGTAGGCACGGCGTGCGGTTGGCTCTGAGCCACTCCATCCACAATCACGATCCCGTTACGCAGATGGATGTGATCGCCGGGCACGCCGATAAGCCGCTTCACCAAGAAGAGAATCGTCGGCTTGCCATCCGCGTCCAGTTCGCCGGGCTTGACAAAGACCACGATGTCCCCGCGCTTCGGCTCGCGATAGTGCACCAAAGGCATCCACGCGGTCGGCGGCGCTAGCGTTATGCGGTCCACTACCAGGTGATCACCCACCAGCAGTGTTTGTTCCATCGATCCTGAGGGAATGACGAAGTTCTGCGCGATGAACGTAAGAATGAACAGCCCCACCACCAGCACCGTGCAGATGCTTGCTGCCGCTTCAAATGGCGTTTCTTCCTCGTGTCTCTGTTCGGGAGCAGACTCAACTTCGGACGGAGTCCTGACTGGCGGCGTATTTTTCGTGGTCATCCTGTCGCTCTGTGCCCAGATGGCTGGCGGCTACTCTGCGGATTCCCGGAATCGCTAATGAACAACACGAAAGATGCGCTTCCAGCGCGCAAATGCCGCAAGGCGTGCCGAGATTTCCCCGTCGTGTCCGAGTTTATCATCCGCGGCCTGCTGCACATCCGTCGTCGATGGCCGCCGTACCGAGAAGTAAATCACCAGCGGACGCGCAATAATCGCCTGCCTCGGCACAAATCCCCATGATCGGGAATCGAAGCTGTGATTCCGGTTGTCTCCAAGGACAAAGTACTTGCCAGGCGGGACTACGAGCTCATCGTTTTGCGTGAGCGTCTGCATCTGTTTCCACCACTCCGGGTCGACATCAGGATCCGTGTAGACCCTGGCCGGAAAGTTATCTCGAAACTGGCTGGGTGCCGCGGGCTCAAACGCGACGTACGGCTCATGAATCGGAATGTCGTTGACCACAACCTGTCCGCTTTGAATGCGCAAGTGGTCGCCGGGAACGCCGATGATCCTTTTGACCAGGTAAGGATGGGGCTCCGGATGATGGAACACGACGATATCGCCCCGCTCCACATCTCTATAGGGCATCATCCAGTGTGCGAAATTGTGTTCGCTCCCCGCGGGCGCGAAGATCTGCTTGTTCACCAGCAGAAAATCCCCCACCAGCAGCGTGTGCTCCATGCTCTCTGAAGGGATGAGAAACGGCTGCAGCACAAACGTCAGCACAAACAGCGCCACCACCACCGTTCGCAACAGCGAAGCCAGCGCTTCGGGCACCGTCGGCAGGTGCTGCCAGATGTGCTTCCCCTCCCGCGGAGGAGCCGCAGCGATTTGAGCGGGAGCACTCATTCCGCCTCTTCTGCCTCCTCGAGCAACATCTCCGCGTCTTCGATCAACTTCATCACCGTACTTGTCAGTCGCGCCAGGGCCCGCCGTGCAGCATCCTGCTCGGCGTGCTTTTTCGTGGTGCCGGTTCCGCGCGCTAGCGGCTTGCCGGGTTCACCTTCCGCCGATTTCAGCCGCACCTCGACCAGAAACCGCTTGCGATGATCCGGACCACTCTCGCTCTTCACGCGATAAACAGGCGCGCCGGCCCGTTCGGCCTGCAGCCTTTCCTGCAGCGCCGACTTGTAATTGCCCAGCGCCGCACCAGAACGCAGTTGCTCGGCCAGCCGCTCCACCGCGTCGCCTATCACATATCGACGCGTAAAGACCCGCACCGGCTCCAACCCTCCATCCAGAAAAAGCGCGCCGATCACCGCCTCCATCGTGTTTGAAAGCACGGTGCTCTTCCGCCGCAATCCACTGCGATCTTCACCGCGGCTCAGACGCAAATGATTGCCCAGGGCGATCGCCTTGGCAACCTTGGCCATATGTTGCCGACTCACGAGTTGTGCGCGCACCCGCGTCAACTCGCCCTCCTGCCACTCGGGATGGCTCAGGAACAATGCCTCCCCCACCACCAGGCCAAGCACGGCATCACCCAGAAACTCCAGTCGCTCATTGTCGCTCGCTGCCGGTAACGCATCGACGCCGTTGTCCTGAATCTGCTGACTGCCCTCCTGGGTTTGCTGGTTGGCCAGCGATCGATGCGTCAGCGCGCACACCAGCAACTCGGGCCTGGCAAAGCCATGCCCAATCGCTGCTTCCAATTCCGTCAAAACTGCTTTCACTTACTCCTCAAGCAATTGCCGCTCTCCGGCCCCGGTTATGAACTCTGGAAGCCTCCCAGCGCTGGCGGTCCGCCAGGCGCCTACCCCAATTATTCCTTAGACGCGCCGCCTCATCCAAGTGAAGCCTCCCCGCCCTATCGCGACACGATCATACTTGGCAAACATTGCCGGGAGTCTCGGCCTTCTGGTCTTCGCCGCAACACATTCGCGTCTCGATAGCTGAAACCCTTTGCATGCAAACGGGCAACAGGTTCTCCCTTCCAACCTGCCATAAGTCCACTGCATCTAGACTCGGAAGTTCGGGCGCTCGCGCTTTGCAGCCGGGCGTATTGTTCGCGGCCCTCTCAAAGGAAAGAGAAATCTTCTCGCGAGACAACTCAACTTCTGGAGTACACATCAATGAATCGCATCCTAGCCCGTGCCGGAGGGATCGCCCTCCTGGCACTTCCACTTTCTCTCAACGCGCAGCAAGACCAGGCGCCTCCGCCCCCACCGCAATATCAGGGACCACCGCCGCAGTACGCGCAAAATGCGCCCAATGGACCAAGCCGCTACACGAATGACCATGGCGAAATTGGCGTCTACGGCGATCTGTTCCGCGTGAACCCTGCCGGTGGAAGCGCCGTTAACTTCCTCGGACTCGGCGGTCGCGTCGGCTTCAACGTCCATCCCAACGTCGCGCTTGAAGCCGAGATGAGCTACGACTTCGAACAAAACTACACGACCGTTTCAAACAACGGTCAACCACCGGTGTAACCAGCACCACTGTCACCAGCAAAACGCGCCCACTTACCGGTCTCTTCGGACCCAAATTTCAGTTCGGCACAACCGGTCCCTTTCGCGCGTTCGTTACAGGCAAGGTCGGCTTCACTGAATTCAGCCACACCACCACCACCACTGTATCGGGCGAAACGTTTGACAACGCATTCGACCAGTTTGGCGGCGGCACCACCCACCTTGCTGTATATCCCGGCGGCGGCATCGAGGGATTCTTCGGACCCATTGGACTGCGGGCAGAAGCAGGCGATCAAATGTATTTCAATAATGGAACCTACAATAACCTGCGCGTAACCTTCGGACCAACTCTCCGGTTCTGATCTGAACCGAGTGCAAAAGAATTTTGGGGAGCGCCCTCAGCACTCCCCATCTCACTTCAAGAAAAATTCGCGGCGCCTAAATATTCTGCCGCAGCATCTCTCCCGCTAAATACTCAGAGGCTCTCATCGACAGCGACAGAATTGTCATCGTGGGATTCTGCCACCCCGCGCTCGTGAACTGCGCGCCGTCAACCACGAAGAGATTCTTATGATCGTGCGACTGGCTGAATTTATTCAGCACGCTCTTCTTCGGATCGTTCCCCATCCGGCAGGTGCCCACCTCGTGAATGCTGTACCCCGGCGGATTCGGCTTGTCATTCTTCGACAAGATCTCGAACCCCGCCGCCTCTGCCAGTTCGCAAGCCGTCTCCACCGCATCCTTCGCCATGTTGAATTCGTTATCGGTGTACTTCGTATCCACATGCAAGACAGGAATCCCCCACGCGTCTTTGCGGTCTTTATCAATCCGCACATGATTTTCGTAGCGCCCCAGCACCTCGCCCATGATCGTCATATGGAAGCCGCTGCCGTAATACTCGTCAAGCTTCCGCTGCAGTTCTGCGCCGTAGGCCGTAAAGTTGCGCGCCCCCACCGCTCCCGTCGCTGCTGTCGCATTGAATGCGTAACCGCGCAGAAATTTGTCGCTCTTCGTATCGATATTCCTGAAGCGCGGAACGATTGACGACGAGCCCATCACGGCGTTGAGATTGCCGTTTCGACGCGCCTCCGGAACGGAGGCAAGCACACCTGGGCCATAAACCTGATCCATCAGGTAGTGCCCCACCAGTCCGCTCGAATTCGCCATGTTCGAATTCAGCAGCAGCCGCGTGCTCTCCAGCGTGCCTGCCGCCAGCACCACGACCCGAGCCTTCACGCTCATCTCGCGATGCGACAGACGATCGACGAAGTTGCACCCGTTCGGTAGCGCCGTGTTCTTGTCGACGGTAATCTCGCGCACCACCGCATTCGCAATAGATGTCAGCTTCCCCGTCTTCTCCGCATCCGGCAACAGCAGGTTCACTGAACTCGCCAGCCCATCGCGCCCCTGCGCCGACCGCTGCTTGCATACCGGAATACCGCGCGGCTTGGCCACATCAATAAAACGCTGCAAAGCCAAGGTCCACGGCGCGTCATCGAGGATGAAATTCCCATTCGGTAGCTGCGGCGGCCCATCCAGCGCGCCCGTCACGCGAAATATCCCCTCTACGCGCGAATAGTAAGGCGCGAGATCCGCATGACTGATTGGCCAGTCTTCGCCGAATCCGTCGCGCGACTTCGCCTTGAATTCGTAATCGCTCAGCCGGAACGACTGGCGCGACCAGAACAACGACCGCCCGCCAAATAACCGCACCCGCACCCAGTTGTAGGGCTGGCCCTCTTCAAAGGTGTACGGCACCTCCTGCTCATCCACCCATACATTCGCGTTGAACTCGTTCGACTGAAACACGTGGTCCAACCGTCCCGGCGGCCGAAACCCGCGAAACGGCAACTCATAGGCAGGCTTCTTCTCCGCGTCATGACTCACATCCGCAACCGGCCCCGCGTTCAGCATGATGCAGCGAATTCCATACTCGGTCAGGATTTTCGCCGCCATTCCTCCAGCATGTCCCGACCCAATAATCAGCACGTCATACGTTTCATTCAGCATCGGTATCGTCTATTTTCCCTGTTGATTGCTGGTTATCGAGGATAGGACGGCATTGGATGCCCGGCCTTTGGCTCTGCCTGAACATGCGGCGGCACACTCGCGCAATCCGCTTTCACCTGCGAAACATCCGGCTCGATCGGCGACCAATAAAGCTCCTCCTCCGTTCGCGGTTCCGCGCCTACCTGCGGCGCCAAGAACCACGCCTTCGAATTCACCGTCGCCGTGCGAATGTCGTCATGCGCAATATTGATAAAGTCCGCATGCCTCTCCTGGGGCGGATGGTCGTTCATCCACGTCCGCAGCCAGGGTTTGAGCAACTCATCCGCTTGCGCATCGTTAAGCTTCGCAAATTCAAGATTGAATTTCTTCTTTGCCTCCGCGTCAAGCCAGTCCAGACCTTCGCTGTACAGCCGCTTGCGCCCATCCGGCGAGTCGCCGATCAGGAAATCCAGGAACATCGGCGTCTGTGCCCGCACCGCTCCTGGCTTCTCGCCCATCGGCGGCATCAGGACGTCGCTCAGCCGCGTTAGCGTGGCCATCTGCTGCTGCGTAAAGAAGCGCAATTCCGCCGCAGCCACCTGGTCGGCGGCTTCCACTTGCGGAATCGGTGTCTTCGAAGTGAGGCCCAGCAGCCACGGCACAGGCGCGGGCGGCGGCGGAGCGGGGTTTGCGGCTTGTTGGCTCAGTAGCAGCTTGGGAGCCGTGCCAACAGCGAGTACGGCGCGAACAAAATCACGGCGGCGCATCGGCCCTCCTGGGGACCTCACCACGCTAATTCTTCAGCAGCCGCCTCGTCCAGAGAGAACTCGCGCCCGTCCCGATCCTGAGAGCGACTTTCGAATGCTGCGGGACCGGCTTTGAAGGGGGGAAGCAGAGCCGATACACATCGCCTCTTCCAGCTTCGATCAGTGCGGGTTGCTTGAACTCTGCAACGGCTGCTTCGTAAATTCCGCTAGATAGGTTGGTGAGGTCTTGGCGGAATCTATCGGAAAGTTGATCTTCTTCATCAGGGCTTTGTAGCTGGGCTCATCTTTCAATGTGAGCAGGTCGGGGCGGGAAAGGCACGAAAGCAGGTTCGTCTCATGCCGGTTGTAGGCTCCATCCAATAGTTGCAATGCTTCCTGTCTCTTGCCCATCAGCACGCAAGTCTCGGCCAGCATCGTCGCATCGAACTTTCCCTGCAAAAAGTATTGTTTCTGCGCAGCATACAAGTGTTCCATAAGCCCACGCCCGCCTGACTTGGCGTATCCGTCGCGTGCCGACTCCACGATGTCTGCGAGTACGGGATCTTTCATCACGGACGCTGTCTTCTGGCCCTCAAGCAGGAATGTCGGATAGTCCCGGCGATAAAGGCTGATCATCATAAGGTAGCTGTGAGGTGACCGAAACTCCGGCGCGGAACGCTCTACATCCTTGAGAATCTCGATCCCCTCTTCCGGTCTGCCCGCGTCGTAGAGCATGATGCCCTTGTCCGCAAGCGTCGCATGCGATCCGGGATCAAGCTCCTGCGCTTTGGTGATCTGGCTCAGTGACTCTGAAAATCGGCCGGGGACTGCAAAGGCATTCGCATACCACCGGCGGGCCTGCGGATCGCTTGGATTCAGTTCAATGGCGCGGCGGAATTCCTTCTCCGCATCCACAAAATCCCAGTAGCCATACATTTCGGCGAAGGCCAATGCGCGATGCCCTTCGGCGAGCGAATCGTCGAGTTCCACTGCCTTCTTCGCGGCGGCGATCGCGCGGGGAAAAACTACAGAGTCCGGTATCGTCGAATACTCCCGCAACAGATCATAAGTATCCGCCAACCCCGCATACGCCTGGGCATCTCCCGGATCGTGCACGATTGCCTGGGTGAAGAAGTCGAGCGCGCGATTCAAGCTTTCCGGGGTGCGCTGATTCCACTCGTAGCGTCCCTTGAGGTAGAAGTCGTGGGCCTGTGCTCTCTCCGCATCGGAAACAAGATTCGTGGTCTGGGGGCTCGACGTTCCCGTTTTCCGTCCAAATAACGCTTGAACTCTGTCCGGCAACCGCAGCCCTGCGGCAAACAGCAAGAGCGACGACACCGATGCAACGGCCACCAATCCCGCAGCCACGGCTGCCCATCGCCAATTGCGCATCAGCCAATGTTGAGGCGGAGCCTCGCTGGCACGGCCTGCCGAAGGAGCATCCAAAGTTAGCATTGCACTTGGATCTTCTGTATGGCGTGCATCGGCAAATTGGGCAGTTGCCTCCGGCTCTTCCGAAGGGTCGGCTTCCAGCCACTTTTTCAGTTCGGAAGGATAGGCATAGACCGATGCACTGGAACCGCCGGGCACGCGGTAGACCGGCAGGTTGCGATCACGCTCCCACCGCTTGACGGTCCGCTCCGCTTTTTCGAAATAGGCTGCAATTTCTTTCCATCCCACCAGCCGGGGCTGTGACTGAGCTCCGTCAACATTGCTCGATCGATCAGCGTGTGGTGACAGCATGAAATTGCCTCGAAATTGGGGCAATGGCCCGATTTGTCCTTATTCGGCGCTACAAGGCATTTGGATTAGAGTCGATTCGCCCTCATCATAACACTCACCAAGCTGCCCCAATAAGCCGCAAAAGCCCCTTCGCTTTCATGCGATGGGAAGTTTTTGCAAGGTTTCAAGCCCTCCCCCAATGTTCTGCGAGGTGATGTAATCCAGTGTCCCTCCCATCCCTGAAATCCGTCCTGGCCCGATCGTTTCTCTCTGTTGGACTGTTGCTCGCGTGCGTCACTCCAATTCATGCTCAGACGACCGCAACCGTTACACCGATTAATTACGCCCAGCAGAGCAACGGCATGCTGCAAGCCGGCGACGGCAATTTCTATGCTCCATCGCTGCCAATCCTTGTGACTTGTATTGCCGACTCCACCAATCTTTGCTCATACATCTTCCAGATGACTCAGGCAGGTGCGACGTCCGTCTTCTTTACCTTCGACCCCATTCCCGTCAATGCGGCTTTAAAAAACATGTACGGGATAGAACCGTCGGCGCTCATTGTCGGTCTGGATGGAAATCTCTACGGCGCATGCCTGGCAGGCGGCCCAGGGACCCTTGGAACGATCTTCAAGATTGACATCAACACGAAACAACCATCCATTCTCAAGAGCTTTGGTAGCAATGGATCGGTCATTGATCCTGGCTATCAGCCGAACTCCCTGATCCAGGCGCCGGATGGCAGTTTTTACTTCACTAACGGACTCGGTATTTACCAACTTTCGGTTGACCCAACGTCCGGCAATGGAACCGTCGCCACCCTCTACACGTTTCCATTTACAAACCAACTTGCAACGAATGGAACCAATGCAACTTCCCTGATCCAAAGCAGCGACGGGGATCTTTATCTGACCATGAGGACGGCGCCGCAAACCGTGACGGGAGGCGGAACACCAGGCGCGATCGCCCGGTTTGATCCCAGAACCGGCGCCTTTACCTCCATGTTCAGTTTTGCCGCCGATGGCAGTCAGGGAGACCAGCCGATGGGGCCGCTGACAGAAGGTCCCGATGGAGGCTTCTATGGCGTTACGCTCTTCTCGGCGAATACGCAGCCCAGCCCCGGCGTGGCATTCGAAGTAACCAGCGGTGGCGCGTTCTACCTGCTTCATCCGTTTACCGAACGCGTCGACAGCATCAACATCAACGGCGCCCTGACACTCGGCAGCGACGGCAATTTCTATGGAGCGACACTGGAGGGAGGCGATAACACGGGTGCGAATTGCATCCCTGCGCCCAATGCGACCGGTTGCGGAACGATCTACCAGATGACGCCCACCGGTGCGTTTACGACGCTGCATCAATTTGAAGGCGGCGTTCCCGATCTCACCAACCTGCCACTGCCGCCGCCGGTTGATGGAGCGAGCCCGACAACTCCGCTGGTGCAGACAGGGGATGGATCTTTCTACGGGACGCAGGCCGGAAACCCAAAGAGCATCCCAATCGTCTACAAGTTTTCTCTCACGCCGGCCGTTCCGGCTCCCATCCAGCTCACGCTCGATCCGGCGAAGGTTATCCCCGGAAACCCCACAACGCTGACCTGGCAGGCTCTCAACGCGTACTCCCTCACGGCACAACAATGCGGCGCATCCATCGTGGGGAATCCCGCCGGCGCCGCGAGCGTCGGACAATGGACCGGCAAACAGCCGGGCTCGGTGCTGAATGGCGTCTACACTGGCACCGCCACCATCACTCCAACCACGAACGGATTGTTTACGTATGCGCTCACCTGCGGCGGGAAAGAAAGCGGCTTTGTCACGCTGTCCGCAAAAGACGACTCGCTTATGAAGATCGTTGAGCCGACTCAGGATCAGCTGGTGGGAACGGTGAGCAAACCGTTCAATCTCGTGATGAGCGCAATTGGGGGCAAGTCTCCGTATTTTTGGAACGTCCCCGGAACCCTGCCGGAGGGAATCACATTCGACCCCGATATGGGCGCGTTTGCCGGCACGCCCCTGCAGCACGGCTCCTTTCCACTCATCGTTGAGGTGAAGGATTCCTCTCCGAATCCCCTGGAGCAATCGCAGTCAATCACGATCACCATCTCCAGCGGATTGGTCCTTCATCAGAATCTGCAGAATCCCGCCCGGGGAGTTGCCTATTCGCAATCCTTGGCGCCGGACACTGAAGGCGGCCTCCAACCGTACACATGGCAGCTAACCGGAGGAAAACTCCCCACTGGGCTGCAACTCAATTCCACAACCGGCGTCATCAGCGGAACCCCCACGGTGGCCGGTCCGTTCTCTTTCACGATAACCGTGTCCGATTCCGAAACAATGCCGGATACCTTTCCTGCTACCTTCAATCTCGTCGTGGCCGGGCCGCTCCAGGTCATTACCTCGTCGCCTCTGCTCCCCGCTGCTGTCGGCGTTTCTTATACGACGATGCTGGAGGCGGGCGGCGGAAAACCGCCTTACACCTGGAGCCTCGGTGTCAACGTTGCGGGAAACGTGCCGCCCGGGATGAACCTGTTGTCAGATGGCACATTTACCGGAACGCCAACGCAATTCTCGACGGCGGCTAACGGATATAACGGCTTCAATGTGGTGGTCAGCGACTCATCCACGCCCATGCAGACCGCGCCCGCAAACATGACGATTGCAGTCCAATCGACACTGAAGGTGGTGACCAGCAGTTTGCCGAATGGCACCGTCGGCGTTGTGATGGAGGTGCCGCTCGCCGCAACCGGGGGAGTTCCGCCTTATACCTGGACAGCCAGTGCGACGCCAAATCCAAACATTGGAATCCAGGTCATCAATGGCAACGTGCTTGAATACAACCCGACCGCTGCCTTGATCTCCGTGATCACCCTGACCGTCAAGGATTCGGAGACCACTGCCGATCAGAAGACTGTAAATCTCGACCTGACGACTTTGCCCGCCCTGGTGCCGACAACCACCACGCTCACATCTTCAACCACTACGGCGGGAACAGGCGAGAGTGTAACCCTGACCGCAAAGGTGACAGCCTTAAGCGGTCTAATTCCGACTGGCCAGATGACTTTTGCGAGCGGCACCTCGACCCTGGGTACAGCCTCGCTGGATTCAAACGGAGTTGCAACGCTGCAGACTTCCTTCGCGGCGACAGGGGTATTCAACCTTACGGCGGCCTACAGCGGGAACGGTGTGGATGCAGGAAGCGTGTCGGTTCCGTTGACAGAGACCGTCGTAACACCTGGCATCACCACAGCCGTAAGCCCTGTCAGCCTCTCGGTCAAGCCGGGCAGTTCCGGGCAAATAGTCATCACCGTTACGCCAGTAGGCGGCTATACCGGCACCATCGACTTCACCTGCGGCACGCTGCCGCCACATATATCCTGCACCTTCGTTCCGCCGACTCTGGCTATCACGGGCGCAGGTCCCTTTACCGACACGTTGACCGTAAACACGAACGGTTCGCAAACGGCCACACTCATCAAACCCGCCATCAATCGTGGCGGAGACGACGACGGCCTGTTCGTCGCGACAACCCTCTGGTTGCCCGGCTCGCTCGCTGCGCTTCTTGGGCTGGTTCGACGGCGGCGGAAAGGCTCTGCTCCGCGCAGTTTCTGGATCATGGCAATCCTGTGGTTCGCCGCAATGGGAGCGCTGAGCAGTTGCGGCGGATCGAACAATGCCCGCCCCGGAACCTACACGATTCCTATCTCGATCTCGGTGTCAGGCGAAGCATCACAGAACATCACCGCCAAAGTTGTGGTTCAGTAAACCGGAAGCGGGGCCGCCCTACTGCGGCTTTGGGGGAGCGCTTTGGCCTGCCGCGGGCTTGGCTGGCGGAGCTGCATTGGAATCGTCTGCACCCTCGTCGCAGCTCTCGCCTTTGAGCAGATAAGCGGTCTTGACGCCGCGTTCGGCGGCGAGACGTGTGTCCTGCTGTCCGTCGCGAGCAGCCAGTGCGGCCTGGTACTCGGAGATCGCTTCGCTACGCTTGCATTCGACGTCGAGCATGCGGCCGAGGTAGATGTGCGACCACGCCACGAGGCGCGGTTCCTTGCTGATAGTGATGGTTTTCTGGAAGCGGTCAACGGCTTCATCGGGATGGTTGGTGAGAAGCGCTGTGCGGGCGAGGATGAAGTCCGCGCGAGCCTCCTGCGCCACCGCATCCAGCGTGTCTGACTGATCGGCCAGCGCCTTGTGCGCCATTGCGCTCGCCGTGGCCACATCCCCCTGCGCCAGCTTCGCCTCCGCCAGGTCCAGCCCAGTCAGGTTTCGCGGCTTGCTGCGCTGCAGCACGTCACCGTCGGCTTGTTGGTCAAACTGGGTTTGCCGCGCTCGATGCGCCTGCTGATCGACATCCATGCCGTACACTATCTCGCCAATGGTGTCGCGCAAGCTTGCCGGATCCCTTTCAAACTGGATCAGCTGCTCGAAGAAATATTGGGTCAGTACATACCCCTGCGCCATATCGTGATGTACGGCGGCCGCGCGCACCGCTTCCATCTTTGCAAGCGTCAGCTGGCGTTCATGTTCGTAGCGAGGCAGATCTGACCGCTCGACGCCCGCCGGAATCCTGTATTCCGGAATTCCCGTTTCCATCGTGCGCGCTTCAATGGCCTTGATCAAGCACTCCACCACCAGCGCCACTGTGTCGGAACGGAAGCGGAAATCGAGAGGAGCATTGTGCACTTCCTTCAAAATCGGCTGCATCCGGTCGATCGCATTGGTTCGCGAAAGCAGCAGCGGCTCAATCACGTAATGAAGGTAGGTGTGCCGCACGTCGTTCATCGGAATGGTGCCGTTCACCGGCGACACCACTACCACATAGTCGCTCCCGTAAATGCGTGCATTCACCATCTTCGCCGACAGCAGCGGCTCGATCACCACCACGAAACGCCGCCCCTCATACGTCGTCGCCGGCATCTTGAGATAGAGGTTGGTCGACACGATCATCTTCGACAGCGGATCGTGCAGCTTGTCGGTCTCTTCGTCGTAGGTGTGATGCGCCGCCAGCCAGATTCCATGCAGATCAACCGCTTCCACAAAATCGCGCAGCAGCGGAACAATCTCCACCACCTGCGTCGAGTCAGGCGGCATCTCCGTCAACTCCACCGTGGTTTCCATTGCCGGCGGCGGGCTGAGATACAACGCGAGCGAAATGTACTGCGAAATGTCCCGCTCCGTGCCCGTCATCCGGTGCTGCGCGATATACAAGCAGATCTTGTCGCGTTTGGCCCGCGCATCTTCGCTCTTCGCCAGCGCGTCATTGATCTCATCGCGCACGCGTTTGCGGATCGGGGCGCTATCCTCGAGGCCCTCATCGTAGCCGCAGGTATTCAACGCCGCGGCCATCATAAACACGGGCTCCAGACTTACCAGCGAAATCGTGGGACCCGCCGGATCGACGAGCGAAGGCGCCTTTTCCTGCACAGGCTGCGACGACGAACTCTGGCGCCCTGCCGGCGGATTGCTGCTGGAAGACTGTGCCCCAGCAGGCGGAGCGACAGAAGCGGCGAGAAGGAAAATAGCGACGGAAAGAACAAATGCGAGTCTGGTGAATGGGCTATACGGCATCAAAGGGACCTTGCCTGAAGTCTACGGCATTTCAAAGCAGCTCCACAATTCACGTGGCTATTTCCTGCGTTCATCGAGACGGCTTTTCTTGGTGAGAAGTCACATGTCTTCGTGGCTTCGAGACACAGCAACTGCTGGGCCGCTGCGGCCGTTTCGCGCCCGTAGGCCGCCGACTCAATTGCGGCAGTCTCGGCATGCACAACCAGTGTGGCGGAGGCGAGATTCCGAGGCATGCCCGTTAGACGATGTGATCTCCCAAAAAGAAAGGCCCTCGCGTGATGTGCAAGGGCCTTCGTCATCACGCTTGACGTTATCCGCGAACCGAAACCCCTGAGAACGACAGCACCGCCAGTCCGCGCACCGGCTGACCGAAGAACCGCGCCGGCTCAAAATGGCTCCAAAGCAGCAGGTTCACCACTTGCGCACGTGTGTTGTCATCCACCGGCCCGGAAACGATCCGATAGTCGTACACCTCGCCCTGCCCGTTGATATACGCCTCGACAACCACCGGGCCGCCACCCCCCCGGATTTGATCGTTGCTGCTTACCGCCGAAGAGAGATATTGGAATTGGGGAGAAGTGGCCCTGCCCAGTGGCTCGTCTTCGCCCCGCGCCACCTCAGGCCGCGTAATCATCCCCACCAGGACCGTGACCGTTCCCAGCAACAGCACCGCGCTCGCAAAACCTGCCGCCGCCTGCAACAGGAACGGCCCGACGGTGTTGTCCCATGCCAGCTTCCAACTCTGCAGCACACTCTTCTGGCTGCGCGCCCGTTCCTGGCTGATCGCCACGCGGATGCGCAGCAAAAGATCGTCCGGCTGCGGAACCGGCCCCAGCGCGGACAGCGACATCTGCGTCTGCTTCAAACCCGTCCACTCTGCCGAGCACTCTCCGCATGCGTCGAGATGGACGCCGATTTCCCGCATCTCGCGCCCGGTCAGCCGGCCATCAAGATACTCCGAAAACTTCGATTGGATGGAGTTGCAACTGTTCATCGCGCCTCCCCTCTCTCGGGGATCTCAAACCGGGCAGGCGTTGTCGCCTTTTCGGTCGATTGAGACTTCGTGAGAATGGTCCGCAAAAGGGCTCGTCCGCGAACAAGCCTCGACTTCACGGTCCCGAGATTCACTCCCTGAATCTCAGCCACTTCCTCGTACACAAACCCCTCGATATCCCGGAGAATGAGCGTGGTACGAAATGGCTCCGGCACCTGGTTCAGGGCGGCTTCCACGCGAGCCCTGTTTTCCGCATGCATCGCCATCTCGACCGGCGACTCGCCCGGATCGACCAGCATCTCTTTCAGCTTGATCGGAACACCCGAGCAGTCTTCGGTCATCTCCTGTTCAATCGGAATCTCCTGCTGCTTGTGCCGCATCCACCAGCGCCGCTGGTTCGATGCTTCATGCAGGGCGATGCGATAAATCCAGGTACGCAACGACGACTCCCCATGAAAGCGGCCCACGCCGCGAAACACCTTGACGAAGACTTCCTGGGTCAAATCGGCCGCATCGGCGCGGTCATATGACATCCGCGCAAGCAGCGAATAAATCGGCTGGTGATAGTGCGCGATCAGCCAGGCAAAGGCTTCTTCAGAGCCTGCCTGAAGCTCGGCGATCAGCGCGGCTTCCTCTGATCGAAGTGAAAGCGCGCTCGCTAGATTCCCCATGGTGAGATCCGCCTGCAATTCAGCTCCCCCCACGTTACCGCATCAGCGATAAGTTTGGCATCAGGGATCTCTTCAGACCGCCGCCGGATTCCCCCTGACCACGCCCCCGACCAAACTCCGCCGGGATACCAAACCACTATGCGCGGGAGCGAGGCACCAAGGCCTCACCTGCCTATTCTCTTAGACACTGGCACCCCCCTAAAGTGTTCCCGGTCACGGACGTGTTTGGTCCTGAGCGCCTGTCTTTGAAGGGATTACATGGTAAAAACAATCCGCTTGCCGCTCTCCCTGCGGTTCCAGGCAGCTTCCACCTGCGCCAGGGGTACCGGCTCTGCCGCGACCCGTAGAGAGCCGGCTGCCGCCATCGAAAACAGCGCCGGAATGGCCTCGATAACGCGCTCCAGCGGCACAGAACCAAATCCGCTGCCCATCAGCTTCAAGTCAATGCTGCGGAGCGTCGCGCCCGGAAGCGTGATAGACGGGCCGGCGCTTTGTCCTACCTCCACCAGGCGCGTGGCGCGCGCTCCTTCCGGATTGAAGCCCTTGGCAAGCGCCTCCAACAGCAACTCCGTCGGACGTCCCCAGAGATAGTCGATCACCACGTCGATTCCTTTACCGGCCTCGACCGAAAATGCTTCGCGGATTGCATCGTCATCTTGCGTCAGAGAAACGATGCCGTCCAGGTTCTCCGATGCGAGCGCGTCGAGATTGCGCCCTGCGGCAACGATTCGCCTTGCCCCGAGTTGCCGCGCAACCTGGATCGCCAACTGGCCCGCCACCCCTGTCGCCCCGAGGATCAAAACAGTCTCGCCTTTCGTGAGCCCAGCCCGATCCTTGATCGAAAGCCACGCTGACACGCCGGGATTGACGATCGCCGCAGCCTGAACATCATCGATGTTGTCTGGCACCGGCATGCACCTCGAGCGTGGAACCACGGTTCGCTCGCACATCGTTCCCCACGGCTTTCGAGCAAACCCAAAGAACACACGACTACCGTCTTCGAGCGTGCCAACGCCATCGACGCCAGGAACTGCGGGCATCTCACCCTTGCCCGCATAATGCGAGCCGCTCGCTAGCGCCTTCACAACCGGGTGCAGTCCCGCAGCCCGCATTGTGATAAGGGCCTCGCCCTCTTGCGCCAAAGGCTCCGGGAAATCCTGGTACCGCGGCGGCTGCCCCAGCTCGTTCACGACCGCTGCTTTCATAGTGACCTCCATTGCGCGATCAACCGCCCGGGATCGTCCTGCTCCCGGCCCCGCGCTGCATGGTCTCAAGCTTAAAACGGCGGGACGGAGACGCAAACTTCAATGCGCGCCACCGTTTGACGAATCCCCTCACAGCAGAGACAATGGAAGAGTTGCACCCCGAATGTGGGCCTGTGGCGCAGCTGGGAGCGCGCTTCCATGGCATGGAAGAGGTCATCGGTTCGATCCCGATCAGGTCCACCAATAAACCCAACAACTTAGCGGATTCGCAGAAAAAACGCGATACGCTTTCGATACGTTGGTTCTCATGCCGCATCCTCCGCAGCACTTTCTACAACATTCCTAGACCGGTCCAGAAGAACATCGACCACCCGGCTTTGAGCTTCCCGCTTGGCCGAAGTCAGGGCCTTCGTGTAAATGTTCATCGTTGTGGAGATGTTTGCGTGGCGCATCAATTCTTGCACCACTTTGACATCTTCCCCGTTTGCTTTGAGCAGCGTTGAGTAGGTGTGCCGGAAAGTATGGAAGCCGACCCACTTTGTGATTCCGGCCCGTTTTGCGGCAGGTTGCAGGAAGCGATCCAGGAGCGTATCGGCCCAGGGCGGCATCTTGCCCTGAACTCGTTCGCTGGCGAAGACCCAGTCCTCCGGCTCTGCGTAGCAAGTTTCACGCTTCCAGGCCAGCAACTCAGCAGTGGTCAGCTCATCGATGGGAACTGGCCTGCGGGAAGTCTCAGTTTTGCACTTCCCAATAATGCCGTCCACGACCGACCGGGTAACGTCCATCTGCAACGTCTTCCAGTCGATGTCCATCCATTTCAGGCCCAGGACCTCGCTAATGCGGAGCCCTGTTGTCGCCGCCACGATGCCAATGACGCGCATCTTCTGCGGCAACTCCAGGATGAGCGCACGGAACTCTGCCACTTCCAACGGTTCCGTGACACGCTTCCGCTTGGTGCTCTGGCGGACCGCGAAGATGGGGTTTTCTCCATCATTGAGCCAGCCGTAGCGGATCGCGTGTTGGAAGACTTCACTCATGATGCCCTTGATCTTCGCTTTCGTCCCGTTCGCTAAATCGTCGATGGAGCCAAGCCACCGCTCTACTGCTACAGCTTTGATCTCCCGAAGACGGTAATGGCCCCAACGCGGAACGATTCTCGCCTTCAGATAAACAGCGTAGGTTTGCTTGGTCTGTACGACCTTCCGCTCGGATTCTTTTTCCAGATCCAATTCGATTAACCGATAGTGCTCTACCAATTGTTCGAAAGTTTCCGGCAACCCTTCAGGACGGGAGGTGTGGTGGTTAACGTCGAGGCGCAGTGTTGAAACAGCTTTCCATGCTGCCGTTTCCGTTGGGTACTGCTTCACTGAACCAATTACAAGAGCACGCATTTTGGGTTTGCCTTTGGCGTCAATATCCCGCCATCGATAAACCCAGACTTCCGGCCCCTTCTTGCGCTGATGACGGCTGAAAAAGCCGTGTTGATACCGTGGTCGATTCAAGAGACATTCCTCTCATTCCGACCCCGATGGCTGGTCCAATTTTACTGCTTCACACTCCAACCACCGAGAGAGTTCCGAGAGGCGAAAGCGCCACATCTGGCGCACTCCACGACCTACCGGATGCGCTGGCAGATCGCCTCTCCGTGCCAGTTTGAGCACCGTCTTTCGTGACAGGGCCAGGAAGTCCGCAGCACGTTCGGGAGCGACGAACGGTTCATGCGTCGTGGGGGTATTCAGGAGTTCCATCTCTCACCTCATCTGGACATTTGCAATACGAACAACACTGCTTTCCTTGCCTTTCTAACGTTCGATCATTCCGCACCCCTGCCCTTGAATGGCGCAGGATTGAAAAGCTTTGGCCGATTGAGCCGCGCCTCTCTTGCACGGTTCTCTTCCGCCTGACGATCCAGTTCCGCCATAGCTGCCTCTCTTCGAATCTGCCATTCGGGTTTGGCATTTTGCCCGGTACCCTGATTTGCTACCGGCGCAGCGACAGCGGGCGGTGATTGCCTTTCTGGGGCTGGCGCTGGGAGGTTCTTGGTCTTCGTCCTGGGCAAGGCGGGATTGCCTGTGAGCCTATTCGCCATCGCAACAAATTGCCGGTATGTTCCTTGATAGCCCACGTCCCGTAATATCCGCCAGACCGCTTTCCAGGGAAGACCTACTTCTGAAATGGCGTTCAACTCCACAGCAAATCTCTTTAGCCCCCTGGCCTTGAGCGGAAGGAGATCCGTTCTAGCCCGGAGCCGTTCGGCCAGCGCCTTCACCTCAGCCACTTCAATATTTATTGACGAGTACATTTCAATAAGAGTTTGCCATTGGATCTTGATTGATGCAAGGCGGCCATCGATTTATCTCATTGACGGCCCTCACCTTCCCTCACTTTGCGGCACAAGTCAGCATTCGACCGGATTTTCCCTCATCGTCGCAAGCGGTGAGGGTGAATGAGACTTTGTCTGCCAAGGTGCGGATTTTGTTGCGGTCGAAGACCGCGCTTTCGGAGGGTCGGAGAGCGGTGGAGGAATTCTGGGGCGTCAGGTGTCTCTTAGGTAAAGTGCGGTAGTGGAACATAAAGCGCAGACGCACTTTGAGGGTTTTGCTCTTCCATCCGACTTATTTTGTGCAAGATATCCTGCCGCACATATGTACCTTTAAAAGGCCATTGTGCGTCACATTCGAATTGCACATCTTTCAGCGCAATCTGCCTTTTAGTCGGTTTTTCGTCTTCGCGTCAAACTCACCAGGCGCTGGTGATTTATCTCCGGAATCACGCCCCTTGATGGCATCGGTTTGTTATCGCGCCCTTCGGACCAGACACCAGAGGGCGCATGTCGCAAAGATCATGCGTTGCATCGAGATTCACCTTGCATTTCTTCCACGCTGTGGAATAATTGCAAGGTATGATTCCCCGCATTGCGACAGATCGGCTCACTCAACTCTTAGGGCAATTCCCGGCCGTTGCATTGCTTGGACCGCGACAAGTCGGAAAAACGACTCTGGCACTCAGTCTCACCAACGAAGCGCAGAATTCACCGCTGTACCTCGATCTGGAGCTTCCCTCAGACCGCGCAAAGCTCGCCGACCCGGAGCTCTATCTTTCCGATTATGAAGATCGGCTCGTGATCATGGACGAGATCCACCGCCTTCCCGGAATCTTTCAGACTCTGCGTAGCTTGATCGACCGGAGAAAACGAAAAGGAAAGCGGACCGGCCAGTTCCTACTACTCGGATCGGCCTCCATTGATCTTTTGCAGCAATCCGCGGAGACGCTTGCGGGCAGAATCGCTTACATGGAGCTCACTCCATTTCTGGAGAGCGAAGTAGTTGGTTCCTCCCCCAATGCCGCTCAGGCTCTTTGGGTGCGTGGCGGCTTCCCCGACAGCTTTCTCTCGGAAACCGAAGTTCAGAGCTTCGAATGGCGGGCGGCCTTCATCCAGACCTATTTGGAACGGGACGTTCCGTCGTTAGGCCCACGCGTTCCGGCTGAAACGCTTCACCGCTTTTGGCAGATGCTCGGGCACAACCAGGGCCAGATGTTGAACGCTGCGCAGCTTGCGGCGGGCTTGGGAATCAGCGGCCAGACAGTTGGCAGATATCTCGACATCATGGTTGACCTGCTGCTTGTGCGCCGTTTGCAGCCATGGTCTTCCAACGTCGGCAAGCGTCTCGTCCGCTCCCCAAAGGTCTATGTGCGGGATAGCGGACTTCTGCATACGCTGCTGGGGATACGCGATCAGGAGACCTTACTGGGACATCCGGTGGTCGGATCGAGCTGGGAGGGAATGATCATCGAGAACATTTTGAGCGCGGTACCGGCCAACACGCAGGCGTGGTTTTACCGTACTTCTGTTGGGGCCGAGATTGACCTGGTTCTGGAGACCGCGCCAAATGAGCGGTGGGCAATCGAGATGAAGCGTTCCGTGAGCGATCCGAAACCAACCAAGGGTTTTTATATCGGTTGCGCCGATGTCAAAGCCGACCATCAAATTGTCGTTTACCCAGGCCAGGAAACCTATAGGTACGACCCAAAGACAGAGATAATGCCCCTGGACGCGCTACTCAAACACTTATCACGGTAAGCGATCCGACGAACCTCGTGCCGAATCCGTCGCGGAATCTTTCGCTATATGGCCGCAATCTTCTCACCAACGCTCGAAACGCTACGCGCCATCTCATAACGCCACATGCCATAGCTCCCTTCCGCATTGACCGCGCTCACCCAACGAGCTGCCGCACTCGCCTTCACTTCGGCTAGCGGATCAAAGCCCTTGGTTTCCAGAATGACCGTTGTATTTGGCAAGTCTTTCAACCGGATGAGGAAGTCCGGAACGTAATCATGCATTTGTCCATTGCTGAGGTATGGAATGCCGAATCCTAATCCGGCGTTTTTGACGAACGCCTCAACACGAGGATGAGTATCTAGGATGAAGGCGGCTGCTTGTTCCCATCGCTGGGTGTCTGCAATCACAAAGTTCACGTGGCTCCGAGTCACTTCGCGCACATCTTTGCTTGTCCAGGTATCGACATCCGCAGTCGATCCTTCGACCCGGTTTTCTTCGTATCGAGGAATCTCGGGAGCTTCTCCCTGCGCTCGATCCGGTCGAATATGTTCCCGAAGCACCTCTATCAACCAGCCAAAGTAGGGCGATAGGAAAGCGTCTTTCAGATCCCCACCATGGAGGACCTCGACCCGTTCTCTAAGATACCGATCGACAACCGGAATGATTTGCGGGAAAAGGGTGTGAGGCGCGATTGTAGCTGCCGGCTGGGCGCAATATTCTCGGGTCAATCTCTGCGCACACTCAAAAACGAGCTGCTGCATGCGATGTCTGCGTCGAAACTCTTCCAGATCAGCCTGAGACGCACGGCCGGGCCCGCTCATTGTAAGGCGACCTCTATCTGTCATCGCGAAACCGCGCATCTCTACTTCTGTCGGAATATGAAGTGGATCGATCGTGAGCGCTGGAACATTCTCCCAATCGAAAACAATGCGGTTGCGGATTGCTTGCGTGTACCCCTCAACCCTGGGGAAGGTGATCTTAAGCGCTGACCGCTCCGGTAAGGCGTGCACATGGTGACGCCTCACTCGCTCTGCGGGAGCAGCTTGCGCATTTGCTTTGAAAGGCACTACTTCGAACGGCACACCAAGCACTGTTGCAATCTCTTCCGAAAAGCGATCATCTTCCCCAAGCGCATAGCTCGCTCGGCGCAAACCGCGGCCTACAACTTGCTCACACAGCAACTGTGACATGAAAGGACGGAGGCCGATGATGTGCGTTACAGTGTTACAGTCCCAGCCCTCAGTCAGCATTCCGACGCTCATGATACACCGAACATCTCGCCCAGGAGGATGGAGGGGGCGGCCAAGTTTTTCTGCGGTCTCAACAAATCTCTCGGGGTAGATAGGCTGCCCTTGCCTGTTCCGTGTCCAGTCCGTCTTCCCGACGGTATCCAAGGTGAAACGCATCCATCGCGACTCATCACCCTTTGCACCGTCCGTGTTTGTCTCCTTCACGACCTTGGAGTCCACGCGAATAGTGACGACATTCCCATCGCGATTCCGCAATTGTTCCAGCCGAGCGGGTGGAAGTCCTGCCGGCGTCTTATCCTCTGCGATCCACTCGTAAATCACTTTTGCAAGCTTGGTATTCTTCACAACCAGGATATAAACGGGTTCTCTCTCGCGAGACTGGCTCTTCCAATGATCGAATTCGATTTGCCAGAGGCTACCCAACATCGTGATCGGTTGTTGCGCCCACTTCAGAATGGCTTCAGGCTGTGGGTTGGCACGTGTTCCGCCTCGCTCACGGGCCGTCAGCCGATTAGGCTCCATGATCCAATCCCAAATATTCCGATAACCGGGAATCTCCGTTCCCGTGTTATCGCGGGCGGCCAACTGCGGCACTTTCACTAACCCCGACTCGATAGCGTCGATCAGACCGAAGTCACTCACCACCCAGGGGAAGGGTTTGTTTGTTTCCTGCCCAACCCGTCCAACGAAATAAGGTGTCGCGGACAGGTCCACACAGACATTGATCCCCCGCATCCGGTGGATGCGGTCGAGGCCGTCAACCCAAACAGTAGCCTCTTTCTTATCGATCAACAGCTCGTCTTCATCCTCTTCATCGTCAGCCTCGTCTTCGTCCGGAATCTCTTCCGCAATCCGATAGGCATGGTGTGCCTCATCATTAAGGACGAGAATGTTCTTTTTTCCGCCAATGTCGCGCCCCAGAACTCGCTGGAGTAAAGCCGTATCGCTTTCCACGTACCGAGCCGACTCTACAAAGACCCTTTTGAGGGCGCCCGTCTTCGGGTCGGTTTCGGCATCCAGGACAGTCAAAAGCCCACGCGATACCTGACGCTCAAACTCTTCGAGAGTGAGATATCTCTTGTTGCGAGCTGTAGTCGTTTTCGGCCCGATCCGAATCGCCTCGCGCGTTCTCACGAGAACGCCGCGCTTCTCGACTTTTGCACCGTCCGTCTGTACACTCTGGGGCTCAAAGACGTGCCAGTTAGTGACCAGCACCCTACCCTGTGCGAGTTGGGGCATGAGATGTGTCGGCACCAAATCACGTGTTCGATAGATGCTCGCGTCTCCTCGTTCGGTCTGCAACTCCGTCAAGCGGTCTCGGATCGTCACATTTGGACACACTACGACAACCACATCGGAGAAACGCTTGTCCCCACGGCTCGCCACTTTGTTCAGGATGCTCCACGCGGTAAGCATTCCCATCACCGTCGTCTTGCCCGCTCCGGTCGCCATCTTGCAGGCGTATCGAAGAAAACCACTGTATCCTTCGCTCTTCCGATCTGCGCTTGGCTCATCCCGAGGCACTGATATCCCTTGGAGAAGGTCTTGGCGAGCCTCGGTGAGAAAGATGATCGTCTTCGCAGCTTCCAATTGCGCATAAAAAAGCCGCTTCTCTCGACCTTCATCCTGCCAATACGTGAGCAGCTCTGTGGTGGTCCGGGTTGCGCCCGCGTAGCCCGAGTCCTCCCAGGCTTTCAGGCGGTCTCGGATCAGGTTCACCATCGCCAACTCGTGAGCGCCGGTGTATAGTGGCGAAGGTCCCAGAATCCTGCCGTCCGTAGTCCAGGGGACGCGTTGGTCACGAGGTTCGAATACGAACGACGGCCTTCGCCCATCCCGCTTCTGGGGCGTCTCGCCTTCTCGCAGATACCAGAAACATTCCGGCTCACGGAATGGACTGTTCAGAATCGGTTGGCTGACCTCGTTGGAACCGCTCATAGAGAGCCTTCTTTCGACTTTCTGATGAGTTCAGGGAAATGTGTCTCGAATGTCCCAACGATCATCCCGGCAATTACTTCCCGGGGAGCAAATAGCGGCAGTTTCTCCTCAAACTGCGTGGCGGTTCTGGCGGCATGGTGCGTGAAGACAAAGTGCATCCCCAGGGGACTTTCTGATGCGGTGATGTGGACGCCTTCCATGACGCCCTCCATCGCGCATCCATTTGCGGAGAGCCGGAACTTGAGGGAAGAAAGCTTGTCGACAAACTCATGAGAGAGGGCTCCGTAGTCTGTCATATCGCATCACTCAATCTCTTCACTACCATCAGCTCATTGCCCCGATCGTCGATCACCTTCACCGCAATCTGTGAATTCTTATCTGCCTCGAAAGGCGCACTCACGGACCCCGCAAGATGGTCCCAGAGACTTGCTTCGTAGTCGAGCTTGAGAGCTTTCTTCAGAGCGTCCCAGGCGCTCGTACGTGGAAAGAATGCCTGTGTTACGTGGAAACACATACCGTTATATTCCGTATCCAGCAACCATGCAGGCACATCATCGCCCTTGGAATGATGGTTCTCCATCGAAATCGGGTCGAAGACATCGAGGCCCAGCAATTCGACCTGATACCGGCCATCTCCTAACTTGCTCACCGCAATCTCGGGCAGACCACATACCGAGAAAATTTGGCTCGAACGCATGTTCTTGAGCAAGTCGCCCATGTTCAGATCCATCGTTGCCTGCACATAGGTTGCTGGGATTCCCATGAGTTCTTCGCAGTTCTGGATCAATTGCCTCGCGTTGGGTTCGATGGCAAACCCAATGCAGTAAAGATGGGTGTAGTCCTTCGCTGCCGCTTCTTTCGCGGCTCCGTAAACCAATCCTTCGGAGATGCTTCCATTCTCAGGTCCGAACACGATTGCTACAGGTTTTCGCGTCATTCCCGGAAGGAGCAAGCCGCTTTCTTCGGCGGCTTCGCCGACGACATCCGCGAGAGTCGGGGCCTGGCCATTGGCACTTGCAGCAACGGTCGCCTCTAGAAGGCCGGCGAGCGTGCGAGTCAACGGTCGGATATTTTGCAGTTGAACGGTACGATTGCCTTCGAGCCGCAGCAGAGGGCTGCGGCGGAGGATGTCGAGCATCCGATCTGTATAGTTCCCGGTCTCTTCGCTTGGAGTTTCAGCAGCTGCACGCTCTGTGTCAGGTCTTAGCTGACCCTCAACATCGAGCGGAGTTGGAATCGTCGCCTCAAAGCAGAAGGGTCCCGCAATCCGTATGACGCTCTTGTCCTCTTCAGGTCTATCGACAAGGACCTCCTGCTCGGCGGGTTCGTTGTTTGCAATCGATTTTAGAGTCACGTGCGGGACAATCCCGCCGACTTCTTCTCCCTTTCGGTTCTGTCTTCGCTGGTACTCAAACCCGGCCGACGGAACTTCGCCACCATCTTTGATTTTGTACCAAGGGAACGTCGCTGTTAACAGTCGCTGCCGAGCTAAAGCAAGTGGCACTCTTGAGGTATCGCAGGTTAACCATCTACGGCCCCACTCCTCTGCCACGTATGCGGTCGTGCCGGAGCCGCAGGTCGGATCAATGACTAGGTCCCCCGGATCTGTACACATCAGCATGCAGCGCTCCACCACCGTTGATGATGTCTGCACTGCATAAACCTTGGGATCAGAACGACTCTGGACTCCGCCCGAGATGTCCGTCCAAAGAGATGCTATCTCTTGAAATGCAAAATCCTCTGCATACCTGACATATCGGAGTGTTCCCCCTTGAGTCGCGACTACACGCTGGGCGTTAATGAGATTCTGCATGCCCACAATACCCGTCTTCCAAAAACCGGTTCGTGGCTTGTACACGACTCCTTTGAAAGTGACCGGAAAATCGCCTGGAGGACGAGTGCTTGTCAGCGCGCTTAGCTGAAACTTGCGTGCGGAGGCAGGAAGTTCAACATCTCCAGACTTTTCCGCTTTAGTCAGAGGCCGACGAGCGCCGTCTCGCAGCTCGACTTGGTCATACCGCTCCCCCGCGCTTTGATCCAATTTATATGTGAACAACCTTCTATATTTCACAGAAGGGCGGTGCTTCGCGAACCAAACGATAAGGTCTGCAGTGCCAGCCAACAGTTCAGAAGTAGCACTCGCGGTTTTTTGAAAGACGATCTCCGCTACAAAGTTTTCGCTACCAAATATCTCAGCCATCATCTCGCGAACATGATGGACGTTCTCGTCGCTAATCTGCACAAATGCACTACCGTTCTGAGAAAGCAAATCCCTCGCTACCAAAAGCCGATCGCGAAGGTAGGTCAAGTAACTATGCAGCCCCAATTCCCATGTATCGCGATACGCTTGCACCATCTCGGGCTCACGGGTAAAGTCGGCGTCGTCATTGTTCTTAACTTCCCGTTTGCGCACGAAAGGCTGAAAGTTCGATCCAAACTTCACTCCGTAAGGTGGGTCCATATAAACCATTTGGACCTGCCCGCCAAGCCCCTCGTACTCCAGTAGCGAATTCATTACCACGAGCGAGTCGCCCAGTACCATTCGGTTCACCCATTTGTCCCGGTGTTCATAGGGCTTCATCCGCTCTGCCAATGGACGACCAGGATCGCCGAAGAGGTTCGCCTGAAGGTCAACTCCCTCCCGTTTGTGCCCCTTGAGGGTCTGAAGGATCGCCTGCGTCGAGAGCCGTTCATGGATAAAGAGGGGCAGTGTAGGCACTTCCATTGACAGCCGCTCAGCCTTTCCTGCCCAGTCAAGAAACGGCTTGCCCAGCCCCTGTAAAGCCTTGACAGCATCCTCAAGGCCGCTAGCAACCATCAGCACTTCGTTCCCGGTACCGACAAAGCGTTTCGGTTCGGGAAAGCGATGCGGGGCCGGCAGCTTCGATGCCTCCACAATCAGTGCAAGAAGCCATTCACCCAACGACCGAGAAGGAGTGTCATCCCAACTGAGGGCCGGGTCCAGAGAGCTGTCGTAGCGGTAGGTTTTCGGAGCTTTGCGCTTCTTGAACTGAGCCTGCGTCCCCACTTCAGGCCGCATCGGCGTCTCTTGCGTGTGCTGGTATGGCTCGGCAATTCGGCTGGCCGCAGGACGCTTTTTACGTGGTGGCATTCGCTCTCTCTTTTCAATGCTCTCTTAGTCTTACAGCTATCGTCGGCTTCGGTAATTGCGACTTTGGTAACCACAGGCGCGGAGAGATGCCAGAACGCGATCGGCAGACTCTTCAAATTCTGTGTTTGATGGTCCAGTAGCATCATACAAAGTGGCGGGCAGAGGCCGTGAGGGCCGAAGCGAGAAGCGCAGCTATGTGGTCTGAACAGCCGGCTCCTGAGGGGAGGACGGCTTCATGCCGCAAATGATCGTCTTCAGTGTTTCAAGCGGGCCGGGATGATGCCGTTCCAAGTACCGCACAATCTTCTCATCATTGAAAAGTCGATCGAGGTAGGCGCATGTCACAGTGAGTGTGAGAACGTCGGTTCCGTAGGTCTCTTCGATTGCCTTTAGGTTCTGAATGATGCCGTCCGTGTCTTCGCCCAGGAGCGTATCCGCTGCGTCTTCATTGGCCTTGTTTTGGCGTGCGGTTGAAGCCTTTGTCAGAAGCGCAGGAGGACTGATGGTGAGCCTAGTCTTTGCAAAAGATACAGAATAGTCATTGCGCAGGACCATTAGCTCCACCGTTGCGATCTGTCCAATCGCTTTCATCTTTCGGAGTATCGGGAACAGTTCCAGGCTTAGCTTCTTGTCTCGCAACATCTCTACGACCTCTGGGCAAATCCCATCGAGCATTTGCGCCCGCCTCCGGATTGCCGCAACATCCACGTTCAGGGTAGCGGCAATGCGCTCCTCTGCGACGCCGCTCTTCAGAGCTTCTATCAGCATGAAGTGCTGGGCTACAGGTGGGATATGGTTTACTCGTTTGTTGTACGTGTAGCTCTCATCGTCCGTGGAAAGGATGCAGTTAACCTCCTCACGCCCCAATATCTTCAGGGCCTCAAATCTGAGATGTCCATCCAGCAGCAAGAAGCCCTTTCCTTCCTGCGGATATACGACCAGCGGCTCGATGAGGCCGATTTCGCGCACGGATGCGAGGATTTGTTTGAAAATTGAAGAACGGACAACCTCCGCAGTTGTGCTCTTCTGTGGAACGATCGAGCTCAGCGGTAGCGTCAGGATATTGCTCTGGAAAGCAGAACGCAGATTGGCCGCGGCACGTTTCATTGGGACAGCCTTCCAGCCAGCTCGGCAGGCAGAGATTGCACACCTTCGGCTTTTAATAAGGTGCGAAAATTCTCGTCTGCGAATAAGATTCGAGCGGCAGTAGTCAATAAAATCAGCCGATCTCTTGTGCGATTCGCCTTCACGACCAGGGCGGTCTGCTCACGAATCTTTTGCTTATACTCCAGGACCAGGGATGCGCCGGTGAGTTTGCGCCGGGTGGGTGAAGTCTGTCCTTGCAGCCTCTGCTTCTCTAACCTCTGGCTGATGACTCGGCGGGCGGCAGAGATGCGCGCTCCGCGTAGGTCACCTTTTTCATATGCCTCCGATAGCGCTCTGGAAATTTCATGGTTGTTGCCAGTGGCAATCTCTACTGCGACGCTGAGAGGTATACGACCGCCCTCGACGGCGAGGACAAGAAATTCCTCCCCTTTATCAATGAGATTGCAAATTCCATAAAGATAAGCCCGATCCAGGCCGAGCTTGCGAGCAATCTGCTCACTTGAGTGGCCCCGCTCACGGAGAACCCGAACTTCGAACAATATCGCATGAGTCAATGCCGGTCGTCTGGCTATGTTCTCGACCAGGCTCATCAACTGACGATCCTGTTCAGGTGCTTCAATAATGATTGCTGGAATGAACATTTCACCAAGCTCGACAAAAGCTTCCATACGACCCTGTCCACATACCAGATCGTAGCGTTTGCCGTCGGAAACTGATTGAGGTCTCTGGGCGACCGTGATGGGCCTCTTCAGGCCCACAGTTGCGATGCTCTGAACGACCAATTGCCACTTAAGTCGATTACGTGACCGTGGGTTTATGATTCGGATTTCTGAGATTGGAAGCGATTCAACTTTTTGCTCGTTCAAGCGACATCCTCCACGGAGGTTCTTTTTGCAAGGTTGATAAACAGACTGAGGGTGTCAAATCGATATAGGTCTAGTGAGACGCCATTGTCAGCCGCTAGACTGAGCCGTTTCCAGAGGAGATCGATGCTCGGAAGCAGGTAGTAGTCCTTAACGGTCTGATTCCCAGGATTCAATCGGGCGGCTATGGTGATGTCTGGAACCAAGCCGGCATCGAACCTGAGTCGCCATCGTTGGGACAGCGCTTTTGTCTCCTGACATCTTGAAAGAATGAGAGACGCCGTGTATTCGTGATTGATTGTCATGAGATCGGAACGGTCGTCCATCTCTACATGCGCTCCGGTGGATCGCAGATCGGCAACAATGATTCGAACCAGATCTTGGTGCCGCCGACGTAACTCTCGATTCGCTTGAATGAAGCTAGAGTCTCGCCGGTCGCTCCAACCAATCAGTTCGTAAGCTCTATGCAGACCGCCGAATCGCGACATGTACATTGAACTTGAAGGCATATCTTCTGCTTCATCGATGAGTATTCCCGACAGTTTCCCGCACCTCTCCAAGAGGGATCGCAAACGCGCGAGCAAGTCCTCGTCTGACAAGTGAATATGTCGAGCATCGATAATTTGTCGAGCTTTCAAAAAGACATCCGTGGGAACGATTGCCTTGAATGCTTCACTACGAGAAATCCACATTTCAGGCCGGATTTATCAGGCGTTTCATCTTCAGCTTGTAAGAACGGCGGTTATATACGTTGGCCCCGACGTATTTAGGATTGGTAAGAATCTGGTGAATTGTCGCTCTCGTCCAAGGTTTCTCCAAATCGGAGAGCACACCTTTGCTGTTGAGATAAAACGCGAGATTCTTTTCCGACTGCGCATCTTCAATGAATCGCGAGAAAAGTTCCCGCACTACTCGAATCTCGGCCTCCGGCCCAGGCACCAGGACAACGCGGTCCGTTTGCAAGCTCTTCCGTTCGCCTCGCGCTAACAATCCCTTTTCTCTGCCATCACGATCAATCAGTTGGCGTCGGAGACCGTAGCCAGCGGGACCGCCCTGCCTGAATCCGAGTTCAATGAGACGGCATTGCCCTGCGAAAACTTTGACCGAAAGCTCCCGACTGTACTCTCCTGCCATCGTCCGCTTGAGAGTCTTCATCAGTGCAGATGCCATGCTCCCATCATTTGCGAACTGCTCGCCGCAATAGTGAACCCGGATACCGGCACGCTTCAAGACATATTCGTGATATGCGCTTTCGTCCGCGTCCTGGAACCGCCCCCAGCGGCTCACATCGTAGACCAAGAGGTCCGTGAAGTTGGTATTCCCTTGCTCAACATCCCTCAGAAGCTGACTTAGCCCATCCCGGCCCGCTAGGTTGAGGCCACTTCGCCCGTGGTCATCGTAGGTCGCGACAATCTCCATACTATGAGTGATGGCATATTTCGTGATGGTGTCGGCCTGGTTTTGCGGAGAATACTGTTGATGTTCGGTTGACATTCGAACGTACTGTGCCGCACGGCTGGTGAGCAAAGGCGAATTGTCAATTTTCGGCGGCATCGGGTGACACGAAAGGCCATCAGCCTCTCCGACCCTACGCTTCGATCATGAATATCAGCTACCGATTCCAGTCTGGGCGACCCAAGCCGTGCGAGTTGGCGAGATCGGTATCGAGAATTAACAGGGCAAGCGTCGCTCCTAGAGCTTTTAGCAAGGATGTCGGCATTCGTAACAAGCGGCCAACGTCTCGTTCAAGATTTGGTAGGCAGAAAGATCGAAAAGCAAGTTCCGTGTTTGCCAGGGTGCACGCTGCTCCGCGTCAGAATCGAGCCACCAAAACGGTCTACAATCCCGCTCGCCACCCAGAGACCCAGGCCTGTCCCATTCTCACCTTTAGTCGTAAAAAACGGCTCAAAGATTCGCGGAATGTTGGGTGCCGGGATGCCGACTCCGTTATCGGAAACGGTGATTCGAATGCCCCGCATCGCCGGATTTTGGCAGTGAGATGCTTTGCGAGCGCGGACAGTAATGGTGCCGCCCGCGTCGACGGCTTCGATTGCATTCAGAAGCAGAGTCGTGAATACCTGTCGAAACTCGCCGGGATAGGTTCTGATCGTTGTACCATTCAATTGATATTGCTTCGTCAAGTGAATCCCCTTAGCTTCGAGGCGCTTCTCATAAATGTTCAGCACATTATCGATCGACTCTTCTACGTTCACGGGTACAGGGGAAGCTGATTCACGGTAAAAGCTTAGAGCCTGTTGAGTGAGGTGCGTCACACGACGCAACTCGTTTTCTGCCATCTCCGCACATGCCTGACCTTGTGCATCCAGTCCAGGAGATCGTGCCCATAGGTCGACGAGGTTCGCTACAGCTTGCAAAGGATTATTTATTTCATGAGCCAGCGTAGCCGCCAGACGTCCTGCGGTTGCCAACTTTTCCGATTTGATTAAAGCCGCGTCCGTGAGCTTTCGGACGCTGATATCGCGTGCGATTTTCGATGCGCCTACAATTTGACCCTGCGCATCGATGATGGGTGAAATAGTTAAGGAGACATCAAGCAAGCGTCCGTCCTTGCGCCGGCGGACGGATTCGTAATGTTCGATATGCTCGCCGCGGCGGATGCTTTCCAGAATTGCTGACTCCTCGTGGATCCGGTCTGGAGGCATCAGCATTGTGACGGGCTGCCCGACAGCCTCCTCCGCGGTATACCCATAGAGCCTTTCAGCGCCGCGATTCCAGGTCTCGATCACTCCATCAAGGCTCTTGGCGATGATGGCGTCGTCTGAGCACTCCACGATTGCCGCCAGCCTGGCGAGGGAAATCTCGACCTGCCTGCGCTCGGTAATGTCCTCGATGGTCAGCAGGATCAAGGGAACGCGCTGCCCCGAAAAAGCTTCTTCAATTCTCCGGCCGCTGACCAGCATGGTCTTCCATCCAATTTCAGGGAAGTCGTGCGTCACGGAAAAGTTCTTCACTAGCTTGTGTTGCGACAACACGCTCCGCAGCAATTTGGACAGCTCGGGAATGTTCCACTGCTCCTTTCCCAGGCGATACAGCATCTGCCCAATTGTGTCCACTCGCCTGACCTGGAAAGTCTCGCAAAATGTCTCGTTCGCGAGCTTGACCCTCAGGTCTGCATCCAACACCAGCAGCGGACCGGGTAGCTTTTCGATAATTGTCTGCAGATGCTGCTCGCTTCGCTTGACCGCATCAATATCAAGGAGAGAAAGCACTACCCCTTCGACTTTGTTGTCGTGCGTCCGATACGGCTGAATGGTCAACCGATGCCAATGGTCGTCCAGGTCTCGCACTTCGCGCTCGATCGGCTGCAGACTGTCGAGCACCTTGCGAATCGCTTCTTCCAGGTCACGGGGCGTAAGGTCCGACGGTTCGATATTCAGCTTGATGTCACCGAGCGGGCGGCCGACGTCGGATGCGGTCGCCTTCACGATCCGGTTCGCCGCAGGCGTGATGCGCCGGATGCAAAGGCGAGGATCCAACATCACCACTGGGATCCGCGTGCTGTTCAGCAGGTTGGCGATGTCGTTGCTCAGGTCCTGGAGTTCCGTGTTTTTGTTGCGCAGCTCGGCATTTAGCGTGTTCAGTTCCTCATTGGTCGATTGCAGCTCTTCCTTTGAGGTCTCCAGTTCCTCGTTCGTGCTCTGCAGTTCCTCATTGGCCGAAAGGATTTCCTCGTTCGCGGACTGGAACTCTCCCCTCATCGAATCTTCCGACTCGATGGCGGCCCGAAGCGCGTCCTGCGCGTTGGCCAGCTCCTGCTTCAGTCCTTTGACTTCCTGCCTGTCTGCCGCTCCAGATTTCGTTTTACGCGGCGATTGAGCGGGCGGAGTCCACTCCGGCGTTGATTCTTCGAACAGGACCAAGGTAAAAGCGGTTCTCGTTGTGTTCCTTCTCCCGGCCTTCCTCGCCCAGCGGCGTCACCGACAGGTCCAAGAGCCGTTTTTGCCCATTGCCCTCAAACAGAACGCCTTCTTTACGGACGCGCGCCTGTTTCTTCCGGGCCGCACCGATCAGCGTCCGCAATTGCAGCGCCAGGCCATTTCGCGCCAGCTTCAGCAGGTTCAGGCTGGGCTTGCCTGGTGCGGGTTCCAGGTACGGAGTCGTCCGTCCTCGGAATTGGACCACTTCCATCGCGCTGTTAATCACCACACCGACCGGGGCATGGTCCTTCAGCACCACACGGTCCGCCTCGGCCTGCACTTCCAGTTCTTCGCTTGCCGGAGCTGGAGATTTCAACAACTTGCGTGAAATATCCGGACCGTCTCCGGCGGGGTAAGCGGGATAGTGGGACCGGGCGAAGTCGTAGTGCAACCGCGACGCGACGGGCTGCTTGGCATAGATCTTGTGTTTCTTGTCCACCGTTGAGAACAGTTCAGGAAAAGCCGAGACGCTTTCCGAACTGCCCAGGACGAGAAACCCGGAGGGCTTGAGCGCGTAATGCAGGATGGGAATGATCTTCTTTTGCAGCACCGGCTGGATGTAGATCAGCAGATTGCGGCAGGCGACGACGTTCATTTGAGAAAAAGGCGGATCTGCGGAAAGGTCCTGCCGGGCAAAGACGCACATGTCGCGCACCGCCTTGTTGACGCGGTAGCCCTCTTCCACCTTTACGAAGAAGCGCGCCATACGCTCTGGCGAAATCTCCTCCGCGATACTTTCCCGATATATCCCGGCGCGCGCCTTTTGAATGCCTTTCTCGTTCAGGTCGGTTCCGAAGATCTGCACCTGGAAACTGGACGCTCGGTCGCCTAGGAACTCCAGCAGGGTCATGGCAAGCGAGTAGGTCTCCTCGCCGGTCGAGCAGCCCGGCGCCCACATGCGGATGCTTCCCTGGCTGCTCTTGTCCTTCAGAATGGCCGGATAGACCTGCGTCTTGAGCGCCTCGAATGCCCTCTAAATCCCGGAAAAAAGTCGTGACCGGGATGAGAACGTCGTCAAATAGTTTCTCTCCTTCCTCCGGATGCTCCTTCAGGTATGTCGCATAGTCGGTGAGCGAGTCGAGCTTCAGGATCACCATGCGCCGCAGCGCGCGCCGGTGGATGGTATTTGGCTTGTATTGGCTGAAATCAACCCCGCTCGACTTGCGCAGTTGCGCCACGATGGCAAGGAAGTCCCTTTGATGCGAAGGGGGCGCAATGGACTCGGCCAGTTCGTTGGCTTGTTCCGCCTTCGCGATTTCGAGGGATGCCTCTCCGTCGCCTTTGCCGTCGTCGAGCGGGTGAGCGCCCGGGTCCACGCGCACGTAGGGATGGTTCTGGATGCGGCGGATTTCCGTTGCGATGTCCTTCGGAGCCAATACGAAATCCACGCAGCCGGAGTCGATTGCGCTGCGCGGCATCCCGTCGTATTTGGCCGTGGAGGGTTCCTGGGCAAATGTAATGCCGCCCTCCGCCTTGATGTCTTCCAGCCCTAAGGTGCCGTCCGCGCCCGTACCGGAAAGTACAATCCCGATGGCACGGCTCTTTTCTTCTTGGGCCACAGAGCGCATGAAGAAATTAACCGCCAGGTGTTGTCCCGGTGTATTGCCGCGCGGCGACAACTGAAACACACAGTCCGCAATCGCCATCAGCGCGTTAGGCGGAATGACATACACGTGGTCAGGCTGGATGACGACGCCCGACTTGACCTCCTCGACTGGCATCTTTGTGGCTTTTGCGATGATCTCCGCCAGCATGCTCTGATGGCTCGGGTCCAGATGCTGGATTAGCACGTACGCCATGCCGGTATCGGCGGGCAATGCAAGAAAAAAGTCCTTGTATGCCTCCAAGCCGCCGGCGGAAGCTCCAACAGCGACTATGGGGAAAGAACCGGTCCGCGCAGGGGCATCTTTCCGCTTGGGGAGTTCTTTCGGGGAGGATCCAGGTTTGGATGGCCGGGATTTCATCTTCGTCTTGCACCTGCTTATATCACTGCGTCTTGCAGCAAGCAAAGTTCGGGACCCAACCCTGTGAAACCAGTGGATTCAAAGTATCGTACAGAGGGGCAAAAGTCAGCAAATCAAATAGTGTACTAACTCCTCAGGACGCCGCCAACAATCACAGAGATCATTTCCCGATCGCCTGCAATATCGGCGAGCGCGAAATGCGCTTCAGCGGGAGGGCCCCTGATCCCGACTCTGTCATTCGCGGCGTTGCTGCATCCTTCGGCCAGGGAAATATCTCTCCGCTAAGCCTACCGGTCGTTCCTCGGCATTCACTGATTGCCCCGATTTTCTGAGATCCTACGAGCACGAGCCGACCGCTTGCTCATTGCTATCGAAGTCGTTCCGCTTGTGGCGGTTACAAAACCAGTATCAAGAAACGCGATCCCGAGCCACAGCTACAGGTGAGATACGACGAAAACAGCATCCCGAGTCCGCGAAGTGTGCCATGTGGCGAGACTCAGCATCCTAGAGATTAACCAACTGAGGAGCCCCTCTGTTGGTGAGTATCTAAACTGCCCAAACGGCATCTATGGTTGAGCTTACTAATCCCGAGTTGAAAGCACGTCTCGCAGCGGCGGAGAAGGCATTACGCCAGGCGGAAATCCGTGCAACCATCGGCCAACTTGCACTCGAAATGATTCACGAGATCAGGAACCCGCTTGAGGCTCTGAGCCACCTCACATTTCTTGCCCGGCAACAGGCTGAGGAGCCGGACCAAGTGAGAAATTATCTGAGCTTGGCCGAAGAGCAGATGGCCCACCTCAGGTACATTTCCGGTAAGACCCTCGGTTATTCAAAGTCTGCCTTTTCCATAGAGCCCGCTGACCTGGTGAAGGTAGCAGAAGCAGCGCTACGCATCCATCAGGCAAGCTTTACGCGAAACCATATCCGGCTGATCACAGATCTTCCAAAACAGGTGATTGCGCACATTCACTTCGCGGGGATGCTCCAGGTCATCTCGAATTTGCTTGCGAACGCCATCGATGCCCTTTCTGGCGCTGGAAGTATCTCGCTAAGGCTCAGGACAGGGGAGAACCACGCCCACATTCTTGTAGCCGACAACGGTCATGGCATTCCTTCCGAGAACATGCGGTCGATCTTCGAACCATATTTCACAACCAAGGGGGATCGTGGAACGGGCCTTGGTTTGGCCTTGACCATGAGAATCGTGGATGGGCACCGAGGCCGAATACGCGTGCGAAGCAGCGTGAGGCCGGGTAGACGTGGGACGACGTTTCGCGTCTCCGTTCCAACTCACCCGGAAGTTGACAAAAGCTCCTGTGATACCGAAGAGTATGGGTTGCATTCTCTAGCACAATAGATGGCCCAGACAGGAGCCGAGACCCTTTGCCCGACAGCTCATTTCCATTCCGCATATTGATCGTTGAAGATGAACCCCGTTTGCGCGAAGTGGCCAAGCTTGTGCTTGAGTCACAGGGATATGAAGTGCACACTGCAGAAGATGGTTTCGAGGCTTTGATTGCACTCAAACGATCATTGCCTGACATCATCATTTCCGATCTCAGCATGCCCAATATGAACGGATTCGAACTGCTATCCGTCGTGCGGCGCCGCTTTCCAACGATTCCTGTGATTGTGATCTCAGGGAAGTTCTCCCAATTGACTCTTCCGGAGAGTGTCCTGGCGGATGCTTTTTTCGCCAAAGGCCAGTACAAGCCGGAAGCGCTGTTTGAAAAGATTCTGGCGTTACTTCGGGAGCTGCCTCCGCGCCCCCGCACGGGCAGGCCGGACAGAGCGGCGGTCTGGGTGAAGAACGACAAAGGAATCATCGCGGTGACTTGTACCGATTGTTTACGAACATTTCCGGTCCTCGATACTGTCAGTGGAGTCAATACCGTTCAATGTGAGTTCTGTACCTGCGTCATCAGATTTGAGATCATCGGGCATCGTGAAGTCAGTTGAATCGTGTGTCCTTGCAGAGCGAGTCTGCGGGGATGATCCCAGGCGCATCGGCCGGCTGATGATTGGTCTGCCCGCGAGTCCTGTCGCACCTTGGCAAATCGTTCATGGACGATATTCGTCAAGTCATCGCCCCAGAAGGAACAAGAAGAGAATTCTCTTGAGGCGGTCCGCACAGCTACCCTCCGCTCCGGTGTCCGTCAAGGCTCTCCGCTGCGCTTCGACCGCTAGCGCGGCGCTTCGCGACCTTGACCGACACCTCCGTTCCGGGTGATGGCTAAATATGAGAAGCATGCGCTTCTCTATTCTCAAGAGAATCGGTCGAGAAAGATTCTCCAATCAGCATGTCTGCCGCCTCTTCCATGAATGTGTCAATGCGATGCTAACGGCTATATTGGACCCATGTCCTGCGAAGAAAAAACCCGTCTGGGAACTGAATACGAGGCAGCCACGTCGAAATTTTCCGAAGCGGTGACGGAACTGCGTCGGAGGATGGGAACATCGCCGAAAGACGAATACGATCGACTGGAGCGGGCTAGTACCGAGGCACGAGTCAGATCGGAGCAGGCGCGCTTGGCTCTAGAGCAACATGTCGCCGCCCATGGTTGCTAAGAACGCGGAAACCTGTGTCCCTTTACCGTAAAATTGAATCATCTGTTGAAATTTTCATTTCAATAGAAAGTATCAGACGCGACGATGCGCAGTGAGGTTTAGAACGGACTATTTGTTGTTCAACCGCAGTTCACTTCGGGCAGAAAGAGAGCCGCCGTGGTAACAACAATGAAAACCGGTCGAAACGTGAACCGCGAAGGCCAGCGGTGGACGGAAGACCGGGCCGGGATGACTCTACGTCTCCCCATTGATCTCCGGGAGGCGGTCACGGAAGAGGCGCGAGTGGCCGGCGATCTTTCGAGAGTCGTTCTTTTCGCCCTCCGTAATGTTGAACGGAAAGATGTGAAGATCACTCAGACTCGAAAAGCCGGTTTGCCGCTGTCCAAGCCTCAGCTCCTGCATGTGGGGGCCGAAGCTCGATCCGTAATCCGGTCCTGGGCGGAAGAGGAGGGCGTGAGTGTGAATGCAATTATGGTGAGTGTGCTGGAACAGTTTTTCAAGCGACTCAAGAAGAGTAAGGCGCTCCGTGAGGAGCTTCGCCTGGAATTAAGGGCTCGCCGTGGTTTCTTGCCGACTTGAGATCGCATGCGCGAAAACGCGATACGCTTTGCGATACGTCCGATTTCGAAGTAGTTCCAGCTTACAAGGACTTACGTAGCCACCGGAGTCTTGTAAGTTGTTGAAAATCCTAACGTTGGGACTATGGCATGGAAGAGGTCATCGGTTCGATCCCGATCAGGTCCACCAATTACTTCAACAACTTAGCGGCTCCGCCTCTTCCGGCTTGGTAGCATTTGGTAGCAAATTTTCAAAACCCTGCTGCAAAGGGGTTCTAAATTTGCCTGCGCTCCTCCTCTCCTGCAATGTGCGGCCTCTCGATACTTTCCTGCCTCCGGATTTGGGGCTCTTTGTCAGCTCGCGGTGGATGGAATCAATCGTTCCCCGCACGCCTTCCGGAATCTCCTGCATGTAAATATCTGTGGTCGTTGCCGTGCGAGAGTGTCGCAGCACACCTTGCACGTCTTTCACCGTTCCCTTCTTTTGGGCCAAGGTTGCAACCGTCCTCCGAATCACCTGGAACGTGAGCTTCGAAAGGTTCAGCTTCTGGGCAAGTTTGTGAAGCACCCTCTTACGATAGTTGTCCGTATCCAGAAACCCACCCGCTCCGTTCGTGAAAATGAAGGCATCGGGGGATGGATCGGGACACTGCTCCCGCCATTTCTCAAGATCGTCCGCAACACTCCTCGGGATATGGATGACCGCGAGACTCTTCTTGGTCTTTCCCCAAGGCCGAATCTTGCTCTTGTAGACAGTTTCCATAATCTCCAACGTGCAGGCATCGTACTCGAAGCACTTCCACCGGAAAGCGAATAGCTCACTCGGTCGAAGAGCATTGGTCATATCCAGCTCAAGCAGAATGCGATCCTGCAGAGTCTGTTCCATGAGCGCTCGCCGGAGTTGATCCCAGCTTAGGACGGTTTTGTCTGTCTCACGAAGATGAGCGGGAACTTTGACCTTGCGGGCTGGATCTTTCGGCAGATAGTCCTGATCGACTGCTTCCGAAAAGATGGCCTGCATATAGGCTCGAATCTGGAGCACTCTGTCCCTCGATTGAAGTTTGGCCAGTTTGTTGAGATGCGTCTGCAAGGCGAACTTGTCGATGTCCTCAAGCCGGTCTTGATCGAACTTCTCGATGAGGTCCGACTCGATGAGATATTTTTTCACCTTCGCAGTCTCCTCCCTCCAATCTGCTTCCTTCAACGGAAGGAAACGGTTGCGAACGAACCATCCGAACGTCACGGAAACATTGGTTGCGAATCGGTCATTGGAAACAGATCCCGTGACTCTCGTGATCTCGCGTTCGAGTGCTTCCTTGGCTTCGAACTTTGAAAGCTCCGATCTGGCCCCGAGCACTACCGGGACGACCGTAGCTTTCGGTTGATTGGTTTCAGGATCGATCACTTCTCGGCGGAAATATCCGTACCACTTCTTACCGCGAAGGATGATCCATCCCTTCTGGTGCGACTTGCCCATCGATGCCTCGATTTCTGTGGGGGAAATGCGAGCAGGGCTGCCCCTATTCTACTCGCTATTTGGGCTTATTTAGCGGTGTTTGCGCCGCATGGCAGAGAGGCGTTCCCGCTCGTTAATGAACTCTTCCACTTCGCTGGAACGATAGCGAAGCACCCCGTCGCTCATGCGAATGACGGGCAGATAGGGGGCCTTGCGTGAGGAGTGATCCCAGACCCAATCCTTCGTGACGTTCAGCCGTTGAGCAACGTCCTCAACGCTGAGAAGCACATCTCTCGAAGGCATTTGCTGAATGCTTGCCGCGAAAGCCATACAACATCTCCAATCATGGAATGACGGCATCGGAAGATACCGGGAAATGTGCCTAGCCTCTCTCGACAGAAGAGTCCTGTCTAATACTTTCCATTTATCGGGTGATACGTTTCGCGTATCACCTCGGCGCAACTTCGCGTAAAGCAAGGCATCTCGCCGTGATGCGTAATTATGGCCAAAAGAACTTTTCTGTTGATAGTCGGGGATTCAGATTGACTGAATTTCACACGCAGGGGTGCGGCTGCCTCCACTTGACGTTTTTCGGGCGCTCACCGAACTAGAGCAACTCGGACCCTTCACAGGTCTTCGCTCTATTCGGCTCGGGTTATCGACCGTTCTTTTACTGCGTTTCGGCACGCTTGACCTGTATACCGGCATTGCGGCAAACGACTTCGCCCCTTCATGAACTGCATGTCTGACTGCCTTCAATTTCGTCCCAAATGATGCCATCAAGCCGAGGTCTTTGCAACTGCATAGCACACCATTTTAGGAAAGCGTCATTGCGGAAAGATCCTTTATTTCTGGAATTGCGCCGCTCGATCCGCAGCGCGTCGCAGTTTCGTAGCCTGATTCAAGGTATCGTTCGCTGCCGCTCGGTCCCCCGATTTCATATAGAGATGACCGAGGCGGTAGTGATAGCTTCCGTCTACATCAACCGGCAACGCCAGCTTCATCTCGGCGATCGCCTGTGCAATATCTCCGCGGTCCTCATAGATCGTGCTGAGGTCCGCGTGAACATAGGGAAGCTCTTCCGGTGAGACACGGAGAGCCTTCAACAGGAAAGGCAACGCCTCAGCCAACGCCATGCGGTTTGCGAGTATCTCGCCCATCAGGTAGTTCGCTTCAGGATCGTCAGGACTCGCAGCCAGCACATGCTGTACCTCGTGTTCAGCATCATCGGCTTTGTGATCTGAATGGAGAACTCGCGCCAGCCCCAGATGTGCAGCAATGAAATCGGGCTTCACCGTAATTGCTTTTCTGTATTCGTCGGCAGCTTCTCCGAAGTCGCCTTTCATGCGCAGCATATCGCCCATAAGCGTGTGGAGTGACGCCGATTCAGGATTGAGTTCGGTTGCCCTTGTCAATGCAGACAAACCTTCCCGCTCCATCGACTGAATACGCCAGTAGAGGGCCTCGGGATCTCGCGGACTTCGCTTCAGGATTGTTCTTGTCGCGGTCAAAACCAGATCATCCCTTCCGGCATAGAAGGCGCAGAGCAACTCGAGTCGCAAGTTCTCAGGGTTCTCCGGCACATGTGAATTCGAAAGCGCAAAACTGCATGCCGTGTAGCGTCCCTGCTTCATCAGGCTCGAAGCGGACACCAACTTACCTGGATGCGCGTTGTCTGAAAGCTTTCCGTCAAGAACCGCACGCGGCTGACTCTCCAGCCCCGCCTTGGCCAGGTCGCTTAGATACCAGTCACTGTTGGTCCGAACAAATGCCGGATCGATCTTGGCGGCTTCGCTGAGTGTTTGCAATGCTTCCTGTGTCTTGCCCTGTTCCGCAGCGAGAGCGGCCGCACCTAATTTAGCGAGCAGACATCCTTCGCTGGAATCGGAATCCCAGTCCATTTGAAACTGGCCAGAAGCGCTATCTAGTTTCGATGCACGCAGAAATGCAAAGCCAAGAATGGAGTGAGCGCACGGTACGGCAGGCTGGGCCGCCGCCGCCGAACTTAGAATTGCGACTGCTTTCTTAGCCTGACCTTGCTGCAGATAGGACTCGCCGAGCAGCACAGCACGAAAGGGAGAGGACGTGTGTCGTAGATCGCCTTCAATCTGCTTCTCGACACTGAGATAAGTTGCGCCCAGCCCGTACCAAGCATCCGCATTCTTGTCGTTCATCCGCGTTGCGCGCGCGAACTCCTCCATTGCTTCAGAAAATCTGCCGGTTTGCAGATCGGCGTTTGCCAATCCGACGAGTGGTTCCACCTGGTCTGGCTTTTCTTTGGTCGCTTTTTCAAGATGGGGAATTGCGCGGGCCGGATTATCGAGCTTAAGGTAGTCCATGCCCGCCAGAAAGTTCGGTACAAAAAGATCGGGATGACGGAGCAGGACATGCTCGAAGCTGCTTATCGCGTCTTTCAAGTTCCCAGCCAGGTGAAGCGTCAACCCAAGGTTGACTTCTGCTTCTGAAAGGTCGGGTTGTATTGCGAGGATCTTTCGGTAGAGGCTGGCAGCGCGATCGAACTCTTGCGCCTGTTGTGCCGCAGTGGCTTCCTTCCACAGTTCTTCGATAGGTGCTCGTGTAGCCGAATCGTGCATCGCGCCCGCGCACATTGCCCAGCTTGCAAGCACGACGGCAACCATCGCGGCGCGAGGCAAATCCCGTGAGAGTCGAATTGCCCATTCGTTAAACCAATGCATGAGATCGTCGATTTGGAGTGACATTAAAAAATGGGCACAGCCTCAGCCATGCCCCACTATTTCAGGAGAAAACCGCTGAAGATCGGAGGGAGTGCCTGAATCCTAGCGAAGTCCTCGCCGCGATTCAGGCACTCCCTCGGCACTTCACCATATTACTTTGACGGCTGCCTGGAGTTCGCGCGGCTGGAATGCCCCCGAAATCAAGCCGAAGTTGGAGTCGCCGAGCCCCGTGTCTGGATTTGTGAAGAACGGATGATTGAACACATCGAATGCCTCGGCACGCAGTTGCATCCGGAACTTTTCATTCAGCAGAAAGTATTTCTCGAGCGCGAGATCCGTCCTGTCTGTTCCGGGACCGCGCACGTAGGAGAGGTTCCTTTGCGTGTTGCCGAAAGTGAAGCTCGCAGCCTGCTGAAACGCCGAAGTATCGAAGTCGATGATTCCCGTTCCCGCAGAATTCCAGGTGCGGGAGACCTTTTGCGGAGGATGCACCTGGTCCGGAGTCTGCCCCCCGCCTATGGAGTAGGAGGTGTTGTTATCGTCGGTCAGCGACAGCGGCACGCCATTTCTAAATGTGCTGATGCCGCTTATCTGCCAGCCACCGGCAACCGCGTCGACTGCCCGGGACAGGTGCGCGCCAACCGCGCGGCCTCGTCCGATGGGAAGCTGATAGATGTAACTTACTACGAGGCTGTTTGGAACATCGGAAGCATCGACTGACTTGTTCATGGCGATATTCGTGTTGTCCCTGAATTCCGAATTGGACGCGCCCCAACTCCATGCCGCATTGCCGGTGACGTCATCGATCCACTTCGAGCGATTGTAAGAGGCAAGCACCTGGAGTCCATGCGAGAAGCGATGGGTCCAAGTCACCATCAGGGAGTTATAGGTGTCGAACCCGATAGGCTCCTGCTGGTTATTGATGTCGCAATACTCCGGGAATGGACGCTCCAACTGGTACTGCTCGACATATTGCCCCTGCAAACCGCAGCCACCATTTGCGGCTTGCGTCACAGGAGTATAGAACGGGTTGACTACCAGGTTGAACAGAGGATTGGTGCCTGTGCTCGCGGTGGTTTGAGCTGCCTGCGCGATGTATTCATCCGGCAGCTGGTTCTGGTTGAGGCTTCCGGAGACGGGCAGATTGGTTCCCTTGTTCCCAATGTAGGCGACGTCGAGAACGTCATTTTTGGTCAATGCATACTGAATGCCAAAGGTGTAGTCCTGCACAAATGGGCTTTTCCAGTTGTGCTGAATGGCGTTGATGCTCGCGCCGACGCCCGTGAGGCCGCCCATCGCGTTCCCGACGATGGGAAGCAGGCCGCCTTGGAAGGCCTGACTAGCTGGGGTGGTAATCGCGTAGGAATTGCCGCTGATGGCGCTGTCCTTGTCCTGCCAATATGTCTGCTGGGTGTAGCCATTCAAATTTGCGTCAAAGGCTACGGATGCTCGCTGAGGAAAGAAGACTCCGTAGGCTCCGCGTATCACCAGCTTTTCCGTCGGATGGTAAGAGAAGCCGAAGCGGGGAGCAAAGTTCAGATAGCTGTTCGTGATCACACCGCGGCCTGTATTGCCGTTATTGGGCCAGACCAGCTTTCCAAGTGCGGTTACCGCCGGCGGAGAGACGCCCCCGACGGGCTGCGTGACCTCCATGGCCGTAATCGGATTCACGGCGGTGGGATCGAACCACGCCATCTTGTTGAAGCGGTCAGTCGGAGAGGGTTGCAGCTCGTAGCGAAGCCCCAGATTGAGAGTCAGATTCGGCTTAACTTTCCAATCGTCCTGGATATACCAGTCGACCTTCTTCATGTTTGCGGTCTGTGATCCGCTCTGCTGGAAATTTCCGCTTCCGGCGCCGAGAAGAAAACTGGCGAAAGAATTGCCCGTCTCGGTGCCGACAGTGCCCGGATTCACCGGATCAAACCCTGCCGAACCACCCTGAACAAAGGAGAGGCTCGCATTTCCGGGTGAGAGGTTGTTGTAATACTCCGAAGTGAAGTCGACGCCGACGGTGAATAGCTGGCGACCGTAGATCTTGGTGAGGTCGACGCCGATGGACCGAGCTTCTCGCGGAGCTGTCTGCGGCGAACCAGATCCGAGGCCGCCAAATCCGTTGCTGATGCTCACGTTGGGAAACACGCCTCCACCCACGTTCAGTGAAGGCAGCCACCCGAGTTTCGTGACATCGAAGGGATTTCCCTGCGGAACATTGGTCTCAATCCAACGGTTCCAACCAATATTCAGACTCAACACGAGCGACGGCGAGAAGGTGCGGGAGTACCCGCCAGCCGCGTCCCATCGATTATCGCCATTCTTCAATCCAGGGCCGCCGGCGTCGTTAGATCCAAACAGCGCGACGCCGCCCGTCTTGAATTCCTCTCGATTGGAGAACCTTCCCCAGGCTCGCGATCTATCGCTGATGTTTTGATCAATGCGGACGGTATACGAATCCTGCTGTTGAGGTGACGACCCGCTGAACACGTAGTTGTTCACCGCGTTCGAATTTGTAGGCGCGGGGTAGTAGGTGAGCAGAGTCGAGGCGAGCTTATCGAATCGCCCGCTGGAAATCATGTTCGTGGGTACCGATCCGTTCACTCCTCCGAAGGGATCCGTCACGACCCCGCTCGACGTAGCCACCAATCCTGAAACCGGATCGACCTGTCCTGCGGTTACCTCTCGAGCTGAATACGGATCGTAGACTGCCCCTGCGTAGACCTGACGGCCAAGATAATCCGTCACACCCGGTAATGCAGCGCCAAGTTGCGTGGAGAAGTCTCCTCCGCGCTCGGCGGCAGTCGGTACCGTTTCCGTGGAAGTAACCGGGCTGGCTGCGCGAAGGCCTTCATAGGATCCGAAGAAGAAGGTCTTCTTGCGCCCGTTGTAGATATGCGGCAGAAGGACCGGGCCACCCAGAGTAAATCCGAATTGATTGCGCTCGAAGTGCGTCTGAGGATTGTGATCGAAATAATTTCGAGCGTCGGCGGCGCTGTTGCGCAGGAAGTCGAACACATCGCCATGGATCTCATCGGTACCAGACTTCGTGACCATGTTGATGACGTTGCCCGAACTGAAGCCGAACTGTGCTGAAAAGCTATTGCTCTGGAGCCGGAATTCCTGCGTTTCGTCCACTCCCGGCGTATAAATGATTCCGCCCCACTGAGGATCAACATCCCAGTGGCCATCGAGCAAGTATTCCGTATCGCCGAATCGGCTGCCCGCAAAGTTGAGGAAGCTGAGGTCCTGATCGGCGTTTGGCTGATTGGCACTGGTGCCGCCGGTCCATTGGGTCAGAGCCTGGTTGGTCACTGCAGCGTTGAGAAAAGTCAGGCTGACAATATTCCTCTGGTTTAGCGGGAGTTCGAGAATCGCTTTTCCGTCCACGAAGGTGGAGATGTTTGAATCTTCGGTGTTGAGTTGAGGCGCTTCCGAAGTGACCGTAACTTGTTCCGCAACGCTTGCCGGCGAAAGCGAAACGGGAACCTCCAGCCTCTGTCCGACCTCGAGGGTGATGTTCGTTTCAGTAAAAGTACCGAGCCCCTGCTTCTCAACGGTCAACGAATATTGTCCGGGGGGAAGAAGCGGGAACGTGTAGAGCCCCGTACCGGAGGTCTGTTGTTGATGCCGGATGCCCAGGTCTTTACTGGAAATTGTGACCAATGCACCGGGAATAACGGCGCCCGTATTGTCGCTTACGGTGCCTGAAAGGGTTGCGCTGGATGCCTGGCTCTGGCCCAGAATCTTGCCGGCTGGCAACAGGAAAACTGCGCAAATGGCGACGCAGACCAACGGATACCAATTGAAACTCGCTCGAATCACCCGGTTGAAACGGCTGTGCTCGCCGATCTCCGAAGTTGTAATACCTTGCCGCACGGTCACCAGATTGCCTCCTTCATTGCTCCAAAACTAACAATGTCATTTTCTGTTGAGCTCATGTGATCCTGTTGATCCTCATTAGAACGCCCTGGGAATCTCGCAAGCGCCTCTTTTGTAGCTTGGCTTTGCGCGAATCTGCGCAGCCCATTCGATTACGGCGCTGACACTAACCAGCGCAGCATACAATTGACGAGGGACGCACCGCGACATTTTCCCGAGGTTTTCCCGAGGCCCGGAAATTCCTCTTTTCATGGGACTTGCCTCTGGCGTGCGCGGAGGCAGGTTCCCGTATCTATTCTTATAATCTGGACGAGAGGTCGACACTTTGCGAGGCGACTACCGCATCGGAGACTGGCTGGTCCATCCTCGAATGAATTCGATGGAGCGGAACGGCGACACGGTGCATTTCGAACCGAAGGTCATGCAGGTTCTGCTGACCCTGGCCTCCGAACCCGGTGAGGTCGTCACGCGGGAACACCTCCGAAAAACCGTGTGGCCTGACGTATTCGTCGGCGAAGACGTGCTCATCCGGGCTATCTCAGAACTGCGTCGCGCATTCTCCGATGATCCACGCGAGCCCCACACGATTCAGACCATTCCGAAGGTTGGGTATCGGCTTCTTGCAACGGTTACGCCGCCTGCTCGGGACATCGCAGAAGAATTCGAACAGGATCATCATCGCAATGGATCGGCGCTCGCATCTGCACCTGCGCCCATCCCGAACCCTCAGGAAACTCCGTCCGCGATAGCGCCGCCTGCATCTGAGACGCGCCCGAATCGGCCGCCATGGTTTGTTCCTGTCCTCGTCATCCTTTTGGTTTTGGCGGCCGCAGTCATTGGATTTCTCTGGCGTCCGTTCGGCCGCCATTCTGCCCCCTCGAACCCGCGCGCCGGAAATTACGCGAGCCGGCCGCTCACCACCTATCCCGGATCTGAGCTGCAGCCAAGTTTTTCTCCGGATGGCGGCGCTGTCGCCTTTGTCTGGATCAAGGAGGGCGAGCGCAACGGACATATATATGTGAAGATGCTTGGCTCTGAAGCGCCGGCTCCGCTGACGAGCGGCTTGGGGGAGGAGTTCAGCCCCGCCTGGTCGCCGGACGGACGCTGGATTGCCTTCGTTCGACACGATCAGGCCCACACGGGCATTTGCATTATCCCGGCCATCGGCGGCTCGGAAGAAGAAGTCTATACACTTCCCACCAATCACGTTTGGGAATATGGAAGCCTTACCTGGACCCCTGACGGCAAAGCATTGATCTTCCCGCAGCAGATCGGACCTCAAGCTCCAAGCGTCCTGGTAGAGCTCACCCTCAATGGGCGCGCGTTCAGGGTCCTTACATCTCCCCCGCCGGGCTGGGATGGAGACTGGACGCCGGCCATCTCTCCCGATGGGAAAAAGCTCGCGTTCGTTCGCGGGCCTGAAGGTTCCTCGTACGACATATATATATTGTTGCTGCCGAACGGTACGCCGAGGCAGATCACCAGCGATGGGCGGCTCATTGTGGGGCTTACCTGGTCGTCTGACAGTTCCTCCGTAGTCTTTGCTTCCAACCGGAGCGGCAGCATTTCGCTCTGGCGCGTGTCAGCGCAGGGCGGAACTCCGGAGCACGAGCCCGCGGGAGGCGATAACGCATACTCGCCTTCGATCGCCAAGCAGGGCGGACGCCTCGTTTACGCACACGGCAGCGCCGCATGGAGCATTCTGGCTGTTGACGTCAATCGCAAGGACACCGCAACTGCTGCCGAAATCCTTACCTCGAGCGAGCAGGACGCCTCGCCCCATGTCTCTCCTTCGGGAGACAAGATAGCGTTCCAATCTTGGCGCTCCGGGTCACAGGAGATCTGGACGGCAGGAGTCGACGGCAGCAATCCGATTCAACTCACGTCCAGCAGCGCCTCGGCAGGCAGCCCGTTCTGGTCGCGCGATGGGCACCGCATCGCCTTCGATGCCCGGCTGAATTCCTTCGCACACATTTACGTAATCGGTGCCGATGGGGGGTCGCCCCGGCCGATAACAACCGGGAACTTCAACGATATTGTTCCCAGCTGGTCGACAGATGATCGCTGGATCTACTTCGGGTCAAACCGTTCCGGTTCATGGCAGGTATGGAGAGCAAGGTCTGACGGTTCTATGCCTGCCGAACAAGTGACCCAGGACGGCGGCATGGTGGCACAGGAATCCTCAGACGGGAAATGGCTTTATTTCACCCATTACGCCGAGGCCGGATTGTGGCGCATGCCTACCAGTGGCGGTCCGGAGCAGAAGGTTTTCGACGGCCCTCCGACAGGAAATCTGAACTACTGGACCCTTAGCGGCACCCTTCTCTACTCGCTCTCAGATCGCGGCAGCGGCTTCACCCTGCAGAGCATCGATCCCGAGACAAAGCATATGCAGACCCTCTACACGCTGAAGCACTCCCCTACCCCGTTCGCCGGCATGTCCCTGACGCCAGACGGCAAACGCGTCATTTTCGCGGAACTCGACCGCGCATCCAGCGGGCTTACGCTGGTGGACCATTACGACTAGTTACCGGCATTTTATCCTCGGTGAAACCTCGGCAATCCTTCATAACGGTGATCCCAGTCCCGGCGGCATGATGGCTGCATGCGTTCTCTGCTCGCGGCCCTTCCGATTCTCGGCCTTCTTGGTCTCCCCCAACCGGCGCTCGGCCTCCAGCTGGGCGATGCCTACCCGGACAAAGCACGCTTCGCTCCGTCAGAACCCGTGCACGTCGTGGTCGAACTGGCTGGCGCACCCTCCGGCGGCGAGCAACTCACCGCTTCCATTGCGCAGCTGGGTCGAACCGTAGGGCAGTGCGGATCTATCCAACTGAAACCCGACTCACCGAGAATACAAGCCCTTGCCTGCACGGTTCCCGATAAGGACTTCCAGGGATATCTCGTAGCAGTCCGGCTGGCCGATGCGAAAGGCGCCATTCTCGATGAGCGCGAAACTGCAATCGATATATCGTCGGACTGGAAAAGGTTTCCGCGTTACGGATATCTTGCCCATTACAACGTTGCAGAGGGCGCGGACCCTTCCGCGTGGATCGCCGAACTGAATCGGTTCCACATCAACGGTCTTGAGTTCTACGATTTTCAATTTCGTCATGATCAGCCGCTGGCCGGAACCGTGGCACATCCTGACGCAAGTTGGAAAGACATTGCCGGACGTGCCGTCGATGCCGCGATTGTTCGTGGCTTCATTGACCAGGCCCACCGGTTCAACATGATGGCAATGGCGTATAACTCCAGCTACAGCGCTTACGACGACGTGTTCACCAACCGCAAGGATCAGCTCCCCTTGAAATGGGCGATCTGGACTACTCCCGATGGCCCGCGTACACCTGCAACCGCAAAGAATCTGCAGCTACAAAACACGAATGGCTGGTCGACTAATCGTTTGTATTACATGAACCAGAACAATGGAGAGTGGCAGAAGCATCTCTTCGGCCAGATGCATAACCTCTTCGAGGTGTACCCCTTCGACGGCTGGCATGTGGACACATTCGGAGACAAAGGCGGATACACCTTTGATGGTGCGCCCGTCGACTTCATCTCCGGCTTCCGCAACTTTATCGACAATGCACACGATACGCTGCACACGCGCATCGTCTTTAACGCCGTTGCCACCCAAGGCCAGGAAAGAATCGCGCGCTCCGCGGCGGAGTTCGTCTATTCAGAGCTATGGGAAGACAACGAGACGTTCGCTGGAATTCTGACTGCGGCCGAACAGGTGCACTTTGCAAACCCCCGCGATGGATTCGTGATTGCCGCGTATCTGCACAAGGAGCCAGAGACCGGCCCGATGCCGCAGGGACAAGAGTTCAACATGCCCAGCGTGCTGCTGACGGACGCAGCGATGTTCGCGAACAGCGCGGCGCACATTGAACTCGGAGACGGGAATCGGATGCTGAACCGTGAGTATTTTCCCAAAGACACGCGCCTCTCCGTCTCGCCAAAACTTCACGCCGCACTACGACACTACTACGACTACCTCACCGCCTATGAAAACTATTTGCGCGACGACGTGTCCTTTGAGCCTTGCCATATTCGCGTAAAGATTGCTAACCAGGTGACTAACCCTGTAGCTGTACCGAACACGATCTGGACCCTCGCGCGCGTCAAGGACGACGTCACCATTGTCCACCTTATCAATCTCGTTGGATCTAATGACCCTCACTGGCGCGATGTATGGATGAAGCGCCCCGTTCCTCCGCAGCTGCAGGATCTCAACGTAGCGATATCTTCTCCCAAGCCCATTGAATCCGTCGGCTGGGCGTCCCCAGATGTGGATGGCGGCAAATTCCATTCGATTCCATTTCGCGTGCATAAGGACGAGAACACTTCGTGGATTGAATTCACCGTTCCCTCGCTCGAGTACTGGGATTCCATATTCCTCGCTGCCTCAAAATCGCCTGCCGAATCTGCGCATTGAAGTCTACCGCCTCTCCATCAGCTTCGGATTCAAGTGAGTTCAACCCGGCGACGGATCTGCCAGTGCAAAACCTCTAGGGAAGCTCTGCGTAGGTCGATGAATTCATAGCGCAAGGCGCTTTTCGATGAAATCTCGTGAACTTAAAACCTAAAGCTTGAAGAGAGCTAAGGAAGCGCTGTGCATTCTTGCTATTAAAGGCTAGCGCGTCTTGCTTTCAAAACGATTTTCGCTATTCAAGGGTGCCTGGGAGGTGCTCCCTGCCAGAGATGCCCGGTTCACCTCGGCGCAGCCTCGCCGAAAGCAGGCATCTCACGGCGAGGCGTAAGTATGGCCGAATTGGACTTTTCTGTTGATAACCGGGGTTCGTATTGCCAGAATTTCCACAGGCGGAGATGCGGTTACCCGCTCGTTTGAAGTTGAGTCGCGAGCACTACTTCTTGTTGAGCGGTGCGCTATGTATGAATGGGCTGAGCTTCGCCATTTCAGATATTTATTGACGATCCTGGAGAGACAGGGGTTCCGAGCTGCTGCGGAGGAGTTGCGTACCGCGCAACCCAATCTCAGCGTTCAGGCCCGACAATTCCAGGAGAACGCTTCGCTTTGTCTCTTTCGCAGGATGAAGGGCGGGCGTATCCGGCCCACGGACACTGGCCTTGCATTCAAGGTCTTAGCCCGGTTCCTGCTGGAGACACGCGATGAAGTGCTAGAAGCACTCATGGCGATTGAGCGCGGTGAGGTTAATTCCGTTCGATTCGGTTGCACTCCCTTAGTTGACCAGGAGCTGTTCCGAACCTTCTGCGATCTACACAAAGAAATCCTTCCCGTCTGCCCTGTACGGCCAACACACGGAGACACGGCGCATCTGGCGGAAGAAGTTGTGTCGGGAACTGTCGATGCCGCCTTTGTAACGTTGCCCTTGCGGCATCCGGATCTTCGCATCGAAGAATTGCGCCGAGACCGGCTCGTTGCCTGCTTGCGGCGAGACGATCCGCTCGCTGCGAAAGCCTCTCTACTGCCCGCTGATTTACAGGGCAATCTTGCAGTCCTGTATCACCCACAACGACATCCCGATGCTCACGAGCGGCTGCTGGAACTCCTCAGAGACGCCGGTGTGCAGATTTCAGAATACTCCTGCGCTTCGCACCCCTCCGAGATGCAGACGCTCGTCAAAGGAGGGCACGGCTTCGCGTTGATACGAGAGGGTACAAATCTTGATGAAGAGCTAACGACACGCCCAATTGCCGGCGTGGACTGGACCGTGGATACAGCATTGATCTATCACAAATTGCGCCATCCGAAGACCGTTCCGATCCTGGTCAAGAGGCTCATAAAGCAACTTCCTCAGAATGGCAAAGAGACGGCACCGAACAAAGTTTCCATCTCCATACAAACATCAACCACAACCGAAAAGCGTCCCCCTCAACGAGTAAAAAATGGTCCGGTTCAGATGAAGCTAATCAGTTAGAGGTTGAAACATTGGCACGAGATAGAACGAGGTGATACTTCGGAGCTATCACCCGATAAATAATACGTATTGGACGCGAGCTTAGCGCGAGCCTAATCATCACGGCATATTCCCGACTGTGACCAGTCGATGGAGGTGCCGATGTATCGCAGAAGCCATGTCGTGATTCCCCGCAGCACAACCCACCTCGCCAAGCGATGGGCGCAGCCCTTCTTCAGACGCAAACTCTTGCACGCAACGCGTGTATTGTGGCCGACTCTTGTCGCGCTCACATTCGCAAGCGTTGCCCACGCCCAGGGAACCATGGACTTCTCCGGGGCACAGACACTCATGGGGACGTTCAAAACCTTCGCCATCTACGCGGGTGCTGTCATCTGTTTTGGCGGCCTGATTTTCGCCGGAATACGGATGATGAGCGGTCGCTTTCAAGTCGGCAAGCGCCATGTACAGATGTTCTCGCTGAAGACCACGCCCGAAGCGTCCAGGCCGTGCCTGTTCTCTGGTCTACTCACCGTCGATTGCGACAGCGTGTTGTGCTCGACATGGCGGGTGAAATCCGTGTCCTCAGCCCGCAGCGAGATCGACGCCCAAGAGAAGTTCATTTCGTTTTTCAAAGTTGGCGTGCTTACGCGCGTGATGAGCGGGCGCGATACCTCGTCGCTCGAAACCGGCGCCGGCGCCAAAGCCGCGAATAGCAGCGTTGATGACCTCAGTGAAGTCATCCGCTCGCTCGATAAGAAGGCGCAGGGCGAATACTCCCTTCGGCTATTACTGGCTGCTCGCAGCACGGAGCAGATACGTGACACCATTCCCGCTGTGCATCGGATCTTCGTCGATGCACGCGCTCAGGTGATGGAAGAGACGCTAGGCAATCTCTCGGCGTTCTATGCGATGTTCCCTGGCAACCACAAATTCAATGCCTTCCCGATGTGGCTCTCAGAAGACCAGCATGCCCGCCTCTCCTCCGTGTTCGCTCCGCGCCTTGGACACCCGCACTCGGAGGACCTTGACGCCGAATACCTCAACATTCTCATCGCCAAAAAGTACCCGCTCAACTACTACTTTCTGTCGCAGGCACTCGCCTCGCAATTGATGACTGAAGACAACCAAAACCACCTCGTTTCCCAGGTAGTCGGCGGACAGATCGAGCAGAGTGATGTGGACGTGAAGAACGTCACGATTACAACCATGTCTCAGGAGACCGTGCAAGGGGCAGTGATGGCGCGAGGCACGGCGCTAGTAGCCGTTGACAGGCTCTATTCGCCGCTCCATTCGCGCGAGCCGCGAACCGAGCATTGGATGCTCAGTGTCACCTACTATCTGAATCCCAAACAGGTGAGCGATCAGGCGAAAATCTACCCGCAATATGAGTTCATCAATCCGCTGGGATTGACGATCACCGAGTTCCACGAAAATCGCGTCTCGGTCGATCCCATCGAGCCAGGAACCAACCCACCGAATCCCACAGGGATCGCACTGCCAACCACAGGGGCAAAGCGGTGAGCTTCGAGCTGATTCTTCCGTTCTTTCCCGAGGAGTTGCGGGCGCTCCTCCTGGACCCGTCTATCTCCGATCTGATGATTAACGGGGCTACCGGAATCTACGCGGATCGCGGCGGCATAGTCGAGCATATTGTGCTCGAAACACCATACAGCAACGAGCGCCTGCAGGCTGCCGTTGAGCGCGTGGCCCGCATTCTCGGTCAGGACGTCACCAGCCAGAATCCCATCCTGAATACGCGCTTGCCGGACGGCTCCCGCGTCGCCGTCGTAGGCGCTCCGTCTTCCATCAATGGCCCAACGTTGACCGTGCGGAAATTCAACCGCTGGTATACGTCCGACGAATTGATTGCATCAGGCAGCTTGCCGGGGCACGTTCGAGATGCTGTGGTGCGCCTGATTGGAGAGAGAAAGAACGGCATTATCAGCGGTGGAACCGGCTCCGGAAAGACCACCCTAATGAAAGCCTTGCTCGACCACGTTCCGCTCGACGAGCGGCTGATTGTGATTGAGCAGCCGGCCGAGTTGAAAATAGCCCATCCCAACGCGGTTCGTTGGGAGGCGGTCGATGCCATCCCCGGCCAGGTTGCCGTCACGCCAAGCCAGCTATTGGCAGCTGCTCTTCGGCACCGCCCGGACCGGATCGTCATGGGCGAGATTCGCGATGAGTGCGGTTATGACCTTTTGCAAGCCATGAATACCGGGCACGGCGGAACACTCTCGACCATCCATGCCAAGTCCGCGTGGGACGCTCTCAAAGGGCTTTCCGATTTGGCCCTGAGCGCTCGACCAAACCTCAACCACTCATTCATACGATCCGAGACTGCCGAAGCCATCGACTTCGTTCTGTATTGCGAGCGCGATCATGCGGGCCGGCGCCGGGTGCGCGAGCTTATCAGCGTGGACGGTTACAGCCACGCGGACCAGTCCTTCGAGACCGCGGAAATTTATCGGGCATCTTCTGCGGCGGCGGCGTGAGAAGCGGAATGGAAACCCCAATCGGAGGCACGGCAATGAATCGGCTTCTCGGTCATAGTGCGGCGAGTCAATACCCACGCCCAAGGCGCGCGTCTGAGCATGGCTGCGCCGAATGGAAGACGAGCGAAAGCGGTTGCGAAATGCCGCTCTTTGCCTGGGGTCCAGGCGGGAAGAGTGGATCTGGACTGCCGGTGAGTTGCATCAGCGGGAAGCTGACGGAGTGCATTGTTCTGTCGGGTGTCTCCCATATCAATCCTGCTTCCTGCTCGGTCACTGCTTCGGGGTCTATCCGACGCCCGGCGGCTCGGCGCTCTTCTGCTTCAGCTTCGCTGCCCGATGGGTTACGGTTTCCATCTGCGACGGACCCTCCGTAAATGCAGAGCTTGGCGCTTGGGAGTCGGACCCACTCGCTAGGCTTCGCCGGTGTGACCCGAGCAAGATCGGGAATTCAAAAACGGAGACAACATCATGTATCAGAACAAAGCAATCCTCATGGGCTTCCTCGGCAACGATGCGGAAGTTCGCACCGGCAAGAGCGATCAGAAGTTCACCACGTTCTCCCTCGCCACCAGGACCTCCTACAAAAGCAAAGAGTCGGGCGAATACGTCTCGCATACCGAATGGCATCGCTGCATCGTCTTCGGCAAGTTCGGCGAGTACGCAGCCACCCTCAAGAAGGGCGCGCACGTACAGGTCGAGGGTGAGATTCGCCACACCGAGTACACGCCCAAGAAGGCGGAGAAGCCGGTACGCTCCGATAGCGTTCGGGTCTCTTCCATCCTCAAGCTCGACCGCGCGGAGAAGGCCCCCGCTGAGGAAGAGTTCGATGAGATTCCCGCCGAGGAAGAGGCCGAATAGGCCCCTCTTCCTCCTGAATCGATAGAGGCCCGATCCGTCGGGCTTCTGTCCCTGCAAATGGCCGCACTATCGCACTAAGGCTGTCGAGTTTCAAGGTGCATTCATGAACAGAACCGCCGCTGACTTTCTGACCCGTTGCTTCGCTCCCGGCGAGGCCATTGCTCTCTTGCTTCGCCGGGAGAACCCCGCATCCGCGACCCAACGTGTCGTTGCCCTGGCGCTTGCGCCACGGTATCTCGCATGGCTCGCGCATGAGAACGCCTCCGGCTCGAACGTCTACGTTGCCGCCAATCCGCTCCGCCCATGCAGCCGGAAGCGCACCAAAGAAAGCATTGCATCCGTTCGCCATCTATATATAGACATCGATATGGACGGCGATGCCCGACTCGCTGCGCTCAGGATGTCGGACGCCGTGCCCAACCCGAATGCGATCCTCTCAACCTCGTCGGGAAAGTATCTGGTGCTCTGGCGCGTGGATGGCTTCGACTTCGCACATCAGGAGCAGACGCTCAAGTTGCTCGCCATCGCCTTTGGTGGCGATCCCGCTTGCACCGATTGCAACCGCGTTCTTCGCGTCCCCGGATACCTCAATCGCAAGTACGATCCTGCCCACAGGATTATCGTCGAATATCCCTGCGACTCGGTCTGGACTCCCGCCGATTTCCGGTTGGATATTGCCGCCGTAGACACCGTGCTCTTCTCAGGGTCCGTCCCATCTCGGAAGCAGCCCGGAAAGAACAGCAACTCGGAGAGCGATTGGGCGTGGGTTTCCCGTGAGCTTGCCCACGGAAAAGACGCCGTGAAGCTGACGCGGGAACTGGCGTCACGACGCTCCGACAAGCCCAATCCTCTCTACTACGCGCAGCGCACCGTCGATGTTGCATCAGCCCGCCTCTGGCTTATCGAGGGAATCCGGATCGACGACGTTATCACGATGCTTGAGTCCCGTCGCCGCTTCGAGATTCCTACCGCGCTTTGCTCCGTTCGTGCGCGGGAAATCGCCATGACCGCGCAACGCATGTTTGACCGCAAAAAGTTTGCCTGATTCATCCCGTAAAGGAGAATCGAATGCCACTGCTTGAAGTCAACCAAATCCGACATATCAGCGCCTCCATTCGACTCACCGATACAATAGCGGCGCAGGTCGATCAGTACGCTGCCTTCATCCACGCATCTGCTGATGACGTGGTTGAGCAGGCGCTCACTTATGTCTTCTCGAAGGATCGCGACTTTCAGGAGTTCCTAAAGAGCTCGCAGGCGACCCACATCATGCCCACGCTTCGCATTCGCAAAGGCCCGAGCAATGATGCAGTGGAGCCACCTGCGATGAGGCCCACAAACGGGGCCCAGTCCACGGCGAAACCCCCGGCTGTAGCGGCGGGATTGAAGGCATGATCCTCCATCTAAATCCGTGCCAGGACCACAGCGGTGCTTCGCACCGGAAGAATTTCGACACTCCACCCCTCATAGGGAGCCGTTTAGTTCCCTGCGGGAACCAATGGGTTGTCGCACAAACCACGTCACCTTAGTGACCCGGCGGAAACTTATGAGTTTCCGGCGATGAGGGCGAAGAAGGCAGGTTGTGATGGGAATGTCGGACACAATACGACCGGTCAAACGAGGCATGATTCGTGGCCGCGAAAGCCGCAATCAGAACCTCAACACGAAGCTCACCGAAACAGAGTTCCGGGCAGTCGAGCAAGCCTCTACGGCCGCTGGCAAGACGACCGGCGAGTGGCTACGCGATCTCGCTCTGCGCCGTCTCGGTAGCGGAGCGAACGACGTCGAAATCGTCGCTCTCTCCGAGGTCGTAGGTGTCCGCCTGCTCTTGGTGAACGTCCTCCGCTCCCTTGCGACCGGACAGAAGCTCAGTCCGGAAGCCTACGACAAATTGCTCGATGACATCGGCGGAACGAAGTATGAGCTCGCTACCAAGCTGGTGGCTGAGAGAAGGAGGTAGCGTCATGCCGAAGACCGCCTGGGGACGCAAAGAGACAATCATCTGGCCCCGCCACATGCCAATCTACACGTATACGGTAGCCTTTGGCGTCGCCGTTCTGACCTATTTGGCTGTCTGCATCCGCATCCATTTGGCGACGCCGCTCGAACGCTACTGCTTGCCGGCGTACGAACGGGCATCGGCCTTCGGCGCTGTGGTGAAGACCCATAAGAGCACCTACCGGTTACTGTTTGTCGGCCGTCCGCAGAGCACTCCAAGTCCCGCCATGAACGACGAAGTCATTCTGGGTCGGACCGAGGACGCGGGGGGCCAAGCCATTCCTCTTGCGCTCTCCACAGAGGCGCGGGAGCGGGGCTATACGCTCCTCTTCAGAGCACCAGAACGCAGCTATGTTGATGCTCGATTCAGTGTCTATCTCAGAGGCGTGGTCTACAAAGGAACCTCGCTGTTGGGATTCTTTCAACCGCCGATCTTTGGCGGTGTGATTCTGTTCCTGGTCACCGTACCGCTAGCGGCTTTCAAGGATGTCCAGCGGCAGAAACAGTTGAAGTATGGTCGTCGTCTCAAAGGCCCGGAGATGCTGACGCCGCACCAGTTCAATAAGACCGTCAAGGGCGACGGCGTCGGCTTCAAGACGAACGACATGAAGTCCAGTCGTAGAGTCCGTTGATCAAGTGCAGATTTCCGGGACCGCAACTTCCGGCACAAACAGCCAACCCTCCGGTGAGATGGGCTTCTGCGCCCGCAGCAAATGCTGCTGTTTCTTCATGGCGTAGATGGATCCACTCCAGTTTTATGGATGCTCGAATCGAGTCGGTGATGCCATTGAGCGAATCACCAGAAACCCCGAAACTCCGCCGAACTCCAGCTTCTGCCAGAACATCCACCAACAGGTCCGCTACTCTTTTCTTCGCCATAATTTCCTCCTCGTTCGGGAATGTTGAGGGACTCTTCTATGGGTCCGCCAACTCTATTCGGATGGCACGATTCCCTCGGACTTGTGCTTGCTCCAAACGGGGTAGGGTATGCCGGCAAGCCGATTGATTGCGAAAGCCTGCACGGTAAGCAGAATCACGGCGACCTCGATGACAACAAGCTCCCTGGGTTGAGAAATGATGCCGAGCGAAACGATCAGAGTCGTCGCTCCTGCGGGGGGGTGACTTATCCGCAACAGTGCCATGAGTGCGCCAGTAGCCGAGAGCGAGAGCGCAGCGGCCAGCAACCTTGCGCCATGCACTCCGGGGTTCATGCCAAAAGGCGGGCTCGAGGCGACCGCAAGCGCGAAGGCGGCGTAGCCACAGATCAGTCCAATCGCATGTCCCAGGATGGTATTGCGCGGGCTGGAGACTTCAGCCAACGGCGAAAAGAAAAAGAGATACGCTGTGGGGCCGAGGGATGGGAAGACAAACGGGCTTCCAGTGAGGAGGGCGAGCAAGCCGAGCAGTCCAATGGTGATGAAGCCGTTTACGCAGACATAGACTGCCCACACCAGACCTGCGGGGAAGTGCTGCAGGAGCCATTCCATACGCATGTGCGTGAGCAGGACTCTGACATGTTCGAATCCATTGCTCTCGGCGCGCGCATTGTGATGTTCATTTACTAACGTCATCAGATATTGGGAAGCAGATCAAAGTATTCATCGTCTTCGTTCTTGCCGCCCTCTCCGAGGCCGATGGTCTTTTCAGATTCGATGAATTCAATTCGCTCAATCCACTTAACCATTTTGTAGCCGAGCTGGTTCTCAACGCGCAGCCGCAGAGGAGCCCCATAGACCTCGGTGAGTGGCTTCCCATTCATCTCGGTTGCAAGCAGGCATTGGGCTTTGAGAACATTTTCAAGACTCTGCGTATCGTAGTATGCGCCGCCGTAGAGCGAGCCACCAAAGGAGAAGAATGCCACGACTTTGGCGTTTGGCCTTGGCCGGACGAGCTGAACCAGAGATTTCATGGGAAGCCCACCCCATTTGGCAATGCCGGTCCAGCCCTGAATGCAGTGGTGCATGGTGATTTCCTCGGTTTTCGCTAGGCGCTCGATGTCCGCGAGAGAAAGGTCGACCGGGTTATCCACGAGGCCGCTTACCTTCAGTTTGTAGTCCAGGAATCCATTTTTGGCCATGAGCTTCCAATCGTCGCGTTCGGGCATTTTGCCATTGGGCCAAAAGCGAAGCGAGATATCCGCATCGGTGTAATGCTCGCTCGGAGAGAGACGGTTGAGTGTGGTCAGCATCAATGGGTAGGTGATGAATTTCTGCACATGCTGCAGAACGCGCGGATATATCCACGAGATGTAATGCGCGGCGACCCATGAGAGCGCTACAACTCCTATGCCAGCGAAGCCGAGGATCATTCCCCGGTGGTTCAGATCGTCGGTGCCCAACACGATGTGATTCATGTTGCGAACGAAGCCGGTCATCACGATCAACGTCACATGCACGACGATGAAGGCAAAGAAACTGAGCATGGTGAGGAAGTGAATCGAGCGTGCCGATTGCCTGCCGCCAAACAACTTTGCGTACCAGTGAAAGCGATTGACTGCTGCCGGCGACATGGCGATACCGGTGAGGATTGCCGTTGGGCCGAAAACAAAGACGACGCAGAAATAGGCAATCTGCTGCAGCGCGTTGTAACCGTAAAATCCATTGAGCTCAGTCGGCAGGTGGAATGTCGCATAGTGTACCCAGGTGTTCCAGGCTTGCAGGAGCACCAATGGCGATTGGGGTACGAGCCGCCGCCACTGCTCGGTATCGAAGAGCATGATGACAAAGAAGAAGCCCGTGATAATGAAGCCGTAGACGTTGAGAAAGTGCCAACACCTAGCCAGACCAATGGTATGCCGGTAGCCGGGGGTGGCAACGAGAGGCGAAACGTAGCGCGCATCATCCTTCGCGGTCCAGACACGGTCCTTGGGAACTATGATCGGCGTCAACCGAATCCACTCGCTACCCGGGGTGCAGTGATTGTTGAAGTAGAGACGAGGATGATCGGCAAGAATCGACAACCCGCTTCGGATCAGCATCGTAACAAAAAGGAAGTTGAAAAAGTGACAGTAGCGCACCCACACCGGAAAGCCATGCGGACCGGCGAAGTTGTTGGGGGAGATCTGGGGGACAGGTGGAATATGAGGGAGCCCAACAAGTAGAACCTCAATCCAGGCAGCAAGCACGGGCACCGCCACCAGCATCGCTGTGGCAATGAGGATCGAGGGCCGTATCCAAATTCGAAACCGCCGATCAGGCGGGTAATGAACGGCAGCATGTGCCGCGTCGAACGAAATCATTGAACGGCTCCTGAGAAACGTCCATGAATCCCAGTATGTAACGAGGACTAGGTACCGTAGCCACGATGCGTCATAGCGAGCAATTCCTGATCATCTGGCCAGGAGATGGTCAGGAGAAATCCCGATTCAGCGACTGCTTCAACGTCGTGCTTGATCGAAGCGCCAAGTGTCAGGAGACTTCCAGTCTGCAGGTCGTAGATTTGTCCTTGTGTTTTGTAACGGAGTGCGCCCTTCAACACTTGGACTGAGCTTGTGCCGTCTGCATGGTGTTCTTCTATGCGGGCGGCGGCTTCCATGCAAATCAGAACAACCCGAAAGTCCTTCTTTTTGAAAAGAGTCTTCGCGTGAATCCCTTTGGGCCACGGTTTGTAATGCTCGAAATCGGCCATTTCATGTGCCAGGTCAAACTGCGCAAGATCAGCCGTCATCGTCCCGTCATCTGCTACAAATGGAGTCGTCATGCTCCCGCCTTCCTTTTGAAGAGAGTTCGAAGTACGACCGCTTCATTGTGTTCTGTATCCTTCGCTGCGTAGATCAAAGTGATCGCGGAATACTTCTGTGCAGCGTGCACGGTGTCGGCAATTGCCGTTTTCGCCTTTGGGCTCTTTAGCTCCACTCTGTACCGCTTGCAAAATTCCAGCCAGCGCCCGGGGTCGTGACCAAACCACTTCCTTAGCTCGGTGCTGGGTGCGATCTCCTTCACCCAGGCATTCAGGCGCAAATCGACTTTCTTTTTCCCACGTGGCCACAGCCGGTCAACGAGAACGCGAAAACCATCTGTGCTGGCTGGCTCTTCATACGCTCTCTTGAGAAAGACTTCCATCTGTCGCGTCCCCTCCTATACCTTGCAATCGCGAGAGTTGCGCCGCTCGTCCAGGATTGCCGATCTCTCATTGGGATGAAGTTAAACCAGCGCAGCATACGTGCGCCGGTCAAAAGCGACCACATGGGCGAATCCAGACATTGCGGCTCGTCAGAATCGCCCGCTCTAAGGCGAGCAAGAGCTTCACCCCTAGGAAGCGTGCTGCAGCTGCTTTCCCTTGGTCTCGATTGCACCGAGCAGGTTTTGCCATGATTCATCGAAGGACTTGGCGCCCTTCAATTGCAGGTCAGCTGCCAACTGTTCCAGATCGATTCCTGCCTTTCGAAAATTGGCGAGAACAATTTCGCAGTCTCCTCCATCGCGTGGAAGAGTTCCGGCCAGTTTGCCATGATCAGCAAAAGCCAGAAGAGTTTTCTCAGGTATGGTGTCGATCGTGTTTGGCGCGGCAAGAGCTGCAATATAGAGAACGTCAGAAGCCTTTGGGTCCTTGGTACCGGTGCTGGCAAACAAGAGCCTTTGCGGTCTCGCGCCAAAATTGGCCAAGCGCTGCCAGCGATCCGAGGCCAGCGTATCGCGGTAAGCCTTGTAGGTCTGCTGACCGATGGCGATGCCGAGTTTGTCCCGGAGTTGGTCGGGGACTTTGTCCATCGTCGCACCATCCCATCGACTCAGGAAGACCGAGGCCACCGAACGAACATCGGGACTGAGACCCGATGCAATACGCCGTTCCAACCCCCGCATGTACGCGTCCGCTGACGCCAGGTAGTGCTCACGAGAGAAAAGAAGTGTCACGTTAATGGCCACACCACCCGCAATTGCTTCTTCGATTGCGGGATTTCCTTCCTTCGTCCCCGGAATCTTGATGAAAAGGTTCGAACGATTGGCTTTCTTATGCAGAGAAGTTGCTGCGGCCACCGATCCCTTGGTGTCGTAGGCAAGAAGAGGCGATACCTCAAGCGAAACGAAGCCATCATTGCCTGCCATACGTTCGTGAACCTGGGCGAAAAGGTCGGCGGCACGAGTCAGGTCTTGCAAGGCCAGCTCAAAGAAAAGTTCTTCGCCTGAAAGGCCCGATGACAGCAGGCGGCCAATTTCCGCGTCATACGATTTGCTCTTTGAGATGGCGTGCTCAAAGATGGTTGGGTTCGATGTTAGCCCCGTGACGGAAAACTCATCGATATAGCGCTTGAGCGTTCCATTGTCCAGCAAGTCGCGTGTAATATTGTCGAGCCACAGGCTTTGTCCTAGATTATGGAGTTCCTGGGTTGCCTTCATCGCTCCTCCTACTCACCTTATTGTCGCCCCGCGCGTTGTTTCCCTCTGGAACGATTCTCCCCTAATATTGCTGTTTTGGTCACTTTCTCCGAATAAGCGCAGTGTCCTGCTCTAGTGCAGGCATTCCTAAGCAGGGCACGCGTGAGGATTCCGCTCGTGCCCCGTGGACATTCGCTGCGAATCACATCTCTGCCGCCGCAAGTCAAACTCGCCCTTTCGCGATTCGCATGGGGCGCCCTAAAGGACTGAAATCTCCAATTCGATGGCACGAGGAAAGAGGATGTTGTTCTCAAGATGGATGTGTTGATGCAGGTCCTGCTCGAATTCCCTTAAACCGTCATAGAAGGCGTGAAAGGTAGGGCAGGCATCCTCTGGAGTGGTGAAATTCCCGCTCAGACGGCGGATTTCAGCGATCAGGGTGCCCGCAGCATCGTGTTCCTGCGTCATCATCGCGATCGGATTCGCAACCGTGCCAAAGCAACTATGGGGCCTCGGGGTGCCAATGGAGATAGATCGCTCCAAGCCTGCGATGTAGGGAAACAGGACGGCTTCTTCCTTGGCCAAATGTTGGGTGAGCTCTTCGTCCAGTTGCATCAGAGTGGCCGCGATCACCGGCAACTCCGGCTTCGTGGAACCGTGACGATTCACAACCTTCTGAGCCAGCTGGGCCAGCCGCGGCAGTTCGCCTTTCACGTATGCGTGGTGTTTGGCCACAATATGTGAGCTCAAGCTCTCTAGCGTTCTCTCGGCCCAATTCTCGGCCTCAGTCCCAGGCTTCTTCTCCTCCTCTTCCAGCGCCGCAATAACCGAGTCAATTTCCAGGTTTCCGGCAGCGCATGCCTCTGCCAGAGGCTTGCGGCCCCCGCAACAGTAGTCGATTCCAAATCGTTCAAAGACACGTATAGCAGTGGGTTGTTCCAGTGCGATTTCGCGGACGGTTTGTGTGGTTGCGGTCATTTCGATCTCCTTGACCTCCAACTTACAGAGATCGCAATGTCCGCCACAGCGACTTTGGTCACTCTGAAGCGCAATATGCCAAAAATTGTTGAAGGGATCGGTGTGACCAAAGTCGCTGAGATCTTCGTTCTGTTCGCCTAGGCTTGCGCTTAGACAGAGGGTAAATTCGACATGGGCGCAGCAACCATCACGCCAATCCACAAGCAGGAAGGCAAAAAGAAACTTGTCCGCAGGTCCAGCTCCGATAGTTCGCAAAGGATCAGGCGAATCGTTCATTGGTTGTTTGTGGCTTTGAATGGTTGGCTGGGAATCCAATTCCTTCTCTGGGTGCGCTTTTGCGAGCGGGGCGGCACGGGGCTAAGCGTGCCAAGACTCGCAGGGGCCGAAGGCTGGCCTCCCATCGCAGGTTTGATGAATGCGAAATATTTCTTCCTCACCGGACGCGTGCCTGCAATCCATCCAGCAGCAATGGTCCTGTTTATTGCCTTCATGCTGATGAGCCTCCTGCTCAAAAAGGCTTTTTGTTCCTGGTTCTGCCCAGTCGGAACTCTCTCAGAGCAACTCTGGAAGCTGGGAAGACGCGTATTCGGCCGCAATCTGCATCCGCCAAAAATTTGTGGATATCCTATTACGAGGGTTGAAGTACCTGCTTCTTGGCTTCTTCGTGTTCCTGATCAGGGCCATGTCCGCCGAGGCGATCCACGATTTCATGTCCACACCGTACGGCCTGGTCGCCGATGTCAAGATGCTGAATTTCTTCCGCGATATCGGGCAAATAGCGGCAATCATCATCGGTTTGCTGGTTCTGCTGTCAATGCTGATCCAGAACTTCTGGTGCCGGTATCTCTGTCCGTATGGAGCACTGCTGGGAATCACATCCCTGCTCAGTCCAGTAAAGATCCGTCGCGACGTCGAGGCCTGCGTCGATTGCGGAAAATGCGCGCGAGCCTGTCCTTCAACCCTTGCCGTTGATCAACTCGTGCAAATCCGGTCCATTGAATGCACAGCGTGCATGGCATGTGTTGCCGCGTGCCCGGCCAAGAGCGCCCTGCAATTCTCGTTGGTACCGAGAAAGGCAGCAACACCGGCGGAGAGATGGCGTCGCCGCGCACTCTCACCCATTACCGTTGCAGCAGTTCTCGCTTGCCTCTTCCTGGGCTTGGTCGTAGTGGCGAAGGCTACCGGAAATTGGCAGACGAATCTGCCACGCGACGTCTATATGGATCTGGTTTCTCATGCAAATGAGGCCGGTCACCCTGGCATGTAAAGAGCCGGATCCAAATGAGCAGTGGCTTGCAAAATACTGCTGCCGTTCTTGTGGAACCAGTCGGCATGGAATGAATGCCTCAGTGGGCTACTTCCTTCGAAAACGAAACTCGGTCGCGATCGCAGCAATGGCGTGACTGTGTAACACCTGGATCGCGCGAGTGAAAACGATCGTTTCCTCGACTTGGATATGGTCGGAATAGAGTTGCTTGAGACGCGCTGTTTGGGAGCGCAGCTGCTGCGCTTCCTCCAACCCTAAGCCAGCCGCGATCGCGATGTTCTGTTGACTCCCAAGCTTCTGGACACTCTGCGAGAGTACTGGCGCTGGATGAAGCCCAAGACCTACCTGTTCCCAGGCATGGTAAACAACTGGCGGGCTGACGTGCCGATTACTGAGAAGATCGTTTGGGCGGCTATGGCAGAGGCAGCCAAGCAGGCCGGCATCAAGAAGCACGTATCTCCCCATACGCTGAGACACAGTTTCGCCACGCATATGCTTGAAGCAGGCGCCGATCTGCGCACCATCCAGGTGCTTCTCGGGCACTCCAAGCTCGAACATTCGACCGTCTATTTGCACCTGTCCCGGCGCCATCTGCAGGCGATCCCCAGTCCGCTTGAAGCGATCGAAGTGTCACGGCCCGACGAAGCAAAACGCTCCAGGAGACGCATGAAGCGATGAGCCGGCCCACCCTCGAGGTGGCCGACATCGTCCGCGTAGCGGGCAACAGTTTCTGGGAACAGCAGCAGTCGCATCTTGCATGGCCCCATCGCAAGGTGCTCGATGCCATCGTTCGCTGCCGCACCGCGGCACTGGGCGGTCATCTGGATCAGTGCGTCCGCTGCGGCCATCAGGCCATCTCGTTCAACTCGTGCCGCAATCGGCACTGCCCCAAGTGCCAGGGGAACGCGCGCGCAAAATGGCTGACGGCGCGTTCCACTGAACTGTTGCCCGTTCCGTACTTTCATGTCGTCTTCACACTGCCGCATGAACTTTCCGCTCTGATCCTCCAGAACAAGCGGCTGCTGTACGATCTGCTCTACCGCACCAGCGCCGCGACGATGCTCGAACTGGCTCGCGATCCGAAGCGCCTCGGAGCTGATATTGGATTTCTCGGTGTTCTTCATACCTGGGGCCAGAACCTTGAGCACCATCCCCATGTCCACTACATCGTTCCCGCCGGCGGCCTGGCTCTCGACGGCTCAAGATGGATCGATTCCTCGCGCCGCTTCTTCCTGCCCGTGCACGCATTAAGCCGAGTCTTCCGCGGCAAGTTCGTCGCTGGACTCAACCAACTCTTCGCGCAGAGTGAGCTTCGGTTTCATGGCTCACAGCAGTATCTGACTGCTTCTGGTTGCTTTCCCAACTTCCTCAGGCAGTTATTCCGGCAGAACTGGGTCGTCTACGCCAAGCCACCATTCGGCGGCGCCGAACATGTTCTCAACTACCTGGCCCGCTATACCCATCGCGTAGCCATCTCCAACCATCGTCTCGTGGCCTTTGAGAACGGCAGCGTCTCATTTCGCTGGCGAGACTATGCGCACAGCGGCAAGAAGAAGCTCATGACTGTTTCCGCCCATGAGTTCCTGCGCCGCTTCCTGCTTCATGTTCTGCCTCGCGGACTGGTTCGCATCCGCCACTTCGGACTCTTCGCCAACCGCAGGCGAAGTGCCACGCTCGAACGCTGCCGCGTTCTGCTCGGCGCAACGGCATGCGTCGATCCAACCGAGCCCCCCAGCCTGCGCTGTCCAGCATGCTCCGGCATCATGCTCGTTGTCGAACGGCTCACCCGCGGCCAGCTTTACTTCCGTCCAGGCCCGACCCTGGCAGAGCCAAGGAGGTGCCGTGTTGACAGCTCATGAGACACTCCGCTCCCAGACTCGTTATCCACTTTCCACGCTGTCGTGCCCGCGCACGCAAAAGCCGGCGTGCGTTCTGACTCGGCAAACGAACCTCGCGAAGCTCCTATGCAACCGCCGATATGGACTAACACTTCCGCCGAAACCAGAGTTCGACCCGCACGATTCGTCCCAGCTCGCCGATCCAAGGCCCACAAGACATCAAGCGCCCATTGAAATCCCATAGGTAGATCACCGCGTCCGTCGCGCCAGCGACTTACTTCAAACGACCCTATCGAAACTGTCCCTGCAGAAGATCCTGCCGCAGCACAGCTACGTCGCGCCGGGGCAGTCCCGATAGGAACCTAGCGTTTCAGGGGATTAATCCCGACAACCGCGGATAATCTGCGGTCAATAAGCGCATTGCCTTGGATACGTCAATTGAGAGTTGCGCTGGGTTGGCGAGCCCAGCAACCGATTCTCATCAGAGCTAACGAATAAAATGGCCGGATCACTGCGATCCGGCCCGATCCCAACTGGAGACAGATCGCGCCTCTAGTCGTGGTGCTCTGGAAATTGCTTCCGAGCGACGCAGTTGATCACGGTACCAGGGTCTGTGATGACGATCTGAAGTTCGTTGCCAGCCTGAGCGATCACGAAAAAGGCGTCAATCGTTAAGCCTCCACCCGTGACCGTATAAGTACCGGTGCAATCAGCGTTCACCTGGCAGGTGCCAGTTTCCAGTCCCGCTGAAACGCTGCCGTTCAGGCTGGACATCCCACTTATCGTGATTTTGCCTTTTCCATCAAATCTGTCCACGTTGACACCGGCGAACGGCCCGACTCCAACAATGGTTCCCGTGTCCTGATCTGAGTAGGTGCCCCTCAGGGTGGCGTTCGAGCAGCCGCTTTCGGCCGCTTTTGCGGCGGGTCCTGCGGTCAGAGCGAGCGTGAAGACCGCGACGAGAGTGATAGCCTTTGCTGTGTTGCTCAGTTTCGATTGTGATCCTGGTGCGCTTTGCCATCGCTCCTGCCTTATGTGCCCAGCGAGCCGCTTGCCGGGAAGCATGATGGCAGCCTGCCGGAATCGCTTTGGGAAGTCCTTTGGAGCGCGATGATTATTTCTGATGATTTCTCGGTCTCATTGCTAAGCGGCAGAAACAAGGGGATTTCAGCGCACTGCGCAGAGCGAGTCCCGGTGCTTGAGTCACAGGGGAATCATGCTAAAATCCGTCTCTACTGCAAGACCCGGAGTTGTCTCCCCACAGCCCATTCTCCAGATTTGAGCCGAACAGGATGGAATAACGAACCTCAGGTGCTGATCGAGCCATCCACCCTTTTGTTTTGGTTGGGCGTCAGGGGATGGAGCCGGAACGAGGTGCTTTCCTATGAACGCAAGCGCAGACTGGAAGCCCCGGCAGCTTTACGAGTTCGGTCCATTCCGTCTCGATCCGGACAAGGAATTGCTGCTGCGTGAAGACGAAACCGTCCTCATCGCGCCTAAAGCTTTTCAGGTCCTGCTGGTTCTCATCCGCAACAACAAGCAGGTCGTCACCAAAGACGACCTGATGAAAACAGTCTGGCCAGATACGTTCGTAGAAGAAGCCAACCTTAGCCGGAACATCTTCCTCCTTCGGAAGGCGCTCGGCGAAAGTCCGCAGGATCACCAGTACATCGTCACTGTCCCCGGACGCGGCTACCGGTTCGCAGAAGACGTGCAACTCGTGCCGGACCGAGAACTCAATATTGTTGCCGCGAGTCATTCCAATGTGGAAGTTCTGGTGGAAGAAACCAGGCCCTGGGGATGGATCGCCGCCGTGGCAGTCTTTCTCGTCGTGGTGGCCGTCGGCGCCTGGAGACTGTTGGTTCATCGCGTACCGGTGCTTACTCCAAAAGACACCGTCGTGCTCGCCGACTTCGCGAATTCGACTGGCAACCCGGTCTTCGACGGCACACTGCGCCAGGGGCTGGCTGTGCAACTGGCACAATCGCCCTATCTGAGCTTGATCTCCGACGAACGGATCCAGCAGACCTTTCGCTTCATGGGCAAGCAGGCCGACACGCGCCTGACCCCGCAGATTGCCCGGGAGATCTGCGAGCGCACGGCAAGCACTGCCGCCCTGGAAGGCTCGATCGCAAACCTCGGAACCAAGTATGTTCTAGGGCTGAAAGCCATCAATCGCCGCAATGGCGAAACCCTCGATGAAGAGCAGGTGCAGGCAGCCCGAAAGGAAGACGTGCTCGACGCTCTTACCGTGATCGCCAGCAACTTCCGTTCCCGTGTCGGCGAATCGATCAGCACGATACGCGCGCACGACATTCCATTGGAACAGGCCACCACTTCTTCGCTGGAGGCTCTTCAGAATTACACTTCGGGGCTTTCCATCATGGGCCAAGGTCATTTCCGAGCGGCGATCCCTTTATTCGAGCGGGCGATCGCGATCGATCCGAACTTTGCCATGGCCTACTACCTTCGGGGCGTCGCGTATGAACAGATCGGCGACATGGAGCGCGGTGCCGAAAATGCGAAGAGAGCTTTCGCTCTTGTCGATCGCGTATCCGAGAGAGAGCGGACCGATCTCACCGCCTACCATTACAGGTTCACCGGTGAGTTTGATAAAGAAATTGACGCGTGGCAATTATCTGCCCGCAACTACCCTCGCAGATGGGATACCCACAACCAACTGAGTGTTACGTACATGGACATGGGGAAATTTGAGGATGGACTGAAGGAAGGTCAGGAATCCGCGGCGTCGATCAATCGCGCGACTTCTTCCTGGCTGAGTCCACCTGGAAGGTGACGCACCTTCTTCGGATAGGGTGTCTCGGCGATACTCCACCCGCGCTTCAAAACGTGAATATAGAAGAACCGCAGAGACGCCAACC